>Ga0180216_1002469_pt1 | contig 15327 bp, 14 predicted proteins | sample eDN3rd37CBELigMG_FD_128879 | JGI IMG/M metagenome (GOLD analysis project Ga0180216, IMG submission 128879) | Enriched Miracle-Growth compost microbial communities from Emeryville, California, USA - eDNA 3rd pass 37_C BE-Lig MG (version 2)... ... | reverse complement strand
TGAAGGCGGGGCCGCCGGCGTTCGGGGTGAAGGCGGCGGTCCCGCGGGGAGGGCGTGGACCGGGGAAATGGGGTGGCGCGGCGGCGTCAGGCGGCGTTCCTCTCCTCGCGCGGCAGCAGGCTGGCCAGGTCGCCCGCGCGTTTCATGTTGGAGACCTCGTCCAGATCGATATTCAGGTTGAAGCGATCCTCCATGAGCATGATCACGCGGACGAGGTCCAGGGAGTCGAGGGCCAACTCCTCAAGAAGCAGCGACTCGGCGGTGATGACCCGGCATCGGGCCTTTTCGGAAACCGAGCGGATCATCTCCGAGACGAGTTCCATAACGTCTTCGGTGGGACTCGCCGCGTTGCGCGAATTGACCATGGAGGACCTCCCTTTGGGACGATGACCGCGACGTTCCGGTCGGGGCGCGCGAGGCCTCGTCGAATACCCATCTCGGGGCGCGTCGACTCGCGCCTGAATGGGCGAGGGCCGGCGGTTTTTCAAGACGCCGCCGACCTTCCCTTGAGACGGCGCCGCGTTCTCATCCCCAGTTATCGGAGACTTGGAGATTCCGCCTTGAGCGCGTTCGTTCGGGAAACGCGCTTGACCGGGAGGGCTCGGCGCTCTTTGACGCCCGCCGCAACGCGAAACGCGGACGGGAATTCGGTTGCGGCGACGAATTCTCGGACGAGAACGCTGCTGGGTTGCCGCACCCGCGGCGAGGCACTAGAATGATCCCCGGATTTGGAGGTGGGAGGGCGAACTCGCGCATGAACGTCTCGATGCGCGGTTCAACGAGACACCCGTTGGATCATATGAACACGGCCCTCCTTGCCCGCTTAATCTTTCCCGTAGGAGCCACAGACGATGAGCTTTGGATTGAAGGGTCTGGCGCTGGCCTCGGCTTTTGGGGTTGCCCTCGTGGTGAGCGGCTGCAACACGGAAGAGGCCCCTCCGGTCTCCACCCCTCCGGCCGCCCCGGCCGCCCCCGGCGCGCCGGGCGAAAACGTCACCCCGGAAACGCCTGGTGACGAGGCGAAGCCCGCCGACGACGCCGCGGCGGCGCCCGCCGAGGCCGCTCCGGCCGACTCCGCCACCAAGGCCGAGTAATCGCCCTCCCCTTCGGCGGTCGCCGATGACCGCTCGAATGGCTGCCCACGCACGCCTCGCGCGGAGTTCCGCGCGGGGCTTTTTTATTGCGCGGCGGGTTCGACCCCGGCCGTCTTATTTCGGCGCCTGAACGACGGGGTTCTCCAAGGTCCCAACGCCGTCGATGGTGATCCGAATCAGGTCGCCATCGGCGAGGCCGAAGTCGTCCGGCGGGACGATGCCGGTGCCGGTGAGCAGGATCACCCCGTCGGGAAAGTGGTTCTCGCGGCCGAGCCAATCAATCAACTCTTCGAATCGGCGAGCCATCCGCGCTGTTGAAGTTTCGCCGGAGAAGGTCAACGACCCCCGCCGCTCGATCTCCAGCCGGATCGTTAATTCGTCGGGTTTGGGCGTCAAACGCGGCGACGCGATCACCGGCCCCAGCGCGCAGCAGGCGTCGTACTGTTTGGCCTGGGGCAGATAGAGCGGGTTCTCTCCCTCGATGTCGCGGGCGCTCATGTCGTTGCCGATGGTGTAGCCGACCAGCTTGAGGCCGGGCGAGAGAACCAGAGCCAGCTCGGGTTCGGGAACCGACCAGCGCGAGTCGCGTCGGACCCGAACCGGCTCGCCCGGCCCGACGACCCGGCTTGGCGTGGCCTTGAAGAACAACTCCGGGCGTGGAGCGCGATACACAAGGTCGTAGAACGAGGCTCCCCGCTCCGATTCCTCCTCCCGGGCCACCTTGCTTCGCTCATACGTCACGCCCGCGGCCCAGACCTCCTGGCGGTCCAGCGGCGGCAGGATCCGAACCGCGTCGAGGGAGAGACGCTCGGCCGTCCCCCGCGCCATGGATTCGGCGCTTTTGGGAAAGTCGTCGGCGCTTAGGATCTCCGACAACCGCAATGGTCCCGAGCCGATCGGGATCACCAAGTCGCCCTCCAGCGCCCCCACGTGGGGCGTCGGGTCGGATCCGAGCGTGTATTTCAAGAGCCGCATGGGAGTGCCTCTTCGTCCGGGAGAAGGAAAATCGGGACTGGACCACTTGCCGTCGAAGTCGTCATCTTAAGATGTTCGACGGTGGAAAATCAGCAACCCGGCGTTTGCGAAGTCGACCCGCCGGTAGAGGCCGCGAAGCGCGAGAGGCGAGCATGGCGGAACGGATCTTTGTGGTGGGGAGCGGGGCGGTCACCTGCCTGGGCCGTAATCTGGACGCGACCTGGGAGGGACTGATCGCCGGGAGGAGCGGCCTTCGCCGTCAGGAGTGTCTCGATCGCGAACGGTTCCTTCAGGACATCGCCGGCTTCGTGGACGACGCCGGCGCGGCGTCGCGAACGGAGGATCGGGAGTTGGCCAGACTCTCGGCTCGGTTCCTTTCCCTCTCGGTGACGGCCGCCCGCGAGGCCTGGACCGACGCGGGACTCGACCGCGTCGACGACCGGATCGACCGCGACCGAGCGGCCGTTTGCATTGGCTCGGCGTTCGGCGGGGTCGACTTCATGGAGGCCCAGCAAGTTCGGATGCGGCGGCGGCAAGACCGCTCCGTCAGCCCGTTCATGGTCCCCGGGCTGGTCATCAACCAGGCCGCCGGGCAGATCTGTCAGCAACTTAAGCTGTATGGGCCGGGGATCGCCCCGGCCAACGCCTGCGCCACCGGGGCGCACGCGATCGTCCTCGGCGCGATGCTCTTGAAGGCGGGCGACGCCGACATCGCCCTGTGCGGCGGTGGCGAGAGCGCCTTCACGCCGGCCCTGGTCAACGGCTTCTCGACCATGAAGGCTCTCTTCAGCCCCAAGCCCGGCGACCGGGCGGAGAAGGACCCGGCGAAGGCGAGCCGGCCCTTCAGCCTCGACCGCGCGGGCTTCATCATGTCGGAGGGCGCCGGCGTGCTCGCCCTGGCCACGGAGACCGCGGTTCGACGACTGGGACTGAATGTCCAGGCCGAGATTCTCGGTTACGCCTTGAATTCCGACGGCCATCACATGGCCATGCCCAACGAAGACCGCATCGGCCGCTGCGTTGCCCAGGCCCTTCGCAACGCGGGCGTCGAGCCCGGCGAGATTGACTACTACAACGCTCATGGCACGAGCACGCAGGTCAACGACCTGGTCGAGACGCTGGTCCTGAAGCGGATCTTTGGCGACCACGCGGCCAAAATGCCGATCAGCTCGATCAAGGGGGCGTTGGGCCACGGCCTGGGCGCGGCGTCGGCCATCGAGGCCGCCGTCTGCTCGCGGGCCCTCGCCGCCCAAATCATCCCCCCCACGATTAACCACATCCCCGATCCCGACCTGGATCTCGATTACGTGCCCAACGAGGCGCGCACGGCACGGTTGGACAAGATCATGAGCGCGTCATTCGGGTTCGGCGGCACCAACAACGCGCTGATCTTCGCCAAGCCGCGAATTTGAGGCCGTTGGGGCGACCAAAGCGACCTGGCGCCCCCCTTTCCGGCGGGCGAGGCCCGCCCCACCAGACGACCAGCTCCGATCCGGCGCCTGTTCCGGGCGGGCGACGCCCGCTCCGCGAACCCGCCGGCACGGGGTTGCCGTGAGGCGGCGCCGGCCGCCAATCCCACGCGTTTGCGAGCGGCCCCGCGCCCTTTCGTCGTGTTCTCGGAGCCTGATTTCCCGCGCATACGGCTCGGAACTGGACGGTCAAAATTGCTTGTCTTTCGATGGGTTGATGATCGGGGCTCGGCCGCGTAGCTTCCGCCGGGGGGCGCGCCGAGCACGCCCTCGCCTCGGCTGAACGCCTAGTGAATTAGTCTTAATAATTTCAGATCAGGCGTGATGTCCCCCTTGGCGGGGAGGGCGCGAAAGCGGGTGGGCATCAGCGAACTCATCCATTTGCACATCTGGCGTTGATCGGTCCTGTTCGATCGGGGGAGCCGAGTTTTCAGCGGTCAACTCACCGTTAATCCTCACAGGCTGGCTCGCGTGATGCTTTTTTTACTCGCGTGGCGGTTGGCCGCTTGACGCGCCGAAACCCCCGACGTATAGTGCGTCCATGGGTTATTCCCGAAAAGTATGGCATGACGCTTCGCGCGTGAAAAACCTACCATCCGTGGTCTTCACGGATATTCTAATGTGTTGATCGGGCATTCCCTTCGACTTTGAGACGACGAGTTGCGGCGTGGACCGGATCAATCGATTGGTTGGTCCATACATGGTTTTCCATTGAAGCCAAAAACGCGGGGCGCGAACGCCGTAGCGCCGGCGGTCGCGCGCTCGTTTTGGGGGTCTCGCGGGATGCGCGGGACGCGCACTGCTCCGAATCCGTTCGTACTTCTTCAAGCGGAGTGACGTCTCATGAATCGTTCATTGCGCGCTCGGTCGGGTTTCACGCTCATTGAGTTGTTGGTGGTCATCGCCATCATCGCGGTTCTGATCGCGCTTTTGCTGCCGGCGGTCCAATCAGCCCGCGAGGCGGCGCGGCGCTCCCAGTGCGTCAACAACCTCAAGCAGATCGGCTTGGGGGTTCACAACTACGCGGGCGTATGGGGTTCGCTGCCGCCGGGCGAGGGCTATGGCGCGACCTCGGTGAACATCGCCATGCTGGGCTATGTTGAGCAGCAGCAGGTTTACAACGCGTGGAACAGCAACATTGACAACCGTTGGCTCTGGACGCTGCTGGAGAACTCGACGGTCCTTCAGGTCCGGGTCGGAACTTATCTCTGCCCGTCGGAGGTCTACACCGACCGCGGCAACGATGGTTACAACACGTACGCGGTCAACTACGCCTGGAACTCGGGCACCTGGTGGCCCCGCACCAAGAGCTGGGACGGCCTCTTTGGCCGGACCTATGATGATGACGCGACCGTCCAGCCGTTCCAGGCGACCAACATCACGTTCGCCAGCATCGTCGACGGCACCAGCAACACCCTCCTGGCGGCCGAGGTCGCCAACGGACCGTTGAACGCGGGAGCGGCGCGGACGCGGGTTTCGGACTGCTATCAGGTCACGCTCAGCAACACCATGACGGTCCAGGAGGCCACGGCCGCGGCGAACTCCGTCAACTGGTCCACCGGGGCGATCCCCTGGAGCGGCGGGTGGCGGTTTAAGGGCTATCCCTGGGTCGAGGCCAGCATGTGGCGGTCGTGGTTCAACTCGATCCGCACTCCGAACCAGACCTGCGCGTCCGACGAGAACACCTCGTGGTGGTACATCATGAAGCCGGCCTCGTCGTACCATCCGGGCGTGGTCAACGCCGCGTTGGCCGACGGCAGCGTCAAGGCGTTCAAGGAGTCGGTCAGCCAGATGGTCTGGATGGGTCTGAGCACGCGGGCCGGGGGCGAGGTCATCTCGTCCGATTCGTATTGATCCCCGGTTGATCCGAATCCCGTTCCCAGACCCCTCCCGCGCTAATTTGAGGAGCCGACTCGGTGATCGTCAAACAGATCCCCACGTTGTTCATGCTGGCCCTGATCGGTTCGATCTCGGTCTTCACGGCCGGATGCGGAAGCGATGAGCCGGAGCCCGTGACCCAGGCGCAATTCCAGGAAGCCCAGGAGAAACAGCGCGAGATGCTCCAGAAGGAGTACGGGCCGGGCGCCGGCAAGGCGCCCAAGAGGGGAAGAGCCGCCAAGCACTAGATCCCGCCTTGGCCCCCTCCATCGGGGACGGGCCGACGTTCGAGCGAGGCCCCGCGATTCGTCGCGGGGCCTTTCGCGTTTGGAGGCCGCGTTCAACCGCCGCGATGGAATTTGATGTTGCCGGCAAACGTCGGTCATGCCAAACTCCCGGCGCGGCGGAGTTTGAGGAGCACTAAGCGCATGGAGGCGGCTTTGGCCTGGTTTCGCCGCGCTCGCCGCCGGGAAGGATGAGGTGTGGGCGATGGATCGACGCGGGGTGAAGATCCGCAAAATGATTTTGAGAGGCGTTCTGCCGCTCGTTCGGCGGTTGCCGCTGCCGTTGGCGATCCACATCGTTTCGGGGATAGGCCGCGTCGAGTATCGCCTGAATCGGGGGTTGCGAACCGCGTTCAACGACGCCGTGATTCGGGGCGGCAGGACCCTGCGCTGCGATTGGGACGCACAGACGGTCGGCAGGCGACTAGCCGGCAATCACATCCTCTGGCGAACGCGCGACATGCTTCTCGACGGGGCCTCGCGCGAGCGGGCCCTTGAGGCGTTCGAGGTGGAGGGACGCGAGCATCTCGACGCCGCCCTGGCGCTCGGCAAGGGATGCGTGATCCTCACCAGTCACTTTGGCGCTCACATGCTGCCGGCGCACTGGCTTTATCGCAACGATTACCCGCTTCGGCTCTACATGGAGCGGCCACGCAGCGTTTCCCGGTTCATGGCGTCGCGGTTCGTCGACGACGGGGAATTGAGCCAGGACAAGCTGTTCATCTCCCGCAAAAGCGGTCCAACCGATTCAGCCGGCAGCATCCTTCGGGCGGTTCGGGTGCTCCGCTCGGGGATGATGCTCTTTCTGGCGGGCGACGTCCGCTGGAGCGGCCAGTTGACCGCCGAGGCCCGCTTCATGGGCCGCGTCCTCCGCTTCTCGACGACCTGGATCACCCTCGCGGCGATGAGCCGGGCGCCGGTCGTGGTCGTTTTCTGCCGGGTCGGCGACGACGGCCGCTATCACATGGAGTTCCGCCCTCATTTCCAGGTTCCCGTCGACGCCCAAAACGAAGAGCGGGCGGGAGAGTACGTCCAGCGTTTTCTCGACCAACTCGAGGAGCAGATTCGGCGTCACCCGGCCAACAGCAACGAATACCTCTTCTGGCCTTCGGCCGACGAAGCCGTGGCCTGATCGGAGCGGCGAGCCCGCCGCCGGGGGAGCTTGACAGCCCGCCCGCTCTCGCTAGAGTACCTTTGGACGCTTCCGAACGCTTTTCCATTTCGTCCCCCGGACCCGCGATGACGCCACCGATTTCCTTGAGCGCGGCGACCGCCCGAACCAGCGCCCCCTCCATCAGCGGCTTGATGAAGCTCGCTCTGGAGCGGCCCGACATCGTCTCGCTGGCGGCCGGGTTCGTCGATCAACAGTCGCTGCCGGTGAAGTCCACCGCCGCGGCGATCGCTCAGATTCTCGGCGACGAACAGGCCGGCCGATCGGCGCTTCAATATGGAACGACCGTCGGCGACGAGGCCCTCCGCGCGATCCTGATCGAGCGGCTCGAACTCGACCACGGCGCGACCCCCGGCTCATATCGCGAGGCCATCGCCCGAACCGTGGTCACGACTGGTTCGGCCCAATTGATCTACCTGATCGGCGAGGCCCTGCTCGACCCCGGCGACATCGTTCTGGTCGAATCGCCCACTTACTTCGTCTTCCTCGGCCCCCTGGAGACCCGAGGCGCGCGGGCCATCCGAGTCCCGATTGACGATCAGGGGCTCAAGGTCGACGCCCTGGAGGAAACGCTCGTCCGGCTTCAGTCGGAGGGGTTGCTCGATCGGGTCAAGCTGATCTACACGATCCCCGAACACTCCAACCCCACGGGCATCAGCCTGGCGGCCGATCGTCGCCAGGCGCTCGTTGATCTCGTCCATCGCTGGTCGGAGATCGCCGGGCGGCGGATCTTCCTCTTGGAGGACGCGGCTTATCACGGTCTTTCTTATGGAGTGCCGGAGTCGAAGACCCTTTGGAGCCTCGACCCGGAGGGGGAGACCGTGATCCTGGCCCGGACGTTCAGCAAAACGTTCAGCCCCGGCCTGAAGATGGGCTATGGGGTTTTGCCCAAGGGGCTCGTCGACCCGATCGCGACCCTGAAGGGGAACCACGACTTCGGCTCGTCAAACTTCACGCAGAAGCTGCTTCGGCTGGTCCTCGCCAGCGGCGAGTACGACCGCCACGTCGAGCGTCTGCGCGCGATCTACGGCCGGAAGCGCGATGTCTTTCTCGACGCCTTGGAGCGATTCTTCGAACCGATCCGCGATCAGGTGTCGTGGACGCGGCCCCGCGGGGGCCTCTTCGTCTGGATGACGCTTCCCGAGGGAACCGATGGTGGGTTCGACGGCCCTTTGTTCAAGCGCTGTCTGGCCGAGGGGGTGATCTATGTGCCGGGCGAGTACGCCTTCGCGCCGGAGCCGGCGCCGGTTCCCCGCAACCATCTTCGGTTGACCTTTGGGGTTCCGGACGAGGCGGCTCTGGTGGAGGGGGCCCGGCGGTTGGCCGAGGCGGTTCGCGCGACGTTGCGAGGCGAATCGACCTAGAAGATCAAGGAATGCGCCGGCGCCGGGTGGGTCGCGAGGACGCGACGAGCCTTCGACGCCCGCGGGATGGATTCAAAGCACGGCGGAATCGAGCCCCTTCCCAGGGGGCAGGGACGCGACACTGGGGGGCTTCGCCTTGGGAATTCTGCAACGCTACGTCTGGAGGGAGGTGTCGCGCGCCTTCGCCCTGGCGCTTCTGACCATGACGGGCATTTTCGTCTTGTTCATGGTCGCCGCCGAGGCCATGAAGAGCGGCCTGCTCACGCCGGCCGACGTGGTTCTGCTCGTCCCCTACGTGATCCCGAGCACCCTCCCCTACACCATGCCGGTCTCGCTCCTGTTCGCCGTCACGGTCGTCTACGGCCGGATCGCCGGCGACAACGAGATCATCGCCGTCAAGAGCGCCGGGCTAAGCGTCATGACGGTCATCTGGCCCACGATCATCCTGGGCTCGGTCGCCAGCGCCTTTCTCTGGCAGGCGAATCGAACCTGGATCCCAAGTAGCGCGCACCAAGCCAAGCTGGTCCTGTTTCGGGACCGCGAGGACCTGATTTACAAGCTCCTGAAGAAGAACAAGGAGCTGATGATCCCGCGAAGCCCCATCTTCATCAAGGTGCGCGACGTTGAGGACCGCGACCTCATCGACCCGACGTTCAAGCGAATGTCGCGCGACGCGAACAACGTCGAAACCTGCACGGCGACCATCCAGGCCAAGCGGGCCAGGCTTCGCTTCGACCTCGATCGGCGGGTCGTCATCGTTCACCTCGAAGACGCCGAGGTGCAGAATTACGGGTCCGACGGCGACGTGACGCTCTTGCCCGACAACACCTTCGAGTTCGAGTTCCCCGATGAGCAGCGCGAGTTCTCGCTCAAGGCGATTCAAGAGCACACGAACAACGAAATCGACGTCGAGTTGGTCAAGGCGCGCGAACACCTGGCCAACGACCGCAAGCGGCAGGCGATGAGCGTCGGCTTCAATTTCGCGGCCGGCAAGCTCGACGCCGTCAAGTGGGCCGACGTCGGCGAGGCGTTCGCCAAAAACGGCTACTGGGAGCGGCGGAACAACGAGTTCGAGACCGAGAAACAGTTGCGCGTTTCGATGGCCTTCGGCAGCCTCCTCTTCGTCATTCTGGGCGCGCCGGTCGGAATTCGGTTCGCCAAGCGCGACTTTTTGAGCGCCTTCATGACCTGCTTCCTGCCGATCATCGGGTTGTATTACCCGCTGATGCTCTTCGGGATCAACATGGGCAAGGAGGGGACGTTGAAGCCGTACCAGGCGCTTTGGATCGGCAACATCGTTCTGGCCGCGCTTTCGGGTTGGGTTTATCCTCGAATCATCAAGTATTGAGTCCGCCGGCCCATCGCGGCGTGGTGGTGGAGGGGGAGGCGGACGTGGGGATCCTCGATCGACAGCGGTTCTGGGCCTTCATCAAGGCGTACATCACCTGCTACGTCTCGTTCGTCGGCCTCTGGATCGTCCTCGACGCATTCTCGAACGTCGACGAGTTTATGAAGCGCGCCGTCGGCTTCAAGCAATTGATGAGCGCGATGGGCTGGTATTACCTGGTCCATCAGGCGATGTATTTCGACCAGCTTGGCGGCGTCATCAGCATGATGGCGGCGGTCTTCACCGTCACCTGGATGCAGCGGGGCAACGAGCAGATCGCCATGCTGGCCGCGGGGATCAGCACGCACCGAATGATTCGTCCGGTGATCTATTCGTCGATCGCCGTCAGCGCGCTGGCCGTCGCCAACCAGGAATGGATCATCCCCAGGTACGCCGAGGAGCTGCAACGGTCGCACGACGACGACGGCGCCCAGAAGCTCACGATGCTATCCAGTCGGTACGACGCGCGCGGCCTGATCCTCTCGGGCAAGGAGGCCGACCGCGCCTCGAGGACGATCATCGGCCGGTTCAACGCGACGATTCCGATTCAGATCTATGGTTCGATGCGCGAGGTCGAGGGTTCGCAGGCGACCTACATCCCCCCCGACGATCCCACCGCCCCGCTGAAGGGCGGGTGGCTGGTTCGAGGCGCGAAGATCATGCCGCCGCTTTCCGACGAGGAGTTGGAGAATCCCGACTCGATCATCTCCAAGGTGACCGACCCCGCCGGCTTCCCTCCCCCGTACGGCGACGCCCGGAAGGTTGAGGAGGATGTAGTGTTCCTGGAAAGCTCGCTCTCGTTTCAGGCCATGACGCGACGGCCGAAGTGGTATCAGTTCGGGTCGATGGTTGACCTGTTCGACGGTCTGGTCGACCCCTCGACCGAGGGGACCGAACGCAACGACATCACCATGTATCTCCATGTCCGCTTGCTTCGGCCGTTCATGTCGCTGACGCTCATGTTCATGACCTTGCCGCTGGTGCTCGGCGGTTACGATCGCAACATGTTCCTCAACCTGGGATTCGCCCTGGGCAATTCGGCGCTCTTCTACGGCGTGGCGATCGTGTGTCAGTATCTCGGCGGCAATCAGGTGTTGGAGCCCGCCCTGGCGGCCTGGATACCCTTGTTCGCCTTCGGCGCGCTGGCGGTCCACCGCTGGGATCAGATTCGAACCTAAACCGCCTCGAATTTCGGAGACAAATGGCGGTTCACTCGACGAGCGATTGCTCCAACGCCGACGGTTCACTTCCGGAACATGTTCCAGGCGAGCCAGAGGCTCAGCACCAAGCCCAACCCGTACCCGAAATAGGCCAGCGACGACGAGCCGGCGCGCAGGATCAAGGACGAGGAAACCAGCAGGCCCGAGATGACGATCCCCATCGCCAGGGTGTTGCTGGCGCGGGTCAACTGGCGGACGAGCCGCTCGAAGCCTTGCAAGTCGAACTTGACGTTCAGCTCGCCGCGCTGGATTGATTCGAGCGATTGGCTCAGCAGGTCGGGCAAGAGCATCGCGATCCGCTGGAAGTCCTCGGCCGCGCGGGCCGATCGACGCAGCAGCCGGATCGGATGGTAGCGGCGGAGCGTCAACCGACGGAGGAACGGCTCCAGCTCGCGCGCGATGTCGAAATGAGGATCCAGGCGGCGGCCGGTCCCCTCGATCAGGACGAGCGAGCGAATCAAGAGGACCAGATCGGCCGGAATGTGCAGGCGGTGCGCCCGGATGACGCCCACGAGGTCGCGCAGGAGGACGCTCAGGTTGATCGTGTCGAGCGTCAGCTCGCCATACGCGTGCACGATGTCGGCCACGTCGCGGCGGAGGCCCGTGGGATCGGCCTGATCGCCCCGGATGTCGAGGGCTTCCAGGGCCCGCATCACGCGGTCGACGTCCTGGGCCATCAGGCCGATCAGCAGGTCCGAGATCCGCTCGCGCGTCCGAGCGTCGAGCTGGCCGAACATGCCGTAATCGAGCGGGGCGATCACTCCGCCGGGAAGGACCCGGAGGTTTCCCGGATGGGGGTCGGCGTGGAAGAAGCCGAACTCGAAGATCTGCTTGAGCAGGACCCGCGCCCCGGTGATGGCGACCTTGCCGGGCTCGAGGCCAAGCCCGCGAATCCCGTCGAGGTCGTTGACCGCGACGCCCTCAATGAACTCCATGGCGATCACCCGAGGGGTCGATAGCTCGTCGACGGTGAACGGGATATGAGCCGTGGGGTCGCCCTTGAACTGGGCCCGGCAGCGGTGAATCGTTCGCAGTTCAACCGTGAAGTCGAGCTCTCGCTTGAGGCTGCGCTCGAACTCCCGAGCCAGCGGAAGGGGCCGATAAACGGCCAGGGCCGGCAGGTGGCGTTCGGCCAAATGCGCCAGATTTTTGAGAATTTCAAGATCCGCGGCAACGGTTTTTTGGATGTCCGGTCTCCTGATCTTCAGCGCGATGACTCGGCCATCGAAAAGGACCGCGCGATGCACCTGGGAGATGGAGGCGGAGGCCGTCGGCGTTGGATCGATCGAGGCGAAGCAGTCCTCAAGCGGCCGGCCGTATTCCTCGACGAGGATCGCCTTCGCCTGGTCGAAGGAGAACGGCCGCACGTCGTCGCGAAGCTGGGCCAACTCGGCGATGTAGCTCTCCGGCAACAGGTCCGGCCGGGTGCTGAGGAGTTGGCCCAGCTTGACGAAGGTGGGCCCCAAGTCTTCGCAGACCAGCCGAAGCCGCCGGGGACGGTCAAGCTCGGGCGTCTCGCCGAGCGCCACCCGCTCGATGGGGCGGATGATCCCCTCAAGATGGAGCGCGGCGACCACGTCGTGATAGCCGTAGCGGACCAGGGTCGCGAGGATCTGCCGGTAACGCGGCAGGTCGCGCAGATGGCCGACTGTTTCTCGAATCAAGGGGCCCTCGGCTGCTTCAGGCGGGGGATGGCGATTCACCCGCGGTCGGTTCGCCCGTCGTCGACCCTTCGGCCGCGTTGGCGATGGCTGATACGTTCGCCTTGCGTAAATCGGACAAATTGGTTAAATTGTCTCTTATCAATGGACGTGAATGACGGTTCGTCTTCTTGGGGAACCCTTGAATGCCAGTACAAAATCAAGCCGGAATTCGTCCTCTAGAAACGCTCGATGACTTCAACGAGACCCGCGTCGAGGCCGTCGGATTCATTTTTCACGGGCCCCCCGCGGGAACCAAGCGGAGAAGCTCCAGCGGGACCAACCTGCTGCACTTCGCCCGGTGCGCCCGGCTTGAGAAGATCGGCGACGACGAGACGAAGATCTGGTTTCGAACGGTTCGGGTCGCCCACCAGCACCTCAACGAGGCCGTCGGCGAAAACCACTGGAAATGGTGCAAATACTGCCAGCGCGAGATCACCCAGCGGGTGCTCGACGAGCGTTGAACCGAACCCCCGCCCCCGCCCCGTCTCGCGTCGGGCGTCGACGCGCGACGGAGTTTCGTCGCCGCGGCGGCCTGGTCAGGATCGCCTCCCCTCCTCCTCCACGACTTCTACTTCGACGGCGCCGGGTCGTTCGCGAGCCGCTCGAACGCCGGACTGCCCCGCAGGGCGTTGAAGTCGCTCTCCTCGGCGATGAGCCGGCGCAATTCCGGGTCGAGATCCAGCGCGACGGCCAATTCCGCCAGAGCGCGCGACGGGTTCGCGGCCAGGCTCCAGTAACAGGCCAGGTTGTAGTGGATCAAGGCGTTGTCGGGCTCGCTTTGGGCCGCGCGCTCCAGCGCGTCGACGGCTTCGGCCAGGCGATTGGTCCGCTTGTAGCACCATCCCTGGGCCAGGGCGACGCCGATGTCGTCGGGCCGCAACGAGGCGGCGACGTCGAGCGCCCCGAGGGCCTCGCGATAGCGCTCCAGCGAGCGTAGGGCCTCGCCCTTGAGGAAGCTCGCCTCGAAGGCCATCCGCGGCCACTCGTCGCGGCTCTGGAGGATGCGCAGGGCGTACTCGGGCAACTCGAGCATGAGGTAGCCCTCGGCCTCGTCGAGCAGCCTGTGAATTCGGATTGGCGAGTTCGCGCTCATCGGAGAAACGTCCCGCCGGGGGGCGCGCCGGAATGGGATCGCCCCGCGAGATCGTCTCGCGAGGCTGGTTCGTTGGAGAGCGGCCTCCACATCGCATTCATCCTACCCCATCGCGTCAACCCTCGGGAAGCGCGTGGGAATTTTCCAACCTAGATGACCTGGTTGGCGCCCCGCTCGCCTCCGCCGCGGGCGAGGGGGACAAGCTGGCCCAGCAGGGCGCTCTCCTTGGCGTTGAGTTCAAGCTCGGTGGCGATGAGGTCGGGGATGGAGAGCCCCTCGGTGGAGCGCTGGGCCAGGGCGAGTGCCCGCGCTTCGATCCCCTCGCGATTTTGAAGGCCGTCGAGCCAGCGTCGGGGGATCTCGTCGGCGCCGTAACAGGCCCCCGCCAGCGCGCCGAGGATGGCGCCGGTGGTGTCGGCGTCGCCTCCGAGGTTGACGATCTCGGTGATCGCCTCTTCGAATCCGTTGGTGGTCAGCAGGGTGTGGAAGCAGGTGGGTATGCAGGCGGGGGGGAAGCCCATCGTGGGGCGTTTGCAGTCGGGCTCGGCTCCGTGGCGATTGGCCTCCTCGGCCATCGCCGGCAAGGCGCGTTCGCGGGGCTGATCCAGCAGAGACTCGGCGTGGGCGAGGGCCCGGGACATCGCCCTCCCGTGGTCGTCGAGCGCGAGGACGACATCGCCGTATTCCCGCTCCATCCTGGCCTCGTCGCGGGCCACGTCGGCGGCGACCCAGAGCGCGAGGCTCGGCTCGCGGGATTCGCCGGCGACGAGCCGGCGGACGCCGTGCGCGACGGCCAGCGCGCCGCTTAGGCTGCGGACGTCGCGGTGGGTCGGGACGCTGGCCTCCATCACCGCGACGAACATCGCGTCGGGATCGTCGTCGCGGTACAGGGCCGCGGGAGCGATCCGCATCGCCGCGCCGATGCCGGGCTTCATCTGGCCGCTCCACCGCGGCGACGCGCCGTTTTGAAGCTCGCTCAGCACGTGACGGAAGCTGCGGCCGATGCCTCGATGCACCCCCAGGAACGAGCCCTTGGGTTCGGCCATCGCCAGATATAGCTCAACCAGCTTCTCCTGGTCAACGCGACCATGCTCGAGCAGGTTGTCGCATAAGGCCATGGCCTGCTGCGTGTCGTCGGAGTAGAGCCCGCGCATCCGCCAGCGGTACGGTTTGCGCTTCCAGGCTTGCACGCCGTCGACGTAGTTCTTGACTCGACCGTAGTGGGTTTTGATCTGTTGGGCCGTGAGCCCCTCCAGGGGGGCCCCCAAGGCGTCGCCAACGGCGAGGCCCAACATGCACCCTCGAACACGGTCGATTCGGGACAGATGAGGCATCGTGATAATGCTCCCTCGGATGCCGAATCGCTCACCAGGTGACGCCGGCGGCACCCTCGTCCGGACGAACGCAAGATAACCGCCTGGAACGGTCCAGCCAACCGTTTTCTTGCCAAGGAGCCCGCCGTTGCGTCCACCGCGACGACGCCATGACATCGCGGGAGCGTGATCCCCGCGTCACTTAGAGCGATCCGAGCAGCCGTGATTTATTTCCCCGCCCGAGACGTTTTTCCCGTCGGCTCGCCGGATCATCGCGTGACGAGACACTCAATACAAAGCGTCTTTGATGGCGGGATGGGTCGCGAGGGGACGGCGCGGCGCCCAAGCATTCCGGTCGCCCACTCGATTGTCCGCC
>Ga0180216_1002466_pt1 | contig 15340 bp, 14 predicted proteins | sample eDN3rd37CBELigMG_FD_128879 | JGI IMG/M metagenome (GOLD analysis project Ga0180216, IMG submission 128879) | Enriched Miracle-Growth compost microbial communities from Emeryville, California, USA - eDNA 3rd pass 37_C BE-Lig MG (version 2)... ... | reverse complement strand
CTAGGTGGCAAGGACGGCGGCGTAGGTGGGCTGCTGGGGACGTTGTTTGGCGGGCTGAAGTTCGCTGATGGCGGTCATGTCACCGGCCCCGGCACCGGGCGCAGTGACAGCATCCCCGCCATGCTTTCCAACGGCGAGTACGTCATTAATGCCAGGGCTACGGCGCAGCACCGCCAGCTTCTGGATGCGATCAACACCGGCAGGCTTCCGGGTTTCGCCGCCGGCGGGCTGGTGCGCCCCGTCCCGGTTCCAAGCTTCGCCGCCGCCCCTGTCATGGCCGGCGGCGAAGGCGGGGGATCGCAAGTCATTACCATCTCCCCGACGATCAACGTCAATGCGCAGGGCGGCAACCCGAGCCAGAACCGCGACCTTGCCGACCAGATTGGCAAGCAGGTGCAGGGTTCAATCCGAACGCTGGTGACGGAAGAACTGCGCACGCAGCTACGTCCCGGCGGAATGCTGCGATCATAGCGAGGAAACCCCTTGCGCTGCGGTAAAGCGATACTCATATACTATGTAACATAGTTAGGAGAGCATACCGTGATCGCTACCCCATCGAAACAGCCCGCCGCCATCCGCATTCCCCACGCCCGCCATGAGCAGCTTCGCTCGCTGGCGCAGTTCCACGGGCTGACGATTGTCGGCCTCATTGAACGCTTCATCGAGACTGAAATCGCAGCCGGGAACCTACCGCCAGAGTTGCCCGGCGTGTCCATCCAGATGAACAGCTTCAACGGGAAGCCGATGACTTCGCTTGTTATCGGCGCGCATGACCCCATCGTCATGACCCCGGCGAGCATGCTGGCGCTTGCTGAGCAGATTGAGCGTATTGCGACTGACAGCGGCGCACACTTGGATATGGACACACCTGCGACAGTGAAGGTGCATCGCGTGGGTTCTGCCGTCGCAATCGACCACGGCAGCCAGCGCGTTTTTACGGACGCCCCCGGCGTCGCTCGCTCGCTGGCGGTGCAGATCAAGACGGTGACGAAGGGGGCAAAAGCGGCGACCCGCCCCAAGGTGAGCAAGCCAAAGCGAACAGCATCCAAGTAAGAAATAAAAAAGGCGCTCTAGTGGAGCGCCTTTTTAGTCATGCTTCTGTTGGTGAGTTCAATATATGTCGTCGCCGTCTGCTTTGCAAGCAAAGCTGAATCGGAAAAATGGACTAGATCGGCCTGCCGATGAGGCACCCGTGCGTCGCGAAATCACGCGCGCCAAGGGGCCTGCGAGCCTGAAAACGCCATGCCATCTCGTAAAACCAGCACGCCTCAAAACACGCCGCCGGGACCAGCAAGCGGTGCTGGCGTTGCGTCAGAAAAGTGATTCGGGGCAGGGGGTTAGTTCAGGGGGAAGCCGCGATCTATCGGCGGTCTGCAAGACCGCTCCAATAGACGACTCTAGTAAAGAATCTCACACACTCAACACCGTCCCGATCTCTGCCCCCTACGTCCCTTCCCCTACACCTGTCATCACCCCTTCAGAGCCTCGTATCAGTCTATCAACAGAAACCCAAAAAATCGGGGCGCGCGAAAAATCCGCCGTCGCTCCGTGTTGGAGAAATACAACCGAATACGCGCGTCTGTACGCATACGCCCTCTCATCCCAAGGCCCGGAACAAACCCCTGCCGGTGAAGCCCTTCCCATGGCTGTCACGGTGAACCTTGGCGACGACGTGATTGCAGACGCCCATGCTTCCGGGGCCTTCGCATCGCACCTGCAACGCCGCCTCGCTCGCTTCCTGAAACAGAAGCTGGGCCGTGCTCCCAACTTCTGGGCAGCGCTGGAAATCAGCCCTGAGTGCCAGCTTCATATCCACGGCGTCGTCATTGCAGCCGAGCAGGAACTTCAGCCCCTACGTGAGGCTCTGAAGGCGTTCGGCGGCGTCTGGCGCGAGGGAAGGACGCGGGGCCGTCAGGTTGATGTACGCCAAGCCTATGACCTCCCCGGCTGGGCGAAATACGTCTCAAAGATGAGCGCCCGCCGGGTCCGCGCCTATCTGGATGCAAATGCGCCGGCAGGGACGCGTCGCCGCAAGCAGGAGGTTATCTTTGCGACTGCCGACATAAAGTTGCGGGCGAAAGAGGCGTGGGAGGCCGCGAGAGCCGAAAATGGGCATTCTCTATGATGGCGGAAAGAGGCTTGCTATACTAATCATCGGGTTAGGTTGGGGGTCACGCAATGGGTAGTATTGTTGTCTTATTAAAAAGTATAATTTCCGTAATTTTGTATATTTACCTATATGTTGGTGTTTGGTATGGGTTGTGGGTTCTTGCATATTTGCAGTTTAGGGAGTGTGGTTTATTTTATTTGTCGTGTCCGAATGTCGGAAAAACGCCTAGTTTAATTATAGAAATATTAAGAATACTTCCTGATGTCGTTCCATTTTCTGTGGCTATCGCATTTGGTAGGGCGATAGCATGGCCTCTGAATTTATATTCTGCACTGTCAACAAGCGGATGGGCCGGCATTAAGGATTGGTTTTTTGTCATTGATGTGCCCCCGATGCCGTATTTCTACGCCAATGTGGGCCATCTCTTTCCTTAGAGAGTAGGCATTCAGATCGCGTTTATCCACAACCTCCATCAAGTTCAGCAATCACTTACTTCCCGCGCATACCCCGGCACAGAAACCTGAGTCTGCGCCACAGGCTTCCCGGTGAGAGTTAAGTAAGGGATTACTTAAGTACATGTAATTGCGGAATAAATTCCGTTGCAGATTGTCCCGGCGCGTGCTTCCTTCTGTCCGTCCAGCGGTCGCTGCGACATTTTCAGACACGGGAGTTTTTGACGATGGGGCAGGCTGAGATCGTGAGTAGGCAGGGCGAGTTCTACCTTCCGGCGCAGGCGTATGAGGCGATTGTCGCCTTCTGCGGGCAAATCGCACCGCTGGCGGATCGCGAGGCGCTTGTGATGGCGCTGGGCGAGCAGGGCCGCATCTGGCCCGCCCATGTGCTCCCGGATGCGCTGGACGATGAGCTTCGCGAGCGCTTCGGGCTGCTCCCGGCCTGACAGATCGCCTTTCAAAAAAAGCCCGCCGGTGACGCGTCGCTATAGCGAATACATCGCGACATGCGGAGGCAAACTTGACTGATCTAGCGACCAAAACGAACGAGCAACACCGCGTGTCTAATGAGCGCGTCACAGCGTGTGTTGATGCGGTAATGCGGCTTCGCCGCTCGCGGCGAAGCCGGTTTGAACGCTTTATGAGGCGCTGGTTCCCTTGGAGCCAGTATGTTCGGGACAAAGAGTTGTACGACTCCATGTCGGCCATGATGGCCCGTCAAACGGCACGGGCCTTTCTGGATATGCCGGTGCCACCGAAACGGCCATCATGAAGCTGCGGCAACTTGTCTTGCCGCTTTATTCCCATGTAGCCTCCGGTGTCCCGACACCGGAGGCTACGAATGTCTGTGCTGGTCGCGTTTGTTTTAGGTGTCGTCGCTGACATTCTCAGGTCGGCGGTCTTTCCTGCATCGAACAAATGGATCGAGCGGCAGCTTCCATGGGTGCGGGATAAACAGAATTTGGAAACCAACCTTCTAGCACTGGATGTCGTCGCCAAGCTAAAGGCGAATGGTTACGATCCGGCTCTTTTGGCGCACGCCCATAAGGGCATGCGGGATTGGACCGACTTTTTGCTTAGACAACGTGATGCAGCAATAGAGGTGGAGGCGGCAGTGGCTGAGAGTGGCGTGCAAACCCAGTCCGATATGAATCAGGGGGCGATTAACCGGAAGGAAGTTGCTTGGTTGCAGATGGAGCAAGCGTTTCAGCGCTTGGTCCATTCCGGTCAGTTGTCAGCCAGCGAACTGGCCGACCTCCAGACTGCGCAGGAGCTATGGGTGCAGTTCGTCAATGCCAATGCCAAATTCGCAGCGGGAATGTTTGAAGGGGGGAGTATGGCCCCAATGGTTGTCGCGGAAGAACTGACTGGCTCCGCCATCAGCCGCATTGGTGAATTGAACCGCATGCTGAGCGAAAGGCGTGATAGGTAGGGAGGGCTTCGGCCTGCTGTTTGTCGTTGTGGATAACTGCACCCACAAATGACCCACAAGCAGGATACACAGCCTGCCAGCGCCAATTCATAAGCTGTTGATTTCAAACAGAAAAATGAATTGGTGCGGTCGAGAGGACTCGAACCTCCACCCCGTTTCCAGGACTAGCACCTCAAGCTAGCGCGTCTACCATTCCGCCACGACCGCTCGTGATCAACGCTCCGGGCTGTTTCTGGATCATCCTGAGGAGGGATGATCGTCTGCGAAAGCAGCCGTCCGCTGTCGATGAAGGGGCGTGTAACAGATGGTTCAGGCGGCGACAAGGGGCGGTTGTGAACAAGTCAGACATAGCTGTGAGTTGCGCTCCGTCGGCCATGGCGAGCGCCTTGCTGGCGGCTCCGCGCTTGCATTCGCGGGCCTCAAGGCAGACATCAGGACCCGGTGCCCCCGGCTGTTGGCTGGAAGCATCGGGCACGGGAGATGCGCCGGATGGGCGAGGCGAAGAACATTTTTTCGGAAACAGGCGTTGGGCAGGCGCAGGGCGTCGCTGAAGCTGACACCCATGGTTTTCAGGCGGGCGCCGGCGCTCCGCCGGTGGAATGGCTGGTGAGCGACGGTCTCGTCGCTTACGAAGACGCGGTCGCGTTCATGGAGGACCGTGTGGCGCGCATCGCGGCTGGAGAGGCGCGCGAGCTGGCCTGGCTGGTGGAGCATCCGCCGCTGTACACCGCCGGAACCTCGGCGAAGGCGGAAGACCTGGTGGCGCCAGGTCGTTTTCCAGTGTTCGAAACCGGGCGGGGCGGGCAGTTCACCTACCATGGCCCTGGCCAGCGCGTCGTCTATGTCATGCTGGACCTGAAGCGGCGGCGGCCGGACGTGCGGGCGTTCGTCTGCGCCCTCGAGGCGTGGTTGATCGGAACGCTGGCCAGCTTCAACATCACTGGCGAGCGGCGACAGGGACGCGTCGGCGTCTGGGTGCGACGGCCGGAAAAGGCGCCGCTGCCGGACGGGACGATGCGTGAGGACAAGGTGGCGGCTATTGGCATCCGCCTGCGCCGCTGGGTGTCGTTCCATGGCGTCAGCCTGAACGTCGAGCCGGAACTGGAGCATTTCTCCGGCATTGTGCCGTGCGGCGTGCAGGGCCATGGCGTCGCCAGCCTGGTGGAGCTTGGCATTCCCGTGACCATGCCGGAGGTGGATCACGTGCTGCGCCAGCAGTTCGAAAGCGTTTTCGGGCCGACAATGCGCGCCTGAACCAGCGGGCGTTGCGCCCACCGGGCTCCTCCAACCAAAATCGCACTTGAATTCTGCGCGATACGCGTCAGTACTGACCCGGGTGAGACGGGAGGATGCGCGTGCCGATTTTAGAAACTGCGATCAGCCGGGAGAGCGAGGACTTTCGCGCCAACGCCGCGGCCTGGGAGGTTCTGCGCGCCGAATTGCAGGCCAAACGCGACGCGGTGTTCGCCGGTGGGCCAGAAAAGGCGCGGGCGCGGCATGTGGGGCGCGGCAAGCTGCTGCCGCGCGAGCGGGTCGCGGGACTTCTGGATGCGGGCGCGCCGTTTCTTGAAATTGGCGCGCTGGCGGCGGACGGGATGTATGGCGAGGCCATTCATGGCGCCGGGCTGATCGCCGGCGTCGGCCGGGTCAGCGGCCGTGACGTGATGATCGTCTGCAACGATTCCACCATCAAGGGCGGCACTTACTACCCGATGACGGTGAAGAAGCACCTGCGCGCCCAGGAGATCGCCGCCGAAAACCGGCTGCCGTGCATCTATCTGGTCGATTCCGGCGGCGCCAACCTGCCGCACCAGACCGAGGTATTTCCCGATCGCGAGCACTTCGGGCGCATTTTCTTCAATCAGGCCAACATGTCGGCCCAGGGCATCCCGCAGATCGCCGTGGTGATGGGCTCCTGCACGGCCGGCGGCGCCTATGTGCCGGCCATGTCCGATGAAACCATCATCGTGCGTCGCCAGGGCACCATCTTCCTCGGCGGCCCGCCGCTGGTGAAGGCGGCGACAGGCGAAGTGGTGTCGGCCGAGGATCTGGGCGGCGCCGATGTGCACGCGCGCCTCTCCGGCGTCGCCGACCATTATGCGGTGGACGACAACCACGCGCTGGAAATCGCCCGCCGCATTGTTGGCACGCTGAACAGCGTCAAGCGGCCGGACATCGATCTCATCGCGCCGGTCGCGCCGCTTTATGACGTCGCCGATCTGGAGGGCCTCGTTCCGACCGACCTGAAGAAGCAGTATGACGTGCGCGAGGTCATCGCCCGCCTGGTCGACGGTTCGGAATTCGACGAGTTCAAGAAGCTGTACGGAACCACGCTGGTCACCGGCTTTGCCCGCATCCACGGCATGCCCGTGGGTATCATCGGCAACAATGGCATCCTGTTCTCGGAAAGCGCGCTGAAGGGAGCGCACTTCATCGAGTTGTGCTGCCAGCGGCGGATTCCGCTGCTGTTCCTGCAGAATATCTCCGGTTTCATGGTCGGCCGCCAGTATGAGGCGGGCGGCATCGCCCGCGACGGCGCCAAGCTGGTCACGGCCGTGGCGTCGGCGCGCGTGCCCAAGATCACCCTGGTGATCGGCGGCTCGTTTGGCGCCGGCAATTACGGCATGTGCGGCCGGGCCTATTCGCCGCGCTTCATGTTCACCTGGCCGTCCAGCCGCATCTCGGTGATGGGCGGCGAGCAGGCGGCCAGCGTGCTCGCCACGGTCAAGCGCGATAACTTCGACGCCGAAGGCAAGGTATGGTCGCCGGAAGACGAGGAGGCGTTCCGCGCGCCGATCCGCGCCCAGTACGAGGTGGAGGGCAACCCCTATTACGCCACCGCCCGCCTGTGGGACGACGGGGTGATCCTGCCTTCGGAAACCCGCGACGTGTTGGGGCTGGCGTTCTCGGCCTGTCTGAACGCGCCGGTCCCCGAGACGAAGTTCGGCGTTTTCCGCATGTGAGCGATGCCGGGGCGTGGACGCGGATTTCAACCGCCCGTCATGCCCGCATTATGGCGGGCGCCTGCGGGCAGTCGCGCTCCAGACGCCGGCAGGGCCTGTTTCGTGGATGGCCGGGAGAGGCCCGGCCATGATGCGATCGGCGGGCAGGGCGCCGCGCGCGCCGGACGCCTTGCGGCTGGGTGAGCGCGCCGCTGGTGGCGGCGTCAGCGCCGTTTCCTGAAAAGCCGGGGAAGGCTCAGTCCGGGTCGCGCTCGAACACGAAATTCAGCCGTGTGCGCAGGGCCTGGCGATAGCCGCGCTGCTTCACCAGGGCCGGCAGGTCGATCTGCCAGCGATCCGAGCCGTCTTCCATGATCAGCAGGCGCGGCAGCAAATTGTCGGGGGCCGCGCGCAGGAACGGCTCCAGAATGATGTCCTCGGCGCCTTCCACGTCCAGCTTCATGGCGTCGACATGGTCAAAACCTTCGTCAGCCAGCAATTGCAGCAGCGGCACGGCGGAGACGCGGATGTTTTTCGCGGCGCTGGAAGCCAGCACCTTCAGGCTCGATTCGCCGCTGTTGTCCGGGTCGAGAAACAGGGTCAGCTCGCCGGTCTTGTCAGCGACGGCGCAGGCGATGGCCTTTACGGTTGGCCACGGGCACTGGCGGATATTGAAGGTGAGACGCTCAAAAATATCCGGTTGCGGCTCAACGGCGAGAATGCGGGCGTCGGGACCGGCCAGCGCCGCGACGTGAACCGAGTAGGCGCCGATGTTGGCGCCGATGTCGATGAAGCTGAAGCCGCGGCCGGCGCCGCGCGCGCCGCTCACGTGTCGATCGAGAATCGCCAGTTCCTGGGGGTCAAAGAACTGCGGCGTGAACAGCACCTTCTTCTCGCAGACATTGCGATAAGGGTAGAGCCGCATGCGGGCGCCCAGGGCCTCCACGTCCACCGGCGCGCCTTTCAGCGAGCGGATGGCGAGCTTGCGCAGGGCCAGGGCGACGCGGCGCCCGGCCCAGGTTTCCGGCATCTTGCGGGTGACGCCGAGCACGGCGCGGGTCAGGCGGCCGGGCGCAAAGGCGCCGAAGCCGCCGTCGGGCGGGCTGTCCGCGCCGGCTTGCAGGGTGGCTGTTGGCCGGGTGGTCTCGGTCATGGTCGCAACCGCTTCAATTGTGGCTCGCGGCCGGGGCTGGCCAGCGCGCAGCGTCCGGGCGTCTTGGGGCGACGTCAGTCGGCTCGCTCATGGACATGCCTCTCATAAAAAGTTGGAGCCTTTTCCGGCGCCGCCGCCGGAAAAGGCTCCAACATTCATCCGTAAGGCGCGAAAGCGCCGCCGGACGGGACGAGCCATGGTGCATACACTGCTCCGCCATGGCGTGCAAAATATGGTCGGCGGCCCGGATGGTAAAAACACTGACCCGGTCTGTGGCTTGACGCGCCGCGCGGGGGGGTGCATCCGGGGCGTGTCGGGAATGAAAACAGAGAGGGCGCGCTGGTGGCCAGGCGGCGTACGGAACAGATCAGACTGCACGAACCCGCTGACTTCGAGGGCATGCGCAAGGCTGGCCGGCTCGCGGCGGAAATTCTCGACATGCTGGTGGGGCGGGTCAATCCCGGCGTCACCACCCTGCAAATTGACGACTGGGTGCGCACGTTCGGCCTGGAGCGTGGCGGCTATCCGGCGCAGCTCAACTACCGGGGCTTTGGCTTCTCCTGCTGCACGTCGATCAATCACGTGGTCTGCCATGGCATGCCCGGCGACAAGCCGCTGCGCGAGGGCGATATCGTCAATATCGACGTGACGGTGATCGTTGACGGCTGGCACGGGGACAGCAGCCGCATGTATGCGGTGGGCGCCATTCCGCGCAAGGCGGCGCGGTTGATCGATGTGACCTATGAGTGCCTGCAGCGTGGCCTGGCGGCCGTGAAGCCCGGCGCGACCACCGGCGACATTGGCGCCGCGATCCAGGAATACGCGGAAAGCGAGCGCTGCTCCGTGGTGACGGATTTTTGTGGTCACGGCCTTGGCCAGGTGTTCCACGACAATCCGTCGATCCTGCACTTCGGCCGGCGCGGCGAAGGTCCCGAGCTGAAGCCGGGCATGTTTTTTACCATCGAGCCGATGATCAACCTGGGCAAGCCGGCGGTGAAGGTGCTTTCGGACGGTTGGACGGCGGTGACGCGCGACCGGTCCCTGTCGGCGCAGTTCGAGCACTCGGTCGGCGTGACCGAAAATGGCGTGGAAATTTTCACCAAATCTCCGGCAGGACTGGACAGGCCGCCGGTTATATTGGGAAAGTAACCGCAAGATATCAGGCTGGCGGACCGGCTTGATTCACTGGCGCGCATCTGGCGCGCCGGCGCTTTATCTTGTGATGGCGCCGCTGGTTTGGACGCGCCGGCCCAACGGACTGGCGTTCGGGCTCTGGTCCGCAGGGGCGTGAAGAGGCGGCGCGGGGGCATCGCCGCTTCACGGGCTGTCTGGCGGAGCTATCCCGCGCTACGTGACGGTCCCTGACATGGCGGCGGCCTGTCAGCGCCGTTCAGGTTGCGGCGCCCGTCCGTATGGGCTGGCGGCTTTGGCGCAACGGCAGACCCGTGCGTCCGGGGCGCATTGTGTGGGGGCCGGGATGTCCGCGAAACACGCCAGCATTGATCCGCCGCATCATTATGGTCATCGCGACCGGCTGCGCGCGCGCTTTCGCGATGGCGGCGCCGACGCCCTGCCGGATTATGAACTGCTGGAACTGCTGCTGTTCCGCTCCATTCCCCGGCGGGACGTGAAGCCGCTGGCCAAGGCGCTGGTGGCGCGCTTTGGTTCGTTCGCCGAGGTGATCGCCGCGCCGCCCCGGTTGCTGACAGAGGTGGAGGGCGTTTCCGAAGCGGTCGCGCTCGACCTGAAGATCGTGGCGGCGGCCGGCGGCCGCCTGGCGCGCGGCGCGGTGGTGAAGCGGCCTGTGCTGGCTTCCTGGTCCCAGGTGCTGGAGTATTGCCGGACGGTGATGGCTTTCGCCGAGCGCGAGCATTTTCGCGTGCTGTTTCTTGACAAGCGTAACGCCGTCATCGCCGACGAGGAGCAGCAACGCGGCACTGTCGACCATACGCCGGTGTATCCGCGAGAGGTGGTGCGCCGGGCGCTGGAGCTGTCGGCCTCCGCCATCATTCTCGTGCACAATCACCCCTCGGGCGATCCTTCGCCGTCATCGGCCGATATCCGCATGACGCGGGAAATCATGCGCGTCGCCACGCCGCTGGGCGTTACCGTGCACGACCACATTATCGTTGGGCGCAATGGCCACGCCAGCATGCGCGGCCTGCGCCTGCTGGAGCCGGACGCGGCCTGATGTCCATGGGTGCGTGAGTTGCGGCCCGCCGCGGCGCCAGGCCTCAGAAGCCGAACAGCGACGCCAGGCCACCGACAATCGCCACGACGAAGCTGAGACTGAGGGCAATGCCGATGGCGCCGAAGGTGATGCCGCTAACGGCCATCACCCCGTCGCGCTCCACCAGGCCGAGGCCGACAAGGCAGGCGGCGAAGCCGAGCGGAATCTGGCCGATGAACGGCGGAGCCACCAGCAGGCCGGCGGCGATCAGGAACAGCAGCACGCCGGTGATGCGCATGCCCCATGGCTTGTTGAAGAAGGCCAGCCGCATGCGCGAGATGCGCTCCAGCCGGTAAACCGCCGGCAGGGCGCGGGCGATGGCGCGGGCCACGTCGGCGCGGGCCACGGTCTTGCGCAACAGCGCCGGGGGCAGCCAGGGCGTGTTCATGCCGATGGCGATCTGCACGGCGACGAAGCCGAGCAGCAGGCCGGAAATCAGCGGGATTGGCGGTGGCATGGGCAGGCAATTGGGCAGCCCAAGAACGACCACCAGCAGGGCGAACGCCTGCTGGCGGAGCGAATCGACAATCTCGCCCACGGACACACGCTCGCTGGAGCCTCCGGCGAGCGCGATCAGGACGTCGGAGGTGCGTTGCCTGGTGTCCAAGGGTTCTGCCGAAGGGTTGTCGATCTGAAGCAGCTGTTTAGCCTACATAAGGACTCTGGCCAACGGGGGCGACGTTGGCTGGTCGTTATTGCCGCATGAGCGGTCGCCCGATAAGGCCATATCTCCTGATCATGTCCCGCGAGAATCCGGCGCAATCATGTCGGATGGGCGGCCCGGGCGGCAGGCGCATTTCCCCTGTCCGCTCAGTTCGCGGCGGACGACAGGCGCCTGGAGGGTGTTTGCGCGCTTTCGCCGGCGCGAGGCGCTATACATCCCCGGGGTTGGCGGGCGAGTCGCTGGCCCGCCGACGGATTGTTGCGGGTCGGCGCAGCCTGTCGGAAGCGCGCCGGGATTTTCAGGTGAGCATGTTCCGTAGCGATCTTCCTCCAGTCTCGCTGGAAACGCCATGGTGACGCGATGACAGGTTATCTGCCCGGATTGCTGGCGCTGTTGCTCTGCCAACTGGCGGGCGAAGCGCTGTCGCGCCTGTTGCGGGCGCCGCTTCCTGGCGCCGTGCTGGGTCTGCTGCTGATGACCGTGATCCTTCTCACCCTGCGCGGCCGCACGCCCAAAAGCCTGGTGCACGCCAGCCGCTCGCTGATTGGCGTGCTGTCGCTGCTGTTCGTGCCCGCGGGCGTCGGCGTGATCAGTCTTGGCAAGGTGGTGGCGGGCCAGACCACGGCGATGGTCGTGGCCCTGCTCGTCTCGGTGGTGATCACCCTCGCGGCGACAGCGGGCGCGTTCGTGGCCACCAGCCGCTGGCAGGAGCGGCGTCGCGCCGCAACAGGGCGCCCGGCGACCGGGCGCGGCGGCGAGGACGCGGCATGACCGGGCCTGACCTCTACCAGACCCTGCTCCAGAATCTGGCCGCGTTGCTGGCCTGGTCGGAGCAGGCGCCGCTGGCGTGGATCGCCCTGACCCTCGGCGCGTTCGTCGTCGCCACATGGATCGCGCGCAGGAGCGGCAATCATCCCCTCGCCAATACGGTGATGATCTCGGTGGCGCTGGTCAGCGCCGCGCTCTGGCTGACGGGCGCGCGCTATGAGGATTACTTTCGCGGGGCGCAGTTCATCCATTTCCTGCTTGGGCCAGCGACGGTGGCCCTGGCGATCCCGCTGGTCGAGAACATGGCGCTGGTGAAGCGGGCGCTGTTGCCCATCGTCGTGGCGCTTGTTGTGGGAGCCCTGACCGCGATGACAACGGCCGTGGGCTTTGCATGGGCGCTGGGCGGCTCGCCGCTGCTGCTGGCCTCGCTGGCGCCGAAATCAGTGACGGCGCCGATCGCCATGAGCGTGGGCGAGATCATCGGCGGCCTGCCTGCGCTGGCGATGGTGGCGACGATCTCCACGGGGATTCTTGGCGCGATGATCGGCCGGCCGCTATTCGACGCCATGAAAATTCGCGATCCGGCGGCGCGTGGTTTCGCCATGGGGCTCGCGGCGCACGGCATCGGCACGGCGCGGGCTTTCCAGGCCAGCGAGGTGGCCGGCGCCTTCGCCAGCGTCGGCATGGCGCTGAACGGCATGCTGACGGCGCTGTTGCTGCCGGCTCTGGCGGCGTTGCTGCGCTGAACGGGACCGACGAAAGCCAGGCTTGCCCTGCTCCGGTACGCTGGCGTACTGTTCGCCGGCTTCGGGAGGAAGCGGCAGGAGGCAGCAGCGTGTTCGACAGCGTATTGATCGCCAACCGGGGTGAAATCGCCTGCCGCGTGGCCCGCAGCGCCCGGGCGCTCGGCATGCGGGTGATCGCCGTGCACTCGGAGGCGGATCGCGACGCGCCGTTCGTTCGCCAGGCGGATGATGCGATCTGCATTGGCCCCGCCGCCGCCGCCGAAAGCTACCTGCGCATCGACCGGATTATCGCGGCGGCGCAGCGCAGCGGCGCCCGGTGCATCCATCCCGGTTACGGCTTCCTCTCCGAACGGCCGGACTTCGCCGACGCCTGCGCCGCCGCTGGCGTCGTCCTGGTGGGGCCGCCGGCCGCCGCCATGCGGGCCATGGGCCTGAAGGACGCCGCCAAGGCGCTGGCGCAGAAGGCCGGCGTGCCGGTGGTGCCCGGCTATCATGGCGACAACCAGGATCCCGCCTTTCTGAAACAGCAGGCCGACGCCATCGGTTATCCGGTGCTCATCAAGGCGGTGTCCGGCGGCGGCGGCAAGGGCATGCGCCGGGTCGACGCGGCGGAGGATTTTCTCGCGGCGCTTGAGAGCGCCCAACGCGAGGGCGCCAGTTCGTTCGGTGATCCGCGGGTGCTGGTCGAGAAATACGTGCTGTCGCCGCGTCACATCGAAATCCAGATATTCGCCGACAGTCATGGCAATGTCGTCCACCTGTTCGAGCGCGACTGCTCGCTGCAGCGCCGCCACCAGAAGGTGATCGAGGAAGCGCCGGCGCCGGGCATGACCGACGCCATGCGCGCCGCTATGGGCAAGGCCGCCGTCGACGCCGCCCGGGCCGTTGGTTACGTCGGCGCCGGCACCGTGGAATTCATCGCCGACGGACGCGACGGCCTGCGGCCAGACCGCTTCTGGTTCATGGAAATGAACACCCGCTTGCAGGTGGAGCACCCGGTCACCGAGGCGATCACCGGGCTCGATCTGGTGCGGTTGCAGTTCGAGGTGGCGGCGGGCGGCCGGCTGCCGTTCGTTCAGGATGACCTCAGGATCGACGGTCACGCGGTGGAGGCCCGGCTCTATGCCGAGGACCCGGAGCGTGGCTTCCTGCCGTCCACCGGCCACATCTGGCTGCTCGACCTGCCGCAGGGCGAGGGCGTGCGCGTCGATTCCGGCGTCGCGGCCGGCGGCGAGGTGTCGTCCTGGTACGATCCGATGATCGCCAAGATCATCGCCCATGGCCCGACCCGCGCGGTGGCGCTGGACCGGCTGGCCCGGGCGTTGGGCGAAACCCGCGTCGCCGGGCCGCGCGCCAACGCCGCCTTTCTCAAGCGGCTGGTCGAGGCGGCGGATTTTCGGGCCGGCGCTTTCGACACCGGCTTCATCGACGCTCATATGGAAGAGCTTGGCGTGCTGCCGGCCGGCTCGCCGCCGCCCGCGCCGGACGCCGCCGCCGTGGCCGCCGGCGTGCTGGCGCTGCAATTGCAGGCGGGCGCCGCGCCGACCGGTCCGGCGGGCTGGCCCGACCCCTGGTCGTCGCTGCAGGAGGGGCGCCCTGCATTCCAGCTGCTCGGCGCCCGCACGGTGCGGCGACAGATCACCGCCGATGGCGAGAAGGTCGTGGCGGATGTGCGCTGGGACGGGGCGGGGCTTGCCGTAACGGTGGATGGCGCCGGGATCCGGGCGGCGGACGCGAAGGTCGCCGACGGCGTGGTGAGTTTCGCCGATGGAGCTGTCGCCGTGCGCGCCGGGGGCAGCCAGCTGGTGGTGAGCCATGGGCGACAGGTGACGGTTGCGCCGTTCGATCCGTTTACCGTCGATCTCGATCATGTGGGCGATGCGGGCGGCGTGGTGAAATCGCCGATGCACGGCAAGATCATCGCCGTGCTGGTGGAGCCCGGCGCCGAGGTGACCAAAGGGCAACGCCTCGCCGTGGTCGAGGCGATGAAGATGGAGCACCCTTTGACAGCGCCGAAGGCCGGCGTCATAGCGGAGGTGCGCGCCAGCGTCGGCCAGCAGGTGGCGGAAGGCGCGACGGTAATCATGCTGGCGGAGTGAGCCCGGCGCCGACCTCCAGCGCCGGGCCTGGAGCCGGAGCCCGCGCAACGGCGGCTCCGGCATGGCGGAATGGATGTCTCTCAATCTGATCAAACTGTGCGTCGGCTGCGATTCAATCCAGGACCTGGAAAGCTGGATCGCCGCCAACGCCGACGCCGCCCGCAGCGGCGGCTTCGCCTATGAACAGGTCGCCACCACGCGCATGATGCCGAAGCGGCGCGGCGAGATGGACGGCGGCTCGCTCTACTGGGTGATCAAGGGCCAGATCGCCTGCCGCCAGCGTATCCTCGACCTGCGCCCGTTCACCGACGGCGACGGCGTCGGTCGCGTCCACATTGTGCTCGACCAAACGGTGGTGGCTGTGAAGCCGCGTCGTCACCGGGCCTTCCAGGGCTGGCGCTATCTGGAGGCGAAGGACGCGCCGGAGGACCTGGCAGGCGCCGCCGATACGGGCGACATGCCCGAGGCGATGAAGCGCGAACTGGCGGACCTGGGGCTGCTGTAGGGCTATCGCCTGGGGCGCTCGCCCGGGAGCTCAAGCCGCGTCCGATGAAGGCGATCACCGGACGCCGGCGCGGGGTCGATCCATCCGCGGCCGGATCAGGGGATAACGCGCACGGGAAGTTCGGTGTAGCCGCGAATGAAGGCGGAGAAGACCCGCTTCGGCGGCCCGACAACCTCAACCTTGCTGAAGCGTTGCAGGATTTCCTCCCACAGGATGCGCAGTTGCAGTTCGGCCAGGCG
>Ga0180216_1002465_pt1 | contig 15340 bp, 17 predicted proteins | sample eDN3rd37CBELigMG_FD_128879 | JGI IMG/M metagenome (GOLD analysis project Ga0180216, IMG submission 128879) | Enriched Miracle-Growth compost microbial communities from Emeryville, California, USA - eDNA 3rd pass 37_C BE-Lig MG (version 2)... ... | reverse complement strand
GGACGCGGTACGGCGTGGGCGCGATGGCGGGCGCGCTGGCGGGCCCACACGGCGTTAGATTAGGGCGGGGCATCGGTGGGAGGTAGTGGACAAGGCGGGGAAGACGGAGATCTAGGTTTGGGACCGGAGGGAAGCGGATCGGTGGCGGTGGAGGGGCTGCATTCCAGGGGCTCAACGTCGGCGGGACGCGGTACGGCGTGGGCGCGCTGGCGGGCGCGCTGGCGGGCCCACACGGCGTTAGATCAAGGCGGGGCATCGGTGGGAGGTATTGGACAAGGCGGGGAAGACGGCGATCTAGGTTTGGGACCGGAAGGAAGCGGATCGGTGGCGGTGGAGGGGCTGCATTCCAGGGCTCAACACCGGCGGGACGCGGTACGGCGTGGGCGCGCTGGCGGGCGCGCTGGAGGGGACGAATCAACGCGATGGGGGATGGAAGTTGGGGAACAGGTAGAGCAGGAGGTAAGGAAGACGGAGATCTAGGTTTTGGACTGGGGCGAAACGCGAAAAGAGCTGTGGAGGGCTGCATTCCAGAGCGTTCAGCGCGACGCTGTTCTCGCAGGATGCGTCGTAGCTGACAGCCGCTGCCCTGCGAAACGGACCCGCCGCGGCATGCACGTCCGTGCCAGGTTCGCGACCACGCGCGAAACGCTCCTGTGGGTGCCCAACTCGTACTTTACCAAGCTGCTGGGCGGCGACTTTGCGACCGTGCTCGACGAGGAGGGCGCGGTACGGCGCGTGCCGTGGCCCATGCGGGCACTACGGGCGCATGCCTCTGTGCTGAGGCCCAAGCGGTAGTTTAGGTCGGTCGCGGCGGTCTCGGTGGCAGATCTTTATTGACCGTGACCCGGTCGCCTTCCGCGCGATTCTCAACTTTTTGCGGACCACCAACGTCACCCTGGACGAGAGGTAGGGGGGCGCTCGCGCTCGCGCGCTGTGCGCGGTAACAGCCTGCTCACAACAGCACTGCTGCCTTTGAGTCTGGCGCACCGCAGCGCCGGCATAACGGCAGCAGTTCTGCGGGAAGAGGCCTCGTTCTACCAACTGGGCCCTCTGGGTATGTGTGTCGACGACACGCACGCCGCCGTTGATGCGCCCGACTCATCCCGGGCTCATCTCTGTGATCGGCATGGTGGTCGCCACAGTCGACCGCCTGGACGCCCTCGGCGGTCCAGCGCACGGCTTGCCCGATGCCACGTGCGGTGGCCTGCTCTTTTCCGGCACCTTTTGTCCTGGTGCGATCGGCAGGCAACGCCGCGCACCGCGCCGCACTGTGATGCTAACGGCGATGCTTCGCACCGCAGCGCTGCTTCTCCCCTTCCAGTCGATGATGGCGCAATGGAGACGTTGTACGCGCCCAGCGACGCGGCCGTGACGGCCATTGTTGCCGACCACAACTGGGTGGCCGTGGCGATGCGGCGGCACGTCTTTTGCTACAGGTGTGGTGTTGGTCGGAGAGACGGATTCCTGATTGTGCCACGGCTAACTGTCCTTTCCGTGCCGACCCCCGTTCTATTTTCCTTTGTTCAGCTACTCGGAGCTGACGGGCTGGAGCTTGCGGTTCCAGACGCCGCAGCTGGATTGGGACGTAACGCACGTGGCGCTGTCGAATCGCCGCGGCGAGCTCGGGCCAAAGCTCCTCGCGTGCGCGAGCGACCAGCACGTGCGTCTGTGGACCGGCGACGCCAGCCGGTCCCAGCTGACCGAGGTCACGCGGCAGGTGCAGGCGGACCTGTCGCGGCTCAACCTCGTCGGCGCGGCGTCGGCCTCGCCGACCACGCCCGCGCCCGCCGCGACGCCGCCGTCGCCTGGTACCAGCGCGACGCAGCCCTCGGCATGCCACGGAGCACATCGCTAACGTTGCGTGTGGCTCGTTGACGCACCAAAGCCCGCGTTGCAGGGCGCCCCGCATCGCCGCTGAGCGGCTGGCTGGAAGCGCCGCCGCCGCGCCGCGCTGCCGAGCGCAGCGACTGGGGCGAGCACATTGACGACATGTTCTTTGTGGGGTCGTCGTTGGTGACGCTCTCGCTGGCCGGCCGGGTGGGCGTGTGGAACACCGTCACCAAGAACTGGCAGGTGCGGTCGACCGGCGCACGCGCCACGACGGGCTTCCCAGCGAGCACCCACGCAATCCCAACGGCGTTTGAGGCGTGTGCGGCCATGCCCAGATCCGCGACGTCCCCAAGCTGAGCAGTTACACGGCCTCCTCTTCGCTGCTCTTTCTCGGCGGCACCGACGGCATCATCTCCTACATCGGTTCGACAAGCTGTGGTGTCGACCCAGGGGTCGCAACCCCTCGCCACTCACGCGCGTGCGGTCTCCCCTGGCGGCTTGCCGGCTGGTCAGACATGGAAAAGTTCCCGCTGCGGCTCAAGGACGACGCGCTGCTGGTGACGGACTTTTTCGCCGACCCCAACGGCGCTGCCATCACAGCGATGAGCGTGTTCATGCCCAGCTCCACCCACGGTGCGGCGCCGAGCCCTGGCGGGGGGCGCGCACGCGGGCGATGCGGTTCCTGAGCGCATCGCGTCCGTGCTGGCGTTGCGTCGCATGCAGTGGCCGGCACGGAGCACTTTGTGGAGCTGGCGTACGGGACGGCCACGGGCCAGATCCGGCTCGTCATCCTGCATCCGCAGTCGACGGGGCACACGCCGGTCCTCTTCCAGACGCACTCGGTGCACACCGCGCCGGTCTGCTCCGTGATGCTCTCCGAAAAGCATTTGATTTCCGGTTTAGAACCACGCGGCGGGGGAGTGCGATGGTGAGGGCGCCATGCTAATAATGGGGGGGCCTCCTGTCGTCTCGCTGGGTGTGGGTCCTCCCGGCAGTGTGCGCCAAGGAGCACCACGTGCGGACGTGGAAGCTGAACCGGTTCCGCGGGCGCATCTCCACGCAGCCCGGGTCCATCCCGCTGGCGTCGTTCCGGTTCCGCGCCGACCGCCTGCACCCCTACGGTAACTGATGGCCGATCGTCATCCTGTGGAAAACTTGACGGACTGACCACCGTCCCCTGTGTTGTCCTGCGGCGCCACGGCAGGCCCCTTTGGCGAGCGGGACTTGCCGCAAACCTTTTTGCAAACGGTCTCGTGGGACCCGCTGCGCCTGACGGTGCTGGACGCCGCCACCGGCAAGCGGTCGGTTCTTCCACCCGCCGACCGTGTCCCACCTGGTGCTTGTCTCACTGGCCGCCCTGGCTCAGCTCTCTGCGTGCGGGGGCGGCGGCAGGGTGTGCACGGCGGCGGCGCCGGACGGCTCGGAGATCACGAGCGCGTGCGTCAACGAGAACGACATTCAGATGCGCGTGGGCTCGCGCGTCCGGCGGTTCCTCCTCACCGGCCACCAGAACGGGCGTGTGCAGGTGTGGGACCTCACGACGGCCTACGAGCACAGCGAGGAGCGCAGCTCGCTGCTCGACGTGAAGCGCGTGCACCGCACGCGGTCCGGGTCCAGCGCCACGCTCCTGGCGGACGTCGACTCGCCGTCGTTCGACGTCGTTCCGTAGCCGCCAGCGCATGTACAGTATCAGGCCAGTCGCGCGTGTTTGTGCACAATGTCGTCTGTACAGGAATATGCCAGTGTAAAGGGCGGACCGGTTCATGCGGCGCTGCCCGGAATGGGCGCCTTCTTCGCCGCCGCGGCGGCCGCCTCGACGGCGGTGACGCTCGGCGGCAGCGGCGTGGGCGTCTTCACGGCCAGGAACGGCTTGGGCACGTACGGCATGACACCGCCCTTGGCCAGCAGGCGGCCGACGCGGTCCGACGGCTGCGCACCGACCGCCAGCCAGTACTTGGCGCGGTCCAAATTCAGCGAGACGTGCTTGCGGCCGGCTGGGTGGGCGGGTGGGGGAGCGGGGGGAGCGGGTCCGGAGGATCAATGGAGGGCCGGGCAGCTGTCAGCGCCGAAGGAGCAACGCTGCGACGGCGTCAGGCGCGTGCGCGGCGCGCACCTTCGTCGGGCCGCGGGTTGTACGTGCCAATGATCTCGATGAAGCGGCCGTCGCGCGGGGCGCGGGCGTCGGCGGCGACGATGCGGTAGAACGGCGCGTGGGTGCGGCCGAACCGCTGCAGGCGCAGGCGGACGACCATGGTGGCGGCGGCAAGCGACGAGGCGCCTGTCCTCGTGCACACACAGCAGCCCCTCAGTCTCTGCACGACGGCGTTCCACCGAGAAGCGCGCGGCGGCGTCCGCAGGTGCACCGTCAGCAGCGGCACCGGCGATGGCGGCGGCGGAAGAGGCGGCCAGCGGAAATGCGGCGGCGGTGGCGGAGGAGACAAAGGACGCAGCCGCTCCGGCACACACGCCACGCCGTGTAGCAGGCAGGAGGCAGAGGAGGAAGCGGCAAAGGAGGTCGGCGAGGAGGCAGGCAACGGAGGAAGGCGAGGGAGGGAGGATGCTGGACGCCGACGCGGCGCGTGGCCGCAGCAACGTACACAGCGACCAAGTCCACACTGCTCGTGCCCCACCATCAAATGCCCCACCATCAAATGCCCCACGAATAAATGCCCCACGATTAAATGCCCCGCCAGTCCACTGGCGCTTCTATCGAGTGGCTGCAGCAAGCGGCTGGATGAGCTGGCAGAGGGCGCCGGGCCGCCAGCACCGGCCGGTAGCAGGGCAGGCGAACGCAGCAGTGGTGGCGCTGCAAGGTCCAGACCGTTGTTCGGGCGCTCTCTCGTTGGTCGTCCATGGACAGCGCCCAGTGCGGCCACGCGCGAGTGTGCCCCGCGAGCAACTGCCCCACGAGTAGATGACGTCATCGCCATTGCTGGTTTTTGGCGCGAAAAGAAAAAAACGCGGCGCCGCGGCGGCCGCGCGGACGTTCGCGGGCGGCCGGCGCGCCCACGAACGGCCTATAGCGCCGCTGCTACCAGCTGGAAGGGTCGAGGGGAGGGTGCGGAAGGCGGGGCTGGCATATTTGGAGCGGCTTGGCTAGGAGGAGTCGCGATAGATGCGCGGCCGAGTTGGCGGCACACCTTTGGGTCGCCGACTGCGGCCGCTGTTGCTGGAACACTCTGCCGCTGCCCTGAAGCGCGCGAGCCGCACCGTCTAACAGAGGACGAGCGTGACGTCTATCGCGCCCGCTCGGCGGCGCCAACGCGCCGAGCCTTCCATGGCCGACGACGCGCCGGTGCCGGCCGACGACGGCGGCCATATGCCGCCGTCGCCAGGGCCCTCGCCGCCGCCTGGGCAAGCGCCGCCGGCCGGACTGAGCGTCGCTGCGGAGGACACCGCGGCCGGCGCCGACGCGCACGCCGACGGATCTACCGCTGCGGAAGCCGACGGCAGCCAAGTAACCCAGGCCGACGAGCCTGGCGATACAGCGGCGCCCGTCGCTGAGAGCGGCGACGAGGCGTCGGGCGCGCTGGGCGCGCCGGAGCAGCACGCGGCGGAGCCCACCCCCGAGTGGCGCGAGGGCGACGCCACCGAGGCGGCCGAAGCGGCCGACGGCGCAGCCAACCCGAACGACGAGGAAGGCGATGCGGCAGCAGCCCAGCTGAGCGACCAGGAGCCACATCCCGAGCCGGAAGAGCTGTCCAACGAGCCCAGCGAGGCCGGCGAGCCCGATGCTACTGAGGCCGGCGAGCCCGAGGTTGTTGGGGCGGGCGAGCCCGAGGTAATTGAGGCCGGCGAGCCCGCGGTTATTGAGGCCGGCGAGCCCGAGCCCGTTGAGGCGGTGGTGCCCGAGCCCGCCGAGCCCGCCGAGCCCGCCGAGCCCGCCGAGCTCGAGGTTGATGAGGCAGCGGCGCCCGAGCCCCGGGGGCGTGAGCCCGTCGAGGCCGACGATGCCGTCGACGCTGCCGCGGACGCTCCGACCGACAGCCATGTAGCCACCCCCGAAGCGCCGGAGGCGACCGAGCCTGCTCCGCCCATCGTTGAAGTGGCGAAAGCCGCACCCGCCGAGTCGGCCTCGCCGCCCGAAAGCCAGGCGGCACCGGACGCCGCGAGGGCGCGTGGTCGCTCCCGGCCACCGCCACCGCCGCCGAGCCGCAGCAACACGCAGGCTGCGCGGGCGAGCACGGTGCCCAACCCTGTGCTGGAGGCCGCCGAAGCGGCCGCCGCGGCCCGGCGCCGGCTGGGCCCGCCACCGCCGCTGCCGCCGCCCCGGCGTGCCCCGACCCCGTCGGCACCCGTGGCGGCGTCGCCCACCGCCGCTGGGGAGGCCGTGGGCGAGGGCGAGGGCGAGGGCGACGACGGCGTGGTGCTGCGCCGCCCGCCGCGCCCGCCGCCGCCGCGCCGGCCGCCTCCGCCGCCGCCCTCTGTGCAGGCGGCGCGGCCGACGGATGACGAGGACAGCGCGGCCGCGGCCGACGCCACGTGGGAGCCGGAGCACCGGGTGTCGGCGGTCGGCTCGTTTATTTCGGCGGCCTCGGGCCGCGAGAGCTGGGTCAGCACGGCGGAGACGCCCATCTCGGCCACGGCGCCAACGCCTGCGTCGTTGCCGTCGTACCCATCGCGGACCAGCTTTGTCGGCGACGCCACCGGCCGCCGGCCCGCGAGCACCTCTGTGGGCGCCGCGGGCGCTGGCAGCGACACCGAGTCGACGGCCAGCACGGTGCCGCCGGCGCGCCCGGCGTCGATGTACCTGCACGCGATCGCTACGGCCGCGGCAGCCGCGCAGCCGATCGTGACGCCGTCCCTGCCCGCGCCGGTGCGGCAGGCCGAGTGGCCGCTGGAGGTCGACGAGGCCGGCCGCCGGCTGGCCCCGCACTCGTTTGACAGCCTGCACCGCATCGCCATCCTCGAGTACGCCTTCTTGGTGCCCAAGCCGCTGATGGGCCTGGGTAAGGGCGACGATGCGGTAGAGAATGATAGAGTTGCGCTTTTTGTGGTGGTCAACTAACTGCGGTGGTCGCGTCGTCCTGCGGTCCGCGCGTTGGCGCCACAGGGCGGTCCTTTGTGCGCGAGGGGTACCTGACCAAGGTGACGAGCGAAGGCGACGTGCTGCGCTACGTACGTCTGTGCACGCAGCACGCGGTGGGGCAACGACGCACACTAACGCCGCGTTGAGGCCGCTCACGGCACGTCCGCCTGATGCAGGTCGCCCTGTTCAACGACCGGCTCGTGTACGGCCGTGCGGTGGTGCCGCCGCCGGCGGACGCCAGCTGGGTGCCCGTCCCGGAGCTGACGCGCTTTGCCAACCTGACCGTCATGTCGCTGGACGACACGACCGTGCGCGAGTCGACCCTTCGACGTACGGCGGGACGCAGATGGCACGACAGCACGCGCGCACCAAACTAAGCATTTGGCCTTACCCATCGCGCCACAGGCAATGGTCACTGCAGCGCTCGGCCTGGAGATCCGGAACCCGCACCACTCGCTGCTGCTGTACGCCTCGGACCGCGCCGACTACGTTGACTGGCGCACCAAGCTCTTGCACTACGCACGGCGTACGTGGCTGCCGCCCCGGCTCGGCCGCGGTCTGGCTGCGGCGAATGGTCTAACAAGCGCGTGCATCTGTGGCTGCATTTGGCGAGGCGGGCAGCCCCCGCGCCGGGCACCAGTGCGGCGGCCGTGCGGGCGCCATCGCCGGCGCCGTCGGTGTCCTCGTCCGACTCGATCGCGTCCACCAAGTCCGGGGCCACGGCGGCGACCCAAGCGTGGGTCCCCGATAAGCAGGCCGGCATCTGTATGCTGTGCCACAAGCGCTCGTTTGGCTACCTCGTCCGCAAGGTACCGCTGCGCACCCGCCGCGACTTGGGCCGCACAACGACCGGCCTGACGCATTCTCCCGCGCGCACGTTTGTGGCCGGCGCGACCCAGCACCACTGCCGGAACTGCGGCCGCGTGGTGTGCAGCAACTGCTCCCAGCGGCAGTGGCTCCTGCCCCACATCGCGCCCACGCCGTCCCGCGTGTGCAACGTCTGCTACGACGAGCTGCTCAACGAGAGCGTCCTGCGGCCGGTGCGTGCTAGGCAGGCGTGATGTATGGTCACCACGGATGTGGGCGCTCACGGCGCAGCCACGCTGCTGACTCTCGCGCCATGGTGTCTTCAGGTGAAGGCGCCCGTTGAGCCGGCCGCGCTGGCCACGGGGTACACGGACAGCGACGACGACGAAGGCACAACGCCGCGCGTGCGCGAGATCGTGCAGCCGCTGGCGGCGGCGACGTCCACGTCGCCCCAAACGCCGGGCAGCCCGGAGCCGGCGCCGCTGCGGACCGCTGAGGAGCAGGCCGAGCTCCACCGGCCCGAGGCGGTGCAGCACCGCAACGTCACCATCTTTGACGGCGCCGTGCTGGACGTGGCCACTGGCGGCGACGAACCAGACGCGGTCGGGCCGGATACGCTGCCCGCGGGCGAGATCGCATCGTAAGCGTCACTGCGACCTTTCTTTTTTTTACTTTTTTCCCTCCGTCGCAGCTTGTCATACTACAGTTTGCGCGAAATTCTTGTTATCCAACTGTACAGACCGGCATGTACTGTTACATCATCAACAACGTTTTTGTACGCCTCCTCAGCCTTTGAGCCGGGCCAGGCGCTGTACCAGCTCGTTGTCATCTTCGTCTTCCAGCTCCACTGCGGCGGGCGCGGCGCGGGCGGGCGCGCGGCCCGCCGGGGCGCTCGCCATCTGCGCGACTGCGCGTCTCCCCAGCAGCTGTCGCACGTTAGACGAGGGCACGCGCTGCCGTCGCCACCAAAACCAGCCCGTACCTTGGCGTTCACCTCCAGCCCAATCTCCTCCAGCACGCCGTTCAGGATCTCGGCGCCCTCGGCCTCGTCGTCCGAGCCCTCCATGATGCTGTCGATCGCGTCGTCCACTGCGTTGGTGGCGGGCAAGGTTGCGTCCAACACGCTGTGTCAGCCAGGACCGCGCGAAACGGTTGCCGAGAAATAACACGGTGCGTACTCATTTCGCTGGCCATGTTCATCTTTTCGCTCTCGCGCGCAAAGGACTCCATGTTGCGCGCCATTTCCGGCAGGTTCAGCTGCTTGTTCACCGACGCCATCACCTGAAGCGCCGCTCGCGCCACCGAAGCGCGGCCGATGCTGCGGTTAGGCGCACCAGCTACAGGCGTGCACCTGACTGTCGCCATGGCACGCACCGTCGTGCTCGTCTGCAGCGCCTTGGCCGTGGTCACGCCCGCCGCGGCCGTCTGCAGGGCGCCACGCACCATTGGCAGTGCACCGATTGGCTTCCACCCCAGCGCCACAAGCCGCGCACCGTGAAGGCAGCCGGGCGTACCGTGGCGCGGACGGATACGCCGCCGACCTGGGCATGCATGGCGGTCAGCTTGTCCTTCTGGGCCCGGAGCCGCACGAGCTGTTTGGCCAGCGTCTTGGCGGTGGCCTCGTTCCCGTTCTTGGCGGCCTTCTTGATGTCGTTCACGAGCTTGACCTCTTGCCGATCGAGCTCTTCCCGTTCCCGCAGAATGTCCCGCTGGGCGCGGCTCAGCTCGCGCTTCGAGTCGCGCAGCTCGCCTGGCGGCGTTGCCGCGTAGCGGGGCGCGGATGGCGGGGCGGGTCAGTGTTTGCCGCCAGAATGCAAAGCATTGTGCAGCGTGGGCATAGCCGGCGGCGCAGCGTACGCTTCGGGTCGGGCTTCTTGCCAAACATGGCGACGCAGCTCTGGCGCTGCCAAGGCAGCAGCCGCGGCGTGCAGCGTTAGGCGCTCTCGATGCCGACGGGCCGTCTGCACGGCCGCACCCGCACGCGGCGGCAGGGCGCCGCAGCCTGCGTCAGCGCCTGCGACGGCCCACGCCCATCCCCTTCCTCGCCTCGCCGACCCCACATCGCCTATACCGTTCGACGCGTCGTCTCACGCTGCGTCGCGTGGTGCGGTCGCCGTAGCGCGGCGGGGGCGGTCTCGGGGTGCTGCGATAGGCCCGACGATGGGCACTCGCGCGCACGCGTTTCGCGCCAGAAACGGACGCGATGACGTCATCAAATCAATCTGACCAGTGAAACGGGCGTTGTGATCGACCGGATTTACTGGCACATAGCGAGAGAGCAACGGCGGCGGTGCACGCGCGCGGGCGGCCGTCGCTGCGGGCTGGCGGGTGGAGCGGTTGTTACTCATTGGACCGTGTCGCATAGAAGCGGCTGCAGGTGGAGCGGTCGTTGCCGTTAAGATAGCACCGCGGATTCTATTGCTCAGGCGTGCACGACAAGAAAAAAGGTGGTCTCTGTACAACGGTACACGTACACGGCGGGCGCGCAAGGTGCGACCGCCCCATGTTGCAGTTTCTGCACAGCGACGGCGGCAGCTTAGAACACGGGCGGGTTGAGGATAAAGAGGTTGTCCTCTTCCCGCTTGATCCACCGCGTGAGCGAGTTGACCGCCGTAACGGCGTTGCTCTTGGTGAAGAACGGCCCAAACACCGCGTACACCTCGAACCCAGGCGCCATCCAGCCAAACATGACCTGCGTGCGAGAGCGCGTGACACACACACAAAAAAAAACCATCCCGCGTTCGCGCTCAGCGCCAGCCAACCTTGCGATCGGCTTCTCAGCCGCAGCGCACGTACCTCGGTCTGGCCGACGACGTAGTGGATGCGCCGGGGCCGCGCGCGCATGTGCGCGCGGTGGTGCATGTACTGGTAGAAGCGGAAGAGCCGCATCTGCTCGGCCTTGGTGTTATAGGGCGCCTCGAAGCACGGCGCGGTGAACTGCATGGTGGAGCGCGACATGTAGAGGAAGTGCCGCAGGCCCGGGATGCCGACGTCGAGCACCGAGTAGTTGGAGCGCGGGATGGCGGCGAGCAGCTCGGGCCACACGCCGGTCTCCTTGAGGCCCAGGAGGATCTTGGAGCGCGTCTCGGAGAGCTCGAAGAAGCGGTCGCGCTCGTTGGTGAGCAGGAGCAGGCACACGTCGGACTGCTCGAGGAAGGAGACGTGCGCGTAGAGGAAGCCGCGCGCGTTGAACTTGGGCAGGCACACGGGCGTCCACGACTCGGGCGCGGAGCGGAAGGACGAGACCGAGTTGACCATGTTGAAGAGCAGGTGCAGGTCCGACGGGTGGAGCGAGTGCCGGCGCGGCCGCACGAGCGTGATGATGCGGTCGCCCACGAGCATGATCGCGTAGAGCAGGTCCGGGATGCGCGCGTCGTGGATGACCTGGCCAATGGTGGCGCGCGCCGTGGGCGAGAGCCGCAGGCACTGGATGGAGCCCAGCAGGTGCGCCGGGTTGCGGTCCATCGTGCGCGCGAGCCCGTCCATGAGCAGGTTGTCCGAGTGCGAGAGGAGGTTGCGCAGGTCGTAGTTGTTGCGCTGCTGGAAGATTCTGGTGATCTGCGTGAGCGTGAGCACCGACACGACGTGCGAGTACATATACTGCAGCTGGTCGCGCAGCTGGTACTCGTTCTCGCCCGTGCGCGCGACGGCCACCAGGTAGATGGGCCCGCGCAGCAGGAAGGCAAAGAGGTGCTCGCCGGCGCGGATGGACCGGATGGTGTCGTTGTCCTCGGCGATGAACGAGATGATGGCCTGGATGATGCCCATGAGCGTCGACAGCTTCATGTCGTCGCCGTACTTGGTGTAGATGGGCTTGCCGGCGGACGAGAGGATGAAGATGTGCTTGCGGTGGTTCACCCACGACGCCATCGACTGGTCCTCGTTCGCGTACGCGCGCTGCGGCCGCGCCGTCCCGGCGCCCGCGCCGCCGTCGATGCCGCCGCCCACGAGCGCGCCGTCGTCGTCGTCGTCCGCGCCGGGCGCCGCCGCCGCGCCCTCGCCGTCGTCGACGCCGGCGGCGCCGGCGCCCGCCGCCGCGGCCGTGGCGCCCTGGCCCGTGACCACAATGGCGTCGGGGTCCTCATCGTCGGACGCGTCCGCGGCCACGATCAGGCCCGAGTACTCCTCCACCAGGTCGTCGCCCACGCTCGCCGTCGGCGGCACGGCCTCGCCGCCGCCGCCACCCGCGCCCTTGTCCGTTGCCGACCGCTGCTGCTGCTTGGCGGTGGTGCTGGTGGTGGCGGCGGTGGCGGCGACGCTCGCCGTGCTGCCGCTGCTGCCGAGCGTGCCCGCGGTGGACGCCGCGCGGCTGCCGGCCCGCTGCTTCGTGGCGCTCAGCGAGCGAACGCGGCCGGGCTCCTGCCCGACGAGCTCGTCCAGGTAGCCGCCGGGCCCCATGCCCGCGTGCGACTCCATCGCCATCGCACGGTTCCCCTCGAGGCGCGGCCGCGGCGGTGCGCGCGGCCTTTCCGCAGTCGTGCGATGACGTCCCGGTGGGGCCTGCTCCGCCGGTGGAGCGCGCGCGCGAGGCCGGCCTGTGATTAGCCGCAAGCGCAGCGCGGTGCGGTGCGTGTGCCGCCGCGCCGCGCCGCGCCTTGCGCCCCTCGTACGCCCGTGCGCCGCGCCGTTGGCGTCCTCGACGCAACGGGGCTTCCAGGCGCGCCCTTCCCCTGCGTTCTCTCCGTACAAGGCCTCCCTTGCGCGCTAGGTCTGCGCTAGGTCTGCGCCTTCCTTGCGCGGGCATGCGCCTTCGCTCTATGCATCAACGTCCTCAGCGCGCGTCTTCATTAGGCCTGCGCCTCGTCGATGCCTGCGCCTTCTCTAGTGCACCTCGTCGATGCCTGCGCCTTCTCCTCTGCGGGCGCTATGCCTCGACGCCTGCGCCTTCTCTAATGCGCCTCGTCGATGCCTACGCCTTCTCTGGTACGCCTTCTCCACTGTGGGCGCTATGCCTCGACCTCCTCAGGCTGCCGGCTTCTCTTGAGTGCGCCTTCTCCACTGTGGGCCGCCTATGCCGCGACCTCCACACTACGCCTTCTCTGCTAAGCACGTCTGTGGCGCCATACGGCGGCATACGGCGGCATACGGCGGCGTACGGCGGCATACGGCGGCACACGGCGGCATACGGCGGCATACGCCTTCTCTCCAAAGCACGTCTGTGGCGGCACACGGCGACATACGCCTCCTTTCCTAAGCACGCCTGGCGGCATACGGCGGCATACAAGCGTGTCGGTCGCGGCGTCCAGGCGGCCGCGACGCCGGCCAGGACCCGGGATGAGGTAGCGTGGCACGATCCGCGGAAGCAACGTTCATTACAGCTTATCTACATCAGTGCCTCCCTGGTGCGTTGGTCACGGCGCCGAGGAACATGGCCACGCCCGTCTTGGGCAGGCGGTAGCCGTTCACAAAGTCCCACGCCGCGTGCGCCTTGCGGTCCTGCAGCTGCAGCGCCGACACCACGAGCCACGTGCTGCCGGCGCACGCGACCACCAGCTGCTTGCTGCGCGTGTCCACAAAGGCGGTGCCCGGCGGCACCGACTCGTGCGGCAGCGCCGCCGGCGGGGGCCCCGCCGCCTCGTCCAGCTCGTGCAGCAGCAGCTCCTTGCCCTGCCACACCGTATGCAAGTGGTGCTGCGCCCCCACTCCCGCAACGCGTGCTGCTGGCAGCGTGACTTGTTATCACCCTTGGGCGGGTTAACCATTCGCCGGTCGAGGGGGGCCAAGCGTACGTGGTGCCGGATCGCGCGGTGGAGCCGCGCAATGTCAGCCGCCGTCTGGGCCATAAAGTCGACCTTGGCCGTCGCGGTCGTGATCTTGCGCGCGTGCGTCGCCTGGCCGGGCGCCTGCGGCCGCGCGGCGGCCAGCTGCCGGTCCAAGTGTACGAGGGCATCGAGCATCATCGGCGGCCCTTGCTCCTGCACCATCGCCGACAGCATCGCAAAGTCGGCCCGGTCCGGGATGGGCTGCGGCGCGTCGACGACGACGAGAGTGCCATGGGGCGCCTCCGGGGTGAGCTGTGCGCGTGGCCCGACCCGCCCGAGCAGCGGCGCCGCCGTACGAGCTCGCGCTGCTGGAGGATGCGGCCGGCGTCCCATGCTCGGGGGCTGATCTCCAGCACGGTCATGCCGGTGACCGAGTCGCCGTTGATGAGCGCGTGCTGGAGGGGCGCCGCCCCGCGGTACCTGGCGTCGTGGGCGGCGGCGCAGCGGCGGGGTGTGCTACGTGAGCCCCGATGGAGGCTCATCCGCTGCGGCGACGGCCGAGGCTGCCGCACTTGGGCAGTAGCGACGGGTGAAAGTTGTAGGCGCCGAGCTTGAAGGCCTGCAGCACCTCGGTGGTTAGGAAGTAGCCGAACGACACCACCACCGCCAGGTCAAACGGCTGGCCGTTGGGCTGCCGCGGCACCTGCGAGCGCGGCGTGAACGGGGGGTGCGCGCGATGGACGGCGTCAGCACGCGTCGGCCACCGTCCATGGCCCGCGGCCGCGGGGGCGAGCCTACGTGAAAGCCCTCCATTCGGTGGCCCGGCGGGGCGTCGTGCGTCGCCAGGCCCAGCGCCAGCGCGCGCTCCTTGGCGGGCGCTGCGGTCCGTGGGGCGCCAGGATCCACCGGCGACCCTCGCGTGAGTCCCTTAGAGGAGACGCGTACGTCGCGTGCGTGCGGGGGGTCGAAGACGACGAAGACGTACAGCGGCTGAAGCGCTTCCGGCCGCGGTCCACCCACTGGTCCGGCGGGGTGACGACCTCCATGGCCGTGATCACCGCGGAGCCATTATCGGCTGCGGGCGCGCCCCGGAGGAGCTCGCACGAGCATTGGGTTAGCCCGGCCGTCAGGGCACCGCTCGTGGGCTGCGTGCGGCGCGTACCGCGCGTGTCGCGGTGTCGCCACAGGTACTCGAGGAAGGCCGCCGAGATCTGGTCCGTGCCAAAGAGCAGCACGGCGTACGGCCGGACCGCGCCGGCACTTCTCCAAGGCGCGGCGGCGGGGCCCCACGGCGCTGGCCGCCGGTGCAGCGCCCGTAGGATCGCCGTGGCCATGGCTGCTGGTGGGCTTCCGCCGTCGCCGCCGCTGCCCGTCGCGGTGCTCGGCGTGCGCGTGTCCTTGAACCGACTGCGGCCGTTGGCGAGGCACGTTAAACCTTCCCTTCTTTGCCGTCTTCAGCGTCTTCGTCCTCTTGCGTCCTCGTCGTCGCCCTCGTCCTCTTGGCGGTGCGTCCGCCTCGTCCTCGTCCTCGTCCTCTTCCTCCTCCTGCGCCCTCCTGCGTCCTCGTCCTGCCTCCTGCGTCCTCGTCCTGGATCCTCGTCCTGCACCCTCCCAAACGTCCGCCTCGTCTTGCGTCCTGCGTCCTCCCCAGCATCCTGCGTCCCCGTCCTCGTCCTCTTCTTCCTCCTCGTCCTGCGTCCTCGTCCTCGTCCTCTTCTTCCTCCTCGTCCTCCTCCTGCGCCGTCCTCCTGCGTCCTCTTCCTGCGCCCTCCTGCGCCCGCCTCGTCCGCCTCTGCTTCGCCACTGACCCGATCACCGGGCGATTCATCTGACCAGTCCATCGGACCACATCAACGACGCAGCGGCGATGCAGTCGGATGCACGCACACATGCACACGCGCGTAGTCCGGCAGGCCTCGGACACGGAAGAATACGTACACATGCCACGCTGTACACGGTCTCCACGGTCGCG
>Ga0180216_1002464_pt1 | contig 15341 bp, 11 predicted proteins | sample eDN3rd37CBELigMG_FD_128879 | JGI IMG/M metagenome (GOLD analysis project Ga0180216, IMG submission 128879) | Enriched Miracle-Growth compost microbial communities from Emeryville, California, USA - eDNA 3rd pass 37_C BE-Lig MG (version 2)... ... | reverse complement strand
GACCGCCCCCGACACCATGGTGGCCACGCCGTCGCCGATGAAGGCGCGGCCCAGGTAGCGGTCGAGGTTCTGTCCGGTCATGGCGCTGACCGCCTTGATGTGGCCGAGGTTTTCGGCCACCAGGATGATGGCCACCGGCGCGATCAGGCTGATGGCGTGCGCCTCGAACACCGGCGTCGCGAAGGTGGGCAGGCCCAGCCAGGGCGCCGCGCCGATGGCGCTGAAATCGATGGGCTTGCCCAGCCCGAGGCCATTGGCGAGGACGGCGTAGATCACGCAGGCCAGCAGCAGGCCCACCAGGATCAGCAGGCGCTGGACCATGCCGCGGGTATGGACGGCCACGCCGCCCACGCACAGGATCGTGGCGATCGCCATCGCGGAGTCGAACAGGGACCCGCCCATGGCCCCCTTGGCGGCGATGGGCGCGAGGTTCAGGCCGATGACGGCCACCACGGCGCCGGTGACCACCGGCGGCATCCAGGCATCGATCCAGTCCGAGCCCCCGCCCGAGCGGGCATTCATCCACGCCGTCAGGAGGCCGATCCCCGTGTAGACCAGGCCGCAGACGATGATGGCCCCCAGGGCGACGCCGATGTTCGCGTTCGGGCCGCTGCCCGCGTAGCCCGTCACCGCGATGACGCCGCCGATGAAGGCGAAGCTCGACCCCAGGTAGCTGGGCACCCGCCCGCCCACGAAGACGAAGAAGATCAGCGTGCCGATCCCCGACATCAGGATGGCCAGGTTCGGATCGAAACCCATGATCAAGGGGGCGAGGATGGTGGAGCCGAACATGGCGACGACGTGCTGCGCGCCCATCGCCACGGTCTGGGGCCAGGGCATGGCCTCGTCGGGCTGGACCACGGCGCCTTCGGCGGCGCCGGACACGCGGCGCCACTGCGGGAAATAGGTGTTGGACATGGAGGCGGGCCTCGGGAAAGGGTGGAGGGGCGGGAAGGCTCGCGCAAGTTTATGGCCGGCCGCCCGCGACGCGCAAGTCCTCCCCGGGACCGGCCAGGCTATACAACGGATCTATGCCGCTGGATGCAGGTGTCCAGGACCTCGCCGCCGGGCCGGCTCCACCAGTCCTCGGAGAATATCTCGACCTCGCAAGGGCCCGCGTAGCCCGCGGCCTCCATCTCGCGGCGGATGGCCTTGAGCTCGATCACCCCGTCGCCCATCATGCCGCGGTCGTTCAGCAGGTCGCGCGTCGGCGCCAGCCAGTCGCACACGTGGTAGGCGAGCAGGCGCTCGGCGCCCGCGCGCCGGATCTGGGCATGGAGCTTCGGATCCCACCACACGTGGTAGACGTCGACGGCCACGCCCAGCATGCCGGTGCGCCCGGGGTCGAGCTCGTCGCACAGGTCCAGCGCCTGCTCGAGGGTATTGACGCAGGCGCGTTCCGCGGCCTGCATGGGGTGCAGGGGCTCGATCGCCAGGGGCATGCCGGCCGTGCGGGCGTATTCGAGCGTGGCGGCGATGCCGTCGCGCACCTCGCCGCGCGCCCGCGCGATGTCCGTGTAGGCCGGCCTTCCTTCCAGGGCGCCCGGCAGCGAGCCCACCACCAGCACCAGGCAGGGCGCATCCAGCGTGCGCGCCTCGTCCACCGCGCGCCGATTGTCCTCGAGGGCCGCCGCCAGGCCCGCCGCGTCGGCCGCCGGGTAGAACCCTCCCCGGCAATAGCCCGACAGGCCCACGCCGGCGTCCCGCAGCCGGCGCGCCACCGCCTCCAGGCCGACGGCCGCCACCTGGTCGCGCCAGGGCGAGATCGCCCGGATGCCGCGCCGGGCGCATTCGTCGATGATCGTGTCCAGCCGCCACTGCTTGCGCACCGTGGCGGTGTTCAGGGACAAGAGCTCGTGATCCTTGGAAAGGTCGCGCATGCCGCCTCCTCTCAGGATTGCCGGACGCCGTGCACCGCCAGCCACTGCGCCATGCGCTCGGCGGCCAGCTCGGGCCGCTCGAGCACGCCGGCCTGGTCGGCCAGCCGGAACAGTTCGGCGATGTGCAGGACCGAGCGCGCGCTCTGCTGCCCGCCCACCATCGTGAAATGGTCCTGGTGGCCGTTGAGCCAGGCCACGCAGACCACCCCAGTCTTGTAGAACCGGGTCGGCGCCGCGAAGATGTGGCGCGACAGCGGCACGGTCGGCGCGAGGATCTCGTGGAAACGCGCCTCGTCCCCGGCGGCCAGCGCGGCCAGCGCCGCGCTGGCCGCCGGCGCGATGGCGTCGAAGATCCCCAGCAGCGCATCGCTGTGCCCGTGGGCGGGCAGCTCGCCCGCGCCGTCGCCGGCGATCAGCTCGGCATAGTTGAAATCGTCGCCGGTGTACATGCGCACGCCCGCGGGCAGGCGGCGGCGCATCTCGACCTCGCGGTCCTTGTCCAGCAGCGAGATCTTGATCCCGTCGACCTTGTCCGCATGCGCGGCGATGACCCCCAGGGCGGTGTCCATCGCGCGCGCGACGTCCTCGTCGCCCCAATAGCCCCGCAACTGGGGATCGAACATGTCGCCCAGCCAGTGCAGGATCACGGGCTCGCGCACCTGCTCGAGGATGCGGCCGTAGACCCGGGCGTAGTCCTCGGGGCCGCGGGCCACGCGCACCAGGGCGCGGCTGGCCATCAGGATCAGCCGCCCGCCCAGGGCCTCGATCGCCTCGACCTGCGTCTCGTAGGCCGCGATCACGTCCTCGAGGGTGCGCGCCGCCTCCGGCGCGAGATGGTCGGTCCCGCAGCCCGAGGCCACCAGCGCCCCGGGAAAGTCGCGCGCGGCATCGAGCGAGCGCCGGATCAATTCCAGCGAGGTCGGCCAATCCAGGCCCATGCCGCGCTGGGCGGTGTCCATGGCCTCGGCCACCCCCAGGCCCAGGGACCACAGGTGGCGCCGATAGCCGATCGTGGCGTCCCAGTCGATGGCGCAATCGATCCAGGGATCCACGTCCGCGAGGGGATCCGGCACGACGTGGGCCGCCGAATAGGCGATGCGGTCGAAGGCCGCGCCGGGGGCCGGCCGGGGCGCGGCGACGCCGCGCAAGGCATAGGTTTCAAGCCCGCCGGACGGCGTGGGCAGCAGGATGCGGTTGCTCATGAGGCTTCCTCGGTCAGTGGTTCGGGAACAGCGCCGGCACGTCGATCCAGCGCCGCTCCTGCCAGCTCTGCAGCGCGGCCTCGACGAGCTGCACCCCCTTGGCCCCCTCCTCGAGGGTCCAGCGGAAGGGCTCGTCGGCCGCGACGTGGCGGATGAAGTGCTCCCACTGGATCTTGAAGCCGTTGTCGCAGGACTCGGTGTCGGGCACCTCCTGCCACTGGTCCATGAAGGGCATCTTCTGCTTTTCGTCAGGGTTCCAGACCGGGCGCGGCGTGTTCACCCGCGCCTGCGACACGCAATCGGTCAGGCCGGCGACCGCCGAGCCATGCGTGCCGTCGACATGGAAGGTCACCAGGTCGTCGCGGCGCACGCGCGTGGCCCACGAGCTGTTGACCTGCGCGATGACGGGCTCGCCGCCATGGCCCTTGAGCTGGAAGGTGGCGTAGGCCGCGTCGTCCGCGGTCGCCTCGTATGGCCTGCCCTGCTCGTCCCAGCGCCGCGGGATGTGGATCGCGCCCAGGCAGGAAACGGACTGGACCTCGCCGAACAGATTGTCCAGCACGTAGCGCCAGTGGCAGACCATGTCGAGGATCATGCCGCCGCCGTCCTCCTTGCGATAGTTCCAGGACGGGCGCTGGATGGGCTGCAGGTCGCCTTCGAACACCCAGTAGCCGAACTCGATGCGCACCGAGAGCATGCGCCCGAAGAAGCCCGAGCGGCGCAGCATGTCGAGCTTGCGCAGGCCCGGCAGGAACAGCTTGTCCTGCACCACGCCGTGCTTGACGCCGGCCTCGCGCGCCAGGCGGCACACCCGCAAGGCCTCGTCCAGACCGGTGGCGATGGGTTTCTCGCAATAGATGTGCTTGCCCGCCGCGATCGCGCGCGCCAGCAGGTCGGGGCGCATCTGCGTCGTGCCGGCGTCGAAGAACACGGTGTCCTCGGGATTGGCGAGGGCGGCGTCCAGGTCGTCGCCGCAGCGCTCGATGCCGTGGGCCCGGGCCAGGGCCCGGACCTTGTCCAGGTTGCGGCCCACCAGGATCGGATCGGGCATCACCCGGTCGCCGTTGGCCAATGGCACACCGCCCTGGCGGCGGATCGCCACGATCGAGCGGATCAGGTGCTGGTTCATGCCCATGCGTCCCGTGACGCCGTGCATGATGATTCCGAGACGTTGCGTACTCATGGAAGTCCTTTTTCGTTCAATGGATGGAACGCATCGCGTCCCAGGAAACATGGCCGTCGGCGGCCCCGGTGGCGAAGCCGGCGCAGTCGAGGCCGCTCAGGTCGATCTCGCCTTTGTCGATACGCAGGCGCACGGCGCCATGGGAGCGCTCGTAGAGCGTGGGAAAGCCGCGCAGGAAGCGGCGCTGCTCGGCCCCCGGCGCGGCGGCCAGGCCGTTGACGTAGTGGTGGCCGTTGCGCTCGACGTGAGCCAGGCCCAGCCAGCTCGCCAGCGCCAGGTCCTGCTGGATGCCCAGGCCCGCCTGCATGGTGAGGTCCTCGCCCGACAGGAAATAGGCGCGGCCGGTCTCGCGCGACCAGGCCGCGCAGCGCGCCGCGTTGATCACGGACTTGTAGAAGCCCTTGCAGCTCTTGCTCGAGATGCCGGTATAGCCCGCCGCCCGCGCGCGGGGGAACGCGTCGAGCGTCGCATCCGACTCGTCGACCAGCAGGGGCACCCGCCGCCCCAGCGCCGAGACGTCCGTATCCAGCGCCTGCGCGCGCGCCAGGGGCTGCTCGAGGAATGCCAGCGAGGCGCGCAGGGGCGAGAGCCCCGGGTGGCGCTCGAGGCGGTCGAGGAACTCGGCCAGGTGCGCCGCGTCGCGGTACTGCTCATTGCCGTCGAGCGTCACCACGCGCATGACGCCCCGGATCACCGGGGCGATCTCGGCCAGGCGCTCCACGTCGGCCTGAGCATCGCCCGCGAGCTTGAGCTTGAAATGGCGGTGGCCATAGCGCGCCATGGCCTGCGCCAGGGTGCGGGGCAGGCCGTCGTCCGGCGCGTCCGGCGGCGGCTCGACGAGCGCGTCGGCCAGCCCCACCGTGTGCCGCGCCGCGATCCGCCGGCCCGCAAGGGAGGCGGGATGCGCCGCCAGGAAGGCGTCCAGGTCAAAACCCGCCAGATCGTCGGCCAGGCCCGTGCCCGCCAGGCGCATGCCCGCGGCATTGGCCGACATGGCCGCGGCGAAACTCGCCCCCAGCGCCCGGCAGACCGCGTCGAACACGGCCCGGTCCACCAGGGCCGGGCCGTAGGACGCGACCAGGGGCGGCAGGCCGCGCCGCGCCGCCGCCTCGTGGATGGCCCGGTAATGGCGGGCGAAATGCCCCCAGGCGGTGTCGGGCGTCGGGTCCGAGCGGTAGGCCTCGCGGGCGAGCGCCAGGGCCGCGCGGAGCTGATCGAAATTCTGCTCCTGCGTGAGCCCGGGGCTCTTGTCGAACCACTTGGGGATCATCATCTCGGCCGCGCAGCCCGCGGCGGTCGAGCCGTCCTCGAGGCGGATGCGCGCCCGGGCGTAGGCCTGCGGGCAGGCCCGCACGGTGGCGGCGCCGAATCTGAAAGGCAACCGCAGGGTGACATCGCGCTCGGCAATGCCGATGTCCTCGATGACGAAACGAATGGCTTGCATGTCCAGCGCCCGTGCGGGCCTCAGTGATCCAATATGCCTTCGGAATAGAAATGCGCGCGGACCTGCCTGGCGTACGTCGCGAATTCGGGCGTGCCCATGACGTCCAGCGAGCGCATGCGCGGCAGCTCGATGTCATAGATGGCCGCGATCGAGCCGGGCCGCTCGCTCATGACGATCACCCGGTCCGAAAGAAAGATCGCCTCGGGGATGCTGTGGGTGATCAGCAGCACCGTCTTGCGCGACTCGGCCCAGATCCGCTGCAGCTCGAGGTTCATCTTTTCGCGCGTCATAGCGTCGAGCGCGCCGAAGGGCTCGTCCATCAGCAGCAGCGGCGGATCATGCAGCAGCGCCCGGCAGATGGAGGCGCGCTGCTGCATGCCGCCCGAGAGCTGCCACGGGTATTTCCTCTCGAAGCCCTTCAGGCCGGCCATCTCGATGAGCTGGAGCGCGCGCTCGCGCGCCGGCCCCATGGGCATGCGGCGCATCTCGGCCTGCAGCAGGATGTTGTCCAGCACGTTGCGCCAGGCGAGCAGCACCGCGCTCTGGAACACGATGCCCACGTCCTTGCGCGGGCCGGCGACGAGCTGCCCCGCCAGCGACAGCCGCCCCTCGGTGATGGGCAGCAGGCCGGCCACCATCTTGAGCAGCGTGCTCTTGCCGCAGCCCGACGGCCCGACGACGGACACGAACTCGCCCGTGCGTATGCTGAAATCCAGCGGCTTGAGGGATTCGACGGCGCCGTCCCGGGTCTGGTAGACCTTGGTGACGCCGGCGGCTTCGATCAGGATGTCGTCAGGCATGGGCAAGTCCAGTGCTGCTTGGGTTCCGGGGGATTCAGTTCTTGGGGAGATAGTCCAGGGTCACGTAGTCGGAGGGCTTGCCGCGGTGCGCGGGATCGACCCCGCCATACTCCACCAGCATGTCCAGGGACTTGTCCACGTTGTCCATGGCGACGCGGAACGGGGGCTGGCCCTCGGTGTCCTTGGTGTGGTAGAGCTCGATGCTGCGCTGCAGGCCGACCAGCAGGGTCTCGCGCACGCCCGCCTTGGGCTTGGCCTCGAGCATGGCGTCCACCGCGGCCTGCGGATCCTTCACCGCCGCCTCGACCGCGCGCGTGGAGGCGCGCATGAAGCGCCGCGCCAGCTCGGGGTTCTCGGCGAGCCAGTCCTTGTTGACGATGATGCCCGAGCTGATCTGGTTCACCCCCGAGTCGGCGAAGCGGATCGGGTGGACCACCTTGCCGGTGGCGTCCTGCAGCTTGATGGCCTGGTCCATGACGTAGCCCAGCAGCATGTCGGCGCGCCCGGTCATGACGGCGTTGAGCTTGGTCTGGGCGTCGCCCGAGACGATCTTGATCTGGCCGGGATCGATGTCGTTGGCCTTGAGGAATATCGGCCACATCTGCGACATCGAGTCGCCCGGCGTGACCGCCACGGTCTTGCCGATGATCTGCTGGGGCGTGCGGATGCCCTTTTCCTCGAAGCCCATGACCGACATCGGGCTGAGCTGGAACAGGACGCCCGTGGAGACCAGCGGCGCGCCCTTGGCCGCCGCCTTGATCATGGTGGTGACGTCGATGTAGCCGAAATTCACGGACTTGGCGGCCACGGCCTGCGCGGTGACGGCCGAGCCCCGGCCTTCCTGGATGTCGAGGTTGATGCCTTCCTCGTCGTAGTAGCCGAGCTTCTTGCCCAGGAAGAACGGCGCGTGCTCGCTGTACAGGTACCAGTTCAGCATCAGCGTGACGTCGTCCTTGGGCTTGTCCTGCGCCTGCGCCGGCGCGGCGCCCAGCATGGCGGCGCTCAGGGCAAGACCCAGGCCCGCTTTGAGCAAGTTGCGAATCATGCGTGTCTCCTTTGGCCGATGCGGCCCGTCATGGTCCAGGCCGCCGTGGCCGGCGACCGAGAAAAAACATTCTTGCGCCGCGCCTCCGGCGTGCCGCGGGGCGGCCCTATCGCTGCGAGGCGTGCCAGGGAATCATCATGCGTTCGATCAGGTCCACGACCGCGAACAGCAGGACGCCGATGATCGAGAGCAGGACGAGGCCCGCGAACATCAGCGGCAGGTCGAAGTTGCCGTTGGCGACTTGCAGGACGTAGCCGATGCCGGAGTTCGAGCCCACGAATTCGCCCACCACGGCGCCGACGACGGCGAGGGTGACCGAGACCTTGAGGCCGCTGAACATGGCCGGCAGCGCCGCCGGCAGGCTGATCTTGAAGAAGGTCTGCAGGCGGCTCGCCCCCATGGAGCGCGCGAGGTCGAGCATGTCGGACTCGACCGACTTGAAGCCCATGACGGTGGACACCACGATCGGAAAGAACCCCAGCAGGAAGGCCGTGATGACCTTGGGCAGGATGCCGAAGCCGAACCACACGACGAACAGCGGCGCGATCGCCACCTTGGGCACGCTCTGCGAGAACACCAGCAAGGGATAGACGTAGGATTCGACGACGCGGGAATAGGCGATCACCATGGCGATCGGCACGCCGACCACGATGGACAGCAGGAATCCCCAGACGGTGGCCTGGGTCGTGAAATAGCTTTCGGACAGCAGCATCGGCCATTGCTGGACGAGCTGGACCATGACCTTGCCGGGCGGCGGGATGAGATAGGCCGGAATGCCGAAGATCCGGATGGTGAGGTCCCACAGCACCAGCAGGAACAGGACCAGCAGGATCGGCCGGATGGCCGGAGACAAGATCAGCTTGCGCAACATCCAGGGGCTCCCCGCGGTCTTGCGCGCCGCATCCCGGCCCGTCATCCCCGCGTTTTTCTCAATTCACTGATTGGTGAATTATGGTCGCGAGCCGATTGAAGTGTCAATGACGACCGGGCCTAGGGATATCCCTGGGCCGTGGATCGATGGGACGAAGGAACGATCAGGCCTTCCGCGCCCGGGCCTTGCGCGGCGCGGCCTCCGGCGGGAGGCGCCGCGGGGCGCCGCCGGCATCCGGCTGGCTGGAGGCGTAGCCGATGACCAGCTCGGTCATGTGCGCCAGGCGCTCGTCGAGGGCCTCGGGCGCGCGCAGGTCGCGTCCGAAGATCACCGACAGCGTGTAGTTGTTCGCCAGGTAGAAAAAGCCCAGCGAGGCGATCGAGATGTAGAGCTGCACTGGATCGATCCCGGCGCGAAAGATGCCCTGCGCCCGGCCGCGTTCGAGCAGGGTGTCGAGCATCTGCACCAGCGGCGAGTGCATCTCGCGGATCTTGGCGGATTTCTTGAGGTGGCTCGCCCGCAGCAGGTTTTCGCTGCCCAGCAGGGACAGGAACTCGGGATGCTCGAGGAAATAATGCCAGGTGAAGGTCACCAGCCTGCGCAGGGCCTCGACGGGGTCGAGCAGGTCGAGGCGCAGCCCCTGCTCGGCCGCCCGGATGTCGGCGTAGGCGCCCTCCAGGACCGACAGGAACAGCGCGCTCTTGTTGCCGAAATAGTAGTAGATCAGGCGCTTGTTGACGCCGGCGCGCTCGGCGATGCGGTCGACGCGCCCGCCGGCGAATCCATGCTCGGTGAACTCGTCGCGCGCCGCCCTCAGGATGGCGGCCTGAGAGCGGTCGGTGTCGCGCGAGACGGGGACGTGCGTGGCGGGCAAGGTCGGTTCCATGGGCGCATTCTACGGGAAGCCGGCCCTGCGATCACGCTGGCGCCCACGCGCGGGATGCTAGGAGGCGGCGTGCATGGCTTGCAGGGAATAGACCTTGAGCCCGCCGCCGTGACGCAGGTATTGCAGGCCCTCGACCGCGGCGCGCGCGCCGGCGATGGTGGTAAAGAACGTCACCCGGTTGGCGAGCGACTGGATGCGGATGGTGCGCGAGTCGGCGATGGCGTTGCGGCGTTCCTCGACCGTGTTGATGACCATCGCGATCTCGCCGTTCTTGAGCATGTCGACGACGTTGGGCCGGCCCTCGGTGACCTTGTTGACGATCTGGACCCGCAGGCCGGCCGCCTCGATCACGGCGGCCGTGCCGCGCGTGGCCACCAGGTCGAAGCCCATCGCGGCCAGGCCGCGCGCCACCTCGACCGCGCGCGGCTTGTCCTGGTCGCGCACGCTGATGAAGACGCGGCCGGACTCGGGCAGCCAGGCCCCCGCGGCGATCTGCGATTTCACGAAAGCCTCGCCGAAGGATTCGCCCACGCCCATGACCTCGCCGGTGGATTTCATCTCGGGGCCGAGGATGGTGTCCACGCCGGGGAACTTGACGAAGGGGAACACCGCCTCCTTGACGCAATAGTAGCGGGGCGCCGGGATCGAGCCGATCCCCTGCGCCGCCAGCGAGCGGCCCGCCATCACGCGCGCCGCGATCTTGGCGAGCTGCCGGCCGGTCGCCTTGGAGACGTACGGCACCGTGCGCGAGGCGCGCGGATTGACCTCGAGCACGTAGACGTCGCCGTCCTGGATGGCGAACTGCACGTTCATCAGGCCCTTGACGTTCAGGGCGCGGGCCATCAGAGCGGTCTGGCGCTCGATCTCGGCGACCGTCTCGGGCCTGAGGGAATACGGCGGCAGGCTGCAGGCCGAGTCGCCCGAGTGCACGCCCGCCTGCTCGATGTGCTCCATCACGCCGCCGATGATGACCTGCTCGCCGTCGGCCAGGCAGTCCACGTCGACCTCGGTGGCGTTGTTCAGGAAGTGGTCGAGCAGCACCGGGGAATCATTGCTGACCTTGACGGCCTCGCGCATGTAGCGCTCGAGGTCCTGGGGCTCGTGGACGATCTCCATCGCGCGCCCGCCCAGCACGTAGCTGGGGCGCACCACCAGCGGATAGCCGATCTCGCCCGCGAGCGCGAGGGCCTCGCTCTCGGTGCGGGCCGTGCGGTTGGCGGGCTGGCGCAGGCCGAGCTTGTTCAGCAGTTTCTGGAAGCGCTCGCGGTCCTCGGCGACGTCGATCGAATCCGGGCTGGTGCCGATGATGGGCACGCCGTTGGCCTCGAGCGAGCGCGCGAGCTTGAGCGGGGTCTGGCCGCCGTACTGGACGATCACGCCGACCGGGTTTTCCTTGTGGACGATCTCGAGCACGTCCTCGAGCGTCAGGGGCTCGAAGTACAGCCGGTCGGAGGTGTCGTAGTCGGTGGACACGGTCTCGGGATTGCAGTTGACCATGATGGTCTCGAACCCGTCCTCGCGCAGGGCCAGGGCCGCGTGCACGCAGCAGTAGTCGAATTCGATGCCCTGGCCGATGCGGTTGGGCCCGCCGCCCAGGACGACGATCTTTTTGCGGTCGGTCGGCGCGGCCTCGCACTCGTCCTCGTAGGTCGAATACATGTAGGCCGTCGTCGTGGGGAACTCGGCCGCGCAGGTATCGACGCGCTTGTACACGGGGCGCACGTTCATGTGGTGGCGCAGCTTGCGGACCTCGGCCTCGGTGGTGTCCAGCAGGAAGGCCAGGCGGCGGTCGGAAAAGCCGCGCCGCTTGAGCTCGCGCATGGTGCCCTCGTCCAGCTCGGACAGGGTGCGCTGCTCGAGCGCGAGCTCGATGTCGACGATCTCTTTGATCTGCGCGAGGAACCAGGGATCGATCCTGGTGAGGTTGTGGACCTCGTCGAGGGAGAAGCCCTGGGCGAACGCGTCGCCCACGTACCAGATGCGCTCGGGGCCGGGCTCGCCCAGCTCGATTTGCAGGCGCTCGCGGTCGGTGGTCTTTTGGTTGAGGCCGTCGACGCCGACTTCGAGGCCGCGCAGGGCCTTCTGGAAGGATTCCTGGAAGGTGCGGCCGATGGCCATGACCTCGCCCACGGCCTTCATCTGGGTCGTCAGGCGCGAATCGGCCTGGGGGAATTTCTCGAAGGCGAAGCGCGGCACCTTGGTGACGACGTAGTCCAGGGCCGGCTCGAACGAGGCCGGCGTGGCGCCGCCGGTGATCTCGTTGCGCAGCTCGTCGAGCGTGTAGCCCACGGCCAGGCGCGCGGCGACCTTGGCGATCGGAAAGCCCGTCGCCTTGGAGGCGAGCGCCGACGAGCGCGACACGCGCGGGTTCATCTCGATGACGATCATGCGGCCGCTGGCCGGGTCGATCGCGAACTGGACGTTCGACCCGCCGGTGTCCACGCCGACCTCGCGCAGCACCGCGATCGAGGCGTCGCGCATGATCTGGTATTCCTTGTCGGTCAGCGTCTGCGCGGGCGCGACGGTGATCGAGTCGCCGGTGTGCACGCCCATGGGGTCGAGGTTTTCGATGGCGCACACGATGATGCAGTTGTCGGCGCTGTCGCGCACGACCTCCATCTCGAATTCCTTCCAGCCCAGCAGGGACTCCTCGATCAGGAGCTCGTGGGTGGGCGAGGCCTCGAGGCCGCGGCGGCAGATGACCTCGAATTCCTCGGCGTTGTAGGCGATGCCGCCGCCCGTGCCGCCCAGGGTGAAGCTGGGGCGGATGACCGTGGGGAAGCCGGAATTGCCCAGCGCGGAGGCGATGCGCTTTTGCACGGCCCAGGCATCGTCCATGCTGTGGGCGATGCCGGACTTGGCCGATTCCAGGCCGATGGAGGTCATCGCCTCTTTGAATTTGAGGCGGTCCTCGGCCTTTTCGATGGCCTGCGCATTGGCGCCGATCATCTCGACGCCGTGGCGCTCGAGCACGCCGTGGCGCGCCAGGTCCAGCGCGCAGTTCAGGGCCGTCTGCCCGCCCATGGTGGGCAGCAGCGCATCGGGCTTTTCGATCTCGATGATCTTTTCCAGCGCCTGCCAGGTGATGGGCTCGATGTAGGTGACGTCGGCCGTTTCCGGGTCCGTCATGATGGTGGCGGGGTTGCTGTTGACCAGGATGGTGCGGAACCCGTCGGCCTTGAGGGCCTTGCAGGCCTGGGCCCCGGAATAGTCGAACTCGCAGGCCTGGCCGATGATGATGGGACCTGCGCCGATGATGAGGATGCTCTGGATGTCTGAACGCTTGGGCATGGAATGGCAGTGGCTTTCTTATTTGGAGGACTGGGCCTTGTGGCGGGCCATCAGGTCGATGAACTTGTCGAACAGCACCAGGATGTCGTGCGGCCCCGGGCTGGCCTCGGGGTGGCCCTGGAAGCAGAACACCGGGCGGTCGGTGAGCTCGAATCCCTGGAGGGTGCCGTCGAACAGCGAGACGTGGGTGACCCGGGCGTTGGCCGGCAGGCTGTCGCCGTCCACGGTGAAGCCATGGTTCTGGCTGGTGATGAACACCCGGCCGGTGTCGAGGTCCTGGACCGGGTGGTTGGCGCCGTGATGGCCGGTCTTCATCTTGATGGTGCGCCCGCCCAGGGTCAGGCCGAGGACCTGCTGGCCCAGGCAGATGCCGAACAGCGGGATGCCGCTGTCGAGGACGGCGCGGCAGGCCTCGGCCGCATAGTCGCAGGCGGCCGGGTCGCCCGGGCCGTTGGAGAGGAATATGCCGTCGGGCCGCTGGTCGAGGACCTCTTGGATGGGCGTGGTGGCCGGCACCAGCGTGATGCGGCAGCCGCGATCGGCCAGCAGGCGCAGGATGTTGGCCTTGATGCCGTAGTCGTAGGCGATGACGTGGAACCGATCGCCCTCGCGACGACTGTAGCCGCGGCCCAGCGCCCAGGTGCCCTGGGCCCAGGCGCCAGCCTTTCGCGTGCCGACGGCGGCGGCGAGGTCCTGGCCGGCCATGCCCGGAAAGCTGCGCGCGAGCTCGACCGCGCGCTCGACGTCCTCGCCGACCAGGATGCAGGCCCCCTGCGCGCCGCGCTCGCGCAGGATGCGCGTGAGCTTGCGGGTGTCGACGCCCGAGATGGCGACGACGCCCTGCTCTTTGAGGTATTCGGGCAGGGTCTGGCGGGCCCGGAAATTCGATATCCGGGCGGGGCAGTCGCGCACGACCAGGCCGGCGGCGTGCACGCGGGAGGATTCGACGTCCTCGGGATTGACGCCGGTATTGCCGATATGCGGATACGTGAGGGTGACGATCTGGCCGCTGTAGCTGGGGTCGGTCAGGATTTCCTGGTAGCCGGTCATCGAGGTGTTGAAGACGATCTCGGCCACGCAATGGCCCGGCGCCCCGATGGAGACCCCCTTGAACACAGTACCATCAGCCAAGGCTAGAATCGCTGGAACAAGGCCGCTGGGACCCACGGGAAAGATTGACGGCAGCAAGATGAACCCCGGTTGTAAAGTCGATATTCAAACTTTCCTATTATACATCCCGCGCCCCGCCTTCCCCCGCCCCCCTCGAAATGCACTACAGTAGGGCCGTCCACCTTTTTCGCCTCCGCACCGATGCCTTCCGAACTCGATTCCCTGCGCGCCGTGACCACCGTCGTCGCCGACACCGGCGATTTCGAGGCCATGCGCGCCTACCGACCGACCGACGCGACGACCAATCCCTCGCTGATCCTGAAAGCCGTGCGGCAGGACGCCTACCGGCCCCTGCTCGAGCGCGTGCTGCGCGACCACCCCTCGGCGCCGCTGGCCGAGCAGGTCGACCGCCTGCTGGTGGCCTTCGGGCGCGAGATCCTCTCGATCGTCCCGGGCCGCGTCTCGACCGAGGTCGACGCCCGGCTGTCCTTCGACACCCTGGCCAGCATCGAGCGCGCCCGCCAGATCATCGGCCTGTACGAGCGCGCGGGGATCGGGCGCGAGCGCGTGCTGATCAAGCTCGCCTCCACCTGGGAAGGCATCCAGGCCGCCCGTGCCCTCCAGGCCGAGGGCATCCACTGCAACCTCACCCTGCTGTTCTCGCTGCCCCAGGCGCTCGCCTGCGCGCAGGCCAAGGTGACCCTCATCTCGCCCTTCGTGGGGCGCATCTACGACTGGTTCAAGAAATCCGCTGGTGAGGGCTGGGACGAGGCCGCCAACGCCGGCCCGAACGATCCGGGCGTCCGCTCGGTCGAGCGCATCTACGACTACTACAAGGCCTACGACATCCCCACGCAGGTCATGGGGGCGAGCTTTCGCAACATCGGCCAGATCCGCGCCCTGGCGGGCTGCGACCTGCTCACGATCAGCCCCGAGCTGCTCGGCCAGCTCGCGGCCAGCGACGCGCCGCTCGAGGCCCGCCTGAGCGTCGAGGGCGCCAAGGCGAACGCGCCGGCCTGGCAGGCCAGCAATGAGGTGGCCTTTCGCACCGAGCTGAACCAGGACGCCATGGCGACGGAAAAACTGGCCGAGGGCATCCGCGCCTTCACCGCCGACGCCGTCCAGCTCGACGCCCTGGTGACGCGGATGCGGGGATAGCCCCCGGATTCGGGCTGCGCGGCGAGGCCGGGCCCTCCCGCGTGGGACGTTGCGGGGGTGCCGGCGCGGCACCCCGGCCGCTCACAGCGCCCCGGATCCGCCGGCGGCCGGCCGCCACGCCAGCAGGCGCCGCTCGACCAGGGCGACCGCGCCGTCGAGCAGCAGGGCGAACACCGTCAGCACCACGATCCCGGCAAACACCGTATTGACGTCCAGCGTGCCTTCGGCCTGGAGGATCAGGTAGCCCACCCCGGCGGCCGAGCCCAGGTACTCGCCCACCACGGCACCGACGAAGGCCAGCCCCACCGAGGTGTGCAGGCTCGAGAACACCCAGCTCGTCGCCGAGGGGATGTAGACGTGGCGCAATAGCTGGCGGCGCGAGGCGCCCAGCATCCGGGCATTGTCGAGCAGCGTGGGGCTGACCTCGCGCACGCCCTGGTAGACGTTGAAGAACACGATGAAGAACACCAG
>Ga0180216_1002463_pt1 | contig 15344 bp, 12 predicted proteins | sample eDN3rd37CBELigMG_FD_128879 | JGI IMG/M metagenome (GOLD analysis project Ga0180216, IMG submission 128879) | Enriched Miracle-Growth compost microbial communities from Emeryville, California, USA - eDNA 3rd pass 37_C BE-Lig MG (version 2)... ... | reverse complement strand
ATCCGCTGTACTACGACAACGTGATCGAGTCTCTGCGAGGTGAAGCGGAGCCCGAGACGGACGGGCGCGAAGGCCTGCGTTCGCTGGAGTTGCTGATCGCCAGCTACATCTCCGCACGTGACGGCCGGCGCGTCGCCCTGCCGCTGGAGTATTGACGTGGCCGTACAGATACATCCAACCGCGCTCGTGGACGAGGGAGCCGAAATCGGCGAAGGCACGCGCATCTGGCATTGGGTCCACGTCAGCGCGAAGGCGGTGATCGGCCGCGGCTGCTCTCTCGGCCAGAACGTCTATGTCGGCAACCGCGTCCGGATCGGAAACAACGTCAAGATCCAGAACAACGTGTCCGTCTACGACAACGTCGTCCTGGAGGACGACGTGTTCTGCGGGCCGAGCATGGTGTTCACGAATGTCTACAACCCCCGCTCCGCAGTCGTGCGCAAAGACGAGTATCGGGACACGCTGATTCGTCGCGGCGCGACCCTGGGGGCGAACTGCACGATCGTGTGCGGGGTGGTCGTCGGCGAGCACGCGTTCATCGGAGCGGGCAGCGTCGTGAATCGCGACGTTCCCGCGTTCGCGCTCATGGTCGGGGTGCCCGCGAAACAGATCGGCTGGATGAGTCGCTTCGGAGAGCGGCTGACACTGCCGCTGAGCGGTTCCGGATCGACGGTGTGTCCGCACACCGGGGATCGCTACGAGCTGACCGACGGCGTATGCCGTCTCACAAGCGCCTGAGCGCGTTCGGGGTCCGAGGCTATGAGCGAGCTGGTCAAGCTTCCTGAATGGCAGCGGTTGAAAGAGCATGCGACCGCGACGGCATCCACCCACGTGCGGGACATGTTTGCCGCGGATCCCGACCGGCCCACGCGGTTTTCACGCTGCGAGCTGAACCTGCTGTTCGATTTCTCCCGTCAGCGCATCGATCAGCAGGCGCAGGAGCGGCTCGTGGCCCTCGCCCATGCACGGGGCCTGCGACAGCGGATCGACGCGATGTTCTCGGGCGAGCGGATCAACACGACGGAGAACCGCGCCGTACTGCATGTCGCGCTGCGCAATCGTTCCGATCGGCCGATCCTGCTGGACGGGCAGGACGTCATGCCGCAGGTGCGGGCCGCCCTCGACAAGATGCGCAACTTCGTGGAAGGCGTGCACGGCGGGCGCATCCACGGCTCGACCGGCAAGACGTTCACGGACGTCGTGAACATCGGCATCGGCGGTTCGGACCTGGGCATCGTCATGGCGACCGAGGCCCTCGCGAACTACCGCAACCGCAACCTGCGCCTGCATTGCGTATCCAACATCGACGGTGTGCAGCTCGCGGACGTACTGGAGAAGGTGGACCCTGCGCGCACGCTGTTCGTCGTGTGCTCCAAGACCTTCACGACCCTGGAGACGCTGACGAACGCGAAGATCGCGCGGCAATGGGTCGTGGACCGCCTGGGTGAGGGCGCCCCGGCCCGGCACTTCGCCGCCGTATCCACGAACAGCAAGGCGATGGATACGTTTCTCATTCCGCCGCAGAACCGCTTCGCGATGTGGGACTGGGTCGGGGGGCGCTATTCGGTCTGGTCCGCGGTCGGCTTGTCGGTGGCGCTGGCGCTCGGGATGGACCAGTTCGAGCTCATGCTCAGTGGCGGGCATGAGATGGACGAGCACTTTCGCAGCGCGCCGTTCGAGAACAATCTGCCGGTGCTCATGGGCCTGCTCGGGGTCTGGAACCGCAACTTTCTCGGCATGGACTCGCTCGCCGTGCTGCCCTACGACCAGCGCCTGCACCGCTTCCCGGCCTACCTGCAGCAGCTCGAGATGGAATCGAACGGCAAGCGTACGACGCTCGACGGGGCGACCGTCGACTACGATACGGCCGCCGTCGTCTGGGGCGAGCCGGGCTCGAACGCGCAGCATTCCTTCTTCCAGCTTCTGCACCAGGGCACCGCGCGCGTCGCGCTCGATTTCCTGGCGCCCGTGAACGCGTCGAGCCCGTACCAGGAGCAGCAGAACCTCGCCCTTGCGAACTGCTTCGCGCAGGCACAGGCGTTTGCGTTCGGGCAGACCGAGGCGCAGGTCCGCGCGGACCTCGAGGCGAAAGGACTGGCCGAGGAGGAGATCCGCAGGCTGATTCCGCACAAGATTCATCCCGGGAACCGGCCCAGCTCGATGATCCTGTTCCCGCGCCTGGGACCCAAGACGCTCGGGCGCCTGATCGCCTTGTACGAGCACAAGGTGTTCGTGCAGAGCGTGATCTGGGGGATCGACGCGTTCGATCAGTGGGGGGTGGAGCTGGGGAAGAAGCTGGCAGAGTCGCTGGTGCCGGCGGTGGAGGTGCCGGACGTGAACGTCGAGCTGTCGCTGCGGCCCGTGATGCAACAGGTCGCTCGTTGGCGCAGTGGAGTGACGGGGCGGATTTAATCGCATCGCCCCGAGGCTCTGTGTAAACTTTCGATTCCGTCGCAGGGATTTGAATTAGAAAGCGACCCTGATGTCTAGAGTGAAGTTCCCGCGCCCCGGCGTATGTCTGGCTGCGCTGCTCGTCTGTATGTTCGGGCTGAGTCTGCCTTGGGCTGCCCGTTCCCAGACGCCGAGCACTGAGCAGATCGACGCGTTCCGTAATCTGTCGCCCGATCAGCAGCAGGCCATTCTCGAGAGCATGCGGCGTGGCGGTTCCGCGCCGGGTGCATCCGGGGTGCGCACGGACCAGGCTCTGCAGTTCCCCCAGGTCGTTCAGCCGATTGCCCGCGATCGCGATCGCATGGATCTCGCGGGTGAAGACGTACGAGACTCCCGCTTGAAAGGCGGCGACACGATTCTGCTGTCCTTAGATATCCGCAAGTACGAGCGGCGTGCGCCGGAGCTGGAGCAGCGGGATCGACGCGATCAGCTCGCCCCCGTACAGCCTGCGATACCGGGGCGTCAACAGGCCCAGGTTCCCGCCAGCGATCAGATGCGCGGCGCGGAGGTCCCGCCGCAGGCATTGATCGAAAGGTCGGAGGAGGACACCAAGCGGCTGGAGGATTTCCGCGAGCGCGTGCTTCGCAGAAACCCGTACAAGCTCGACAACCGCGGGGTCCTGAACATCCCGGAACTCGGACCCATACCACTTGCGGGACTGACGGTGGAGCAGGCAACCGAGCGTGTCTCGGCCGAGCTTCGTCTGGCCGATTTCATAGTGCTGATAACACGGTTGCCTCTCAAACCACTCGGGGCCGATGCACTCAAGCCGTTCGGCTACGACCTGTTCGCGGGTATGCCGTCGACGTTCGCGCCAGTCACGGAAGTGCCTGTTCCCGCGGAGTACGTCGTCGGTCCGGGCGACACCATCCAGGTGCAGCTCATAGGCAACACCAAGGGACGATACGCGCTCGTCGTTGGCAGAGACGGGCAGATCAACTTTCCGGAGCTCGGGCCGATCGCAGTCAGCGGACGACGCTTCGAGGAAGTCCGGAGCGATCTCGAGGCGCGCGTGCAGCGGCAAATGATCGGTACGCAGGCGAGCATCGGATTGGGCGAGTTGAGATCGATTCGTGTTTTCGTGCTGGGCGATGCGGAAACGCCCGGGTCGTACACGGTGAGCGGACTGTCGACGATCACGAACGCATTGTTCGTGAGCGGTGGCGTCAAGAAGATCGGTTCGCTGCGAAACATCCAGCTCAAACGCGCAGGCAGAGTCGTCACCACGCTGGACCTGTACGACCTGCTGCTTGGCGGAGATACGCGAGCGGACGTACGGCTGCTGCCTGGGGACGTGATCTTCATTCCGCCCGTAGGCGCCACGGTCGGTCTGGCCGGTGAAGTGCGCAGGCCCGCGATATACGAGCTGAAGAACGAGACCACTGCGGCCGAGCTGCTCGCACTGGGCGGCGGGCTGCTTCCGGACGCCGATCCGGCGCTGGCGACGCTGCAACGCGTCAATGCGGGGCGCGAGCGGGTCACCGTCGATGTCAACCTCGCCCAACCTCCCGGATTGGCTCAGGTGCTGCAAAGCGGTGACGTCTTGCATGTGCCGGTCATTCGTCCCGTGCTCGAGGCGTCGATCTCCATTGCCGGGCATGTGTATCGGCCGGGCGAGTTTCAGTACCGACCGGGTATGCGCCTGTCCGATGCCATCCTGAGTCTGGAAGAGCTGAAGCCCAACGCGGACCAAAGATACATCCTGATCCGACGCGAGCGTGCAACCGACCGTCGAATCCAGGTGCTCTCGGCGAACCTCCAGGAGGCGCTCGCGAACCCGGGAGGCGAAGCGGATGTGGAACTCGCTCCTCGAGACCAGATCCACGTATTCGACCTCGAGTCAGGGCGCGACAGGATCATCGAACCCTTGATGCGGGAGCTGCGCATGCAGGCTCGTATCGGCGAACCCACGCAGGAAGTGAGCGTCGCAGGCCGGGTGAAGGTTCCCGGAAAATACCCGCTCGAGCCAGGGATGCGTGTCAGCGACTTGTTGCGCGCCGGAGGAAGCCTCGACGAAGCGGCCTACGGTGGGCAGGCGGAGCTGACACGATACGAAATCACCCCCGAGGGCGCGCGCCAGGCGCGTCTGATCGAGATCGACCTGGATCAGATGTTGGCTGGGGATCCTGCAGCGGACATACAGCTCCAGCCGTTCGACTATGTAGTCATCAAGGAAGTGCCCCTATGGGGCTCGCAGGAAGTCGTGGAGATTCGTGGCGAGGTGAGATTTCCAGGACGGTATCCGATCCATCGGGGGGAGACGCTTAGTTCGCTCATGCGGCGCGCTGGTGGCTTGACCGATCTGGCCTTCATCGACGGAACCATCTTCACGCGCGAGGATTTGAAGGAGCGCGAAAGGAAGCAGCTCGAAACACTGGCGACACGCATGGAATCCGATCTTGCGCAGTTCTCACTGATGACCGCCCAGGAGGCGGGGAAGGATGCGGGCGAGGCACTGACGGTCGGCCGATCCCTGCTCGCGAATGTGCGCGAGGCAAAACCGATAGGCCGACTGGTCATCGATCTCCAACGCTCGATGGATGCTCGTGCCGGGTCCGAGCAGGACATCGTGCTCAAGGATGGCGATCGGTTACTCATCCCGCGTACGACGCAGGAAGTGACGGTGATCGGAGAGGTGCAGAGCGTGACATCTCATCTGTATCGCAAGGACCTGTCGAGAGACGATTACATCGCAATGAGTGGCGGACTGACACCAAGAGCCGACGATGATCACATCTATGTTGTTCGTGCGGACGGCAGTGTCGTCACGCGCAGCGGCAACGCGTGGTTCAATCGCGGTGGAGTGGACATCAGACCCGGAGACACGATCGTGGCGCCGCTGGATACGGAGCGCATGCGACCGCTGCCCTTCTGGACCGGGGTGATGTCGATCGTGTATCAGCTCGCCGTGTCGGCTGCCGCGATCAATTCCTTCTCGAACTAGCCGATGGAGCCCGCCGGTACGTGGCGGGCAGGGCCGCTGGATTCCTGCGTTGACGCGCATTCGTCGGAGCGCTACGCTGTGTTCAACGAGTGAACGCATACGCGTGTCATTGTGTTCTCGGGCTGCACGCAAGGGCAACAAGGCGGTGGCGGCCGGGCGCCCCTGATCGAATCTTTCATGCTCATCGACGAAACCAGATACAAGCTGATGCGCCTGCTCGACGCGAACCCTGGCATGAGTCAGCGAGACGTCGCACGTGAGCTTGGCATCAGCCTCGGCAAAGCCAACTACTGTCTGAAGGCGTTGATGGAGAAGGGGTGGATCAAAGCGGCAAATTTCAAGAACAGCCAGAACAAGGCGGCATACATGTATTTGTTGACGCCTCGTGGACTCGAACGCAAGGCGAGCCTGACCTTGCAGTACCTTCAGATCAAAATGCGCGAGTACGAAGCCTTGCGTCTGGAAATCGAGGAGATGCGCCGCGAGGCCAGTCGCGACAGCGAATCCTGACACCGTCGCTTGGACGTACGGCGCTTGCCGGCTAGAAGGCTAGAAGGCTAGAAGGCGCAGGGACACGGCTGCTGCATGATTCAGATGAGTGGTCACGATCGATATCGACAGGACGATGAGCGCGGAAGGGTCATGGATACCGATAGAATTACAGTAATCGGCGCGGCGCTAGCACACAGGTGACCGGTGATCTCTACAGAACATTCTCTGGTTCGTCCCGATCATGACGACATAGACGTCGTGGCACTCTTGAAGGTCATCTGGCGTTACCGGTATTTCATTGCTCTCGTCGCGGGCATTTGCAGCGCGTTCTCCGTTTTTCTGGCTCTCTCGACAACCCCCGTATTTCGAGCCCAAATCGTCGTCACCCAGGCTCAAACGGAAGGGATGAGCGCGGCCAGTTCTCTTGCGAGCCAATTCGGTGGTCTTGCCAGTATCGCCGGCATCAATTTGGGCAAGGGCGGCGGCGGGCAGGAAGCTCGCGCGGTTCTCCGCTCACGACACCTGGTCGAAGAGTTCGTCAGGCAGCATGATCTCGTGAAAGAGCTGCTGCCGAACGAGCAGTCTACGCTGTGGTTCGCCGTGAACGCTTTTCAGGAGCAGGTGCTCTCGATTACCGAGGAAGAGGATGTCGGCACGATCACCATCGCGATCAAATGGACCGATCCGGTCGTTGCCGCACGTTGGGCCAACCAGTTCGTGGCGCTGGCGAACGAAATGCTGCGAACGCGTGCCCTGGAGCAGTCGAGTGGGAACATCAAATACCTGAACGAGCAGATCGCGAAGACCAACGTCGTCGAGATCCAGAGCGTCATGTACAGGCTGATCGAGAACGAAACCAAGACGAACATGCTCGCCAACGCGCGGAAGGAGTATGCCTTCGCGATCGTAGATCCCGCCGTGGCGCCTGAACGGCGCATTTGGCCGCGGCGTACGCTCATGGTCCTCACAGGGGGAGTTCTGGGCGTCCTGCTCGGTATGGCGTTGGCATTCATGCACGATTTCTGGGTCCGCTATCGGATGAGGACGGCTCCCTGACATGGTATGGGGAATCGAACTTTGCAAACCATCCGAGTGAATCCACTGTCGCTTTCAGCGTTGCTGATCAGACTCTGGCGCCATCTGAGCAGGCAGCGCCAGCGGCAGTTCATGCTGCTGATGGGATTGATGCTCGTCAGTGTGTTCGCCGAGATCGTGAGCCTGGGCGCCGTGCTGCCCTTCATCGGCGTGCTCGCCGCGCCCGAGCTGGTATTCGAATACCCGATGGTAGCCACCATGGCACGATCGTTGGGTGTCGAATCGGCGGGTCAGCTCGCGTTGCCGCTTACGATCGCCTTTGGTGCGGCCGCCCTGATTTCCGGGGGTGTACGTATGTTGCTGGCCTGGGTCAGCACACGATTCACTTTTCTCACGGGTGCAGACATCAGTCAGGAGATCTATCGCCGTACGCTCTACCAGCCCTACAAGGTGCACATCGGACGCAGCAGCAGCCAGGTGATCAGCGGCATCACGAGCAAGGTCGGCGGTACGATGCTTGGCGTTCTCCTGCCCTGCGTAACCCTCGTCAGCTCCGTCATGTTGCTGATCGCCGTCATGCTGACACTCATCGTCGTCGACCCTCGCATTGCAATGGTGGCAATGGGGGGATTCGGGCTGAGTTATGCGTTGATCACCTGGCGAACTCGACGGACGTTGAGCCGCAACAGTCAGCGCATCGCCTCGGAGCATACCCAGGTCGTCAAGGCTCTGCAGGAAGGGTTGGGCGGCATTCGCGACGTGCTGCTGGACGGTACCCAGCCGGTCTATTGCTCCATCTACAGGCATGCCGACCAGCCGCTGCGGCGTGCTCAGGGGAATAACATTTTCATCGCCCAGAGTCCCCGTTATGCGATGGAGTCGCTCGGGATGGTATTGATCGCAGCACTTGCTTATGGCTTGAGCCGTCAGGCGGGTGGCCTTACCGGCGCGTTGCCGGTGCTCGGCGCCCTGGCGCTCGGCGCGCAGCGCATGCTGCCTGGACTGCAGCAAGCCTATGCATCATGGGCGAGTATCGCCGGCAGTCAGGCCTTGCTGGCGGACGCGCTCGAGCTTCTCGATCAACCTATACCCCCCGAATTGCTGCGGCCGGCGCCCGAGCCGACGAAGCTCGAGAAGACGATCCGGTTCGAGAGCGTACGCTTTCGTTACTCCAGCGATGGCCCGTGGGTATTGAACGGGCTGAATCTGTCGATAGCAAAAGGCGCAAGGGTCGGCTTCGTTGGAGGAACCGGCAGCGGCAAGAGCACGACCATGGATTTGCTGATGGGACTGCTCATGCCGACGGAAGGGCAGATTCTGCTCGATGGGAGGCCCTTGGAAGGCGCTTTGGTCAGAGCTTGGCAGCGCACGATCGCCCATGTGCCGCAGAACATCTATCTCGCGGATGCGACTTTGGCGGAGAACATCGCATTCGGTGTTCCGCGTGAGGCCATCGACATGGACCGGGTCAGGCGTGCTGCCCGCCAGGCGCAGATCGCGGAATTCATCGAGACGAGTGCGGATGGCTACGAGGCGTTTGTCGGCGAGCGCGGCGTAAGGCTCTCGGGAGGGCAGCGTCAGCGCATCGGGATTGCTCGTGCGCTATACAAGGAGGCGAGCGTTCTTGTCCTCGATGAAGCTACGAGCGCCTTGGATAACGTGACTGAACAGTCAGTGATGGACGCTATCGAAGGCCTCAATAGAGATATCACCATCCTGTTGATTGCGCATCGACTTACTACAGTGCGACGCTGCGATACCATCGTCGAGATCCAGCAGGGACGCGTTGTGGCTCAAGGACGGTACGAGCAGTTGATCGAGTGCAGTAGCAGCTTTCGTTTGATGGTGGACTCCGCAGAAACGACCTGAATTCGAATCTATACACATGTTCAACGACAAGTCGATACTGATCACGGGTGGTACGGGCTCCTTCGGTCGGCATTACGTCAAGACGATCTTGAAGCGCTATCGGCCGAAGAAACTGATCATCTATTCGCGCGATGAGCTCAAACAGTTCGAGATGGAGCAGGAGTTCAATCAGGCCTGCATGCGCTACTTCATCGGAGACGTGCGCGACCGCGATCGCCTGGTCCAGGCCATGAAGGGTGTCGATTTCGTAATACACGCGGCGGCCCTGAAGCAGGTACCTGCTGCGGAGTACAACCCGATGGAATGTATAAAGACGAACATTCATGGGGCGCAGAACGTCATTGATGCGGCCTTGGCGAACGACGTGGAGCGCGTGATAGCGTTGTCCACGGACAAGGCAGCCAGTCCGATCAATCTTTATGGTGCGACAAAGCTCGTCTCGGACAAGTTGTTCGTGGCAGCAAACAACTTTGCAGGTGGGCACCGCACCAGGTTCTCGGCGGTCCGGTACGGCAACGTCGTGGGATCGCGCGGCTCCGTCGTGCCCTTCTTCAAGCGGCAAATTCAGAACGGCTGTGATCATCTTCCCATCACTGATCCCGCCATGACTCGCTTTTGGATCACTTTGCAGCAGGGGGTGGACTTCGTTCTGAAAAACTTCGGACGGATGCATGGAGGGGAGATCTTCGTGCCTAAAATTCCCTCGGTAAGAGTCGTGGACCTCGCGAGAGCGATGGCTCCGCATCTGCCACAGAAAGTGATTGGGATTCGTCCAGGCGAAAAGCTGCACGAGGTCATGTGCCCTGCAGACGACTCTCACCTGACGCTGGAGTTCGACGATCACTACGTCATTAAGCCGACCATACAGTTTTCACGCTGTGCGGACTTCTCGGTCAACAACCTGGGCGAAACGGGACGGCCGGTTGAGCCTGGTTTCGAATACCATTCAGGGAGGAATCCTCAGTTTCTCAGCGTGGACGAGATCGTTCGTCTCAATCACTGCGCAGGCGATTGAAATGATTCCGTACGGTCGACAGCACGTTACTCAGTCCGACATCGATTCCGTGCTGGAAGTGCTTCGGTCGGACTTTCTGACCCAGGGACCGACTGTTCCTCGATTCGAGAAGGCCGTGGCTGCAAGAGTGCGTGCTCGGCACGCCGTTGCAGTCAACAGTGCCACCTCCGCGCTCCACGTCGCCTGCCTTGCTCTCGGGCTGGGAGAAGGCGATACACTCTGGACGGTTCCAAACACGTTCGTCGCATCGGCAAACTGTGGTCGGTATTGCGGTGCACGGGTCGATTTCGTCGATATCGATCCGATCACTTGGAACATGAGTGTTTCGGCGTTGGCCTCGAAACTCGAGTCTGCAGAACGCACCGGCCACTTGCCGAAAGTGCTGGTTCCGGTGCACTTCGCGGGACAACCGACGCAGCAAGAAGCCATCTGGAAGCTGGCGGAGCGATACGGCATCAGGGTCCTGGAAGATGCCTCGCATGCCATCGGAAGTGAGAACCAGGGTGAGCCGGTCGGAAGTTGTCGCTGGTCCGACGTCACGGTGTTCAGCTTCCATCCGGTGAAGATCATTACGAGTGGCGAAGGAGGGATGGCCGTCACGAATGATCCGGAGCTTGCAGAGCGTATGGCGATGCTTCGCAGTCATGGAGTCACGAGGGACCCCGCGCGCTTCGTCGAATCTCGGACGACGACGGTATCTTCTTCTACGTCCGTTCGGGGCGCGCCGCCCTGGTACTACGAGCAGCAAATGCTCGGCTTCAACTATCGGATGACGGATATTCAAGCTGCACTTGGACTGAGTCAACTGGACAGGCTGCAGGCGTACGTGGATCGTCGAAACCTGTTGGCACGCAGTTATGAAGCCGCTTTGAGGGATTCGGGGCTTCAGTTGCCGTACGTATGTCCTGGAATCATCTCGGCATACCATCTTTACGTGGTCCGCTTGAAACCTGAAGCGTGCGGTCGCGAGCATCGTGAGGTTTTCGACGAGTTGCGGCAACGAGGCATCGGCGTGAACCTGCATTACATGCCTGTTCATCTGCAGCCGTACTATCGTGAACTTGGGTTTCGAGAGGGTCAGCTTCCAGAAGCGGAAGCTCACGGACGCGAGGCGATCACGCTGCCTCTCTATCCCGGACTGACCGACGAGATGCAGGAAGAAGTCGTCAACTGTGTGCGCGGTGCAGTGGGGCTCAGATGAAGCAGAAAGATGCCTTTCTATCCGCCGAGGGCGACGCCTGGTTTGCGCGAAATGTCAGTGGACGCGATGTGCGCGGCATCGACGAGTCTGATCCTGTCCTTGTAGAAGTATTGAAATTGACTTCTCCGGCGCCGGGGCCCGGCGTCAGTGTCCTGGAGATCGGATGCGGTGACGGTGCGAGGCTCGTTTGGCTGAAGGAGCACCGGGGTTGCAACTGTCACGGGATCGATCCCTCGGCGCGGGCAATCGACGTCGCCATCCAGCACGGTGTGGCAGGGCAGCGAGGCACTGCCGAGCACCTGCCGTTCGCGGACGGAATGTTCGATATCGTCGTGTTCGGATTTTGCCTCTATCTGTGCGATCGGGAGGATCTATTTCGAGTCGCCTGCGAAGCCGACAGAGTGTTGAAGAATCCGGGGTGGCTGGTAATTCTGGATTTCTATAGTCCAGCACCCCTGGAGCGTGCGTATCGACATCGAGCAGGGATCCACAGCTACAAGATGGACTATCGCAGCCTCTTCACCTGGCATCCTGCGTATACGACGTTTTCGCACAAGGTGCAGCATCATTCCGAGGGCGGCTACACCGATGACTCTGGTGAGTGGGTCGCGACGTCGGTTCTGCGTAAGAGTTCGGGCCTGTCGTGAGCAGTCGGCTTGCGCTCGGCACCGTCCAGTTCGGCCTGCCGTATGGCATCGCGAACCGGACCGGCCAAGTCGATCCAGGCGTCGCCGCAGCAATCCTGGAGTTCGCTCGAGGATCGGGTCTGGATACATTGGACACCGCGATCGCGTACGGTGAAAGCGAGCAGCGTCTGGGGGAAATCGGCGTGTCGCCGTGGCGGATCATTTCAAAGCTTCCGCCTGTGCCGGACGCCTACATGGACGTCAGCACATGGGCGCGGCAAATGGTACTCGGCTCGTTGTCGCGCCTGGGGGTCGGGCGGCTGCACGGTCTCTTGCTGCATCGCGCGCCGGATTTGCTGGGTCCGTTCGGCGGCGAGCTTCGCGACACAATGGTATCGATCAAGGACGAGGGGCTGGTAGAAAACATCGGCGTGTCCATCTACTCTCCGGAGGAGCTCGAGGCAATCCACTCGTGCATGCCTCTGGATGTCGTGCAGGCGCCCTTCAATGTTTTCGATCGCAGGCTGGAAACCTCGGGCTGGTTGGAGAGGTTGAAACGAGCCGGCACCAAGATTCACGTTCGCTCGGTGTTTCTACAGGGATTGTTGCTGATGGACGCTGCGGTGAGACCCGCGAAGTTCCGACGCTGGCAGGCATTGTGGGATCGATGGGATGCATGGCTCTTACGGACTGGTCTGACGCCGCTGCAGGCCTGCATGGGATTCGTGCTGTCATATCCACAGGTCGATCGCGTGGTCGTCGGCGTTGACAGCGTGCGACACCTGCTCGAGATAGTCGACAGCGTGTCTGGGCCTGGTGTCGATGCACCGGCCGACCTGATTGGCGAAGATTTGGATCTCCTTAATCCTTCTCGATGGAGTGCATCTTGAACGTTGTCGCGATCGTACAAGCTCGCATGGGCTCTACGCGGCTGCCGAACAAAGTCATGCGGCCGGTTTGCGGTACTCCGTTGATCGGTCTGCTGCTGGAGCGTCTGTCGTCGGCTCATCGGCTCGACTCGATCGTGCTCGCGACATCTGATGCGCCGGGCAATGAGCCCCTGATCCAGTACGTACGTGAGCTCGGCTACAACGTGTATCGCGGCAGCGAGCATGATGTGCTCGATCGCTATTATCGTGCGGCGCAGGAGACTCATGCGGACGCAGTCGTTCGCATTACGGGAGATTGCCCGTTGGTAGATCCCGCGATCGTGGACGCAGTCATCGAAAGATTCCTGGAATCAGGCGCGGACTATGTGGCTAATGTCGATCCTGCGACTTTCCCGGACGGCCTCGATGTGGAGATTTTGACTTTCAAGGCACTCGAGACAGCCTGGGCCCAGGCGACGGCGCAGGCGCACCGCGAGCACGTGACTCCTTTCGTTCGTGAATCGGCGGAATTCAGGCGAGCGAATCATGTGAACGCGACCGACGAATCCGGCGAGCGCTGGACGGTTGATGAGGCGGAGGATATTCGAGTCGTAGAAAGGATCTTCAGGCATTTCCATCCACGTCGTGATTTCGGATGGCTCGAGGTACTCGCCCTGCGTAATGACCACCCCGAGTGGTTCTCGGCCAATAAGCATCTCATTCGTAATGAGGGTTCGCGCCTGGGTACGGGGCAGAAGCTGTGGAAGCGCGCCAAACGAGTGATCCCGGGAGGCAACATGCTGCTCTCGAAGCGGGCAGAGATGTTCCTGCCGGAGCAATGGCCTGCCTACTTCAGCAGGGCAAAGGGGTGTCGCATTTGGGATCTCGACGGTCGTGAGTACGTGGACATGTCGATCATGGGAGTGGGCACGAACACGCTGGGATACGGGCACCCGGAGGTTGACGATGCCGTACGCGGAGCCGTTGCCGCCGGCAACATGTCGACCTGGAATTGCCCGGAAGAGGTCGAGCTCGCGGAGAGGCTGGTCGAGTTGCACCCGTGGGCGGACATGGTGCGACTGGCCCGTTCCGGGGGCGAGGCAAATGCCATCGCGATCAGGATTGCACGAGCCGCTTCCGGGCGAGACAAGGTCGCGATCTGCGGCTACCACGGTTGGCACGACTGGTATCTAGCCGCGAATCTGGGAGATGAACAGAACCTCGACGGGCACTTGCTACCCGGTCTGGAGCCGCGGGGTGTCCCCAGAGGATTGCGCGGCAGCGTGCTGCCGTTCCGGTACAACGATCTGGCACAGTTGCAGGACCTGGTCCGGCAGCACGACATAGGCGTGATCAAGATGGAGGTCTCCCGTAACATGGGTCCGGAGCCCGGATTTCTCGAGGGCGTGCGCAAGCTCGCCACGGACAACGGGATCGTGCTGATTTTCGATGAGTGTACTTCCGGCTTTCGGCAAACGTTCGGAGGGCTCCACAAGCTCTATGGCGTCGAACCAGACATGGCGATGTTCGGTAAGGCGCTCGGCAACGGGTATGCCATCACTGCGGCAATCGGGAGGCGTGAAGTCATGGAAGCGGCGCAGCATACTTTCATCAGCAGCACGTTCTGGACCGAGCGGATCGGCCCAAGCGCGGCGCTCAAGTGCCTGGAGGTCATGCGTCGGCTCGAATCCTGGGAGCGAATCACCGAAACTGGCCGCGACATCACTGCACGCTGGATTGCGCTCGCTGCCAAACACGGTCTTTCGATTGTGACCAGTGGATTGCCGGCTCTGGCGAGCTTCTCCTTTCAGAGTCCCCGTTCGCTGGCATATAAAACACTCATCACGCAGGAGATGTTGGCGAAGGGATTCCTGGCCGGCACGTCCGTATACGTCTGTACTGAGCATACTCCTGACGTGGTCTCCAGCTTTTTCGATGCTTTGGATCCGGTGTTTGCGCTCATCAAGGAGTGTGAAGAGGGCAGGGATGTCATGAGCCTTCTGCACGGCTCGGTATGTCATGGCGGATTTAAACGGCTGAACTGATGAAGACATCGATACTCGTGCTCGCCGCCCATCCCGACGATGAGGTGTTAGGCTGCGGCGGCACGATCGCCAGATTCGCCTCGGAGGGATGCTCGGTTCACGTGGCGTTCCTCGCCGACGGGGTCACGGCACGTTCCGATGGCTCCCGCGGAGCGAAGCAGCCGGAGCTCGCCGCACGGAGATCGGCGGCCGACAAGGCGGGCCACATTCTGGGCGTGAGCTCGATGTCGTTCGGAGATCTTCCCGACAATCGTCTGGATACGATCGCTTTGCTCGACATCGTGAAAATCATCGAGGAGCTCATCGAAACACACCGGCCTACGATGGTGCTGACACACCATGCCGCTGATGTGAACATAGACCACCGCCGGATTCACGATGCCGTCGCCGTGGCGTGCAGGCCGCAATCCGGTCGTTCAGTTAAGACGGTACTGTCGTTCGAGGTGCCCTCAAGCACGGAGTGGCAATTTCCCGCGGTGATGCCTGCGTTCGCGCCGAACTGGTTTTTCGACATCTCCAGTTTCCTGGATCGAAAGCTGCAGGCGCTGGAGGCCTATGCGGTCGAACTGCGCGAATGGCCTCATCCTCGCTCTCGCTCAGGTGTTCAGCATCTTGCACGCTGGCGTGGTGCGTGCGTCGGCGTTGACGCCGCGGAAGCGTTCATCCTGGGGCGGCAGCTATCATAAAGGTCGTATTCCGCGTCGACGCATCGAGCCGCATGGGAATCGGACATCTCATGCGCTGCCTGACCTTGGCCGAGGCCTTTCATTCGCGCGGTGCGGATGTGTCGTTCGTGT
>Ga0180216_1002458_pt1 | contig 15366 bp, 14 predicted proteins | sample eDN3rd37CBELigMG_FD_128879 | JGI IMG/M metagenome (GOLD analysis project Ga0180216, IMG submission 128879) | Enriched Miracle-Growth compost microbial communities from Emeryville, California, USA - eDNA 3rd pass 37_C BE-Lig MG (version 2)... ... | reverse complement strand
GCGGGCGGGCGCGCGGGCGCCGCGACCGGTTGCTAACGCGCCGCGTCCGGGTGGGACTGCGTGCGTCCGGCTGCGCGCCCCGTCCAGGCTCCAGGAGAACTACCACGAGACCAACCGCGACGGCCTGCCGCGCACCGTCGTGTACGACCACTACTACGAGCTGTGCATGGACAAGGGCTGGCAGCGGCTCAGCGCCGCGCTGTTTGGCCAGCTGATCCGGCGCGTCTTCCCCGGCGTGCGCATCCGGCGCCTCGGCCCGCGCGGCAGCTCGGCCTACTACTACGAGGGCATCGGCGTCGTGCCCACGTCGCCGCTCGCCCGCCGGCCGGACGTGCACGCCACCAGCCTCGAGCTGACCCGGTACGGCGGCGGCCGCGGCGAGCCGCTGCGCTCCCTTAATTGACGTAGTAACAGCGCGTACCGTGCGTGCCGCCGCCTCCCGCCGCCCCTCCGCCCGCGCGCAGCGTGCACGCCACCGACGACAGCACGGGCGACGGCCGCTCCTCGCGCCGCAGCCCGGCCGCGGCCAGCCCACACCATGCCGCCGCCCCCCTGCCGGCGGCCGCCGCCGCCGCCGCGGCGCTCGCGGCGGAGGCGCGCCCGCCCTTGGACGGCGGCCTCATGTGCCTGCTCGTGCGGCCGACGACGGGCGTCCTCGAGGGCCTGCCGCAGTTTGCGGGGCCCATGTCGACCGCGGCCGCGCTCTACCTGCACCAGCTCACCGGCAGGTTACAGCACTTCGCCGACCTCACCCTCGCCCAGCACGACCGCGTACGAGCCCCGACGCCCGCTCACGCGGGAAGCAGCAGTGCGCTCTGTCTAACCATCCAGGCGCGCGCGCGCGCCTGTTTGTTCGCGGGTGCGCACGTGGACGCAGGTGGCGGACGCCAGTCTGGCACCGTGGGCCATCGTCCCCACCTCGGCGGTGGTGGCCGCCATCCACGGGCCCGGCATGATCCCGCACCTGCGCGACCTGGTCGTCGCCGCCGTCACGGTGCGTGTGGCGCCCGTATCGTGTGCTTCATGGGCGGCGCAGGGCGGCTCACGTTGGGGGGGCCGGATGACGAACCTTCGGGCGGGGGCGGGGGGGGCGCAGACCGTGTTCACGCGCGCTATCGACACGTACCGGCAGCACCGCGAGCTGTCCATCGACATGCTCCAGCAGGCGCGCACCTTTGCCGCGCGGCTCGACGAGGCCTGCGAGCAGCTGCCGCAGCTCTGCAGCCTGCCCATCGTGCCCGTCGTCGTCGCGAGTGCGTAGCGCCGGCCGGTGGCTCCGAACCGGACCGGGTGCAGAGTGAACACGCGCTAACCTGAGGCAACGGCAACGGCGCCTGCCGCGCCCGCGCCGCACAGCGTACCGCTGCCTGGCGCACGCGCTGCGCCGCGTGGTCGTGGTGACGCAGGTGTGCAAGTCTGCCGAGGCGATCACGAGCCACGCACGGCTGCTCGACGAGATGGCCCTGGACTGGCGCGGCATCGACTGGCGCATCATCATCGACGAGATCGAGTGCATGTTTGCCGGCGACCAGCGCGACTTTATGGACAGCGGTACGGGCCGGCACCGCGCAGGCGTCAAGGACGCGGTGTCAACCGCCTGGGGCTAACTTGGTGGGTCGTTCTTTTTGGAGTATCGATTCTCCGCGGGCGACAGTCAACGCCACCCTGGCCGAGGTGCCGAGCCTGCTGCGCCCGCTCTCGCTCAAGACCTGGGAGGAGTTCATCACGCGGCGGCTGCACCGGATCTTGGCGGTGCGTGTGTGCACGCACGCGCGCACACGCCGACGTCGGCCCGCGCCGTGCTCACCAGCGCGGCATGCACGCACGATGCCGGTGCGCCATGCGTGCGAGTGCAGGGCATCGGCACGAACCCGTCCACGGTGGCCAAGGACATCCGCATGCTGTCGCTGCGGATCTCGTTTGTCACGACGCTCATCATGCGCGACCTGACCGGCCGCAACGTCGCTACCTTTGGTCCGGGCCAGGCGCCAGCGCACGACGGCCGTGCGCCCCCCGCCCCGCCCTGCTGACCCGCCCCGCCGGTGCACCGCTTGCGTTGGTTCGGGCGCGCCTCAGGCTCCTTCCAACTGCTGCGGCTGTTCATGGACGAGCTCATCCACGTGCTGATGGAGGACGTCTACCTGCAGATCCGCTGGCCGCTGTACCAGATCGGCCAGACCGGCGTCCACGCGATGCACCCGATGCTCTTCCTCTACCTCGAGAGCGCCGGCGTGCTCACCACCGCCATCCCGCCGATGCCGGCGCCGGCGAGCGCGCCGACCGCGCCCGCGCAGGCCGGGGCGATGCCGCGCACCGCCTACCACATGGCGCTCGCCGCGCACGCGCAGCTGGCGCACGGCGGCGGCGGCCCGCCGCCGGGCCAGATGTGGACGATGCACTACCCGTCCGGCGCGGGCAACGGCAGCGGCGGCGGCGGCGGCGCCCTCGACATCAAGGCCGATCAGGTACGCACGCGCACCGCGATGGGCGTTCATGCAGGCGCAATACCGAACGGCGCACACTGACCGCCGCGGCTGCGCCCGTCTCGCCGGCCTAATCCGCGGCGCGCAGGCGGCCTACTCGATGCCACAGGGCGGTGCCACCGGCGGCGGCTACCCCGGCGCGCTCAGCTAAGCTACCGATAGAGCGCGGCCGCCGCGGCCGCGGGCCCTCCATGCATGCATGTACATACTCAGCACGAGGCTTGGCCACCTGTACGCGAACCGTGCACGCGGGAGCCTCAGGCTAGAGGCTAGAGAGCCCTCTTTTCAGCATTTGCTGCGATCGAATTGTGTGCAATCGCGTTATATTTCATTGTTGGGCGCAGGGTCCATCTGCTTGTACTCTGGTAACGTGGATATAGTGTTGTCGTATTCCGGCCGACGTACGGCACCGTGCGAGTTAGAATAATTGGTCAATAAGTAAGCTAGGAATCGATGAGCCGAGCCGCGGCTATACACACATGCACGCGCACGTCCACCACGCGCAATTCCATAACTTGAGCACGAAAATTCTATCGATCTACTCTGCAGCATCTGCGGATTGGCCGGTGCTCTATACGCGCTCGTGCGCAGCGACGACCTAGGCGCAAGCGCAATGTGGCCGGGAGGCTGGAGCGTATCGGCGCGTAGTCTCATAATTTGAAGTTTAGTAGCTAGTGCAGACGGTGGTGTACATGAGATAGAAAGCTAGGCTAGGTACAAAAATATAAATGCACGGCAGGCCGCCCGCGGCTGCTGCGGGTCAGGCCCGCCCACTTCACTTGGCCGGTGCCGGTGCGTCGCTGCGGTGCGGCGGCGTGGGCTTGTGGAAGAGTCGCGGCACCTCCGACTCGGGCTCGACGTCGAGCCACGGGTGCGGGTTGGTGTGGTGGCGCCAGACGACGTCGGCCTGGCGCGACGCGTTCCACATCGCACCGACGCCGATGCAGAGGACGGTGCCGACGATGGCGTAGAGCGGCGTGGCGGCCGGCTCGAACCACTTGCTGCTGACAATCTTGCGGACGGCGGCCATGGTGGCGGCGGTGGGAGATCTCGTCAATCAAGCAGGGGTGGCTGGCGTTGCTGGTGCGGCTGGCGTTGCTGGTGGCCGGGTGTGGCTGGGTGGCAGCGGCTTGGCGTCGATGCCGCGTGCGGCTTGCTGGCAGGCGGGTGCTTAGTTGGCGGCGCCTCGCTGTCGGTGGGTGCGGGTGTTTGTGTTTTGTGGCGGTCCGTTGGCAACCCGCCGCGCCTTTAATAGCGCCCGGGCGCGGCGTGCCGGGATAAATAAAGACGCGCCGGCATAGCCCAAACCCTAAGCGTCTTGACTTCCTTCGGGGCGCGGCCTACCCCAAACCCTAGCCGGCGCCCTGCATCCCGGCGGGCCCTCGGAAGGCGTCCTACCCCAAACCCTACCGGAATAGAGCCATCGGAACCGGCCCTACCCCGAACCCTAGCCGGGCCGCCGGTCGGAATGAGCCTCCGGGACTCATCGGGAACCGCGCCCGAGCCAATCGGGGAGCGCCGTCGGGACCCGCCAGCCAATCGGAACAGGCGGCCGAGATGCGGCAGAAGCGCGGCAGAAAACGGGTTGAATTAAGGTGGAACGGCGGAACCGCGGCAGAGCGCGGTGGACGCCGCGGCAGCGCCTGCGGCCTCGGCGGGGTGGAACCGCGGCAGAAAGCGACAACGTAAACAAGCCACGCGACGGGACATCGGCACGCGCTGCCCGACGCACGCCCGCGTGCACCGTGCCCGAGATTGGAGTGGCGTGTCTAAGCGCCTGCAGAGCCGACCGCGCGATGTGCCAGGGCGGCCCCCTCGTGGAGCCGTTGGTTCCTACCGCCGCCGCTGCCGCTGCTGGTGCCCCGTCGCCGTTGGGAACGGCGCGGAAGCCGCGCCGCCGGCCGCTCGCGCCGGTGACGATCGCGCTGGAGGCGGCCCCCTGTGCGGACACGGACTGCGGCTCCGGGCCGGCCGTCGACATGGAGGACTGTGCGGGCCAGTGCACCAACTGCAAGAACGGGAACGGCAAGAAGGCGGCAGCGCCGCCTGCCGTCGTGGCGCCCGATCCGGCCGTACCGGCGGCCTCGGCGCCCGAGCCGGCCGTACCGGCGACCTCGGCGCCCGCGCCGGCGGCAGGTGGCCTGGCCGTGGAGGACCTCGCGCGGCCGCTGCTCTCGGTGTCGCCGCAGCCGCGGTCGCCGCGGCCGGCCGACGCAGACCGCGCTGGCTGGTCGGCCATGCTGGAGCGGCACACCGTGCTGTCGCCGACCGAGGCCGCGCCGGCGGACGCGGCGGCGCTGCCGCAGTGCCGCACCTCGAGTGCGCGCGCCAGCTTGGCGTCCCTGGACCCCGCTCCCGTCCTGCAGTGAGCGAGATGGGCAGCTGTATATTGCAAACGCGTCGTGTTGTACAGTCGCTCCCTTTGTACATTAATTGTTCATGGCGTGCGCAAACAGTCCGAGATCGAGATGACCGCGCCCCGGCGCAGCAGCGTTTCAGGGTGCGCATGAATGCAAGCCCTGGGCCTCCCGCCTATCTCCATCCGCTCCAGGATGACCTTGGAGATGCCAGTGTTGCGTGCTCGCGAGTGTATAATACATTAACTATGCCACCTACCCTGCCAATTAGTGCGCGTGCCTGTGTGGATGCCACGCCCCCCAACGGCCAAGGCCGTGCCAGTCGGAGCGATTTGTGCGCTTCGTTGCTTGGATTGACGCGGTCACCTGAGCATATCTGTGGCAAATGCCATAGCTAACGACCAAGCGGAGGAGTTTGGGCGAGGCCACAACGACGCTCAACGTTATGTAGTAACAAGCTCGCTTTCCATGGTCCTACCAGGAGGACTCGCACTGCGCGCACTCCTGCCATCCCTCCCTCGCGTCGCTCACTCGCGATTTGCGTGCCTTGGTGGGGCACTTGCGGAACGGCGCGCCTTCCGCTCCCGAAGCCCGGAAGTTCCACGCCGCCGCCATGCAGCGTCCGGCTTCGGGGCGCCCCCTTCGGAATAAACAGGGGCGAATCGTGGCAGAATCGTGGCAGAACCGTGGCGGAACGAAGGTGGAATCGCCTTGGCGGCTGCGGGACGTCTGCCGTTGTTCTGCCGTTGTTCTGCCGTTGTTCTGCCATAGTTCTGCCACTGACACCCGACAAAACCGTGACAACCCACGCCTTGCAAACCGCCGCCGCCGCCGCCACCGCCGCCGCCGCCGCCGGTGATCCACCGCGGTCGCCTAGTGTTGACCGCCGCACCGCGCTGCGCCACCACGCGCACGCGATCCGCCGTGGCGCGCGGGGTCGGGCGATCTATGGGATGCCGCGCGGAACCGCGCGTGCGGCATCCCTGACGTGGCGGGCGTTGACGTGGCGCAAGCGCAGCGACGTATGGCGCGCCGGAGCTAAGGAAGTATCCGCTGCGGCGACGAGCGCGCGCGCAGACGATCGGCGATAGGAGGCGATAGGAGGCGGCGGCAGAGAGGCGGCGGAGGACCTGTCGGTGCCGCCGGCGACGTAGGCGCGGGTAACGCGGCGGTATCCGGCACTGCGCGAGGCCGGGTGGCACAGCACAGCGCGGTCGGTGCCCGGCGACACCACGGCAGCGACGGCCGCCGACGACGACACCGCAGCGGCCGCGGGCAGACGCCACATACGCGGTCCGTGCACCCTGCGCGAGCGACGACCTATCGGGCTGCGACGTGCTGAAACATCATCACGGTGGCGACCGCTGCACCACACCGACCGTCGTCACCGTCCCATCTCAGCAGAGCGCACAGGATCCCCGGCGCGCGCCGCTCGCGGGCGAGCCCCGCGGACGCGACCAGCCACCGCCGCGGCGGCAGCAGCACTCCCGTACTGCCCAGTGGCGTCGCCGACCGACCCCTCCGTGCTACCACGCTGACAAAGATCCCGAGCCGCGCGGCAGCTGCGGGCGTGCTCCACTTCGGTCCACCGGCGCGGAGCAGGCGCGTCGACGCGCGCACGTGGCGGCACTGGATCCTCGTCGCGCCCGACACCTGATGGACCCCGCCGCCGCGTTCGACGACGACGACGACGACGACAACCCCGCCGCCACCACCACCATGTGCCTGCGCGAGCTCGCGGCCGACGCGCGCAGTGCGCCGTGGGCGCCGACCGTCACCGCCGACCCCGCCGCTGCTGCCGCCGCCGGCAGCAAGATGGCCGTGGTGACGGCCGAGCAGGTCCCCGGCGCCGCGTCGCCCGCGTCGCCAACCCCGCGCGCCGACACCGTCGCCAGCGCGCCGGCCAGCCCGACCAGCCCCTTCGAGCTCGACCCCGTCGCAGCGCGCAAGGCGGCCAGGCGCGAGCGCACGGCCGCCGGCGTGCGGTTCGCGTCGACGGTGCCGCAGCTGTTCACCGTGCGCCGGTACGACGTCGACGCGCCGCCGCTGGTGATCAGCCCGCAGTACCGCCGCAAGTCGCTCGGCCGCCTCATGCAGCAGCCGCGCACCGCCCGCGAGATGGTGCTGGCGACGACGGTGCGCTTCGTCGTGCTCGAGTGGGCCTCGGCCGCCCACGACGCCGACGAGCTCCGCCTGCGCGGGAGCGTCGTCGTGCGGCATCTCGGCGCCTACGAGAAGCGCGTCGCGCTGCGGTTCACCAACGACCGCTGGGCGACGCACCACGACGCCGAGGCGACGTGGAAGGAGCAGCTGCCGGACACACCGCTGCTGGAGCGGTTCACCTTCGACGTGGACCTGACGCCCTACTTTGTCGACAGCGGCATGCTGGAGCTGTGCGTGGCGTACACGACCGGCGGGCAGACCTACTGGGACAACAACGGGCACAGCAACTACTGCGTCCAGTTCCAGCTCTTTGAGCTCGCCGAGGCCGAGCTGCGCGCGCGGCCCGAGCTGCGCGCCGCATACGACGACAACGACGTCGACGTCGACGACGACGACGACGACGGCAGCAGCAGCGGCAACGACGGCGACGGTGGTGATGAAGCGGCTGCCAGCGACACCGCCCTGCGGATAGGCGCCGGCACGCCCCTCGCCGCCGCGGCCGCCGCGCCGCGCGCGGTGCCCGCCGTCGCCGCCACCAGCAGCAGCACCACCACCACCAGCAGCAGCGGGCCCTGCGCGATCTTGACGTCGCCGCCCGCCACCCGCGTGCCGCCAGCGCTGGCCGCCGCGCCCGCCAGCGCGCCGACCACGCTCGACGACGTGATCGCGGCGATCCGCGCGACGCTCTTCACCGTGAAGGCCGCGCCCGCGGGCCCCGCGGCGGCGGCCGCGTGGCGGTACAGCAACATCACGCCCGACCCCGACGACCGCAGGGCGTCGCCGCTCGCGGACGCCGCCGCGCCGGATCCAGCGACCCTCGCCATCTTCAGCAAGTAACTGTGCAAATAGCGTATAGTGCGTCACCGTAAGCTTATAAGCCGGCCGGTGTAGATAGAGATAGATACGCGATGTGGCGTTTCGATCGATCATTGCAGCGCATGGTATTATTCTGCATGCGTTCGCGCATGTGTAGCTACTGTACATGTACATTTTCCGCTCCCCCCTTGTACACGGACCGCGTGCACACGACCTGCACCTGCGCCTGTCAGGCCGAACTGAACTTTTGTTTCTTGTTTGCAGCATAAAACGTCCTACATTCTCATCTTGCCGACTTTAAACATGTCACGCATGCAGGGAGAGAGGAGCTGCAACGCCGGCCAGCAGCTCAAGCAGCTCGTTACGCCGGTGCGACAGCTTGCTCGCCGAGGTTTCTCCCATGTCGGCACGCGCTTGCGGGCGGCCATACACGCAGGCCTCGCTGAGCTGCCGCTGCAGGGACGCCGGCTGCGCGGCACGCGCGGACGGCGCCGCGCCCGTACGGCCGCGAGCGCGACGCTCCGGCTGGGCGCCGTCGCCCCTCGCCTGCTACAGGACGGGCTAGCCTGCCCGATGCTGCACGCGTTGGGCGAGCACTTCGCCGGGCCGGTCATCCGCTCCACGAACAGACCGGACGAGGCTGCGGTGCCGGAGCTTCCCTGGCCCCGGCGTTGTTCGCCAGCTCGACGCAACCGCACGCGGTCAGCTCCCACTTGGCGTCGGCGGGGCGCGCTAGCGCCCCGGCCCGGCCAGCTCGGCGGCCACGGGGTTGCCGTCCAGCCGGAGGTCCGCCAGGTGCGGCAGCCGCGCGAGGTCGGCGGGGTCCGGCCGCGCCGCGATCTGGTTGCGGCTCAGGTCGAGCTGAGCGAGCCGCTCGCACTGGAAGACGGCCGACGGCACGGCGGCGAGCCGGTTGTCCGCGAGGTTGAGCGTCGTCAGCACCGGCAGGCACAGCACCTCTGGCAGCGACGTGACCTGGTTGTCGGACAGGTCGAGATCTGCGCGAAACGGAAGGGCAGGCGGCAGCGCGAGCAACGGGGGGCCGTAAGTGCCGCTGCCGCGGTGCGCGCCTGGGGACTGGCGGCAGCGCCGCGGCGTACATTGCAACGTGTTGCTCCACTCTTGGAGGCGGGGCGGCACGGCGCGGAGCTGGTTGTGCGCGAGGCTGAGCCGCGCGACGGGCGTGCTGCGCATGAGCATAAAGAGCGCGGCCGGCACCGAGGTGAGGCCGCAGCCGCTGAGGTCGAGCAGCGGCGGCGGCGTGCTGTCGTCGCCCGCCGCGGCCTCCACGGCCTCCCGAAACGCCTCGCAGCGGCGCGCCACCGCCGCCGTCTCCGCCGCCATGGCCAGCACTGTCGACGTGCGGTGCACGGCAAGGCACCGACGATGGCAGCTTGGTGGGCACCCGGCCGCGTCCTCGATCGCGGACAAGAAGCGAATTATTGAATTCCAACAATAAAAGCACATCGTTTTCATAGTCTCGAAATGGATCTTTGATAGTCTCGAAATGGATCTTTGATAGTCTCGAAATGGATTTTTGATAGTCTCGAAATGGATTTTTGATAGTCTCGAGATGCATCTTTGATAGTCTCGAAATGGATCCTTGATAGCCTCGAAATGGATTTTTGATAGTCTCGAAAGCGGGTTTTCATAGTCTCGAAAACGGGTTTTCATAGTCGCAACGGCCCTTTTTACAAACTCGCTTCGAATTCAGTTCAATTGCTTTTTTCCTCTTCTTGATGCGCCCTTCGCACGCCTTCATGCGCCTTCACACGCCTTCGCGCGCCCGCGAGCGGCATCAGGCAACATAAGACGGCACCGTCTCCACGCGATGCGCCGTGTTCGTGGTGCGCCGGTGTAGGAACGAGGAGCGCGCGCGCGCTGGTCGCTGCCGCGTCGACAGGCAGGAGCGACGAGAAGAGGCGGCGCGCCGCCCCCGTCGCCTCCGTTCCCCGTTCCACGTCTGCACCGACGCCGGCGCGCCTATGCCGACGCCGACGCCGAGCCGCGTCTATCGGCCTACTACACACGTGCAGCGGCCAACACACCTGCGCCCTCCTGCTCTCTCCGTCGCCGTTGCTGTCGTCGTCGTCGTCGTCGTCGTCGTCGTCCGGAGCCACCGGCGCCGCCGGCGTGTACCGCCTCGTCGAACGCTTCGGCTGCGCGCCCGCCACCGACGATGGCACAGGCGGGCATGACGGGGCGGCACGCGTCGTCGCCGCCGCCGTCGCCCACGGCCGCGCACGCCAAGCCGGGGGCGCCGCCGCCGCCGCCGTCGCACCGCGACGCGGACGACAGCACGGCGACGGCGCCCGGCAGCACGTCGAGCGCGTCGGACCGGCCGAGCCACGGCAGCAGCAGCAGCAGCCAGGCGAGCGTGGAGGCGGCGCCCGCGGTCGACCCGGACGACTTCACGGACGTGCTGCCGGAGGCGACCGAGATCATGCTCAACGCCATCATCGACACCGTCGTCGTGACCACCAAGGTCGGCAAGATCGTCTTCTTCAACGCCGCCGCCGAGCGCATGTTTGGCTACAGCCGCGTACGCCGCCGCCGCGTTTGGCTGCCGACCGCATTTCGGTGCCCGGGGGGTGGTCCTAACCGCCGACGTGTCTTGCGCACCCGCGTGGTGGACGCGCGCCAGGACGAGGTGCTGCGGAAGAACGTGTCGATCCTCATGCCGGAGCCGTTCCGGCGCATGCACGACGGCTACATGCGGCGCTACCTCGGCGTACGCTGCGCGCCGGCTCGGAGGCGCGGGAGCGACGGCGCACTCACCGCGCTGCCGGCGCCTGCGTTTGATTCTCCCGGACGCCGCGCGCAGGGTGCGACGCCCAAGCTGCTGGGCATCACGCGGCAGCTGCGCGGCATGCGCAAGGACGGCGTCACGTTCGCCATGACCATCTCGCTCGGCCAAATCTCGCAGCAGTCGTGCCGGGACACCTTCTTCATCGCGACCATGCGCGAGATCCCGACGCCGCCGTCGTCCACCGACACGCCGGTGCCGCAGCTCGCGACGACGCCGGGCAGGTCGCCTGCCGGGTCCTCCGGCGGCGCCGCCTCCAGGCCCCGTACGCACCGCGGCGGCGCTCACTGCCGCATGCCCCGTGACCGCCTGACGCGAGCGCTACGAGCCCTGGCGGGGCCGCTCCGACCAGGCGGCCTGGCGGCGGAAATGACCGAGGACGACCTGCTGGACTTGATCACGGAGGCCATTGCGAGCAAGGAGCTGTCCCTGGACGCGTTCGAGTCCGACCTGCGCGGGCTGGGCATCACGCAGGTGCGTGCACCGCCGTGCGTGCAAGGCCGTTGGCGCGTCGCAGGCGCGCTAAGGTCCCCGGCCCCCGTTTGCTTGCGCTCCGCCGCGCCAGCTTGACTCGAAGGACAAGCTGCTCACCCTCCTTGCCGCACGGAGCAAGGCGCGCGTCGGGTCTACCCCGGACGCGGACGACGACGACGACGACGACGGGGCGGCCGACGAGGACGAGGACGAGGACGAAGAGGTGGAGGAGCTCGGCGTGGGCGGGGATGACGCCGACGACGAGGGCGCGCTCGACGACAGCAACACGGTGGGCGCCTCCACCGACGTCTCGGTCGACGCGTCGGCGCCCACACCCGTCGCGGCAAGGGCACCACCGCCCGCGGCCGCGCCCGCGGCGTCCTCCCCCGCGGCGCCGGCGACGCGGCGGAAAAAGTACAGCGGGAAGGGTTCGCGGCCGGGCTCCGCGTACGGCATGGGCGCCGGCTTGGACTACGACGACCTCGAGTTCCTCGAGCCCATCGGGCGCGGCGCCTTTGGCGTCGTGTACAAGTACGCCCGCCCCTTGCGCAGCGGCGCAGCGGCGAGCCGCTGGCTGACCGGTGGTGCCCGCGGGCGTCCTGGACGGCACGGCGCGGGGTGCAGCGGCCTGTGGCGGGGCATGCGCGTGGCCATCAAGAAGCTCATGATCCCGTGCGACGCCGAGGTCGAGCTGATGGCGTCGATCCGGCACCGCAACATCGTGACGTGCCTGGGCTACTGCGCCAGCCCGCCCGACTACTGCATGATCATCGAGCTGGCCAAGCACAACCTGAAACACGTACGCCCCCCGCCCCTGGCCGCCGAGCTCCGACAGGAAACCAGGGGGAACCGCCGCTGAGCGCGTCCCTGGCCCTTTTGCGCTGCCCGCATGCGCGCGCCGCCAGGCCATCAAGCACTACCCGCCCGACACGCCCACGATCTTTGACTGGGCACTGCAGATCGCGCAGGTGCGGCAGCGCGCCGCGAGCTGGGGACGGGGGGCGCGGGGGCGCCAGTGCCGGTTGCACGCGACTAACGTGCGTCTGCATCGTCCGCCCAAGCGCGTCCGTGGCCGCAGGGCATGGACTACCTCCACCGCGGCGCGCCGCAGGCGATCATCCACCGCGACCTCAAGCCGGGCAACGTGCTCGTGTTCAGCGGCAACGTGCTCAAGATCGCCGACTTTGGCCTGTCGCGCGCGCGCGACAACGACGAGAGCCAGCGGCAGATGAGCTCTGTCGGCACGTTCGAGTACATGGCGCCCGAGGTTATCAAGTCGGAGCCGTACTCGGACAAGTGCGACGTGTACTCGTTCGGTGTGCTGCTCTGGGAGATGATCACGCGGCAGACGCCGTACCAGGGCATCCCGTCGCTCTCGGTCGCGTTCGGCGTCGGCTCGGGCACGCTGCGGCTCAGCATCCCGACGACGTGCCCGCCGTCGCTCCAGGCCGTCCTGCGCGCGTGCCTGGCCTACGACCAGACGCAGCGGCCGTCGTTCCGCCGCGTCGTCCTCTCGCTCGAGGACGCGCAGCAGGCGTACCTGCACCCGCCCGCGGCCGAGCCGGGCTCGGGGCAGACCACGCCGGACGCCGCCGCCAGCTCGTCGATGGGCTCGCTGGCGTCGTGGAGCACCGACAGCCACACGAGCGCGCGCGACTTTTTCTCGGCGCAGGTGCGCGAGGGCAGCGCCGCCGGCCACTACGAGCTGCAGGCCAGCGACCGCGCCCAGCCATCGCAGCCGCCCGCGGCCGCCGCCAAGCCGGCGGGCGCGGCGCAGGGGCGCACCGCCGCCGCGGCCGCACGCCTGCACGGCGTGGCGGCCGACGTCCTGCTGTCCATGCCACGGTCATCGACGCTTTAAACTGCTCGTCCACCCTGTACTCTAATGTAACATTTCGTGGTGCGGTTCACGTGCGTGCGTGCTCTGAGTCGGGCGGGGTGTAGAGTATGTATGTTGGTTCGCTGTGCGCCGCATCACCCCTAACGTTTTTTCTGCTTACGATTGTACGATTTGCTCCGGTACAATGAAAGCTCTACTATATTGTGGCTGTAAAGGGCTGCCCGGCGGCAGCGCGTACATTAGGGGCGACCAAAGCGAGCAGAACGGGCCTATCAAAGGAACGTTGTGCGCGTTGGATGCTGTCTGTGGTCTGCTTTTACTTGGACTTGTCGGCGGGCGCCTTGTCCTTGCCGCCCTCCTTGGCCTTGGCCTTGGCCTTCTCCGCCAGCTCCTTCTCCTGGATGCCGCCGCAGCAGCCCCCGCAGGACACCCGCCGCGGCGTGAGGATCTCGGGCCCCGTCCGCACCGACAGCGACCGGGTTGCAGGCGCACCTTGTTGTGGATGTACTGGTCCTCAATGGCGCGCTCCTTCTTCGAGAACGAGCCGCCGGCCTTGGGGATGTCGCCCTCGTTGCGGAGGACGCGGGTCATGAGGCGGCGCATGCCGGTGCGGGCGACCGAGTACATTTTCGTGCGGCGGCGCAAAGGCGCGACAGGGGCGCGCGCGAGACACTGGAGCGACTGCGACGGGGAACGCGACGCAGCGGAAGGGACGGGTCGTTAGTTGCGTTGAAGCGGGGTCGCGTGGAGGCATGTCGGCCCGCTCAGACGAGGTCGGCACTGCGCCACGGACAGGGCGCTCGCCTTGCTCGAACCCTCTTCAGGGCCAGACCCCGGCAACGCCACCGTGTGGAGCAATGGTCGCGGCCGCTCAACGCATGGGTCGCCTCCAGCCGCCCCGCCGCCCGTGCAACGGCCTTCCTCGCAAGCCGGTGGGAACGGTTTCCCTTCTTCGCGCTCGACGCGGCGGCAGCGACCAGCGACGCGCCCGTCTCGCTTATCGAGCCCACAACCGCGTAACAGCGACGAGCAGCCGCGCCCGCACCCACCCGCGCGCCTCGCTTGCTCCGCGGCTGAGTGGCGTGCGTCGCCTCTTTTCCGTGGTCGCCTTCTTTCCCTTGGCAGCAGCGATAAACGTGCCAAGCCCGACCGCTGAACCGCCGGGCGCTATTGTCCCCCTCACCCAATTACACCCACAGGAAGCCCGTGCCCTGGCTCGCCCGCTGGTGCGTTGTATTCGGCCGGCCGTGCCAACACTGGGTCGTTCGCTACCGGCGCCGCCGTCCAGCGCCGCCGTGCGCCGCCGTGCGCCGATGCCCCAACAACAAGACACCCCGCCGAGGCCGCTGCCCTAATCGCTCCTCCCATCCAAGGGCATTTCCCGGTAGCCCCCATCGTCCTCAACCCTGCCGTGCTGCGCCCTTCACGTTCTGCGCCCTCTGCGGGACCGCCGCCATAGTCGCGCTTGCGGGCGACGCGGCGCCGCAGCGGCGAAAAACGTACGCGTTGAAGCGATTTCCGACTGAGGATCCCGAACTTGGGGGGTACACAGGGGGGTACATGCGGCGCCGGCGCCGCCGCGCGCGAGCGACCACGGCGAGCGACTGCATGTGTAGCGCCTCCGTGCAGTGCACACCAGGAGGACTGTATTGGCAGCGCGGGAGAAGATGCAGACTGACTCTAGCAAGGTGCCCGCAAGGCGGCCCAGTGACCATGACGTACATGGCTGCGCTACACATGCATGCACGCGCGCGAGGTCGAGGGTACGGCCACCACGCATCCTGCGCGACGTTAAATTTATACGGACGTCGGTTGGGCATTCACATGCATGATACGCAGGTGGGCGCGGTGCACGGAGGGCCCTACTATTAGTAAAATATAGAGCGCGCTGTAACTAAGCTGGCGCGGGTGCGCACGCCGGCCTAGCTGTGGATAGGGTGACGCGCCGGGCGGCATGCGGGGGCCGGCTGTACGTTGGCGGACAGTGCCATGCATGCAGTTCGTACATGAGGATACGGCTACGGCCAACAGACATGTATACCGATCGATGTACGCGTGCATGCAAGGATCGACACGTGGAACGTATGCGTGCGTGCCTGCACTTGATGGCAGCATGCGCGCGTCGGCATCATGCAGCTGTAGGCGTTCGGCACGCACGGCCGACAATGGATCGATCGAGCTCTAGTACGTGTGACCCTACATTTTCGCTGGTATATATCATGCATGCATGTAGACGATGCCCCGCGTCACAGCGCCCTACATAGGGATGCTACTTAAACTGTCTGCCGAGCTACTACGCGGGCCTGCGTCAGCCCTGGCTATCGCCTAGTATTGCAGACTGCACAATATATAATGCGATGTGGACGTGCATGCGTGCATGCACGTGCACGGCATTCACAAGCAACGAAAACAGAACTGTTACTATAT
>Ga0180216_1002457_pt1 | contig 15368 bp, 11 predicted proteins | sample eDN3rd37CBELigMG_FD_128879 | JGI IMG/M metagenome (GOLD analysis project Ga0180216, IMG submission 128879) | Enriched Miracle-Growth compost microbial communities from Emeryville, California, USA - eDNA 3rd pass 37_C BE-Lig MG (version 2)... ... | reverse complement strand
GCTGGTGCCGTCGCTGGTGGCCAAGGAGGGCCAGGTCAAGCCGCTCGATATCGTCAGCGATGCGCCCGTGCATGAGATCGTCAAAACCAGCGGCTTCGATATCGCCCGCGACATTCCGCAGGTCGTGCATTGCGAGCGCGACGGCGGCCCCTATATCAGCGCGGGCGTCTGCATCGCGCGTCATCCGGACACGGGCGAATACAACGCCTCCTGGAATCGCATCCAAATCGTCGGCGGCGACCACGTGCGCGTGCGTATGATGCCGCCCCAGCATCTCGGTCAGTACCAGGAAGTGGCCGAAAAGCGCGGCGAGCGCATGCCGATAGCGGTCGCCATCGGCGCCCCGCCCGCCCTGATGCTCAGCGCCGCCTCCAAGATTCCGATCGACGCGGACGAGTTGCAGGTCGCCGGCGCTTGGCAGAACCAGCCGCTCCGCGTCACGCAGGCCAAGACGGTGCCGCTCCTGGTTCCGGCCGATGCCGAGTTCATCATCGAGGGCGAGGTGATGCCCGGCGAGCGCGAGATCGAAGGGCCGTTCGGCGAGTTCACCGATGCCTATGCGGAAGCCGCGCCCAACCACGTCATGCGCATCACCGCTATCACGCGGCGCAAGGACGCCATCTACCACATCATCCTCGCCGGCGGCCCTGAGGACTCCGTGCTGCTCGGCGTGCCGCTGCAGACCGAGGTCTATAAGCGCGTCTCCTCTTTCGCGCGCATCCGCGACATCGCCACGCCCGGCCACATCTTTGGCTGCGTCGTCAGCATCGAGAAGACCAGCGACGAGCAGGCGAAGGCGGTGATGCTCGCGGCCATGGCGGCGCATCCTTGGATGAAGATCGTGGTCGTTGTCGATGCCGACGTCGATCCGCACGACACCAATGAAGTGCTGTGGGCGATCCACACGCGCCACACGCCCGAGACCGGAGTCATGATGATCCCGGGTCTCGGCAGCTTCCAGCGCGCCGACGTTCGCGCCGCCCATCGCGGCAAGCTCGCCATCGACGCCACGGCGCCCATGGCAATGCGCGACGTATTCAAGCGCCGGCAATTCCCGGGCATGGACGAGATCCGCCTGGACGACTTTCTCGATCCCCTCCTGGGGAGGATCGACTGACGCCAACCAACGGGGCGCACATCGCCGCGATCGTTCCCCTCAGAAAAAGGTCCGCTGCATGCTCAGATCGTTGCTCGTTGCCGCTTTGCTGGCCGCCACCACGCCGGCCGCGGCGCAAGACGCCTATCCCTCGCACACCATCCAGCTCGTCGTCCCGTTCGGCGCCGGCAGCGGCACCGACGCGATGGCGCGCGAGCTGGCGCAGGCGTTGTCCAACGAACTCGGCCAGCCCGTGGTCGTGGACAATCGGCCCGGAGCCAACGGCATGATCGCCGCCGAGCTCGCCGCCAAGGCGCCCAATAACGGCTACACGCTGTTGATGGCGGGCAACACCACGCATTCCGCAAATCCGTATCTGTTCAAGACGCTGCGTTACGACCCCATCAAGGACTTCACGCCGATCGCACGGTTGGCGACCGCGCCCTTCGTGCTGGCGGTGGACGGCAAGGGGTCGCTCAAGACGCTGCCGGAGCTGATCGCCCGAGCGAAGGCTGAGCCCGGCAAACTGAGCTACGGCGCGCCGTCGAGCGCCGCGACCGTCTCCGGCGAGACGCTCAAGCAGATGGCAAACATCAATCTGATCGAGGTGCGCTACCGCCAGACGCCGCAAGCTATGACCGACGTCCTTGGCGGCGCCATCAACATGGCCTTCCTCGATCTTGCCGCCTGCCTGAGCAACCTAAAGAGCGGCAATCTGCGTGCGCTGGTCACGACCGGCGCGAAGCGCACGCCGCTGTTGCCCGACGTTCCGACGATGCAGGAATCCGGCTATGCTGGCGTCGACATCATAGCCTGGGTCGGCGTCTTCGCGCCGGCCAACGTGCCGCCCGCCATCACCGCCAAGCTCGATGGTGCGGTCGCGAAGGTCATGGCCAGCGAGCGCATTCAAAGCCGCCTCACCGGCATGGGTCTCGATCCGGCTTATGCGCCGGCGCAGGAGACGAGCGCCTTCATCAAGAGCGAACTCCTCCGCTGGGGCGAGATGATCAAGAAAGCCGGCATCGAGCCGCAGTAAGCAGAGCGCAAGAGCCCCGTACGGCCGCCCGGCGCCGCTCTAGCCTGGAAGCGGCGCCGCCGGGGTCTCTTTCTCAGCGCTTTCGTTCTCGGGGCTCGGCGCCCCCCAGAGAATGGCGACGCCCACCACAGCGGCGAGGATCGACGCGGCGAACACCGCGATCTTGGCGGCGGCGAAATCGCTCTCGTCGGGAAACGCCTGGCTGGCGATGAACAGCGACATCGTGAAGCCGATGCCCGCAAGCGTCCCCGCTCCCGCGAGGTGGCGCCAGGAATACTCCACCGGCTTGACCGCCAGACGCAGCCACACGGCCAGTGCCGAGGCCGATATAAGCCCGAGCGGCTTGCCGATCAGCAGACCGGCCATGATCGCGATCATCAGCGGCTCGTGGCCGTGCACCACGTCCGCCCGGATCGCCACACCGGCATTGGCGAAGGCGAACAGCGGCAGCACCAGATAGCTCGAGCGCGCGCCGGCATGGCGCAGCAAGCGGTCGGCCGGCGACTCCAGCCGGTCGTGGATGGCGTCGAGCGCGCGCAAGGCGGCGGTCGACGGGCCTCGGCGCAAGGCCTCGCCGGTGTGCTTGGCCTCGGCCGTGACGAGGGTTGTGGCCTGGACCATCAGCGCCTTGAGGTTGGCCGGCGCCCGCGTCGGGATGAACAGCGCCAGCACGACGCCCGCCAAGGTCGCGTGCAGTCCGCCCGCATGGACGCAGGCCCACAGCACGATGCCCAGCAAGGCATAAGGCGCGACGCTATAGACACGCGCACGGTTGAGCACGGCGAGCGCGACGATCACCGCGCCCGCGGCGGCGAGATAGGTGAAATTCATGTCGCCGGAATAGAAGACGGCGACGACAGCGATCGAGCCGATGTCGTCGACGATGGCGGCTGCCGTGAGGAAGATGCGCAGCTCGACCGGCACGCGGTGGCCCAACATGACGATGAGCGCGACCGCGAAGGCCGTATCCGTCGCCATCGGCACGCCCCAGCCGTAGAACCACGGCCCTTGCGGGATCAGCAGCGCGTAGATGGCCGCCGGCACGACCATGCCGCCGATGGCGGCCGCGATGGGAAACGCCGCCGCCCGCAGGCTCGCGAGATGGCCGACCGTGAATTCGCGTTTGATTTCGAGCCCGACCACCAGGAAGAAGATGGTCAGAAGGCCGTCGTTGATCCAATGCAACAGCGACAGGCTGAAGGATGCGTCGCCGAAGGACAGGCCGAAGCTCTCTTTCCAGAACGCTTCGAAGCCCGGTCCCCAGGCCGAGTTCGTCAGCCCGACGGCCAGCAAGGTCGCCACCAGCAACAGCAGGCCCGACGACGGCGCCCAGCCGGCGAAATCGAGCGCGGCCGAGCGCACGCGATGGCCGAGCGTGCCGAGCATGGCCTCCGAGAACGACGACTCGTCCCAGGGGCCGTCATAGCGACGGCCGTTGATGAAGAAGGTCGGCGTGATCAACACGCCGCTTTCGCGCGCGCTCTGGACATCGGCCTCGACGCGCTCATGCGCGCTGCGCGCGATGTCTTCGGCGCCGACTTCGTCCAGCGGCAGCTCGAGTTGGCGCGCGGCCTCGACGAGATCGTCCTCCGTCAGCGTGCCGGAACGCGTCATCAGAGTCACGTGGACGCGCCAGAAATGGTCGCTGTCCGTCGCACGTTCCGCCAGCTCCGCGGCGCGGCGCGCGAGATCGCTGCTCGCCAGCGGCCGGTGGCGGAACACGTAGCGCAAGCGGTCGCCGAGCTGATCGCGCACCTGCTCGATGCGATCATTGGCCGCGCGGCAATGCGGACAGGCATAGCTGCCGTATTCGACCAGCGTGATCGGCGCGTCGACCGGCCCGAGAAAATGATCGACAGCCGGATCGACCGGACGGCTCAGCCAATGATTGGAGCTTTCAGCGGACACCCAGCCCCCTTTCCTGCAAATGTATGAAGGACACCCCACGCGGGTGCAGTGGGATGCTGCGCAATCCTACCGCCGGGTCTCCGACGCGGCCAATAGCAACGATTGATGACCTCTATAAGGCCTCGACCGTCACGACTCCCGGCACGGCCTTGATGGCGCCGGCGATCTGCGGCGTGACCTTGAAGCCGCCGGGCAGCTTGACCTCGACCTCGGTGCCCTGCGCCAGCAGCAGGATCATGCTCACCTCGCCGGCCCCGCTCGCGCGCGGCGGCGCGGGCTCGAGCCGCTTGGCCACCTGTTCCAGCGGCGCGCCATCGCGCAAGAACACACGCAGGCCCTTCTGCATGTTGGCCGCGGCGGCATCGAGCGGCTCCGCGGTCTGGATGCGGCAGCGCACTTCATCGCCCTGCACTTCCGCCGCGAGCACCAGCAGCACCGCCGCGCCCGGCTCGAGCAGATCGCGGTATTCGGCAAGCCCCTCGGAGAAGATGATGGCCTCGAAATGGCCGGTCGGATCCGACAGGCCGAAAATACCCATCTTGTTGCCGGTCTTGGTGCGCCGCTCCTGACGCGACACGACAGTGGCGGCAACCTTGCCGGCGGTGGCGCCGTTCTTGACGGCGCGCGCGAACTCGGCCCATGGCTGCACGCGCAGCTTCTTGAGCACGGCCGCATAGTCGTCGAGCGGATGGCCGGAGAGGAAGAAGCCGATCGCCTCGTATTCGCGCCGCAAGCGCTCGGCCGGCAGCCATGAATCGACGTTCGGCAGCGCGATCGGTTCGCGCTGGCCGCCGCCGCCGAACAGTTCGCTCTGGCCGATCGTTGCGCCCTCATGCGCGCGCTGGGCGCGGCCGAGCACGACGTCCATGCCGGAAAAGACGCGCGCGCGGTTGGGCTCGAAGTCGTCGAAGGCGCCGGCGGCGGCGAGGCTTTCCAGCACGCGCTTGTTGACGGCGCGCGGATTGATGCGCTCGGCAAAGTCGGCAAGGTCGGCGAACGGCCTGTCCTTGCGCGCCTCGATGATCGTCTCGACCGCCTGCTTGCCGACGCCCTTGAGCGCGGCCAGCGCGTAGATGATCGTGTTGCCGTCGACCTCGAAGGCGACGTGCGAGCGGTTGACCGAGGGCGGATCGATCTTGATGCCGAGACGCTCGGCCTCGGCGCGGAATTCCGACAGCTTGTCGGTGTTGCCGGTGTCGAGCGTCATGGTCGCGGCGAGGAATTCGACCGGGAAGTTCGCCTTGAGATAGGCGGTCTGATAGGCGACCAGCGCGTAAGCGGCCGCGTGGCTCTTGTTGAAGCCGTATTCGGCGAAGCGCTCGAGCAAGTCGAAGATCGCGTCGGCCTGCGCCTTGTCGATGCTGCGCTCGACGCAACCGGACACGAAGCGCGCGCGCTGCGCCTCCATCTCCTTGCGGATCTTCTTACCCATGGCGCGGCGCAGAAGATCGGCTTCGCCGAGCGAGTAGCCGGCGAGGAGCTGCGCGGCCTGCATCACCTGTTCCTGGTAGACGATGACGCCGAAGGTTTCCTTCAGCACCGGCTCCAGCTTCGGGTGAATGTAGTCCGGCACTTCCAGGCCGTGCTTACGCGCGCAATAGGTCGGGATGTTCGCCATCGGGCCCGGACGATAGAGCGCGACCAGCGCGATGATGTCGGTGAATTGGTCGGGCTTCATGTCGAGAAGCGCGCGCCGCATGCCCGCGCTTTCCAATTGGAACACGCCGACCGTTTCGGCGCGGGCCAGCATCTCGTAGGTCGCCTTGTCGTCGAGCGGGATATGCCCGAGATCGACCTCGATGCCGCGCCGCTTGATCAGCGCCACCGCGGTCTGCAGCACCGTGAGCGTCTTGAGGCCGAGGAAGTCGAACTTCACCAGGCCCGCCTGCTCCACCCACTTCATGTTGAACTGGGTGACCGGCATGTCCGATTTCGGATCGCGGTAGAGCGGCACGAGTTCGGAGAGCGGACGGTCGCCGATGACGATGCCGGCGGCGTGCGTCGAGGCGTGGCGGTTCAGGCCTTCGAGCTTCTTGGCGATGTCGAAGGCGCGCTTGACCACGGGCTCTGCTTCGGCCTCCGCCTGCAGCTTCGGCTCGTCCTCGATCGCTTTGGCGAGGCTGATCGGGTTGGCCGGGTTCTGCGGCACCAGCTTGCAGAGCTTGTCGACCTGGCCATAGGGCATCTGCAGAACGCGGCCGACGTCGCGCAGCACGCCGCGCGCCTGCAGCGTACCGAAGGTGATGATCTGCGCCACCTGATCGCGGCCGTAGCGCTCCTGCACGTAGCGGATCACCTCGTCGCGCCGGTCCTGACAGAAGTCGATGTCGAAGTCGGGCATCGATACGCGTTCGGGATTGAGGAAGCGCTCGAACAGCAGGTTGAAGCGGAGCGGATCGAGGTCGGTGATGGTGAGCGCGTAAGCGACGAGCGAGCCGGCGCCCGAACCGCGGCCCGGCCCGACCGGAATGCCGTGCGCCTTCGCCCATTTGATGAAGTCCGACACGATCAGGAAGTAGCCCGGATACTTCATGCGCTCGATGACGTTGAGCTCGAAGTCGAGGCGCTTGCGGTAGTCCTCTTCGCTGATGCCCTCCGCCATGCCGGCCGTGGCGATGCGGAACGCGAGGCCGTCCTCGGCCTGCTTGCGCAGCACCGCGGCTTCGTCCTCGTCCGGCGTGAAGCGCGGCAGGATCGGCTTGTGCGTGCGCGGACGATAGGCGCAGCGCTCGGCGATCTCGATGGTCGACGACAGCGCTTCGGGCAGATCGGCGAACAGCGCCGTCATTTCGGCGCGCGTCTTGAAGCGGTGCTCCGGCGTGAGCTGACGCCGCTCGGTCTCGGCGATCAGCTTGCCCTCGGCGATGCAGATCAGGCCGTCATGCGCTTCGTAGTCGGCGGCGGTGGCGAAATAGGGCTCGTTGGTGGCGACGATCGGCAGGCCGTGACTGTAGGCGAGATCGAGCAGCACCGGCTCGGTGCGCCGCTCGTTGGCCATGCCGTGGCGCTGCAGCTCGACGTACAGCTTGTCGCCGAACAGCGCCGTCAGCGCCTCGAGCCGCGTCGCGGCCAGATGGCCCTGGCCGCCGGCGATCACGTAGTCGAGCGGACCGCCCGGCCCGCCGGTGAGCGCGATGAGGCCGGCGGTCTCGCCCTCGAGCCAGTCGAGCTTGATGCGCGGCGGTTCGTTCGCCGGCGACTCAAGAAACGCGCGCGAATTAAGCCGCATCAAGCTGCGGTAGCCCTCCTCGCGCGCGGCCAGCAGCACGATGCGCGAGCGCTCCGGCACGAGCGGTCCGCCGCGCGAGCCGTGGTCGGTGTCGGCGAAGTCGATGGCCAGCGCGCAGCCGACGATCGGCTGGATGCCGTAGCCGACGAGCTTCTCGGAGAACTCCAGCCCCCCGAACATGTTGTCCGTGTCGGTCAGCGCCAGCGCCGGCTGTTTGTCGGCCTTGGCCAGTTCCGCGAGCTTGGCGACGGGCAGCGCGCCTTCCAGCAGCGAATAGGACGAGTGCACGTGCAGGTGCACGAAGTTCAAATCGGCCATTTCTGCCTGCGATTTCGGTGTGATTCCTGAAGCCCCAGAGTGGGGACGGCAAGCCGCCCTGTCCACCGCTGCCGGTGCATGGCCGCACCTTTCCCCGTCATCCTCCGGGGCGCCGCCAAGGCCGCGACGGTCAAAGGCGGCAGGCCCTCGATCCTCGAGGTCCGCGTCAGCCCGTTACCGCCCAGCCCGTTACCTCAAAGGTAACGAGGCGCCGCAGAGCCGGCCGCCGGAAGTCCATCCCGTCATGCCGGGCCTCGGGCGCTCGGGGACGCGCCCTCAGCACGGCCATGACAACGCGGGTTACGCCACAGGCAACACGCAACGCTTACGCAACCGAACGGGCCTTACAGGGCTCCCAGGACGTGCGACCAGATGGCGATCATGCCGACGAACAAAGAGAGCGACGCGAGGGCAGCAGCTTCCTGGATCACGGCTTTGAACATTGCTGTCTCCACTAAGAACGTAAAGAGAACATAGTTCGCCTTCCGTTCTCGAGTCAAGCCGGGCGCCTACTGGGGTAAACCGTCCCTTAACGGCCCGGGGCAACCCCTCACTATCCTCAGGGCTTTCCACGCCGGAGGCTCGACCTGTCCCGCATCAATTGGCGCGCCGGCTTTCGCCCGGCCGGTACGGCCCGGCACAGAATCGAATTACGCTCTAGCGCCATGTCGCTCACCGACCTCGCCTGGCTCGCCCTCGCCGCTTACGCCGCGCACATCCTCGAGGAATTCAGCCTCGACTGGCGCGGCTGGGCGCGCGCCGTGATCGGCCTGCCGGTCGAATGGGCCGACTTCTACGTGACCAACGCCGTCGTCGTGGTGCTCGGCATCGCCCAGGCCGAACTGGCGCCGACTTTCGCGCTCGGCCCGCTCACTTACGCGGCGCTGATGCTGATCAACGCCACCTTCTTCCACGTGCTGCCCTTCGTGCGCACCAAAGGACGCTATTCGCCGGGCCTTACGACAGCGCTCGTGTTCTTCTACCCGCTCGGCATCGCCATGTTCGCGCGGGCGCACAGCGAAGGCCGGCTCAGCCTCGGCCTTGCGTTAGCCGCCTTCGCGGCCGGCGCGGCGCTGATGGCTTTCCCGGTGCTGCTGCTGAAGCTGAAGGGCCGCCCCTACTTCATCCAAGAATGAAGCGCGGGCCCTGGCCGCTCAGTCCTCGATGATCGCGACGCCCGCCTGCCGCAGGCGCTCGATATTGGCGCGCATGGTCTCGAGCTGCTCTTCGGAATGGCCCTGCCACTCCAAAAGCTCGCCAATGACACGCAGCGGATCGCGCGAGCGATACGACTTGGTCGGATTGCCGGGAAATTTCTTGTCGGTGAGATTGGGATCGTCCTCGATGTCGCCCATCGGCTCGACGATGTAGATCCTGCCACGCCCCTCGCCGACCGCGAGTTCGGCGCCCCAGGCGGCCGCTTCCACGGTCGCCGTCAGATAGACGAAGGCCGCTTTCCTGCTCGTGTCGTAGTTCGACGAATAGCCCGGCGCGATAAGGTCGCCGTGCTTGAGGTCCGCCTTCGTGCCGTGGAAGAATTGTTGCGAATTCGGATCGTCGATGGACGTCATCGGCTCCTCCTCGTCCGGCAACGCGCGCCCACGCCGCCGTTATGGTTCGCAAGGCAACATCCGCGATCGCGCGATAAGCCTCGCGCCTACGATCCCGGATGATGGGCAGGTCTCCGCGCTATTCCAGCTCCACCACGCGGCCTTCGCGCAACGTCACGCGGCGGTCCATGCGCGCGGCGAGTTCCATGTTGTGCGTAGCGATGATTGTGGCGAGACCCGAGGCGCGCACGAGCTGATGCAAAGCGTTGAACACGTGCTCGGCGGTGTGGACGTCGAGATTGCCGGTCGGCTCGTCGGCCAGCAGGATGCGCGGCGCGTTCGCGACCGCGCGCGCGATGGCGACGCGCTGCTGCTCGCCGCCCGACAATTCCGCCGGCCGGTGGGTCAGGCGATTTTTGAGGCCGAGATAGCCGAGCAGCTCGGTCGCGCGCTTGGCCGCCTCGGTCTTGGACAGACCGCGGATCATCTGCGGCATGATCACGTTCTCGAGCGCCGAGAACTCCGGCAGCAGCCGGTGAAACTGATAGACGAAACCGATCTCGTTGCGGCGGATGCGGGTGCGCTCCGAGTCCGGCAGGATCGCGGTGGCGCGGCCGTCGATATAGACCTCGCCGTGATCGGGATGCTCGAGCAGGCCGGCCACGTGCAGCAGCGTCGACTTGCCTGCGCCCGACGGCGCGACCAGCGCCACCGACTGCCCGGGCCAGATCGCCAGCTCGGCGCCGTTGAGGATGTGCAGCGTCGCGTCGCCCTGCTGATAGTGGCGCTCGACGTCGTGCAGGAACAGGACGGGGACTTCCTCGTCGGTCTGCGCGGCTTCCGCCTCCGGCGCGGCGGTCGTGTCACTCATAACGCAGCGCCTCCACCGGATCGAGACGCGCCGCCCGCCAGGACGGGTAAAGCGTCGCCAGGAACGACAGGACCAGCGCCATCACCACCACGGCGCTCGTCTCGCCGGCATCGACCTCCGCCGGCAGGCGCGACAGGAAGTACAGCTCGGGCGAGAACAGTTCGGTGTTGGTGAGCCACGACATGAACTGCCGGATGCTCTCGATATTGGCGCAGATCAGCAGGCCCAGCAGGAAGCCGACCAGCGTGCCGACGACGCCGATCGCGGCGCCCGTGATCAGGAACACGCGCATGATCGAGCCCTGCGTGGCGCCCATGGTGCGCAGGATGGCGATGTCCTGGCCCTTGTCCTTCACCAACATGATCAGGCCGGAGACGATGTTGAGCGCCGCCACCAGCACGATCAGCGTCAGGATCAGGAACATCACGTTGCGCTCGACCTGCAGCGCGTTGAAGAAGGTCGCGTTGCGCTGCTGCCAGGTGATGATGAAGATCGGCCGTTGCGCGGCCTTCTCTATCGCCTCTTTATAGGCGACCACCTTGTCCGGATTGTCGGTGTAGACCTCGATCGCGGTCACGTCGCCGGCGCGGTTGAAATAGGCCTGCGCCTCCTTCAGCGGCATGAAGACCATGGCGCTGTCGTATTCCGACATGCCGATCTCGAACACCGCCGCGATCTTGTAGACCTTGATGCGCGGCGTCGTGCCCATCGGCGTCACCGCACCGCGCGGCGCCACGAGCGTGATGTTGTCGCCGGCGCGCAGCGAGAGCTGGTCGGCCAGGCGCCGGCCGATCGCGACGCCCTGCGCTTCGTCGAAGCCGCCGAGCGAGCCCTGCTTGACGTTGTTGACGACCGACGGGAGCTTCTCGAGGTCCATCAGCCGGATGCCGCGCACCAACACGCCGCCGGCATTGAACGGCGAGGATGCGAGCGCCTGCCCTTCGACGATGGGCGCGGCGAGCCGCACGCCCTTCACGCCGTTGATGCGCGCGGCGACCTCCTCCCAGTCGGTCAGCGGCTTCTCGAGCGGCTGGATCAACAGATGGCCGTTGAGGCCGAGGATCTTGTCGAGCAGCTCTTTGCGGAAGCCGTTCATCACCGCCATGACGATGATGAGCGTGGCAACGCCCAGCATGATGCCCAGGAAGGAGAACCCGGCAATGACCGAGATAAATCCTTCCTTACGCCGCGCCCTGAGGTAGCGCAGCGAGAGCATCCATTCGAACGGGGAAAAGGGCCGCGTCCCGTTGGCTTCGGTCATCGTGTTTTTGGTCCCGGATCACGGGTTTTCACACGATTCGGGCGCTTTCGTGGGCGTCTATCGTGGAAAGTATTTGGCAGCACACAGGATTTTTCGGTTCTACCCTCCCCCGCGAGCGAAGCCCGCGTGGGGAGGGAAAGAACTACTTCGTCAACAAGTCCACCGCCGCGGCGGGGCTCATCAGCTCCTTCGAGCCGTCGGCGCGCTTCTTCACCTCGACCTTGCCTTCGGCGAGGCCGCGCGGGCCGATCATCACCTGCCACGGCAGGCCGATGAGGTCGGCGGTCGCAAACTTGGCGCCCGGCCGCTCGTCGCGGTCGTGGTAGAGCACGTCCACACCCTTGGCGGTGAGATCGCGGTACATCTGCTCGCAGGCGCCGTCGGTCGCGGCATCGCCCTGCTTGAGGTTGAGCAGCGCCACCTTGAACGGCGCCACCGGCTCCGGCCAGATGATGCCCGCTTCGTCGTGCGAGGCTTCGATGATGGCGGCGACCAGACGGCTCGGGCCGATGCCGTAGGAGCCGCCATGGATCGGCGTGTCCTTGCCGTCGGGGCCGGCGACCACGGCCTTCATCGGCTCGGAATACTTGGTGCCGAAGTAGAAGATATGGCCGACCTCGATGCCGCGCGCGGAAACCTGCTTGTCGGCCGGGACCTTGGCGAACTCGGCCGCCTCGTGCATGTCGGAGGTCGCGGCGTATTGCGACGTCCACTGGCCGAAAATCTTCTTGAGCCCCTCGACGTCGTCGAAATTCACGTCCGCCGGCGGCACGGCCATTTCGAGATAGTCCTTGTGGCAGAACACCTCGGACTCGCCGGTCGAGGCGAGAATGATGAACTCGTGCGAGAGGTTGCCGCCGATCGGGCCGGTGTCCGCCCGCATCGGGATGGCCTTCAGCCCCATCCGCGCGAAGGTGCGCAGATAAGCAACGAACATCTTGTTGTAGGAATGCTCGGCGCCGGCCTGGTCGACGTCGAAGGAATACGCGTCCTTCATCAGGAACTCGCGGCCGCGCATCAGGCCGAAGCGCGGGCGCACCTCGTCGCGGAACTTCCACTGGATGTGATAGAGGTTGAGCGGGAGATCCTTGTAGGAGCGCACATAGGCGCGGAAGATCTCCGTGATCATTTCCTCGTTGGTCGGCCCGTAGAGCATCTCGCGCTCGTGACGGTCCTCGATGCGCAGCATCTCCTTGCCATAGGCTTCGTAGCGGCCGCTCTCGCGCCACAGATCGGCCGACTGGATCGTGGGCATCAAAAGCTCGATGGCGCCGGAGCGGTTCTGCTCCTCGCGCACGATGGCGCAGATCTTGTTGAGCACGCGCAGTCCCAGCGGCAGGAAGGCGTAAATGCCCGCCGACTCCTGGCGCAGCATGCCGGCCCGCAGCATCAGGCGGTGCGAGACGATCTCGGCTTCGCGCGGCGCTTCGCGCAGGATTGGCATAAAATAGCGGGAAAGGCGCATGGTATCCGTCGGATTTGAGGGATTTTCAGACCCGACAGACAAAGCGGATCGGCCGGGGAAAGGCAAGCCCGGAACGTCATTCCGGGGTGCAGCCCGGGTGGAGCGAAGCGTAACCCGGGGACCGATCGATGTGCTGCCCCGGATTTCGCTGCGCTCCATCCGGGCTACATGTTGAGGGCGCCGCCGGATTCCGGACCGCCGCTCACACGGCGGCCGGAAAGACGCGCTCAAAGCGCGTAGGCGTACTTCTTCAGTTTCTCGGCATGGTGCGCGATCGACACCGAAATCCAGGCGCGGCTGCGCAGATGCGGGACACGCGTCACGTCCATGACCGCGGCGAGCTTGCGCAGGTAATAGAGCTCTTCCTTGGTCTGGATGTTGAACGGCGCGTATTCGATCCGCCCGTCCAGGAAGTCGCTGTCCGAAATTGCCGCTTCGAAACGCTGCTTCCAGGGCGAGTTGGCCGGGCTGACATCGAGCCCGGCGCCCTCGCCGAACAGCACCTTGGTGCGGTCGCGGATCGAGGTCGGCAGCGCGTCCGGATAAAGGTCGTAGAGATCGCGCAGCGGCATCTTACCGGTCGCAAGGCCCCGCAGATCGCGCACCAGTGCCGACGGATCGAGACCGAGCGCGTAATTGACGACGTTCGGATCGAGGAAAGGCTCGCGCGTTTCGACGCCGTAGCGCATCGAACAGCGGTCCACCCGCTGCAAGCTCACGCGGTGCATGAGCCCGAGCACGTCCTCGCGCATCAACTGCGCCTGCGGATCGCGCGCATCGAAGGCGACCTCGAGCGGCGGATAACCGCAGAATAGTTCGTCCGCGCCCTCCCCGCACAGCGCGACGCGGAAGCCGTCGGCCTGCATGCGCTCCGACACCTTCAGCGAACACACGGCGCTGCGGATGAGGTTTGGTTCGAAGGATTCGGCGACGGCGACCGCCTCGTCGATCTGCGCGAACACCGCGTCGCTCTCGGCGTCGAACGGCACGATGCGCATGTCGAAGCCGGTCCGCGCCGCGTATTCGGCGGCATAGCGGAAGTCCGGCGCGTCCGTGTTGCCGATGAAGTAGCCCGGCATCTGCGGCCGCACCTGCCGCGCGTAATGCGCGACCAGCGTCGAGTCGATGCCGCCGCTGAACAAGGTCGCGACCGGCAGATCGGGCGGCAGGCGCATATGCACCGCTTCCGCCAGGATGCGATCGAGCGCCTTCGAATCGTTGGCGACCGGCGTCTCGGTGCGCGGATAGACGGTCGATTTGAACCGCACGCAGGCCTTGCGGGCCAGCGCATAACCCGGCGGCAGCAGCAAGACGTCGCCCTGCTCGATCGTGTCGAGCAGCGGCCGCATCTCCGAACAGAAGACGAAGCCCGTCTCCGACTGGATCGAGTAAAGCGGCTTGACGCCGAACGGATCGCGCGCCGCCAGGAATTCGCCGGTGCCGAGATCGACGGCCACGAAGGCGTACATGCCGTTGAGACGCTCGAGCGCGAGCGGGCCCCAGGCCTGCAGCGCGTTGGCGAGGACTTCGGTGTCGGAGTTGGTGCGGAACGGAACGCCGAGGCTTTCCAGCTCCTGGCGCAGCGCGACGTGGTTATAGATCTCGCCGTTGAACGACACCGCGAGGCGGCCCGCGAACGAGATCTGCGGCTGCGAGCCGTGCTCGGCATCGACGATGCGCAGGCGCCGCGTGCCCATGGCGGTCGTCGGATTCGGGCTCAGGACGGGATCGGTGACGTCACCACGGTGAAGGATGCCCTGAAGTAGCTGCTTGACCACACTATCGGCTTCGGGCCAACCGACGGCCACGGCAAATCCGCACATTGAAGAAACGTCCCCCGGCGGATGCCGCCACGTCCCCCAAGGACCGGCAATCCGCACCTTCACGATGCATTTACCATGATGGCCAATGCGTTAAGTTTGGCTTAAGGTGGCCGCGCAGCGACAAGCCGCGATCCGATTTTCTGCATAAAGTGGATTGCGGCGGCGGCATCCGGGGCAACGATTTGAAGCGACGGTTCAAAGCAGGCGTGACGATGCTGGCGATCTTCGCGATCGCCATGCACACCATGCTGTGGGCGCTGGCCGCGCCCGCCATGGCGTTCGCCGGCAGCGCCGATTCCATCGATCCGTTCCTGGTCATCTGCCATAGCGGCGGCGATGTCGCCGCGACCGACACCACGCCCGGCGCGCCGCTCTCCAAGCCGGCGTCGGCCTGCGATCACTGCAATCTGTGCACCGCCAGCGGCACGGCCGCCGCGCCGGATGTTGTATTGCTGGGGCGCCTTCTGCCCGAGCGCGTCATCGCGCTTCTGAGCCCCGTCAGCATTCCGCAACGCGACCGCGTTGCGTCCGATCCCAAGCTTGCCCGTGGTCCCCCGCAACAGGCGTGACGTCCCGCGGCCGTGACGGCCGCTCTCCCGCTCATTGTTGCAAGGACCGTTTCCATGTCTCGCTCGAGCCCTCGTGGCCGCGCGCGCCACACGCGTGCGTTTGATCTCGCCTGCCCTGTCTCTCGTGGACCCGCCAAATGCTTGTGGCGGCTAAGCGCGGCCGCGCTTCTCGCCGCCTGCCTGCCGCACGCCGCCAAGGCTCAAGCCCAAGACGCCGTACAGATGCCCGAGATTGTCGTCGG
>Ga0180216_1002455_pt1 | contig 15369 bp, 10 predicted proteins | sample eDN3rd37CBELigMG_FD_128879 | JGI IMG/M metagenome (GOLD analysis project Ga0180216, IMG submission 128879) | Enriched Miracle-Growth compost microbial communities from Emeryville, California, USA - eDNA 3rd pass 37_C BE-Lig MG (version 2)... ... | reverse complement strand
CTGCTCAAACTATTCCCCACACTTGCTGTGTAGTCTAATGTTCCAGAGGCAAATGCTGGGCTTAAGCTTCCGCTAGATAATCCTAAGTTACTCAAATTCGCATTGCTACTCAATGGAGCTGCTCTTGTTACCGTCAACGTGTATGTCTTCGTTGTTACTCCGTCCTGCGCGGTCACCACTACCGTTATCGTATTCACTCCCACGGCTAAGTTTATAGCTCCCGAGGCACTTCCGCTTGTTACTGCTGTACCATTCACCGTTACGCTCGCTGTGCTATCTGCGACGGTTGGAGTTACCGTGATGTTACTCACACTATTTCCCACACTTGCTGTGTAGTCTACTGTTCCAGAGGCAAATGCTGGGCTTAGGCTTCCACTAGATAATCCTAAGTTGCTTAAATCTGCATTGCTACTCAATGGAGCTGCTTCCCTTGTTACCGTCAACGTGTAAGTCTTCGTTGTTACTCCATCCTGCGCGGTCACCACTACCGTGATCGTATTCGTTCCTACGCTCAAGCTTATAGCTCCCGAGGCACTTCCGCTTGTTACTGCTGTACCGTTCACCGTTACACTCGCTGTATTCTCTGCAACTGTAGGTGTAACGATCAAGCTACTTACACTGTTCGCCACATTTGCTGTGTAGTCTGTCGTGCCTGATGCAAACAAAGGAGTCAGGCTTCCGCTTGATAAATCTATACCGCTCAAATCCGCATTGCTACTCAATGGAGCTGCTTCCCTTGTTACCGTCAACTCATACGTATTCGTTGTTACTCCGTCCTGCGCGGTCACCACTACCGTGATCATATTCACTCCCACGTTTAAGTTTATAGCTCCAGAGGCACTTCCACTTGTTACTGATGTACCGTTCACCGTTACGCTCGCTGTGCTATCTGCGACGGTTGGAGTTACCGTGATACTACTCACACTATTTCCCACACTTGCTGTGTAGTCTGTCGTGTCTGAAGCAAATAGAGGAGTCAGGCTTCCACTAGATAAATCTAAGCTACTCAAATCTGCATTACTGCTGATTGGTCTTGAAAGATTGACAACAATGGTATATTCATTTACGGTTTTCCCATCCTCCGCAAGCGTTTCTACCTTAATTGTGTTCGTTCCAACCTCCAAGCTAACAACTTGAGTCATGTCCCCATTCTCAGTAATTTCTGTTTGCACTACTCCGTTCACCTTAACCTGCTTTACACGATAGCCATTAATGACCTGTACAGTAACTTGCGAAATATTACTCTCTATATCAGATGTATAATAATAAACATTACTATCAAATGAAGGACTAAGGCCTCCTTGTGCTAGCCCTAAATAAGATAACTTTGTTTCATTCAGCGAAGTATCTTTTCTAGTTACCATAACCGTATAGAAACTCGTACTTCCACTAACCGCGGTTACTTCTATCGTTACTAATGCACTTCCATCATTTAGAGTAATAGCGCTTGATGGAGTTCCACTAGCTACCAATACACCGTTCACCTTCACCGTTGCTCCACTATCTTGGACTGTTGGTGTAATCGTAAAACTGTTGATATGAGTAGCTACATGAGCCGTATAGTCATAGGTATCAGGGTGAAAATCAGAGTTCAAATCTCCTGGCATCAAATCTATTCCATTCAAAAATGAGTTATGACTAGTCGCTCTTGTCACAACAAGGATATACATCTTTGTGACGTCGCCACTCTCAGAAACCGTCCCAATGGATATTGAATTGCTGCCTACGTCTAAATTAATCGCTTGTGAGGCAGACCCACTAGTGACCGTTACATTATTCACTTTAATCGTAGTGCCCATCTCTCTTGCAATAGGCGTTACGGTAATACTGCTATAAGCATAGTTTACATTAGCAGTATAAAAGGAATTATCTTCTGAAAATGCTGGGCTAATACTTCCCTGCGAAAGCGTTAATCCAAACAAATCCGCATTATCTACTAAGGGGACAGTCCTTTCAACAATTATTGTATAGTTTTTGGTAGTCACACCATCGATAGCGACTGTTTCTACTATAATTTCATTGCTTCCTACATTTAAGCTAATTGCTTCCGAGGCTGTACCATCTGCCACCGTTGAACCATTTATTTTAGTAATTATTCCACTATATAAAGCCGAAGGTGTCACAGTAATGCTGTCAAATCTATAAGGGACAGATGCAGTGTAACTGACCACATCCTTTTCAAATACTGGACTTAAATTTCCTTGTGACAGCGTCAAATCTCTTAAATCCGCATTATTTATAACCGGTGCTGATCGATTTACAATGATTGTGTACGTTTTTTTAGTTGTACCGTCTAATGCCGTTGTTTCTACCAAAATTTCATTGCTTCCAACATCTAAGCTCAACGCTTCGGAATCTGTTCCATTCGTTACTATTGAACCATTAACTTTTACTTGAGTTCCATTATATGCTGCGAGAGGTGTCAGCTTCAGGCTAGTAATATCGTTACTGACATTAACAACGTAGTCAGTTATAGAAGAACTAAATACGGGATCTAAACTTCCTGCTGATGTCAGCAGCCCCTCCAAGCTAGCATCGTGCAAACCGTCGTTTCCAATTGCGATATAATAGAAAGAACCAACAGCTACAAAACGACCTTCCGCTGAAACAATTCCATAATAGACTCTGCTATTTATGCTTTTAGCTTTCCACACAATACCGTCAGTAGAATAAAGTGAATACTGATTTCCTACCGCAACAAATGTAGCTCCACTGTAGGTAACACTGTTAAAAGAATAACCAGAAGCGTCTGACGGAACCGAACGAGCAGTCCAATTCACTCCATCATTCGAGGTCAAAACTGATCCATTATCCCCGACGATTACAAATGTTTCATTTCCATAGCTTGCACTTCTAAGTGTTCGAGTAGTTCCCGACGTTTGATTAGCCCAAGTTATCCCATCAGTCGAGGTTAATACCGTTCCACTTACTCCTACTGCTATAAATCTATCCTTTACGAAATCTACACCAAAGAGATGATTTTCCGTATTTGACGTTTGAACTGACCAGTTATCACCATCACTGGAAGTAAGAATGACTCCATTCTCACCAACCGCTACAAAAGTATTGTTGCCATAGCTTACACTATTTAAATTATGTTTTGTCCCAAAAGAGACGTAATTTGACTTTGTCCATGATGAAAAATTCCACGTGCTTCCCGTTTCATTTGAGGAGCCTATTAATCCCCCTAGACCTACGAGAACAAATTTTCCTTGACCATATGTAACATCTCTTATATTCGTGTCTAAATAAAAATTACGAAAATCCAGCGTTAATGGTTCATTGCTTAAGGTTGGATACGTTAGTTTATTAGTTGTCCACTCCACCCCATCAGTTGAAGTCCTGATGTTATGAACATCACCAACCAGCACATATTTCCCATTTCCATAAGTAATTCCTCTATAAGCAGAGTCATAGTTATGACCAATTTGAGTTGGGTTCCATGTTATATCAGTAGCAGCAGATGTAGTCTGAGCAAATAAACACCCTAATCCTAAAGATAAAATTAATAACAACGAGGATAACCATATTCTTTTCAACACTCTTCATACCACTCCATCCATTAATTTAGATCCTTTATCCATTACATTGAACAAGCAATTGCTTTAACAGCGTTTATTAATTATTTTAGCAATCTAATAACTGTCAATTCTTAATGAATTATTAATGGTTTAGAGGTAGCTATAACTTACTAACATTAATTGCGGTACTATATTAGTGATCTCCAAGCTCGGATATGGCGAGTTAAACAGGTTTGATTAAATAATGAAAGCCAGTGGATTTTCCACTGGCTTTGTTCATCCATACACCTTTAAGAAGCTATCATACGCGAATAGGCCAGGGATGATCCTCAAACCCATTTTCGTCAAACAGACGCTTTCTCGTACAAATAAGCAGGTATTGTCTGCACGAACGGAGACCAATCTTCCGGGGTGTACAAATGAAGCCTATGCATCGCTCTCGTACACGCTGTATACAGCAGCTTACGTTCGTTATCTCGACCATAAGCTGCGGACGAAGCATCATAGATCAAGACCGCATCGAACTCAACGCCTTTGGCGAGATACACAGGAATGATCATCACTCCTTTATTCATGTCCGACGTCTCTTTCGTAATGAGCCTCAAGGCTTCACCTTCATGATGCTGTAACGATTCGTAAGCCATTACACTTTCAGCTGCGGTCTTCGTAATGACAGCAATAGAATCAAACCCCTCAGCCTTAAGCGCCGCGATGTCCGCCAATATCTGCACATCGCACTTTTCTCTACCTGAAAGTCTCACAAGAAGCGGTTTGGGCCCTCTTCTATCAAACGGTATGATTTCATTACCTTCTGAAAGCATCTCTTTCGTAAATTCAACAATCTCCCGGGTGGAACGATAACTACGGACTAGACGGTAAAGGCTTGTATCGTCCTCTCCGAAAAGACGAATCAATGGCGAATCGAGCGAATCCAGACTCGTCGCCTGCATGAAGATCGCTTGTGAGAAATCGCCAAGCACCGTCATACGGGCACGAGGAAACAGCTTTTTTATATATTCATATTGAAATGAGGAGTAATCCTGACCCTCATCCACAAAAACATACTTGATTTCTGTGTTCGTCCGAACACCTTCTATCATTTCTTTTACATATAAATACGGAGTAGCATCCTCATACAATAGCTTGTTCAGGAGCAGCGCTTCCTTGGTTTGTCTGCATATTTCGAACCATAGCGAGGGAAATTCGGAACCCTTCAGCTTCACAAAATCAGTGACTTTGTCATCAAATAACTGACTATATATACCTTTAACATCGACAAACGAAAAATTCTTCACACTTTTCCTTAAAGGCTTAAAGGCCTCCTTCACAATCCTTCTGCGGAGTAACTCTTCCTCCCTCTGTGCGAAGTCAAAGTCGCCCTCATCTCCCCGACGTTTATTACTTACTTTCTCACGAACGGCCGCATATCGTTCCGCTACGTCAAATACCTCCTTATCTTTATGCAGCAAATCGAAGGTTTCCGCATACTGCTCTGTTTCGAGGTAATTCATCTCCTCCTCGACCCAAGTAGCTTCCCGTTCCTTAAGTTCCAATGATTCCAGTTCATCTAACAGCCACTCCTGCAGCAAAATGACACGATTAAGTAACGGGAGAGACTGGTCATATACGTAAAATTTCTCTCTCATTTTCTCCGTGGTAATTAACTCTCGATTTTGAAACTTAATACCGTTAAAGAGCATGCCCTGCCGACCTAACCAAATTCCATAGTTATGCAAGGCTTGTAGGAACGCCTCTGAGGTTTTATACTCGATTCCTTGGAGACGAGCATCGTATCCTTGTGTTCCTCGAGCGGTCAGTACATATTCGATTTGATCGAAGGGATCCTCTGGATTGAGTGAGGAGCCTAGCCAGTAGTCGAGATATTCCTGAAATGTCGTCTGCTGCATATTCTCTTCACCGAGCTCCGGAAGGACAGTCGAGATATAGCTGGCAAACATCGGATTAGGGGAGAAAAGAACGATCTGATCTGCCTTAATACTTTGGCGATGTTTGTACAGCAAGTACGCCACACGTTGCAATGCCACGGAAGTTTTACCACTACCGGCCACGCCCTGTACGATAAGCATTTGACTTTTATCATTGCGAATAATGGCGTTTTGTTCCTTCTGTATCGTCGCCACGATACTTTTCATTTGCGAGTCAGCGCCTTTGCCCAGAACCTGCTGCAGCAATTCATCTCTGATTGTCTCACTAGCATCGAACATGTTACGAATTTGCCCCTCGTAAATTTGGTACTGCCGTTTGAGCTCTATCTCCCCCACAATTCGACCTCCAGGCGTATCATAAGATGCCGGACCAGGGGAGCAGTCGTAGTACATGCTTGCGATTGGCGAACGCCAGTCATAGATCAAAAAGCTCAATTCGTCCTTGTCCACAAAGGAAGATACGCCGATATAGATCTGCTCACTGAAGTCTAGGTCTTCCTCACGAAAATCAAGACGCCCAAAATAAGGAGACGGGAGCAGTCTATTTATGCTTTTCCATTGCTGTATTAATAATTTGTGACTGCGTTCTCGTTCCGCCAATAACGTTGACTGCTGGTGAATGGTATAGTAGGTTTCCAGATAATCCTCCATACTCGTGTTAATCGTAACCTCTTCCCAAAACCTCCTGCGGATATCTGAAGCCTGATTGATCAGACCGGTAATCTCTGGCTCCAGCTCGGCAATTCTCTCCTGCAGCTTGTTTCTGACCCAATCCAGCCGTTCCTTTTCCTGCCGCCAAACCTGTTCATTAATTTTCATATGAATGCACTCCTTTTCCACTTTTTAGGGATATAAAAAGCGCATTGACAAAACAACATCATAGATGTATAATATAATTAGGGATAAAATATTTACATATATTCACTTGTTTTGTCGCTTGCGCTATAGATTATATCATAGCGTTTATTTGCGTTCAACTGTAAATGTAGATTTTTGGGATTGTTTCTTTTGTATAGTGGAAAAGCATGCGAGCCCCATGTGATCAAGCGACAATCCACTCTCATAGCATATATTCTCTCTAGAATAAAAAAGTTCTGAATCCCCTTCGGATTTTAGAACTTTTCTTCATTTTAAAATCATCAATACAGCAGAGCTTCGGAAAAGAATTGTGCCACAGTATCCCAGTCTTCGTATACATCCATCGTTTCATGACTAATACGTTTTACTGTGTCATCATTGCACAATATAACAACGTCACCGTCCCCACACTTTGCAAATACAATTCCTTTATACTGGTTGACAAGCAATTCTTCCTTCTCAATATTTATTGCGTATTCTTGACTTTCCTCTATCGAATGCTGATAAGATAGAAATTCATATTCATTAGACAAATACCCGCCGTCTGAAATTGAATAGTATGGGAGCAATAGCTCATATTGCGTACCTACAAAGGTTTCACGTATTGTTTTGGCTAATCCCTTTTTGAAGTCCTGCGATCTCAACCGTTTTATTTTTCTAAATAAACGTAATGCATCTTTTTCTGAAGTTTTCCTTTGTGGCTTTGGATTTTTCTTTAGCTCTTCATACTCTTCTTCAAGTTGACTTTTCACTTCCATTGAGGGATATGAAATCGGCTCAGACATTTGAATATAGTAGCCTTTAGGTTCAGTTTCATAAAGGATAACTGGAGTTAGATATTCTTGTCTGATCACATTTTCAGATAAGAGAATATTTGCTGCATTCTTTCTGATCAGCGCATAATTTTTGGAATAATCACTTCTATTGAAGTAGACATAAGCGAAGTCAGTTTCCGGCATTTTATTTTTTGGAAGCTGAATAGGCAAATGAACTCGTAAGTCATAGAACATTTGAGACAGTTTAGGCAAGTACCCGCCTAATTCCATATATTTTTGATGCAGTAAAGGATTGAAAGAACGGTCTATATTGTTATGTCCCTTTTTCTTAGCATTGGAATAGGACAAATATCGATCACACGCAAATTCAGGGACAGGCTGATCGATCATCAACCCAAATAACTGAGTGGCATTATACCTTCCTATATCCCTAATCCAAAAATAATCTACGCCGCTAAACCGATGATTGTAGGAACAGTTTCTGAAGCTTTCTTGGACGTAAGGCAAACCATTCCCCCATACTATTTGGGTATAGTTAGGAATTTTATAAGCATAGACTTCAGGAATCGTCAAAGGATTGCCCTCTCTGTCCGTAACGTTTCTGTAATCCCATTCACCATTAGACAAATAAGATGCTTCAAGAACATACCACTCGCTTTCAAAATCCGAATATCCTCTACTGTAGAAGCCTCTCAAATATAACTTCTCTTTCAATGCAAACTCGTATATTTTTTCCAGCAAAGCGTCTATATCGGGTCTGTTTAAATCAAGACTGCACCAGCCAACGCTGTCGCATTTAAGTCCCAATGAATGAATAAAATCAATGCTCTTTTTGAGCTTCTCCTCACGTTTATTCCAATTTCTTGCTGCCCACTCTTTCATAGTGATAGACTTGTCTGGAACTTCCTCTTCATAGGAGTAAGTATCTCTTTTGTAGTCCAGTATCCATAAAAGCTGTTCTTCTAATTTCATGTAATCCTCCACTACACGCTAATTTCCTGATACTTTTCTTTTATAGGGTTATTTAGGTTTAATCAAAGGTTACTTCCACAATCAACCAGATAATTCCTCCCCAGTTTTTTTATCTTCTAACTCCCCTATGCAACTACTGACATTTAGTTGTCAGTAGAGTTATTGTATAATCAGGGTCTTAGAGAGCAAAGGTTTAATTTAACAAGGGAGTGTAGCTTCAATTGAATAAAACAGAACGTCTTTTAGCAATTGTGATGGAATTACAACGTAGCAAATTGCTAACGGCTGATCAATTAGCAGAGGCTTTAGGGGTTAGTGTAAGAACGATCTATCGTGATATGCTGGCTTTGAGTGAAGCAGGTGTCCCTATTATTGGTGAGACGGGATTAGGATACTCATTAATGGAAGGCTATTTTCTTCCGCCAATCAGTTTTACTGTAGAAGAGGCCGTATCACTTCTTCTTGGAACTGAATTCATAGAAAATCGATTTGATCCAGCACTTCGCAGAAGTGCACATTCTTCCCGCAGAAAAATAGAAGCAATTCTTTCTCCACCGATTCGAGAAGAGACAAACCGCATACAAGGAAGCATTCGTCTTCTCCAAAAAGATGAAATGGTTATAATGATGCGAGAAAAAGCAAACTTGGGAATCATCCGTGAAGCCATGCTGGAGTGCAAGAAAATTCGTTTCACATATCACAAGCGAGTTGCAGAATCTGATGGGAACCGGATAAATGTTCGAACTGTATCACCATTCGGATTGGCACATGATGAGCAGAATGGCTGGCTGTTACTTGCTTTCTGTGATCTAAGGGAGGATATTCGCCATTTTCGTGTATCCCGAATCAGTGACCTTATTGTGACTGATGATACGTTCCAGACTCCCGATAACTTTGACCTTCAATCCTATCGACCAAAGGATAACCGCAGTATACAAGTCTGTGCGATTTTCAATCCAGAAGTGATCGATAAAGTTGAAGAGGCAAACAACTATTATGTGGAAACTACAGAGGCTAAAGAGGACGGTTACCATGTCACTTTTCGTGTCCGTCAACCAGAAGAGTTGCTAAGTTGGATTCTTGGATGGGGGGCTGATGTGGTGGTCACTGAACCTGAATCATTTAAAAATAGAGTAAGAGAAGAAATCGAAAAAATGAAAAAACGCTACTGACATACTGTTGGCAATAGGGTGCTTGTATAATCGAGATATATAAAACGACTTTATATAAAACCAATGGGTGCAGTGAAGAAATCTGCAATTTAAACAACCCATTTCAAAAGGAGGACATTATTTATGTCAGCAATTGGCCCCGACTTTATTTCACTTCAAGTTAGCAATCTTGAACGCTCTGCGGAATTCTATCAAAACTATCTCGGACTGGTCCGCTCACAGGCGGGACCACCTCATGCTGTGGTCTTTGAAACAAAGCCTATTACATTTGCTCTTCGTGACCTAATGCCAGGAATAAACCTCGGTCCAGGTGCTCAGCCTGGACTTGGTGTCGCTCTGTGGCTCCATGCCCCTGATACGCAAGAAATCCACGACAATCTTATTGCAGCAGGCGTAAAGATTACATCTGCACCAATAGATGGACCATTCGGGCGAACCTTTACATTTGCCGACCCAGACGGTTACCTAGTTACCCTTCACAGTAAGGCGTAATACGCAAAGGTATATAGCTTAATTATAACTCTCACAAGAAACTAAGTGATAATTACTAAGTAATAACTCCCCACACGGTAGTCAGGCGAAATATTAAACGCTGTTACTGTAAGGGGAGGTTTTTCAGGATTCCATGAAGATACCTTCCTCACAAAAAAGACCTCCGTTCTATGAACGAAAGCCTTGATGAGGATATCACTTATTCTTTTTTGATCGTACAAAATAAATCACATATAGCACGATAAACCAAAGTGGCGTAAACCATACCGCTTGACGTGTTTCCTCTGAAAGAATCATGACAATTAGCGTAAAGACAAACAATGCTAGCACAACATAATTGACCGCAGGTGCCCATGGCGCTTTGAAGGTTGAGCTCGCATGAAGCTCAGGCTTAGTCCGTCTATAACGAATATGGCAAATTAAGATCACTCCCCACACCCAAAAAAAGCAAATGGAGCTGATCGTCGTCACTAAACTAAACGCATCATCAGGGATAAGCTTGCTTAACAACGCACCTATCGAAACAACCAGAGTAGAAGTATAGAGCGCACGATTTGGTACGAAGTTTTTGTTCAAACGATTGAGAAATGTTGGCGCCTGCTTCGTCTTACTTAAATTAAATAAGCTTCTGCTTGTTGAAAATAGTCCACTATTACATGCTGAAGCTGCTGACGTTAATACAACGAAATTGATAATACCCGCAGCAATCGGAATTCCAATGATACTAAACGATTTCACAAATGGACTTTCTGAAGCATCTAATGCTGTCCACGGATTAATACACATCAACACAACTAATACTCCTACATAAAACAACAAGATACGTAATGGAATCTTATTGATCGCAGACGGGATATTCCGCTGTGGATTAGAGGTTTCGGCAGCAGATACGCCGACAATTTCAACGCCCACATATGCAAAAATGACCATTTGAAATGAGTAGAAAAAGCCTGACATTCCGTTAGGAAGCCAGCCTCCGTGCTCCCATAGATTAGAAACCGTCACTGCACCCGCATCTGTTTTAAAACCGATTACGATTAATACGATACCGATGGCAATTAGCGCTATGATCGTCACGATCTTAATTAAAGCAAACCAAAACTCCAGCTCTCCAAAATTTTTAACCGATAGCAAATTAGAAGCCAGCAATATAACTAAACAAATAATTGAAGGTAACCACTGCGGTACGTCGAACCAATAATTAATGTATACACCGACAGCTATAATATCCGCCATCGCAATCATAATCCAGCAAAACCAATAGGTCCAGCCTGTAATAAACGCAGCCCTTGGTCCTAAATAATCCTCTGCAATATCGGTAAAGGAATGATATCCCGCCTTAGAAAGCAGTAGCTCACCTAAAGCGCGCATAATAAAAAATACTGCTATTCCGAATAACATATATGCGAAAATAATCGATGGTCCTGCTTGTTGAATCGCTTTACCTGATCCTAAAAATAACCCGGTACCAATTGTGCCGCCAAGTGCAATAAGCTGTATATGCCTATTTTTCAAATCTCTTTTTAATTCCTGCTGTATCTCTTGATGTTCCATCCGAAAGTCTCCTTACAACAACTAATTCTCCATATCACAGCTTGCCTTTACGGCATTGATCTAAGCATTTGTGAAGATAAGCACATACTTTTGAGACAGTAAAAAAGAGACTGGATTTGCTCCACCCTCTCTACAATAGGAAAAGTAAATAAAATTTGATATGTGATCTAGCTATTAGAATTCAAACCAATTTTATTACTCTTCTGTCCTTTTGCCTGAGATGGTTAACCCTTCGGCGCCGTATAGTGACGGTCTCTCCAGAAGCTGCTCCTGCTATAGTACGACCCTATAGCGATCATAACTTTATCGATATAATTGGACGTCATACCAAACTTACGTCCAAGCGTATTGTACAATATTACGCCTCATATTTTCTTTTGTCAACGGAAGTGCTACTCCTCAATTGATAGCAATTGTTGGGTACGAATAACTAACGGGACAGACCTATTATGGGCAATTAATAATTGAATGGCGCAGGTGAATCGAAGGAGGGTTTACACGAAAAACATTGCATATAAAAAAGGAGCGAGCTAAAACGCTCGCTCAACTGATGAAATTAATGAAACGGTGAGCTCAACATATCGTTTCACTCATCGTTCATTTCATCAATGTTTGTGTACGAAAGAATCGTGTTTTAAATTTTTCTATTATATATTTTAACTGTAATTGGAGCGACAATTACAACAAGGAGTATACCGATAAGAATGGTCATCGATGCACTTGAAGTAAATTCTCCATGGTTGGCTAAATCTTTAAAAGCCGTTACCAAGTAAGTAACAGGATTATGCTCAGCTACGCTTTGCAAAAAAGTAGGCAACGTATCGATAGGTACGAAGGCATTGGATAAAAACGACATCATCATGGTGACCATTGTTGAAATACTAGAGATCGTTGATGCGGATTTAGATAGTAGACCAATTAATGCAAATACCCAGCTGATTGCGCATGCACCAAAAATAGCCAAAAGCGAAGCGACGATTAGCCACCCAAATCCAGCTTCCGGACGCCATCCAAGAATGAAGCCCGTACCGATCGAGAAAAAAGCTGCTGCTACATATCGTAAAATATCTGACACCACTAAACCAGCCAGTGGAGCGATCCGTACAATAGGGAGTGATTTAAACCGATCAAAAACACCCGTATCCAAATCCTCTCGTAATTGTGTACCTGTTGCCGACGATGACATAACCAGTGTTTGAATTAGAATTCCCGGCACGATGATTGGCAAGTACCCCTTTACACCACCAGCAATTGCACCTCCAAACAGATAAGAAAATACGATCATAAAGAAAATGGGGATTACGGTCACATCAATTAATTTATCGGGATTATGTTTGATTTTCAGGATATTTCTTTTTGCCATTACAAAAATATCATACAGAGCACTCTTTACGTTGTTTTGTTTACTTATCATTGATTCCATTTTTATCGCCCCTAAATTATTTAGTTAATTCCATAAACACTTCATCCAGCGTTGGTTTCCTCACCGAAAACTCTTTGATTTCTATATCTTTCTGAGTCAAACCTAAAAGTAACTTGGTCATGACTTTCGTGTCTGCCAGCTTAACGGTTAATTTGGTTCCTTCGGGTGAAATCATGGCTTCCTGAGCGATTTCCGCCTTGATTAGACCTTTCGTTCTTTCAATATCCCTCATATGCTCAAGAGTAACTTCAAATTGTGTCTCACTTAGCAGAGATTTCAATTCATTGGGCGTTCCTTGAGAAATGATTCTTCCATGATTAATAATGGCTAGTCGATCAGCTAGTTGATCCGCCTCCTCCAAATACTGTGTTGTCAGCAAGATTGTTGCCCCGTCGCTTGCTAATTTGCGAATCACTTCCCACATTTCTCCTCGTGTGCGTGGATCTAAGCCCGTTGTCGGTTCATCAAGAAAAATGAGTGGGGGCTTCACAATTAAACTAACCGACAAATCCAACCTTCTTCGCATTCCACCTGAAAATTCGCGAATCGGTCGATCCTTTGCTTCAGTTAATGAAAACTGATTAAGAAGTTCAAGAGCCCTCGCTTTGGATTGACTTGCTGATAAACCATTCAATTGCCCAAAAAGCTTCAAGTTTTCCATCGCGGTCAATTCCTCATCAACGGTTGCATATTGACCCGTTAAGCCAATCAAGCTTCGAACATTTCGAGCGTCTTTTGTGACGTCTTTGCCAAAAATCATTGCTTTACCTTTTGAAACTTTAGTAATCGTTGCAAGCATTCGTAAGAAAGTAGTCTTTCCTGCACCATTCGGACCAAGAATGCCGAAGATCTCTCCTTTCTTAATATCCAAAGAAATCCCATCGACCGCTCGTTTATTAGGAAATTCTTTAACAAGCTCTTTAGTTGAAACAGCTAGTTCTGTCATTTTATTTTCTCCTTCGCAATTAATAAGGTACCCTTACTAATAAGATAAGGTACCCTTACTAATTTGTCAACATTATGATTTGAATTATTTCGGTGACCTGATAAAATAAAGGGGTATTGAGAAAAGATAAGGGGAAATTGTCGTGGATGAAAAGCAATTGAATATCGATATAACTACTAACTTCATGAAATATAGTGATTTGCTTACTGCATTCTTAAAAGAAAACATACAAAAAGGCAGCGTGTTTACTGCTCTAAATCGAGGGCAGGGAAAAATATTGAGTATCCTTCAGCAAACACCTAACATTTCTCAAAAGGAATTAGTCAGTCAATTAGATATGCGCCCACAATCTGCTTCCGAAATGATTAAAAAGCTTGAAAAAAAGGGATTCATCGAGCGGTATAAATCTGAAGAAGATCAGCGTGTAATGATGATTACTCTAACTAAAGCAGGAAAAGTGGTATTAAATCAAACTGGAGATTTTCAGCCTGTATTTTTAAATGTTTTAACAAAAGAGGAAAAACAACAATTTAATCGAATACTTGAAAAACTTGTATCCGAAATTGAACCCGAAGTCGCGAAATTTCGAAATAAGCATTAAAGAAGATAAAGCCCTATAATTCACCTGAAAATGTCGAAGCATTCTTCATCTATACTGAGATGTTCACTTTACTGTCCCCTCCTCTACTGTAAAGACAAAAAAAGTACCCTCTCATTGAAGAGAGGGCACCCGATATTAACATCTCACTCTTTCTTTTTGTCCCAGCACTAACAGTGAAGTACACTCCTCTCCCCACTAAAAACAGTTAATCATATCTGATTATATAAATCCTTGCAGATCATAATCAAATAATGCAAGCTCATCATTAGGGAGGAATTTAGGCTTACTTACGATACGGTTCTCTGTAATGTGGCTAAATGCGATTTTAAATTGCAATGTTTCGCAAACTATGTATGTTTTTTATATTAGTTGAACGGTGACTATTTTTTACGAACAACAATCATGACAAAGTTTAATAACTCATTCAAGCCACGGTTTAAAAATTTCGCATCATTTAACGCATATTCGTTCCCCGTATTTATCCAGTCCTGCCAACACGCTTCGAATTGATCCGATTCATATACCGTCACCTCGATTAAATCATCACAGCCTTGTTGAATATGTTTTCCCCACCAATTTGCACTGTGGAACGTATCAACAGCATCTTCAAGCCACTCAATCATCATCTCTGGTACTTGTTCAAGCTCTGATTTCAAACCAGGAACACAAATTAGTGCGTACCCACCACTTTTTAAGAGGGGAAGCATTTTTTTCGCAAAAAATTCTTCCTCACAGCCGTAATAATGGTAAGAGTCAATGCTCACAATTGCATCAAAAAAATCATTCGCAAAAGGTAAGTCTAGTGCGTTCGCATGAATTGGGATCATTTATCCTCAAGCTTCCACTCTTGTATTGTTTCCCAATTTTCTGTTGCAGAAATCCATAAATCTGTTGCATAGACAGTATTTGCATTCGTTTCGTTGGCAATATAAATCGATGTTAGTGCTTTACCGCAACCAAGATCAAGAATTGTTCCACCCGTTATCCTGGATTCCCGCCAACTCATAACGAGGATGGCGGGTCGACTCCCAGGCTGATATAGATTTCCTTTTGCTTCTCCAAAAGCTCACCGACCCGCAGTTTCTGACCAGGAGCTTCGAAACATTCG
>Ga0180216_1002453_pt1 | contig 15373 bp, 11 predicted proteins | sample eDN3rd37CBELigMG_FD_128879 | JGI IMG/M metagenome (GOLD analysis project Ga0180216, IMG submission 128879) | Enriched Miracle-Growth compost microbial communities from Emeryville, California, USA - eDNA 3rd pass 37_C BE-Lig MG (version 2)... ... | reverse complement strand
TGACTGGCCGTTGGCGGCGCTGCGCTGGCGGACTTCATCGGCCGGGCAATATGCGGCGGCAGGTCCCATGGATGGATGCGGTTATCGTCGGCCAGGATCTTGGCCCGCTCGATCACGTTGATCAGTTGCCGGACATTGCCGGGCCAATCGTATTCTTCGAGCAGCCGCAAAGCTTCAGGAGCGATGGACCAATCGCGGCCCAGGAACCGCCGGACCAGCAGCGGGATGTCGCCGGTCCGCTCGCGGAGCGGCGGCAACTGAATGGTCATCACGTTGATGCGGTAGTACAGGTCCTCGCGGAACCGGCCTTCGGCAACCTCGGTGGCCAAGTCGCGGTTGGTGGCCGAAACCAGCCGCACGTTCACGCGGCGTTCCTTGAGCGATCCCAGCCGCCGCATCGAGCCATCTTCCAGCACCCGCAGCAGCTTGGCTTGCAGGGCGCCCGGCATTTCGCCAATTTCGTCAATGAACAGTGTGCCTTCGTCGGCCAGTTCGAACAGGCCCTGCTTGGTGTTGATGGCCCCGGTGAAGGCGCCCTTCTCGTGTCCAAACAGTTCGCTTTCCAGCAGCGTTTCCGGTAGCGCCGCGCAGTTGATGACCACCATCGGTCGGCTCGCCCGAGGGCTCGCACGGTGCAGCGCCTTGGCAACCAGTTCCTTGCCGGTTCCGCTGGCGCCTTGGATCAAGATGGCCGTGTCGGTTGGGCCAGCCCGGCCAATCAGGTGGAACACCTCGCGCATCTGCGGCGAGTCGCCGATCATCTCGGTTTCGATCTGCTGCTGCCGCGCCAGCACTTCCCGGAGCTGGACATTTTCTTTGCGCAGCCGCCGATGTTCCGACGCGCGCAGCACGATCGTTTCCAGTTCGGCCAGGGCAAACGGCTTAGTGAGATAGTCGATGGCGCCAAGCTTCATCGCCTGCACGGCCGACTCGATCGTGCCTTCGCCGGTGAGGATGATCGCCTCGCAGTCCGGGTCGGTCAGCTTGAGCTTTTCGAGCAGTTCCAAGCCCGACATGCCCGGCATGCGCATATCGAGAATCGCCACGTCAAAGTGACGGCGTTCGAGCAGTTCCAGGGCAGCTTCGCCGCTGGGAGCTTCGTGCAGGTTGAAGCCGTGGCGGCGGAAGTGCCGCGAGGCAACCGTGCGAAATTCGTCGTCGTCGTCGACGAACAGCAACTCGATATCAGACGGCTTGGTCATGGCTGGCTTTCATCCACGCGGCGCACGCCGGCGCCGCCGCATCCCCCGCGGAATGCGGACCTGCTGGCCGGCCTGGCGGTGCTGCCCCCGGTTGATCTACGACGTGGCGACGCGGCCCGAGTACAGCACTTCGGGCTCGGCCACGCCAGGCAGACGGAGAACCAGGCCGCCTTCGGGCGCGTCGACATCGACCACAGCCCCAGGCCGACCGGCCGCATGCTTGGCCAAAATGGCCTCCATGGCATGCACGGCGGCCACCACCTGGCGATCGGCCGAAACGTCGTTGTAGTGCAAGTTCCGGGCGGCTTCCAACCGCTGGGCACGTTCTTCGGCCGGACCGCCAAACTCGACCTGGGCCACTTCGCGGGCAAAGCGTTCGATCACTTCGATGCCGTACCCCCGCTGCGAGCGCTCGCCCCAGGGCTCGACAAACGAGCCGTTGTAGTGGTTGTTGATCGAGATCTTGGTCTTGAACGGCGTCTGGTCCTCAATCGTACATTCTACGCCGCGTTTGCGGCTGTGGCCGTTCCACACGCCGTTATCGAAGCGGAACTGCACTTCCTGCTCAACATAGCCCGGGAAGTTGTTGGGCGTCACCCACGAAGTGTGAATGTCGAAACAGGCTTCGCGGCCCGAGTCGTACCGGTAGATCAGCCGCAACTGGGTGGAATCCCAGGTGTCGCCGTCGGACGGGCCCACGATGCCCCGCTGGCCGGTGCAACTGACCTGCACCAGCTTGCCCCCGAAGGTGAAGTCGATCAGCTTGATGTAGTGGACGGCAACGTAGGTGCCCGGGTTGCGGCCGCGAATCCACTCCGAGAACTGCTCGCCGGAGATGAGCTTGGGCTCCAGCAGCGTGCAGTAGCCGTTGTTGACGTGCTGGAGCTGCCCATCGTGCACCAGCGTGCGCAGCTTCTTGTGGTCGGGATCGAGCAGCTTGTGGTAGACCACCTTGGCCAGCACGCCGTTTTCGCGGGCGAGGCGGTCCAGCTCATCCAGCTCGGCGAGCGACAACACCGAAGGCTTCTCAACCAGCAGGTGTTTGCCGGCCTCGAGCACAGCCTTGGCCGCCTCGAAATGGCGGTTGTCCGGCGTGGCCACGCACACGAAGTTGAGATCGCGGGCGTTGAGCAGTTGGCCCATCGCGTCGGGCTCTTTGAAGCTCTCAAAGTCGCCCAGTGTGCCGGCCATGCGGTAAGCATCGGCACGGCGGCCCGTGCGACTGGCGACCGCGGCCAAGTCGACATGGCAAATGCCGAAGGCCGGATCGTACAGGGGGCGGCGGCGCACCGCTTCAAAGAACGGGCGGTACGTTTCGTCAAAAATCATGCCCAGCCCCACCATACCGGCGGCCAGGCGGTTCACTTGGGTGGTTGGTGTATTCATGCCGCGTATAGTAGCCGAGAACCGCGGGGGTTTCCAGCATGGGCGGCAGCGGTTGCGCGGCGACCTGCCCTGCTCGGGCTAGCCCACCGGAGTCACTTCGCGCTGAGCCAGTTCGTTGAGCAGAATTTCGCGTTCCAGCTCCAGTGCCAACCGGCCGGCGATGGCTTCTGCCACCGCCACATCGCGATCGTCGAAGGCACGCGGCCGCTCATCAAACAGCCACAGCGTACCCAGAATCTGGGTCGAACTGCTCACCGGCACACACACGGCGGCGTCGCACGATTCTGGCACAGCCCATGTTTCCATATCGTCGGGCGTTTCCAGCACCACGGCATGACCGGCCATGGCTTCCAGATCGGCCACGGCATCGGCCAGACGCCGGGCAGGTTCCGCCAAGCGCGAAGCAGGCAGGCCGAAGGCCACGCGGAGCTTCAATTGCGTGGTGGCATCATCCAGCAGGTACAAGCCGGCGGCCGTGACAGACACCGAACGGACAGCCGTTGCCAGCGAGGCTTCGAGCCGGCTGGCGATATGTTTGGGTTCGCCCCGCCGAGCCACCAGCGGCACGGCAGTGGCCAGCTCGGCCTGGCTGCGGCGCAACTGATACTGGGTCTGAATCAAACTGTTAAGCAGACCGGCGTACGACGTGGCCAACTCCGCTGCCACTTCCAAGTCGATCCGCCGACCGGCAATCGCGGGTGAGCCGCCCAGCTCTAGCCGCAATTCGCCGAGCGTGCCCTTGCGGCCGCCGACAGGCATGGCCCACAGCACTTCAGGGTCGAGGTGCGAATCAGCGGTTTCCACAAACCGCAGCGGCCAGCCCGTGCATTCTTCAAATGCCCGCAGAAAGTCGGCCAGGTACGTCAACGCATCGGTAGCCGACGCCAACTGAGCAGCCTGACCATGCACAAACGGTTTCACGCTAGGGAGCCTCGCTTGGGGGGGGGCGATAACCCGGTGGGCAAGATGGTAGCCGTTACCGGGTGGTGCCTTAGTGAGATCGGCCTGACCCAAGCGGGTGGTCAAAGATTTGCTAAACCTTGCGGTTTGCGCAGCCTGTACGGGCAATTACCGCCTCCATCGATGGGGAGATTTTGGTTTTTCTGATTTTTAGGTAACAGGCGGGTGTTCACCTACGCAGACGCGTGTTCAGTTTGAATCTGCGGAGGCTGAGCAAGGGAGCGCTCTGCCTACACCTTGCAGGCGGGGCACCGCTCGCATCACGCGAATGCGTGCGCCCCCTCGTGATCGGCGATGCTATGTGGTTAAAGAATCATGCGGTCCAAAGATTAGGTGGTGGACGACTCGAACGGTGGGGGCTGGGTCTGTGGTCCAAGTTGCAGATTTCAGCCCTCCAGTCACGTAAAGATCAGCAGGTGGTATCCCTGCTCAAACAGGTCCGCAAGGAGAGGACCTCGCTGTTGAGCGCTTTCGAAGCGTACAACATCTATTCGCTGGCTCTCTCGATGAGCCGGCTGCCCGGCGAAATGGCTGAGGTCGGCGTCTTTCAAGGAGCGTCGGCCCGGCTCATCTGCGAAGTCAAGGGCGATAAAACCCTGCGGCTGTTCGACACCTTTGAAGGTTTGCCCCAAGGCTGCGACAAAGACAACGGCGTCCATCGCACCGGCATGTATGCCTGCAGCCTGGAATCGGTCAGCGAGTATCTCGCGGACTATCCGCAGGTGGAGTTTTACCAGGGCTTGTTCCCCGACTCCGCAGCCGACACGCCCGACGACCAATACTGCTTCGTACACTTCGACGTCGACCTGTACGAAGGCACGCTGGCCTGCCTGGAATACTTCTATCCCCGGATGGTGCCCGGCGGGATCATGGTTTCGCACGACTATGGGCTGCTGGCCGGTGTGGAAGCCGCGTTCACCGAGTTCTTTGCCGACAAGCCCGAACCGGTGATCGACATGCCCACCACGCAGTGCATGGTGGTCAAGCTAGGCTGAGCGGCCGCCGGCCCACCCTCCGGCGTGGGGAGACCGGTCCACCTCGGCCAAGTGGTGGCAGGACGCACGGTCCGCTAGCTATCATCACGACTAGCACTCGCGGCCGGTGCTGCGCGATGCAGTTGCTGTGTTATGCAGTTCCGGCCGTGACGTCTGTTGGGGCACCGCGGCCCATCGGGCCGACGGTGTGGTCGTGATTCCTTGGCTGCTACTCCATCCGTTGAGGACGTTTCTCATGCGTTGCATGTCACTGCCCGTGATGTTGCTGGTTGCCGGCCTGATGGCCGTGGGCGCGCAGGCCGAAGACGCCAAGCCGCGCAGCCTGTTCAATGGCAAAGACCTGACTGGCTGGCACGTCGACATTCCGGCCCTGGACAAGAACCCCGAAGGCAAGTCGGCCTTCATCGTGCGCGACGGCAACCTGGTCAGCCTGGGCACGCCCGCGGGCCACCTCATCACCGACGACACATTCGAGAACTACCGGCTGGTGGCCGAGTACCGTTTCCCCGGCAAGCCCGGCAACTGCGGCATCCTGGTACACGCTTCGACGCCGCGAGCCTTGTACGGCATGTTCCCCAAGTCGCTCGAAGTGCAAATGATGCACCAGAACGCCGGCGACTTTTGGTGCATTGTCGAAGACATCAAAGTGCCCGACATGGAGAAGCGCCGCGGCCCCAAGGAGAACTGGGGCATCACCGAAGGCAAAGCCCGCCGTATCGTGAACCTCACCGACGGCTCGGAAAAGCCGCTGGGCGAGTGGAACACCATGGTGATCGAGTGCGTGGGCGATGAAATCAAAGTCTGGGTCAACGGCGACCTGGTGAACCACGGCCACGGCTGCACCGCCACCAAGGGTCAAATCGCCGTTCAGGCGGAAGGCTCCGAGGTCGAGTTCCGCAAGCTGGAACTGACGCCGATCAAGAAGCTCTCCGAGAAAGCTCCGGCGGGCGAGTAAGCTCGGGCCGCGATCAAGCCATTAGAGATTCGCTGTCAGCAGTGTGCGCCCAGCGCGCCTTCGGGCCGCTGGGCGGCCTCATTCCCACCACTGCCGCAGGCGCTCGGCAATCGTGCGCTGCTTCTGCGGAACGTCGACGCCCCGGGCAAACTCGGCCCAGGCCTTGGCATCGCGGCCGTAGTAGCGCCCGGTGGAGGCTTGCAGCGAGTCGATCGTGGAACTGACCACGGCCGGGTTGGGATCGTCCAGGGCCACAGCCAGGGCCTGCACGGTCGCCGGCGATTTGATGTTGCCCAGCCCTCGAATGGCGGCCATCCGCACGGCCAAATCCTTTTCGCTTTCGACCACGCGTGCCAGCATGCGGATGTCTTCCTCGCCGCCGCGTTGCACCAGGCCGCGCACAGCCGTCAGCCGTACGAACTCGTCCTCGTCGCTAAGTGCGGCGTTCAGCACCTTCTGGCTGGTCGCCGCCGGGATGGCGGACAACGCCCGGACAATGTGCGTGCGGAGGATCGGGTCCTGCGTGTCGCGGATTTCCAGGGCGAGTTGCTGGGCGATTTGTTCCTGTTCTTCCGGCGATTTGCCGCGGGCCGAGGCGGCCAACTGTTCGTAGCGTTCGATTTTCTGGTGCGGCAGTTCAAAATCGGCGACATCCTGTTTTTCCCAGAACAGAATGCCGGGCGGAAAGCCAGCGCTGTTGCAGCCAGCGGCTGGAATCGAGACCGACATCAGCAGGTAAACCAGGAGTCGTCGCATACGCCTTGCAGCAGTGGATTTGCTAGCGTGAACTCGTACGGAAGACGGGAGAGTGCCGGGGAAAGGCGGCGAAGAGTAGCAAAGGAAGCGGAGCGGAGCCAGACGATTTTTATGCGTGCCCCGTTTCCTTCAAAACTGGCCCGTCATTGGACATGGAATGCTGGCAAGCCTACGCCCGCTCAGCCGAATACCCTATCGGAGTTTTCCCGGCGGACGCTCTAGCAGATTGGGCAAAGTTTGCGGGAATGCAGCAGTGCTGGCAGCGGGCTTGCAAGCGAAAGAGCTTCGGCCGCACAGCTTACATGGCCGCTAGCCGGCAATCTGCTATCATACAAGCGCCGCCCGTTTGTTCCTTGGCGGACCATTTCTGAACCAGGAGAGCGAGCATGCCCGACCCTCGGGAGCACATGGATAACCGGCCCTGGCTGGAGCAGATTCTGGCTCGCATTCCCGGGTTTGCCGGCTACTTGGACCGGTCCCGACGCCGCGAGGCCGACGCCCTGCAACGCGCCTTTCTGGCCGATCGCCTGCAACGTTCCAAGGCCGCCATCGACGAGGTCACGCGCGACCTGACCGCCCGCGGCATGATCGACCTGCTGGGCGAGTTCGACCGGCTGCGGGGACGGCTGGACAAGTTGATTGCCAAGATCCGCGGCGCAATGAACGGCTACAGCGGCTTCTTCGACCTGGTACAGGTGGATGCCGGAGTGCTCGATCGCGTCTACGAGCACGACGCCGACATGCTCGACCGTGTCGAATCGCTGGCCGAAATGGTCGAAGACCTCAAGCGAGCCCCCGACCCTGCCGAGATTACCGGCAAGGTTCAGGCGTGCATCGATCAAACACAAGAAGTAGAACGCGTGTTCGACATGAGGGCCGAGATCCTGCAAGGGCTCGATTAAAGACGGCTAGCATTGCTGGCCCGCCAGACAGCGATCGCCGCGCCGGTCGCCAGACAAAGCGGGCAGCCACGGCATGCCTTGTAAAGCTGGCCCCGCATAGCTGGCCCCAGATAGCAAGCAATGCTGCCGCCCAACCTTCCATCCCCTTTCAGACCCGAGGACATTGCGATGGGGATTCGCCTGGAAGTCATCCAATTTTTCGACGACGGCAACCGTTCGCTGGTCCACCGCATCCCGCCCGAGGGCTCGGCCGACATCAAATACGGCGCACAACTGATCGTGCAGGAGAACCAGGAGGCGGTGTTCTTCCGCGACGGCAAGGCGATGGACCGCTTTGGACCAGGCCGGTACACGCTCACCACGATGAACGTGCCGATCCTCACGCGGCTGCTGACCATCCCCTGGCAGAAGTCGCCGTTCCAGGCCCAGGTGTACTTCATCGGCAAGCAGACGTTCCTCGACCAGAAGTGGGGCACCCGCCAGCCGATCGCCTTCCGCGACCCCGACTTTGGCATTGTGCGGCTGCGCAGCTTCGGCAAGTATTCGTTCCGCGTGGTCGATAGCCCGCTGCTGCTCAACACGCTCGTCGGCACGCAAGGCAAATACACCACCGACGACGTGACCGCGTTCTTGCGCGATTTGATCGTCAGCCGGATGACCGACCTGCTGGGCACGCTGGGCATCAGCCTGCTGGACCTGCCCGCCCGGTACGACGAAGTCGGCTCCGGCACCCGGGCCAAGGTGGCCGAGGACTTCTCCAAGTACGGCCTGGAACTGGTCGACTTCTTCATCAACGCGATCACGCCGCCGGATGAAGTGCAGAAGGCCATCGACCAGCGCAGCAGCATGGGCGCGATCGGCAACCTCAACGCATTCATGCAATACCAGGCCGCCCAAAGCATGGCCAAAATGGCCGAACGTGGCGGCGATGCCGGAGGCGCCATGGGGATGGGCATGGGCGCCGGCTTTGGCATGATGGTGCCCGGCATGATCCAACAAGCGATGGCCGGGGCAGGGCAATACCCGGCCGCCGGTACCGCACCGGCCGCTCCACCTCCGCAGGGTGCCTATCAACCGGCGCCGCCCCCGCAGCAACCGCAGCCTCGGCAACCGGCTGCAACGCCGCCGGCCGGCGATATGTTTGCCGACTTGGCTCAGCCGGCTCAGCCGCAGCCCCAGGCACCGCCGGCGCGGCTCGATCCCCAGCAGCTTGTCCGCAGCGTGGCCGAAGGCGCCGACTACCGTATTGTCGACACGCCGCAAGGCTTCGACGTCACCGTGCCCATCGGCACCATGCGTAAGCAGGTGGTGCACGTGCAGTTCGGCGAGCGCGACGACGAAGGCCACGACATCATCCGCTTCCACTCGGTGTGCGGCCCGGCTTCCGAACGCAACGCCATGCAACTGCTCCGCTACAACACGCGGATGGTGCACGGGGCGTTCGCCGTGGTGCAGCAAGGCAACGAAGAGAAGATTGCCATCCAGGCGAACCTGCTCTCGGAAACGGCCGACGCCCTGGAAGTCAACCGCGTACTGGCCGCCGTCGCCTGGCAGGCCGACCGCGTCGAAGAAAAATTGCTCGGCGGCAAAGACCAGTACTAGGCTGCCGCGTCCACCATTCAGCATTCCACAAGCGATCAGCGATTCACGGAAGGATAACGCTCATGGCCCATGCCCTAGCCATTGTGTTGGCTGCCGGGAAAGGAACCCGGATGAAGTCGGAACTGCCCAAGGTGCTGGTGCCGGTCTTGGGCCGGCCGATGGTCGAGTACGTGCTCGACTCGCTGGAGCAGGCCGGCGTGCAACAAACGGTGGTGGTGATCGGCTACCGCGCGGAACTTGTGCGTGAAACATTGGCGCACCGGCCCAGCCTGCTGTACGCCGAACAGAAAGAACAGTTGGGCACCGGCCATGCCGTGATGATGTGCCGCGAGCAACTGGCCGCCCACGACGGCCCGGTGGTGATCCTGGCTGGCGATTCGCCGATGATCGAAGCCCGGTCGATCAAGGAGCTCTTGGCCGCATATGAGCGCGACCGGCCCGCCTGCATCCTGGGCACCGCGCACAAGGCGAACCCCACTGGCCTGGGCCGCGTTGTCCGCAGCGCCGACGGCCAATTCCAAGGCATTGTCGAAGAGAAGGACGCCACCGAGGAGCAGCGTCAGATCACGGAAGTGAACTTGAGCTGCTACCTGTTCGACTCCAAGAAGCTGCTGGCCGCGCTCGACCAGGTGCGCAACGACAACAAGCAGCAGGAATACTATCTGACCGATTGCCCCGGCATCCTGCTGGCCCAGGGCGAGAACGTGCAAGCCCTGCCGATCCTCACCGACCGCGAAACGCTCAGCATTAACAACATGGAAGAGCTGGCGATCGTGGAAGCGGCCTTGCGCGCGTAGGCCCCGCTGTGCGGACCATCAATGCCAACCCGCAGCGTCAGCGAGGGATCTTCTGCCCAATCCTAACCCGCAGCGTCAGCGAGGGATCTTCAAGCCTGAAGCGCCAGCGAAGGAACACAAGGTACACGCATTGAACATATGGCGTTCGCCTCGCGGACCATCAATGCGTACTACGATCACTATCAACGATCATACTAATCACACACGGCTCACCAAGCCGTGCCACACCATCACTACGCTATCAACACTTTCCTACCACTGTTTCGCATAGCGGTTCGCCACCTCATCGGTAAGCCGCACGCCCAGGCCTGGTGTATCTGGCACGCGGACCATCGCACCTTCCCTCACCAGCGGCTCCACGAATAGTTCTTCATAAACGGCGGTGCCGGTGGGATCGAACTCCAGCAGTTCCAGCTCCGGCATCGCGGCCATCAGGTGCAGCGTGGCAGCCAGCCCTACGCCGCTGGAATAGTTGTGCAGCGAAGGCACGATGCCCGACTCGACCGCCGCACGGCAGATCTGCCGCGTCTGCTCAAAGCCGCCGCACCGCAACACGTCAGGCATCACGTAGTCGCACGCGTGATGCTGCCACAGCGGTTCAAAGCCGTACGTCGTGAACAGATTCTCGCCCGTCGCGATGGGGAACGGCAGTTGTTGCCGCAGCTCGGCATGGCCTTCGGCATCGAGCGGCGAAAGCGGCTCTTCGTACCAGAACGGCCGGAACGCGCTGATATCGCGGCCAAACCGCAGGGCTGTCTCGCGATCAAAGCCCGTATTGATGTCGATCATCAAATGGTTGTCCGGACCAATCGCCCGCCGCATGGCTTCCACGCGTTGCAGGTCGCGATCGTACTCGCCCGGGTGGCCCAGGTGCGTTTTCACATAATGAAAGCCGGCGTCGATGTATGAAGCCGCCACGTCGGCCATGTACTGCGGCTCATCCCAGTGCAGATCGCTGGCGTAAGCTTCGACCTGCTGCCGCTTGGCTCCGCCCAGCAGTTCGCACACCGGCACGCCTTCGGACTGGGCCCAGATATCCCAGCAGGCAACTTCGATGGCGCTGATCCCGCACACCACCGATCCGCCCGGCTCCCAGATCGCACGCGAAGCAAACAGCTTTTGCCACACCGCGTCCGGCTTGGTGGGATCGAGGCCCACGGCCATGCCTGCCAGGCGGTTCTCGATGATCGGCCGCATGATCGCCTGGTCGCCGTAGGCATCGCCGATGCCGGTCAGGCCGGCGTCGGTATCGACCAGCACCAAGGTAAATCGCCGCTGGTGCCGTATGCCGCATGCGTTGCCCTGTGGGCGTTCTAGACGACGCTCAAGCTGCACCACGCGCACACCGGTAATCTTCATAACTCGCCTGTTGAGCAAGGGTGGGGCAAGAGCTCGGCCCCCCAATCAGAGAAAGCCGCGGGTGGATGGCCAGTATAGATAGCCCACCAGCGCTAGCAAACCACACGGCGTTGCCATACGGCGGCAAGCAAGCGCCCTCACAAGCGAGCGCAATAAGAAACCGCCAGCAGCCGGTCCCAGTCGGCACGCTGGCGGTGTGGAGAGCATACGCCTTTGCTGCGTCTGCAATTTTTGTTGTGCGGTTGATGGCGGTGCTGGCAGCGGGTGAACCGCCGCGCCGGTTTATTCGCGCTCCAGCTCTTCGAGCTTGCGCTTGTATTCGTCGCGCTCGCGGCGCGTGGCTTCCAGGTCGAACATCAGGTACTTCAGATCCAGCCGCAGTTGGCTCAAGGCATCCTGGACCAGGTTCAAGATCCGCCGCCGCCGGCGGGAGCTTTCCAGCACCCGGTGCATGGTGGGCAAAATCCGTTCCAAATGCTCCTCGGGCAACTGCTGCAACAGAGCCTGCAACTCGGCAATATCGTGGGGGAGTTCTTGCTCAATCCGGGTTTGCTGAGTCATGGAGGTTTCCTTGCAACAGATGACTGGATGCACCAGCCCAGGATTGGCATTCTCCATTCCACCCCCAGTTCAAAACAAGCGCTTTTCGTAAACGATTATCCACACGCATCTTACAGCGACAGCACAGCACCCCACCAAAGTGCGGCCTTGTTGCATCTCGACAACGAGCTGATCTGGCTGCCGGCTGCAAATCTTGATACAAGCCGCTCTTGCGCCGCCGTTGTAGCCATGGGCCAACACTGTGGATTTTACACAACACGGGGCGCTGCCTTTGGTTGCATGCCGCCGCTGCCTGGCGGCCTCAGCTCCCCCATCCCGCGGGATAAACGGCTTGGCAATGAATGTTGGCAACGCGATGCGCTGCGTGGTGTTGGGCCTGCTTGGGCTGGCCGCGCTGCTGGGTGCGCCCGCTGCGGCCACCGCGCAAACCCTAGTCAGGGAAGGGTTTGAAGACGCCACGCCGTCGTTCTTCCCCCTGGCGGCCGACACCCAGTTCCAAACGCGCTGCCACGCCCGGGTTCAAAACAACAGCCACAGCGGCCAGAGTTCGGAATTTATCGAAATTGCCGCTGCGCACGGTACTTACGTTTATTACGGCATGCCGGTCGGACCAGCGGCCGTCATTCCCGATTTGAAGCCTTCGGTCTGGGTGAAAGCACCGCGCGGCGGTGTCCAACTGCTTGCCCGGGTTATCCTGCCGCACGCTCCGCACCCCAAGACGGGCGAACCGCTGCACGTGCTGGTGCGCGGCGATATCTACCGCCAAGCCGGCAACTGGCAACGGCTGCAACTGTACGACCTGCCGCAACTGGTCGAGCGGCAAGCGCGGCTGCTCCGGCTGGAACACCAGACCAACGTCGAAACCAAGGGCGCGTACCTCGACCAGATTGTGATCAACGTGTTCTCCGCGCCGGGCGTCAACCAGGTGTGGATCGACGATCTGGAATTGCCCGGCCTGGTCGAACCTAGCCGGCCCGCGGTCGAACCCGCCAATTGGCAGCAGCCTCAGGCAGGCCCTGTGCAGCGCAAGGCGCGCGAGGTTCACCGCAGCGGCATGCAACTGCTGGTAGATGGCAAACCGATCTTCCCCCGCATCATCGAACATCGCGGCGAGCCGCTGGCGATGCTGCGTCAATTGGGCTTCACCGGCGTCAAGCTGCATCAGCCGCCCAGCCGTGCCATCCTCGAGGAAGCTGCGGCCGCCGACATGTGGATTGTCTGCCCGCCGCCAGCGCCCCAAAGCGATGGCCGTTCGCTCACCGTGGCCAACATCGGCCTGGAGTACGAACCGGTGCTGGTTTGGGACCTGGGCGAGAACCTGACCGGCGGCGAGTTCGATCGGCTCGCGCAATGGGCCGAACTGGTCCGCCGCGCCGACCGCCACTTGAACCGTCCCTTAATGTGCGATGCGCTGACCGACCTGCGGTTGTACAGCCGCCACGTCGATCTGCTGCGGCCGTTCCGCCGCCCGCTGGGCAGCAGCCTGGAACTGGTCGACTACCTGACCTGGCTCCGCGAACGCCCGCGGCTGGCACGCCCCGGCACACCCATCTGGACGACCATTCAAACCCAGCCCAACCAGGCGGTCATCGATCAGGTACGGCTGCTGGATCACAACGCCCCGGCCCCCGCCATCCGCAGCGAGCAGTTGCAACTGCTGGTGCATACGGCCGTGGCGGCTGGCGCACGTGGGCTGGTCTTCGAATCGCAACAACCGCTCGACGGCGATGACCCGGCCACCAAGATCCGCCGGGCAACGCTCGAGCTGCTCAACCTGGAATTGGAACTGATCGAGCCGTGGATCTCGTCGGGCACGCTGGTCACAACACTGACCAGTCCCGACGGCGAAATCCGCGCCACGCTGTTGCAGTTGCAACGTTCGCGGCTGCTGCTGCCGCTGTGGCTCAAACGCGGTGCCCAGTATTCCACCGGCCAGTCGGCCACCAACGGCGTGAGCCTCATCGTGCCGGGCGTGCCCGACTCCAACCAGGCCTTTGAGATCCTGCCGACTTCGCTCCGCCCCGTCGATCACAAGCGTGTGGCCGGCGGCGTGCGGGTTACGTTGCCTGAGTTTGGGCTGACCTCGGCCGTGCTGCTCACGCAAGACCCGCTGGAAATCACCAGCATGTCGCGCGGCGTGGCGCGGTACAGCGAACGCTCGGCCCAATTGATGACCGAGGTGGCTCAAGCCCGCCTGACCGAAGCCGAACAGCTTGGGCGGCAATTGGGCCAGGCAGGCCAGCAGGTTCACCTGGCGTGGATCTCGGCCGCGCACGGCAAGCTCAAAGCGGCTCAAGCGGCACTGGCCGGCAAACAATGGGAGCTGGCGTATCTAGAAGCCTCGCGAGCCATGCGGCCGCTCCGCGTGATGGAACGCCACTACTGGGACGCCGCCTGGCAAGAAGGCGGAGCCGTGGTCGCCGATCCGCTGCTGGTTTCCGGCACAACGTTCCCCAGCCATTGGGCATTCCTGCATCGACTCAAGTCGGCCCAGGTAGGCGCCAACCGCTTGCAGGCCGGCGACTGCGAAAACCGCGAACGCATGGTTTCCAGCGGCTGGAAACACGTCCAACATCCCCAGGACGGTTTGGAATCGTCGGCCGAGTTGGTGCCTGGCACGCCGCACTCGGGCCGCTTCAGTCTGAGGATGCGCGTCTGGCCGCAAGACGCCGAAAACCCGCCTGAACTGGTCGAGTCGCCGCCGATCTGGATCACCTCGGCGCCAGTCGAGGTGAAGTCAGGCGAGCTGATCCGCATCCGAGGTTATGTCCGCGTGCCGGCTCCGGTGGTTGGCAATGTCGATGGCCTGATGGTGATCGATAGCCTTTCCGGCCCGGCGCTCGCCGAACGAATCGCGATGACCGATCAATGGCGTGAGTTCACGCTGATCCGCGTGGCGCCGCGCGACGAAGCCATGACGGTGACCTTTGCCCTGACCGGCATCGGCGAAGCCTGGATCGACGACGTGACCATCGAACCGCTGGAACTGCCATCGGCAAGCCCCGCCGTGGTTACCACGCCCGGCGGCGTGTACCCGGTAGGCGGAGCCGCGCAGCCCGGCTTGGGCGGCCCGGCTTATGGAACCATGCCTGGCGGCGGCTATCCGCAGCAACAGCCTCAAGGCGTGTACCCAACCGGCGTTCCGGTGCAAGGTGCCCCCGGCTATACCACGCCTGGCTATCCAGCCCCAGGCTATGCGGTACCCGGTACATACAATGTGCCTAATTACGCAGCCCCTGGCGCACAGCAGGCCCCGGTGGCACCAGCCCAGCGTGTGCCCGTGCAACAGGCACCGCAGCAGCATTTGCCGCCGCCGAGTTTGCCACCCAGCCAGCCACCGGCGCAGGGCTACCCCTCGACGGCGGCCAATCCTCGCACCGGCAGCGTGACGCCGTTTGTGCCGCGACCGTACCCAACCTACGATCCTCGCCCAGGCAACGTGGCCCAGCAGCCGCCCGGGGCGATCCAGGCGTACGAGCCCGGCTCAGCCGGCCCCAACGTCGGCTCCGGGGTCTCTCCAGTCGGGCAGCGATAGGCGGGCGAAAACAGGCCGCTGCGGCCGCGTCAGACGTAAAAAGCGGCAAGTTCCAACCTGAACTGGGGGATTAGGTTGCGTCATTTTTGGACCAACCGGCCGGCTGGGGCCGCGAACCTCAGCTTTCTTGCAACAGTCCGGTTGAACTGGCGGGGCGAATGTGCCATAAATACCGTAACAGGCCGCCGCGGCATCCTGGCCGGCTCGCTTTGTTGGCTAGCCGCACAGCTTGCCCGGCCGGCACTAAGCCCGCCGGCAGTTACGGCCGCCTGTCACAACACAAACTCGGGGTGTGGCGCAGCCTGGATAGCGCGCTTGACTGGGGGTCAAGAGGTCGGAGGTTCAAATCCTCTCACCCCGACT
>Ga0180216_1002452_pt1 | contig 15383 bp, 14 predicted proteins | sample eDN3rd37CBELigMG_FD_128879 | JGI IMG/M metagenome (GOLD analysis project Ga0180216, IMG submission 128879) | Enriched Miracle-Growth compost microbial communities from Emeryville, California, USA - eDNA 3rd pass 37_C BE-Lig MG (version 2)... ... | reverse complement strand
GCGATCCAGTCGTCGGCGACATCCGGCCCCGCGGCCACGACCACCAGTTCGATCAGCCCGCCGCGCGGCACCTGCATATAGGCGTTGGCGACAACGAAGACTTTGAGCCCGTAGCGCTCGGCGACGCGATAGACCTCCGGTTTTACCGGGCAGGCGTCCGCATCGACGAAGATGCGGATGTCAGGCGCTGTTTGCGGGGCTTCCATGCGTCCGGCGGCCGTGATCCAATTGCAGGGGGATTGGAGGGATCAATGGCGAAGAGCCGGAAGAAAGTCCAGGCACAGCGCAAGCCGCCCGCCCGCAAGGCCAGCAAAGCGAGCGTGCGCCACGCCGTGAAGGCCAAGACCCGCCCCAAGAAACGGCCGAAGCACAAGTTCGCGGTGAGCCATCACCGCGAGGAGGACTTCGACCAGGGCCTGCGCAGCTACGCCAAATACCGCGATCTCGGCATCGCGCCGGCGACCGGCGGCATGGTGCAGGCGCACGTCATCCGCATGATCCCGCCCTATCGGCCGGAGGAAGTCGCCACGCCGCACTATCACGACGTCGACTTCCAAATGATCTACGTGCTGAAGGGTTGGTACAAGACCGAGTTCGAAGGCGAAGGCGTGCACACCTTCCACGCGGGCGCGTGCTGGATCCAGCCGCCGAAGATCAAGCACACCGTGCTCGGCTATTCCGACGACTGCGAGTTGCTGGAGATCGTGCTGCCGGCCGACTTCGAGACGGTGACGCTGGAGAAGTGATGCCGTCACCCTGAGGTGCGAGCGAAGCGAGCCTCGAAGGGCGACGGCTGGGCCGTTCATCCTTCGAGGCTCGCGCTTACGCGCGAGCACCTCAGGATGACGGGTCAAAGGCCCCGCATCACCAAGAGCCCGCCGGTGACGATCACGAGGATCACCGCCGCCGATGCGACCACGGTGGCGATGTGACGCCAGCCGAGGCCGATGATGGTCTTCACCGACGTGCCGAGACCGAGCGCGCCGATGGCAAGCAGCAAGCCCCAGTTGGACGCCTCGACCAGCGCGCTCTTCACCGGCGCGAAATGCGCCGCAAGCCCCGGCACGAACGGCGCCGCGCTGTTGACCAGGCACAGCACGAGAAACACGATCGCGAATACCGGCACCGGCACGCTCGCTTCGCCGTGACGCAGCCCCCGCCGCGTGAAGTACCAGCCGACCGCGAGCACCACCGGCAGCAGCAGGAAGACGCGGAACAACTTCACGATCACCGCGCTGTTGCCGACCGCGTCCGACACCGCGTAGCCCGCGCCCACCACCTGCGCCACATCGTGGATGGTGCCGCCCAACATCACGCCCGAGTCCTGCGCGTCGAGCCCGAACAGAAGACACAACGGCGGATAGGCCAGCATCCCCAAGGTCGCGAGCGCATTGACGGCCACCACGACGAAGGCGACATCGGCCTGCTTGCCGGGATAGTCGGGCACGACAGTGGAGGTCGCCAGCGTCGCCGATGCGCCGCAGACCGCCGTGCCGACGCCGACCAAGGCGCCGAAGCCGGACGAGCGGCCATACCAGGCGGCGAACACGAAGCCGGAAACGGCGGTTGCCACCATGGCGACGATAATGAGGAGCGCGGTGCCGAGCCCCAGCGCGGCGATATCGGCGAGCGCGACGCGCAGGCCGAGCAGCGCCACGGCCCAGCGCAGCACCGTGCGCACGCAGAAGGCCATACCGGGCTGCGCCGCCGGCCGCGCCGCGATCGGATTGAGCGCGATGCCGACGATGAGCGCGATCACCATGCTCGGAATCGGCACGATCCGCGCGACATAGGGCGCGGCGGCATAGCCCGCGGCGGCGACGATGGCGGACAACAGGACGCCCGGCAGGTAATCAACGAACGTACCGGCCAGCGGGCGGCCGGTGTGGGGAAGCGGAGCGGCCACGGAAATTCCTCTGCTGCCGGCTTACGGTGGCGTGCCGCCGGCGCCGCCGCGCGCGCACACGCGGCCCGCCGCGGCGATGCGGGGAAATATTTTCTACCACGAAGCCGGCAGAGGCCAAGCTTTTCCGCTCGGCTGTGATTAGCGAGAAGATCTGTTCCTCTCGCCCGGGACGGACGAGGACGGATCGCCCTCCAGGTCGTCGTCCGACAACACGCGCAGGGCGGCGCCTTCGATGTCGCTGTACTGGCCGCTCTTGAGCGCCCACAGGAAGCCGAACAGGCCGGCGAGGCCGAGCCCCAGCGCCATCGGCACGAGATAGACGAGAACGTTCATGCTCTCTTGCCTCCGCGCAAAGCGTTGACCGTCACCAGGAGCGAGGATCCCGACATCGCCAGCGCGGCGATCAGCGGCGTCACCAGGCCGGCAATGGCGATCGGCACGGCGATGACATTGTACAGCACGGCGAGCCAGAGATTCTCCGTCATCAGCCGCCGCGCCCGGCGCGACACGGTCAATGTGTCGAGCACCGGCTGCAGCCGCTCGCCGAGGAACACGGCGTCGGCCTGGGCCTGCGTCAGATCGGCGGCCGAGATCGGCGACAAGGACACATGCGCGGCGGCAAGCGAAGGCGCATCGTTGAGGCCGTCGCCGACCATGAGCACGCGCCGGCCCTGGCCCTTGAGCTCCTCGATGACGGCGATCTTGTCGGCCGGCTTCAGCGCGCCCTGCCATTGCGCGATGCCGAGCGCCGCGGCGACCGGCGCCACCGCCTCGCTGCGGTCGCCGGAGAGGATGCGCAGGTCCAGCCCGCGCTCGCGCAAGGCCGTCACCACCTCGACGGCGTCGGGGCGAAGCTGCTGGGCGATGGCGACGGCGGCGACCTTCGACCCATAGCTGAAATAAATGTGGGAGATCCCCTCTCCGTTCGCCCCCGCGAAAGCGGGGACGAGCGCAGCCTTTTGTTCTCCCGAAGCAACGCCGCAAAATTCGGCGCTGCCGAGGCGCGCTTCGATGCCGTCGATCATCACGCGCACGCCCCGCCCCGGCTCCTCGGTCGCCCCCTCATAGGGCACGCGCGCCGTGGCCTCGCGCGCCAGCGCCATGGCCAGCGGATGGCGGCTCGACAGCGCGAGCCGCGCCGCCTGCTGCAACAGAGCCGGATCGAGGCTCGCGGCGTTGGCGACGCGCGGTTCGGGCAAGGTAAGCGTGCCGGTCTTGTCGAAAACGACCGTGTCGACCTCGGCCAGACGCTCGATCGCGTCGCCGGCGTTGAGCATCACGTTCGCGCGGAACAAAGCGCCGGAGGCGACGACCTGCACCGCGGGCACGGCCAGCGCCAAGGCGCAAGGGCAGGTGATGATGAGCACGGCGATGGCGGTGATGACGGCATCGTGGGTCGAGGCGCCGGCGAGCAGCCATCCGGCGCAGGTCAGGGCGGCGGTCAGATGCACGACGGGCGCGTAGATGCGCGCCGCGCGGTCCGCGAGCCGCATCGCCTTGGATTTGGCGCTGGCGGCCTTGTCGAGCAGCTTTTCGATGTCGTCGATCAGCGCATTGCCGCCCGCGGCGGTGACCTTGAGCGTCAAGGCGCCGGCATAGTTCATGCTGCCGGCGTAAACGATCGCGCCGGCCGCCACCTTGCGCCGCAAGGTCTCGCCGGTGATGAGGCTGTCGTCGATCTCCGAGCTGCCGCTCATGACGACGCCGTCGGCGGGCACACGCTCGCCCGCGCGCACCAGCAGGCGATCGTCCGGCTTGAGCACCGAGACAGGCACGCTGACGATTTCGTCGCCGACGAATCGATGCGCCGTATCGGCACGCAGCGCGGCGAGATTGCCGGCCACCGCGCGTGTTCTTCGCCGCATCGCATGGTCGAGCGTGCGGCCGACCAGCAGGAAGAACAGCAGCATCAGCGCGGAGTCGAAATAGGCTTCCTCGGCGTGGTTGGCGGTCTCGACCAGCGACATGCCGAGCGCCAGAGTGACGCCGATCGAGATCGGCACGTCCATGTTGGTGGTGCGCGCCTTCAGGGCGCGCCACGCGCTGGCGAAGAACGGCCGGCCGGCATAGGCCGCCGCCGGCAAGGCGATCAAGGCCGACGCCCAATGGAAGAAGTCGCGCGTCTCCGGCGTGATGTCGGTGACGTTGCCCGACCACACCGACACCGACAGCAGCATGACGTTCATGGCCGCAAAGCCGGCGACGCCGAGGCAGCGCGTGAGCTTGCGGGCTTCTTCCGCCTCCTCCTGCTCGGCACGCTGCGGCACGAAGGGATGGCCGTGATAACCCTGGCTCTCGAGCGCCGGCAGAATCTGCGCCGGCGCGGGCGCACCCTCTTCCCACGCCACGTGCAGGCGGCGGTTGGTGTAGTTCAGCCGCACGTCCTTGATGCCCGGCAACTGGCGCACGGCGCCTTCGATGCGGTTGATGCAGGCGGCGCAGGTAATCCCTTCGATCGCCAGATCGACACCGACCGTGCCGTCCTGGTCCGGCTTGGCGTAGAGCGAGAGGTCGAGGGCGTCGCTCATGACGTCACCCGGAACTCCGCTCATTCCCGCGACCGGTGAAGGTACCTATGTCCTGCATGGCTCGCCCTACTGCAGCGTCACGCGGCTGCGCGAGCGGAAGACCCGCGCGTCGTCGCGGTAGAGATCGACCAGCAATTCCCACTGGCCGCGCGGCACCGCGGCTTCGCCCCGGAACTGGCCGGCGCCGATGCGATCGACCTTGATCGCATGATCGAGCCGCGCGTCGGCCGGATGCACCAGACGCACCTCCGCCGTCAGGCCGGTGAGCGGCGCGCCAGCCTCGTCGCGCGCGGCGAAATCGAGCACGGCGTCGCCCGCGCCGTTGCGCTTGAGGCTGCCGTCGATCTTCCAATGACGCGCATCCTGCTGTTCGGCCGCGGCGACCTCCTGCTTGAACTGAAGCCCGGCCTTGTAGGAGCTCGCCGTCTCGACGCCGCCGAAGGTTGAGGTGGCGGCCTTGATCATCACGCCGTTGATGACGAACACCGCGCCGAAGAAGCAGCCGAGCCAGATCAGAACGGTGCGGCCGGTCACTTCGCGGGGCTTCTTGATGGTTGCGGACATCGTGCTCTCCGTTTACGGCGCGAAGAAGTGATCGTGCGCCTCGGTCGTCTCGCCGGTCGCCACATCCGTCAGACGGAAGACGACCTTGGTCGACTGCACCGGCTTGGGATCGCGGTCGGTGACCAGGATGCGCAGCTCACGCGTCTGGTCCGGCCCGACATCGATCAGCGTCCGGCCCCCGGCGCGCGCCGGCACCCCGACATAGTCGATCGCGCTGGCCGTCAGACCTTCGACCGAAAGCGCGAACTCACGCGCGTTGCGCTGCTTGTTGACGATGCGGATGGTGTAGCCGTTGCGCAGCGAGCCGTCCGACAGCCGCACATACATCGGGTTGCGGTCGTGGATGACGCTGATGCCCTCGGTCTCGCGGGTGGCGAGCGCGTAGAGCATGACGCTGCCGACGACGGCAATGAGCACGGCATAGAGCAGCGTGCGCATGCGGACGAGCCTATAGACGGAAGGCTTGCCCTCCATGCGGCCCTTGATGTTGAGATCCGTGTCATAGGCGATGAGGCGCGGCGCGCGGCCGAGCTTGGTCATCACCGCGTCGCAGGCGTCGATGCAAAGGCCGCACTGGATGCAGCCGAGATTGGCGCCGTCACGGATATCGACGCCGGTCGGACAGACATGCACGCACTGCAGGCAATCGACGCAGTCGCCGGCGGGCTCGCCCTTCGCCCGCAACTGCTCGGCCTTCTTCGCCGAGCAGCGCGGCTCGCCGCGGTCATACCGGTAGGTGACGTTGAGCGCGTATTCGTCGGTCAGCGCCGCCTGGATGCGCGGCCAGGGGCACATATAGAGACACACCTGCTCGCGCATATGGCCGGCGAGCGAATAGGTCGTGAAGGTCAGGATGCCGATCCAGGCATAGGCGACGAAGGGCGCTTCGCCGGTCGCCAGTTCCTTCACCAAGGTCGGCGCGTCGGCGAAATAGAGGACCCAGGCGCCGCCGGTCCACCACGCCACCATCAGCCACAGGAAGTGCTTGAGGCCCTTGCGCGCCCACGTGTTCGCCGTCCACTTGCGCGCGTCGCGCTGCATGTGCTCGCGGCGATCGCCTTCGACGAAGCGCTCGATGGCGAAGAACAGATCCGTCCACACCGTCTGCGGGCACAGATACCCGCACCAGATGCGGCCGGCGACGGCGTTCATCAGGAACAGCGCCAAGGCGGCGAGGATCAGCAGGCCGGTGAGGTAGTAGACCTCCTGCGGCCAGATCTCGATGAAGAAGAAATAGAAGCGGCGGTTCGGGAAATCGAGCAGCACCGCCTGGCTCGGCGCGTTCGGCCCGCGATCCCAGCGCACGAAAGGCAGCAGGTAGTAGATGCCGAGCGTGATGGCGAGCAGCGCCCATTTGATGCGGCGGTAGGTGCCATGAACGCTCTGCGGATAGATCTTGCGGCGGGGCGCGTAGAGCGGAATCTCGTCTTCCGCCTCCGGCGCCGGCCCGCCTTTGGGCGCAGCCGTGGCTTCCGCCTCCTTCACGAGATTTTCGAGAGCAGTCATGAACTTAACGAGCCTTCCCAAGTCGCTGCAAGGTAGCGGGGTCCGCCCGCGCGCGACTTGATCTTTCTCAAGCCGAAACCGGAATGGCGCATGTCTGCCATCTCCAAAGCAGCCGGCTTGCGGTGGCCGTTAGGCCCCGCAAGCCGATGATCGCGCCCCCAGCGAAGATCGTTACTTCTCGCCGCCGCCCAGGCTGTGCACGTAGACGGTCAGCGCCTTGATCGTCGGCTCCGGCAGGCGCGTGGCCCAGGACGGCATCACGCCGCCGCGGCCGTTCATGATGCCCTGCGTGATGGTCAGCTTATCCGGACCGTAGAGCCAGATCTTGTCGGTCAGGTTGGGCGCGCCGAGCTCACGGTTGCCCTTGCCGGCGTCGCCGTGACAGACGGCGCAGTTTTCGGCGAACACCTTCTTGCCGAGCGCCAGATCGGCGCCGCGGTCCGGCGCGAGGCCCGACAGCGAACGCACGTAGTCGGCGACGGACGAGATCTCGTTCGGCTTCAAGACCGCCGCGAAGGGCGGCATGTTGCCGGCGCGGCCCTGATCGTCGCCGCCGCGGATGCCGTGGCTGATGGTCTGCTGGATGTCGGCGAGCTTGCCGCCCCAGAGCCAGTCGTCGTCATTGAGGTTCGGATAGCCCTTGGCGCCGCCGCCGCCGGCGCCGTGGCACGGCGCGCAATTATCGGCGAAGGCGACGCGCCCGACCGCGCGCGCGAAGTCGAGCAATTGCGGATTGGCTTCGATCTCGGCCGGCGACGCGCTCGAGAGCTGCGCCATCATCGGACCGCGGCTGGCCTGCAGCTCCTGCAGATCGGTGGCGATCGCCTCGCGGGAATTCCACCCGAACACGCCTCGCGTCGACGAGCTGATCAGCGGCCAGGCCGGATAGACGATCCAGTAGCCGATCGCCCAGACGATGGTGAGATAGAACAGCCACAGCCACCAGCGCGGCAGCGGCGTGTTCAGTTCCTGGATGCCGTCCCATTCATGACCGGTCGTCGTTGTGCCGGTCACCGCATCTCTTTGTTCTTCAGCCATGACTTAGTCCTCTCGCAGCGGGATGCGGGCCGCTTCCTCGAACTGCTTCTTGCGCGAAGGCCACAGCGCATAAGCAAGCACCACCATGAACACGGCGACGAAATAGGCGAGCCCCCAGGTCTGGGCGAACTCGGCCAAGGCGCGATAGGTCGGGTCCATGGGCGCTTACCGGATGTTGGCTTTGTCGTCGTAGAGCTTGAAGTCGACCTGCGTGCCGAGCATCTGCAGATATGCGATCAGCGCGTCGGCCTCGGTGATGCGCGCGGGATTGCCGTCGTAGTCGCGCGCCTGCGCCTTCGGATAGCGCTTGGCGAGATCGCCGGCGTCGGCGCTGTCCGTGGTCGACTGCGTGATGATGTCCTGCTTGGCGTTCTCGATCATCTCTTTCGAGTACGGCACGCCTTCGAGCGCCAAAGTCTTCAGGTCGGTGTCGATGTGGGAGAAGTCGAGCTCGGTCTGCGCCAGCCAGCCATATTCGGGCATGACCGAGCCCGGCACCACCGAACGCGGGTTTTTGAGATGATCGCGATGCCAATCGTCGGAATACTTGCCGCCGACGCGGGCAAGATCGGGACCCGTGCGCTTGGAGCCCCACTGGAACGGCTTGTCGTACATGCTCTCGGCCGCGAGCGAATAGTGGCCGTAGCGTTCGACCTCGTCGCGCAGCGGGCGGATCATCTGCGAATGGCAGAGATAGCAGCCCTCGCGCACGTAGATGTTGCGGCCCGCGAGCTCGAGCGGCGTATAAGGCCGCACACCTTCGGCCTTTTCGATCGTGTTCTTGAGATAGAACAGCGGCACGATCTCGACGAGGCCGCCGATCGCGATCACGATCAGAATGCCGATCACCAGGATGATCGAGTTCTTCTCGAAGATCTGGTGCTTTTGCCAAAGTGACATCGATTAACCCCCCCCGCTTATTCCGCCGGCGCCAGCGCGACATCGGCCGGCTTGACCTCTTCCGCAGCGGTCACGGTTTTCCAGAGATTCCAGGCCATCACGACCGCACCGGCGAGGAACAACAGGCCGCCGAGCGCACGGATGACGTAGAAGGGATGCATCGCCTCCACGGTCTCGACGAACGAGTATTCGAGGAAGCCGAGGTTGGTGTAGGCGCGCCACATCAAGCCCTGCAGGATTCCCGACACCCACATCGACGAGATGTAGAGCACGATGCCGATGGTCGAGATCCAGAAGTGCCAGTTGACGAGCTTGAGCGAGTAGAGCGGCCGGTTCCACAGCCACGGGATCAGGCAGTACAGCGCGCCGAACGACACGTAGCCGACCCAGCCCAGCGCGCCCGAATGCACGTGGCCGATGGTCCAGTCGGTGTAGTGCGACAGCGAGTTGACGACCTTCACCGACATCATCGGACCTTCGAAGGTCGACATGCCGTAGAAGGCGACCGACACGACCATCATGCGCAGCACCGGATCGGTGCGCAGTTTGTCCCACGCGCCCGACAGCGTCATGATGCCGTTGATCATGCCGCCCCAGGAGGGCATCCACAGCATGATCGAGAAGGTCATGCCCAAAGTCTGCGCCCAATCCGGCAGAGCCGTGTAGTGCAGATGGTGCGGGCCGGCCCAGATGTAGAGGAAGATCAGCGCCCAGAAGTGGATGATCGACAGGCGATACGAATAGATCGGCCGCTCCGCCCGCTTCGGGATGAAGTAATACATGATGGCCAGGAAGCCGGCGGTGAGGAAGAAGCCGACCGCGTTATGGCCGTACCACCACTGCACCATCGCGTCCTGCACGCCCGACCAGACGATGTAGGACTTCGGCGAATAGAGCGACACCGGCACGGCGGCGTTGTTGCCGAGGTGCAGAACGGCGATCGTCAGGATGAAGGCGAGATAGAACCAGTTCGCGACATAGATGTGCGGTTCCTTGCGCCGGAAGATCGTGCCGATGAAGACGAGGAAGTAGACGATCCAGACGACCGTGAGGAACAGGTCTGAGTACCACTCCGGCTCGGCGTATTCCTTCGACTGGGTGATGCCGAGCAGATAGCCGGTGCCGGCGATGACGATGAAGAAGTTGTAGCCGAGGACGACGAACCACGGCGCGATGTCGCCGGCGAGCCGGGCGCGGCAGGTGCGCTGCACGACGTAGAACGACGTAGCAACCAGCACGTTGCCGCCGAAGGCGAAGATCACCGCCGAGGTGTGCAGCGGGCGCAGACGGCCGAAGGTTGTGTAGGGAATGCCGAGGTTGAGATCGGGGAAGGCAAGCTGCAGCGCGATGATGACGCCGACCGTGAAGCCCGCGAGCCCCCAGAACACCGCGGCCACGGAGGCGAACTTGATCGGCCCGTAGTTGTAGTTCGGCTTGCCGTTGACCTCGAGCGGCGTCGGCTCGGCCGACCGCTCGAAGTAGCGGTTGAAGATGGCGAACACCGAGGCGACGCAAGCGGCGACGAACAGATACGCGTGGAAGGCGTATTCAGGCGTGTAAGCCTTGGCCGCAACGACGATGGAGAGCAGCGCGAGAAGGGTCAGCGCGAATGCCGTTCCCCCCTCTCCAATGGTCATGGTTTTCTCGGGAGGGACGGCGTTCGCCATGATGCGGAATCCACTTAGCTGGCCGGGGGAACTGGAGGAGGCCTCATGACGGTATTTAGGGCACTGTCTCCAACCCGACTTTGACGCACGTCAAAATCGGCCGGTCACTTCGGATGACGCCAGCCTTCCCAGCCCCAACCGCGCGGACCGGCGCTGTTCAAACGGGCCTTTTGCTCTTCACTCAGCGTGCCGTAGAAGGCGTCGAAGGCCGGCCGCACGGTCTTCACCGCGGCGAGCATGGCTTCCATGCGCTTTTCCATGAGTTCGAGCCGGGCGGGCGCGCTCGCCGGCCACTCGGTCGGACAGGCGGCCTTGATCCCTTCCGCCGCCTTGGTCGACGCGGCGCGCAGATCTTCGAGTTGCTTGCGCTGCGCCTCCGTCGGCTTCACCAACTCTTCGATGCGCGCCATGCGCCATTCGGCAAGACCGGCGCCTTGCGGGCTGCACATCCACCCCATGCCGCGGCCGCCGCCCCAGCCCATCATGCCGGGTCCCATCATCATGCCTGGCCCCCATCCCGGTCCGGCCGGCTGAGACACCGCGGTTGCGGTGAAGGCGGTGGAGGTCAAAACAACGGCGAGAACAGGCGCAAGGAGCTTCTTCATGGGACGTCTCCGGCTTATGCGTTGCGGAAGCGCGCAGTCTGCATCGCCCGCGTTCGCGGCAGCCTTGACGCACATCAAGAGGGGTTAGGCGCCGCGCGGCTCGCACCGGCCGGGCGATGCGCGGCCATGGTTGGCGGCGGGTGCGATCGCTATCCCGATGCGGCTCCGCCGCAGGTACGATGCAGAAGTGCCTCGGCGATAACAAAGGCGCGCGTCGCGGCTCGTAACCCGGGCCGCGGCGCCGCTTACCGGCATGCCGTGAGGATCAGCTTGCCGGCTTTACTTCGATCTTCTTGGCCTGGGCCGGCGCGGGCTTGGGCACCGTCACCTTCAGCACGCCCTTGGCGATGCTGGCCTTGATCGCGTCGGCATTGACGCCTTCCGGCAATTGGAGCGTGCGTTCGAACGACCCATAGCTGCGTTCGACCAGACGGTAGTTCTTGTCCTTCTCTTCCTTCTCGGCCTTCTTCTCTCCGCGGATCGTGAGGACGTTGTCGGTGATGTTGATCTGAACGTCCTTCTCCTCGATGCCGGGGAGTTCGGCCGTGATCTCGATCTCCTTATCGGTTTCCGTCACGTCCATGCTCGGCAGGAGCTTGTTGGCGCCATTGCCGCTCACTGCCGGGAACCCGCGCGAGAAATCGTCGAACAGACGGTCGATCTCACGTTGCAAGGACACGAAGGGACTTACGGAACCGGCGAGGCCGCGTTCGCGGCCGGCCGGAATAAGCGATTTGAAGGTCATGGAGCGTCTCCACCGGTTTGCGACGGAGAAGCCGGGCTTCTCCGGACGGCGAAGGACATCACCGCCGCACAGCGTGGTCCTTGAGACAGGTCAAAGGTATGCGGACGCACGCACGCGCGATCGGCGAGACGAAGCACCACCGGACCATGCGCGAGCAAAAGTCCCGGCCGGCCTATCGACCCAGCGAAGAACACGGCTTCGGCAACAACCGCTGATGATCATTCGGACGATCAACTCGAGCGCTATGTATCACAGCACACAAACGGCTTTGGCGCATCGCAAGCATCTGAGGCGATCCGTTATTGACCTTGGAACTTCAATCTTGTTCGTTTGACGCAGCCCGTTCGGCGATCGAGACCGGGGAGCAATCGCCGACGGCTTATGCATTGCCCCGCTGCGCGGGGGAGGCCAGGAGGAAATATGTCTGCGACCGGGATGACGACTGATTCCGGACGCGGCAAACAGTGGCGGGCCGTCGCGGCCGCGTCGATCGGCAATGCGCTCGAGTGGTTCGACTTCATTGTCTTCGGCTTCTTCGCCGGCACGATCGCGGGCTTGTTCTTCCCCACCGGCAACGAGACCGTCTCGCTGCTGCTGACCTTCGCCACCTTCGGCATCACCTTTTTCGTGCGTCCGCTCGGCGCCATCGTTCTCGGCGCTTATGCCGACCGGCATGGCCGCAAGGCCGCGTTCGTCCTGACGATCCTGCTGATGATGGTCGGCACCGGCATCATCGCCGTGACGCCGAGCTACGCGACGATCGGCGTGTTCGCGCCGATCCTGATGGTGGTGGCGCGCCTGCTGCAGGGCATTTCGGCCGGCGCGGAGTTCGGCAGCGCCATGGCGTTCCTCGCCGAACAGAATGCGGCGCGGCGCGGCTTCTTCGCCAGCTGGCAGTTCGCCAGCCAGGGGCTGACGACGATCCTGGTGACCATCGTCGGTTTCGTGCTGACCAGCACGCTCACGCCCGCCGAGATGTCGGCGTGGGGATGGCGCGTGCCGTTCTTCCTCGGCCTGCTCATCGGCCCCGTGGCTTATTACATCCGGCGCCATGTGGATGAGACGCCTGAGTTCCGTGCCATCAAGACCAGCGAGCGGCCCCTGCAAGAAGCCCTCGCCGGTGCCAAATCGCGGCTCGTTGTCGCATTCGGCGCCGCGGTGCTGTGCACCGTCGGCATGTACACGATCCTGTTCATGCCGACTTATGCGACGCGGCAACTCGGCCTGCCCGCCGCGGGCGCCTTCGCCGCCGGCTTCCTGAGCGGCGTCATCCAGCTCGCGCTCATTCCCGTCGTCGGCGCCTTGAGCGATCGCATCGGCCGCCTGCCCGTGGCCTTCGCCTCCGCGATCGCCGTGCTGGTGACGATCCATCCGCTGTTCTGGTGGCTGACGGCAAGCCCGTCTGTGGAGACGCTGCTGATGGTCGAAGCGATCATCGGCCTGCTGCTCGCCGGCTACATGGGCGGCCTCGGCGCCTTGCTGGCCGATCTGTTTCCGACGCGGATGCGCACCACCGGGCTGTCGATCAGCTATTCTTTCGCGGTGACGATCTTCGGCGGCTTCGCGCCCTTCATCAATGCATGGCTGATCGGCGCCACGAACAACAATCTCGCGCCGAGCTTTTACTTGATGCTCGCCGCTGCTCTCAGCCTGGCCGCGCTCGTCGCGGCGCGGAAACTCGGGATCAAGTGACGAGCCTAAGGTTCCACTTCAGGGGCATGAGCGGCCGCCTGATGATCACCGCACACATCTCATACGCGCAACGAGGAGAGCGACAGCCGGGACGCTAAGCGATTAACGCTCCGTTAGTCAGCTTCGTTGTCAGCACAACTCTCGGTTCCTTAAGACATTTACTGAATGATATGGGTGCGTTTCGCAGCAGTAGACTAGGGTTGTGCGCCGGAACATGCGGCATCGGCCAATCATATCGCGGATAGCCGACCGATTGACCGGCTTCCCCCCGGGTCGGGATTTGCATTTCGAACTCGTGCGCGGGCTCTACAACGCGACCAGCACGCCGAACGCTATTCTCGGCGCGACGGGCGCCGCGCTCGTCGTCGTGGCCACGGCCGGGCTCCTCAGCGGCGACACCTTTTTCGGCGTCTTGTTCCTCGGCTTTCTGCTCGTCGGCATCGCGCGAAGCCTGACCAGCAGCCGCTACTTTCAGACCGAGCACGATCCGAGCGCTGTCGAAGAGACCAAGCGTTGGGAACTGAAAGCGCTCACGGGCGCCTGGTCGTTCGCCACCCTCGTCGGTGTCTCAGGGGCCTATGCGCTGCTTGCTCACGGCGGAACCGACATCGAAGTTCTCGTCAGCTGCTGCGTCATCGGCTATGTCGCCGGCGCATCGTCGCGCAACGCCAGCCGCCCGCTGATCACCATCGGCCAGATCGGGTTTACCTGCCTGCCGTTCCTGGCGGCGCTGATCCTGCGCGCCAATGTCGCGCACGGCGTCCTGGCGACGTTCATCGCCATTCTCTTCTTCGGCACGATCATCGTCAGCCGCAGCGTGTTCGAAAACATCGTTCAGCGCCATCTCGCGTTCAAGCGCGTGGAAACGCTCGCCCGCCGCGACGCCTTGACCGGCATATGGAACCGCGGCGCGTTCCTGGAACTCATCGAACGGCAGTTCAGCGATATGGCCGGCACGAACGGGCAGATCGCGCTCATCTCGATCGATCTCGACCGCTTCAAGGACATCAACGACACGCTGGGCCATCCGGTCGGCGACAGCGTGTTGAAGGAGGTTGCCGACCGGCTCCAGTCCATCCTCGCGCCCGGCGATGAAGTCTCCCGCGTGGGCGGCGACGAGTTCCTCGTCATGCTGACGGACGCGCGGGCGCGTGATGTGCATCGCGTCGCCGAGGCCGTTCTTAGCGTGCTGGAAGATCCGTTCTTCGCCGCCGAGACGCGGAGCATTTGCGGCGCCAGCGTCGGCTATGCGATCGCGCCGCAGGACGGCGCCTCGCTCGACGTCCTGCTGCGCAACGCCGACCTTGCGCTCTACAAGGCCAAGAATGTGGGGCGCGGCCAGATCGTCGCTTATACGCCGGCGCTGGCGACCGACTACGACAAGCGCGTCGCGCTCGAACACGACCTGCAGTTCGCGTTGGACAACAGGGAACTCGACATCGAATATCAGCCGATCATCGACCCCCGCTCCGGCCGGGCGATCTGCTGCGAGGCCTTGCTGCGCTGGCGCCATCCGACGCTCGGCAACATTCCGCCGGACGTATTCATCCCCATCGCCGAGGCGACGGGAATGATCGTGCCCATCGGCACCTGGGTTCTGACGACGGCTTGCAGCGAAGCCATGTCCTGGAGCGCTGACGTGAAGGTGGCGGTCAACCTCTCGCCGGTTCAGTTCCGGCGCGGCCGCGAGATCGTCGATGTCGTCAAGCGGGTCCTCACCACGACCAAGCTCTCGCCGCGCCGGCTCGACCTGGAGATCACCGAGTCGGTGCTGCTCGACGACAATGCCGCGACAATGTCGCTGCTCGAGGAGCTGCGCTCACTCGGCGTCGGCATCTCGCTCGACGACTTCGGCACGGGCTTCGCGTCGCTCGCCTATCTGAACGACTTCCCGTTCTCGAAGATCAAGATCGACCGCAAGTTCACGCAGGACATCGACGAGCCGCGGACGCTCGCGATCATCAAAGGCATCTCCCAGATCGCGCGGGAACTCCATATCGAGCGCGTGGCCGAAGGCATCGAGACCTTCGCCCAGCTCGAACGCGTGCAAAGCTTCGGCATCAATGCGATTCAGGGCTACGTTTTCAGCCGGCCGGTGACGGCGGCCGTGCTGCGCGATCTCATCAAGGAGCCGATCCTGCCGATCGTCGGCTCACCCGCAACGGCGGCCGAGCACGACGATCTCGGCAAGCGCAACAGAATAGCCTCCTAGCGCCGCCGGATCGTTCCGGC
>Ga0180216_1002451_pt1 | contig 15386 bp, 12 predicted proteins | sample eDN3rd37CBELigMG_FD_128879 | JGI IMG/M metagenome (GOLD analysis project Ga0180216, IMG submission 128879) | Enriched Miracle-Growth compost microbial communities from Emeryville, California, USA - eDNA 3rd pass 37_C BE-Lig MG (version 2)... ... | reverse complement strand
GGTCGGCGCTGTGGTTGCCGCTCTCGCCTACCGCCGGCGGCGTCCGCAGCCGCGGTGCACGCTCGCTGCGGGCGGGGCTGCGAGCGGCGTCCTCGCTCGCTCCCTCCCTCCGACGTACATTTCAGTACGCCTCCGGTCGGTCGGCACTGCGGTTGCCGCTCTCGCCTACCGCCGGCGGCGTCCGCAGTCCTTGCATTCCCTTTCCTCGGGCCGAGCGACGCCGGCCTTGCCGACTCCGACCGCTACGGGTTCCTACGATCCGGGGCCCAGTGCCCCGACGACGCGCTCAGGTGACGTGGACGACGATGGCGGTGATGTTGTCGTCGCCGCCCCGGGCGTTGGCAAGGGCGATGAGGACCTCGGGGAGCTGCTCGGCCGGGTGGGCCTCGGCGAACTCCAGGATCTCCTCGTCCTCGACCAGGTTGGAGAGCCCATCCGAGCAGAGCACGAAGAGGTCGCCCTCCTGCACCTCCTCCTCGATCACGTCCACGGGGACGCTGGCCTCGAAGCCCACCGAGCGCGTGATGATGTTGCGCAGATGCGAGTGCCTCGCCTCCTCTGGGGTGAGGATCCCGGCCCGCATCTGCTCCTGGACCAGGGAGTGATCCTCGGTGAGGAGCCGGATTCGGCCGTCCCGAAGGAGGTAGATCCGGCTGTCGCCCACGTGGGCCACCCAAGCCGTCCGCCCCTGCACGAGCAGGCCGGTGAGGGTGGTCCCCATCCCGTGGAGCCGTGGCTCGATCGTCGATCGCTCGAAGACCTCGCGGGAAGCCGTCTCCACGGCCCCGACGAGGGCGTCGCGAACGGACTCGGGGGAGAGGGAGGCGAAGGTCCCCGGCCCGAGTTCCCGCAGCCGGAGGAGTTCCCTCTCGATCACCTCCACGGCCAGGCGGGAGGCCACCTCCCCCCCGGCATGCCCTCCCATCCCGTCGGCGACCAGGAAGAGGCCCAGCGAATCGTTCACGAGGAAGCTGTCCTCGTTGTGCTCGCGGGCGCGCCCCGTATCGGTCAGTGCCCAGGCCGAGACCTTCATGAGCGGATGACCATCCTGGTCGCGTCCATCCCTTCACCGCTTCGGCTTGCCGTCACATCCGGCTCCCATCGTCCAATCTCGGCCCCCGTGCCGGAGCTCGTGGAGGGGATGCTACCGACAGTAAGCCAAAAGGTTCAAGACATCGTCGCCCTCGGGGCTCCCCCTCCGCGGCTGCGCCGGTGGGAGCGATGGGCCTTCGGAGCGGGCCGGCGGCTGTGGGCGAGGAGCTCTCCGGCGGCCGCGAGCGCCGTCCGATCCTCCGTTCCCGCCATCATCCGCGCGATGCTCCGACGTCGCTCCGCCTCCCTCTCGAGCGCCTCCACCCGGGAGACCGTCCTGCCCCCCTCGACGCACTTTTTCACGTGCAGGTGGCGGTCCGCGAAGGCCGCGACCTGGCCGAGGTGGGTGATGCAGAGGACCTGCCTTTCCTTCGCCGCCTCCTGGAGCATCCTTCCCACCGCCAGCGCGGTGGCGCCTCCGATCCCGGCATCCACCTCGTCGAAGACGTAGCAGAGCACGGGGTCGACCGAAGAGAGCGCGGCCTTGAAGGCGAGGAGGATGCGGGAGAGCTCTCCGCCGCTGGCGATCCGGGCCAAAGGCTGGAACTCCTCCCCCACGTTGGAGCGCAGGTGGAATTCCACCTCCTCCGCACCCCGAGGCCCGATCGCTCGGTCGCCGATCCTCGCCGCCCCCGTGGGCTTTTCGAAGCGAACCTCGAGCTCGGCGCCCTCGAGCCCCAGCGCAGCGAAGCCCGGGAGGAGCGTCTCCGCGAAGCGGGCCGCCGCCTCCCGCCGCGCCCGCGAGAGCGCCTCCGCGGTCCGAATCACCTCGAGGCCGGCCGCTTCCAGCGCCTCCTCAACTTCCCCGAGCCGATCCTCGGTCCGAGAGAGTTCGTCGAGCTCCCTTCGGATGGATTCGCGCCTCTCGATCGCCGCCTCCAGCGAGCCTCCGTGCTTGCGCGCGATCCGTCGAAGCGCGGCCAGCCGGTCCTCGACCTCCTCCAGGCGCCCGGGATCGGAGCCGAGGGAGGCTCCATGGCTCGCGACGGAGCGGGCGACGTCGCGCACCTCCTCCAGGGCCGCCTCGAGCTGCCGCGCCAGGGGCGAGAGTCGCTCGTCCCATTCCGCCGCCTCCTCGAGGCGACGGAGCGCGCGGGCCAGCCGATCCGCCGCGCTCTCCTCCTCCGACTCGAGGACGGCCTCGCAGAAGGCCGCCGCCTCGCGCAACCGCTCCCCCTCGGCGAGACGCTTCCGCTCCGCCTCCAGCGCCTCGTCCTCGCCCGGCTGCGGATCGATCTCCTCGAGCTCCGCGAGGACGAAGGTGAGGTAGTCGCGCTGGGCCTCCCGCTCGCCCTCCTCCTCGACCAGGCGCCGGCGCTCCGTCTCCAGGCGCACCCACGCCCGCCAGGCCTCGCCGAAGGCGCCCACCCGCTCGCCCAGCCCGCCGAAGCGGTCGAGCAGATCCCCGTGACACTCCCTCCGGAGCAGCGAGAGGTGCTCGTGCTGGCCCGAGAGGTCGACCGTGCCACCGAGGAGTTCCGAGAGCAAGCCGACCGTGGCCAGGCTCCCGTTGACGTAGACCCTCCCCTTCCCCCCTCGGGCCACCACCCGGCGGACGAGGAGTTCGGGCCCTTCCGCGGGAAGCCCCAGCGCCCGGGCCCTTTCAGCGTACTCGGCGCCGACGAAGATCCCCTCCACCACGGCCTCATCGGCACCCGCGCGGATCATCCTCGGGTCCGCGCGTCCGCCGAGGAGGAGGGAAAGGGCGTCGAAGAGGATGGACTTGCCGGCTCCGGTCTCGCCGGTCAGGACGTTCAACCCCTCGCCGAAGCGGATCTCCAGGGCGTCGATGATGGCGAAGGACTCGATACGCAGTGCGCTGAGCATGGGCAGTTTCTCCTGTTCACACGTTCACTGAACGCACGTTCCCATGCATAGCAAAGGCCTCCGACATCCCCAAGCTTCCCCCTGTGGATCGTGTTGCGCCGGCAGCCCCGCCCGCCTACCTCTCGCCCCAGCGGAGTTTCGTGCGGAGAATCGAGAAGTAGTCGAGGGCGGCGCTGCGCACGAGCAGCACCCGATGCGCCGAGCGCCGAATCTCCACCCGATCCCCCGGCTCCATCGCCAGGCCGCGCTGGCCGTCCAGCGTGAGGAAGACCTCGCCGTTGTCGCTGGTCAGCCTCAGCTCCACCGGGAGGTCCGGGGGGACGACCAGCGGCCGCTGGGTGAGGGTGTGGGGGCAGATGGGGGAGATCACCATCGCCTCCAGGTTGGGGAAGAGGATCGGCCCGCCCGCGGAGAGGGAATAGGCGGTGGAGCCGGTGGGCGTGGCGACGATGACGCCGTCGGCCTTGTAGGTGGTGACGAAGGTGTGATCGAGGTGGGCCTCGATGTCCGCGATCCGCGCGAGGGCGCCCTTGCTGATCACCACGTCGTTGAGGACCTGGCCCTGGAAGATGGGAGCGCCCTCGCCCCGCCGGAGCGCCGCCTCGAGCTTCATCCGCTCGTCGAGCCGATAGCGCCCCTCGAGCACCGGCTCGAGGGTCTCGTACATCTCGTGCTCGCGGATCTCGGTGAGGAAGCCGAGCGAGCCCATGTTCACGCCCAGGATGGGGATCGGCGCCCCCGCCAGGAGGGTCGAGGCGTGGATCAGGGTGCCGTCGCCTCCGAGCACCACGAGGAGGTCGATGTGATCCTTGAGCGCCTCCGAGGGGAGCCTGCGCGAGGCCAGCCCCCGATCGTCGAGCTCCTCCTCGGTCATCACCTCCCGCCCCTTGGCGCGGAGCCACCGGCAGAGTTCCAGCGCGCGGGCGTGGGCGGCCGGATGGTTGCGCCGCGCGACGATGCCGACGCGGTGGATCGGGGGGTGGAGGGAGAGGGGCGTGCGCATGGGGACGAGCGGAGGGTAGCGCATCCACCGCATGGCGGAAACCGGTTATGGTGGGCGCGCCATGCCGGTCGATTCGAACCAGCAAGAGCTCTTCGAGGATCGCTCCGCGCCCCTGGCGGAGCGGATGCGGCCCCGCACCCTCGACGAGATCGTGGGCCAGGAGCACCTGCTCGGCGAGCACCACCTCCTCCGCCGCGCGATCGAGAGGGACGAGGTCCCGTCGATGATCCTCTGGGGACCGCCGGGCTCGGGCAAGACGACCCTGGCGCAGGTCGTCGCCCGCGTGACCCAACGCGTCTTCGTCCCCTTCTCCGCCGTGCTCGGAGGCGTGGCGGACGTGCGGAAGATCATCGCGGAGGCCCAACAGCGGCGCGTCCGCGAGGGCAAGAAGACCATCCTCTTCGTGGACGAGATCCACCGCTTCAACAAGGCGCAGCAGGACGCCTTCCTGCCGCACGTGGAGCGGGGAACCATCGTGCTGATCGGCGCGACGACCGAGAACCCCTCCTTCGCGCTCAACGCCGCACTCCTCTCCCGCGCACGGGTCTACGTGCTCTCGCCGCTCGGGGAGGATGCGATCCGGACGATCCTCGAGCGCGCCCTCGCCCTCCCCGATCGGGGGCTGGCCCATACGGGGGTCCAGGCGACGCCGGAGGCGATCGAGCACCTGGCGCAGGCCTCCTTCGGCGACGCGCGGCGCGCCCTCGCCGCGCTGGAGGTGGCGGCGGCCTCCGCCCTCGCCCGGGAGGACAAGACCATCTCCCGCGAGGACGCCGAGCAGGCGCTCGTCCGCCGCTCGCTCCTCTACGACAAGAAGGGGGAGGAGCACTACGACCTGGCGTCGGCCTTCATCAAATCGCTCCGGGGAAGCGATCCGGACGCGGCGCTCTACTACGCGGCCCGCATGCTCGAGGCCGGCGAGGATCCCCGCTTCGTCGTGCGCCGGATGGTGATCTTCGCGGCGGAGGACATCGGCCTCGCCGACCCACGGGCGCTGGCCATCGCCACGGACTGCCTGCAGGCGGTGGAATTGGTGGGCTGGCCCGAGGGCCACCTGCCCATCAGCATGGCGATCTGCTACCTGGCGGTGGCGCCCAAGAGCAACAGCGCGCTGCGGGCCTACCGCGCGGCGAAGGCGGCGGTGGAGGAGAAGGGCGCCCTCCCCATCCCCATGGAGCTGCGCAACGCGCCCACCTCCCTCCTCAGGAAGCTCGGCTACGGCAAGGGCTACGCCTATCCCCACGACTACCCGGGCCACCACGTGGCCCGCGACTACCTGCCCGAGGAGCTCCGGGGCCGCCGCTTCTACGAGCCCACGGAGCAGGGGCTGGAGAAGCAGATCTCCGAGCGGCTCCGCATCCTCCGGGAGAAGGTGGACAAGGCCAGGTCCAAGGATTAGGCGCCCGCCAAGCAGGTTCCCAGGGGGCCACGGCGAGGCGCGTCAGGGAACGACGCGCTTGGCCGGCCCCGGCGAGCGGGGATGCGCCGCGACCACGCGGTTCCTCCCGCCGCGCTTGGCCAGGTAGAGGGCCTCGTCGGCCTGGCGGAGCAGGGATTCCACGCTCGCGGCCTCGGCGTGCTCCAGGGCCGCCACCCCCGCGCTGATGGTGAGCGCCGTTCCGGCGAAGGTATTCGCCTCCACGGCCAGCCGGAAACGCTCCGCGGCGTCCCGTGCGCCCTCCAGATCCGTCTCGGGAAGGACGACGGCGAATTCCTCGCCGCCGTAGCGGGCGATGCGATCCACGTTGCGGAAGCTCTGCCGGAGGAGTTCGGAGAAGGCGACGAGGACCTCGTCGCCGAAGAGGTGCCCGCGCGCGTCGTTGATCCGCTTGAAGTGGTCCATGTCCATCAGGATCAGGGCCACGCCCTCCTCGTAGCGCTCGGCGCGGCTCAGCTCCTCGGCGAGCCGGGCCAAAAGCCACCTCTTGTTGTGGAGGCCGGTGAGGTCGTCGGTGATGGAGAGCTTCTCGAGCTCCCGCTTGGACTCCAGGAGCTGGCGCATCCGCCGGCGCAGGCGAAGGATCGCCTCGATCCGAGCGACCCACTCCTCCGCCTCCATGGCCGGGTCGATGGCGGCATCGGCCCCGGACTCCAGGGCGAGGACGCGAATCGAATGGTCCGCCGCCTCCACCGCAACCGGGAGAAAGTCGTCCGCCACGATGGCGCCCCGTACCGCAGGGAGGGCGTCCAGACCGTCCAGGAGGACGAGGTCGCAGCGGTCCGCGCGGATCTCGTCGAGGAGCGCGGCCACGCTGGGGACGACGCGATAGCGAGCAGAGCCCGTCTCGAGACGACTCCGTCTCGCCTCGGAGATGGGCCCCAGGCCCAGTATCCAGAATCTACCCCCGGTCTCCATTCCCTCCCCTCACCCCGCGGACGGACCGAACTCCTCGCCCGTCGCCGGGAACGCGGAGGTCCGCCTCAGCGTCTGGATTGCTGCAGGATTCGCCGTGCGAGCGGTTCGGCTGCGGAAATGCAATCGTTGATCCCAATACCCTTCCAGGCGTCGCCTCCCAGGTACATCCCCTCCAGTCTCGCCATGCGTCGATCGACCTCCTCGACCATGGCCTGGTGACCGACGACGTACTGCGGGATCGCCTGGTCCCAGCGGACGACCTCCGCGATCGTGGGAGAACCGGCCGCCCCTACGATATCCGATAGCTCGGACACTGCAAGGTCGACGAGCGAGGCCTCGGGGAGGCGGGCGCGCTCCGGGGCGACGGCACCCCCGACCATCACGGTGAAGAGCGCCTGACCGGGCGGCGCCTTCCACGGGAAGACGGTGGAGACGAAGATCGCGCCGAGGATGCCGCGGCCCTCGTGCGGCGGGACGAGGAAGCCGAAACCGTCGAGTGGATGGGCGATCCGCTCCCGGGGCCAGCCCAGGTGGACCACTGCCATGGGGGCGTAGGGGATGGCGAGCGCGCGCTTTGCCACCTCGGGATCGAAGGGGGAGACGAGGCGGGCCGCCTCGGCGGCCGGGGTGGTGATCGCGACCGCGTCGGCGCGGATCTCGTGCCGCCCCTCGTCGTCCGATACCGCCAGCACGAAGGAGCCGTCCTCGCGGCGGACCTCGTCGACCGTGACGCGGGTGCGGACCGCCTCCCCCAGCCGCGCCGCGAGGCCCTGGACGAAGCCCTCCATGCCTCCCTCCACGTTCGTCAGGGTGCCGGAAGGGGCCCCTCCCCTGCCCAGCCGCATCATCGCCAGGACGAGGGAGCGGTGCTCCCGCTCCAGGGCCGCCATCCTGGGGAAGCAGGCGGGGAGCGAGAGGGTCTCCGCGTCACCGGCGTGGATGCCGAGGACGATGGCCGAGAGGAGATCGCGGGTCGCCCGCGCGCCGAGGTGCCTGCGGCCGAAGGAGGCCACGGATTCGTCGGGGGTGCGCGCCCGCCGGGAGAAGGGTTCGAGCGCCAGGCGCAACTTGGCGGAGAGGGGGAGGATGTCCGAGGTCAGAAACTCCTTGGGACCGGAGGGGACCTGCCGAAGGGCGCCGCGGAGGTAGAGCCAGCGGCGCTTGGCCTCGGGCCCGGCGCGGCGCAATTTCGGCGAGAGGCCGATCCTCTCGGCGAGCTCGATCGTCTTCGGCGCGCTGTCCAGGAAGCCGTTCGGCCCTACCTCGAGGAGGAAGCCTTCCTTCTCGCGGGTGGCGATCCTCCCGCCGACGCGGCCCTCCCGCTCGAGGACGAGCGGCTCGGCGCCCATCTCGGCCAGGCGCTCGGCCAGCGAAAGGCCGGAGATCCCTCCGCCGACGATGGCCACGCGCATGGCTCAACCCCGGGCGCCGAGGCGGTGGACCTCCTCGACCAGGTGCCGGGCGTTCTCCGGATCGGTCAGCGGGAAGATCCCATGCCCCAGGTTGAAGACGTGACCCGGCCGACCGGCGTTCCGCTCGAGGATCGTCCGCACCCGCGCGGTGATCTCCTCCTTGGGAAGGAAGAGCGCCGCCGGGTCGAGATTCCCCTGGACCGCCACCTCGGGGCCCAGGCGATCGCGGGCCTCGCCGAGATCGATCCGCCAGTCGAGGCCGATCACGTCCGCTCCCGTCTCCGGCATGAGATCGAGGAGCGTGGACATGGAGGTCCCGAAGTAGATGACGGGCACCTGGGGATGCTTCGACTTCACCTCGGAGACGATCCGGGAGACGTAGGGGAGGCTCCACTGCCGGAAGCCGTCGGCGTCGAGCTCGCCGCCCCACGAATCGAAGAGCTGCACCGCGCGGCAACCCGCCTCGATCTGTGCGACCAGGTAATCGGAGATGGTGTCGGCGAGCTTCTCGAAGAGGGCGTGGGCGAGGCCCCGCTCCTGCGCCATCAGCCGCTTGATCTGCATCCAGCTCTTCGAGCCCTTCCCCTCGACCATGTAGGCCGCCAGGGTGAAGGGCGCGCCGGCGAAGCCGATCAGGGGGACCTTGCCGTCGAGGGCCCGCACCGTCTGGCGAATCGCCTCGAGCGTGAAGGGGGTGCGCTCGGTGGGATCGAAGGGGGCCAGCCGCTCGACGTCGCGCGCGGATCGGATGGGCTCGGGGAAGGAGGGGCCGTCGCCCACCCCGAATTCGAGCTTCATCCCCATGGCCTCGACGGGGATGAGGATATCGGAGAAGAGGATGGCCGCGTCCACGCCGAGGTAATCGACGGGCTGCACGGTGACCCGCGCCGCGAGCTCCGGCGTCTTGCAGAGCTCCAGGAAGGTGGTCTGGCGCCGGATCTCCATGTACTGCGGCAGGTAACGCCCCGCCTGTCGCATGATCCAGATCGGCGTGGTGTCCACGGGCTCGCCGCGGCAGGCTCTCAGAAAACGCTGTTCTCTCAACGCAGGCCTCGTCCCCCCGCGTGAAATCAAAACCAATCCCTCGGCTGGAAGAAGGCGAGCGCGGCCTCCTCCTTCGAGCCCGGTGCGGGCCGGTGATCGTACTCCCAGCGGGCCAGGGCCGGCAAAGACATCAGGATGGATTCGATCCGCCCACCCGACCGCAGGCCGAAGGTCGTCCCCCGGTCGTAGACGAGATTGAACTCCACGTAGCGGCCCCGCCGGATGAGCTGCCACCTTCGCTCCTCTTCGGTCCAGGGCTCGTCGCGCCGGCGCGCGACGATGGGAAGGTAGGCGGGCAGGAAGGCCTCGCCGGCGTCCCGGACGAAGGCGAAATTCTCCTCGGTGGCGGCGAGATCGTCGAAGAAGATCCCTCCCACGCCGCGCATCTCACCGCGGTGCTTCAGGGTGAAGTAGTCGTCGCACCACTTCTTGAAGACCGGATAGTAGGAGGGGTCGTGGCGGTCGCAGACCGCCTTGAGGGCGCCGTGGAAGCCGACGACGTCTTCCTCGCGGGGGTAGGCGGGGGTGAGATCGGCGCCTCCCCCGAACCAGGCGCGCTCCCCGCGCGACATGATGCGGAAGTTGGCGTGGACGGTGGGGACGTGGGGATTGCGGGGGTGGAGGACGAGGGAGATCCCGGCGGCGAAGAAATCCTCGCCCTCGCCGGCGAGCTGCTCCTTCAACGCCGGGGGGACCGAGCCGAAGACCTCGCTGGTGTTGACGCCCCCCTTCTCGAAGACGCCGCCGTCCTGGAGGATCCGCGTGATGCCGCCTCCCCCTCCTTCGCGGGTCCAGCGGTCCTCGCGAAACCTCGCCTTCCCGTCGATCTCCTCGAGCGCAGCGCAGATGCGATCCTGGAGATCCCGGAACCAGGCGACCGCCCGACGGCGCAGCTCCATCGGTCCACCCTCGTGAGATCAGGCGTGCGGCTTCTCGCCCTCGGGCCGCTCCCCGGAGGTGTCGTCCTCGGCGAGACCCTTCTTGAAGTTGCGGATCCCCGCTCCGAGGGACTTGCCCAGGGCCGGCAGGCGGGTCGCACCGAAGAGAAGCAGGACGATCCCGAAGATGATCAGGAGTTCCTGTGCCCTCAAGCCAAACATCGCGCTCCTCCATGGCCGGTCCTTCGGATCGGCCGGACCTTCGTACCCGGAACCCGGGCGAGGCGCAACGTCTTCCCCTCCCTGTGGGGCGCTGTGCGGGCGGGCGCTCGATCCCTACCCTGCCTCCTGCCGCGCACGCTCGACTCTGCCACGAGAAGCGAGCCGAGAAAGGATGGGGTCGGATGAACCTCGGCTTTGAACCCAAGAAGATGCGAAAGGGCGCCCAGAACATGAGCAAGATGCTCCGCAAGCGGTGGAGCGAGGTCTCCGAGTACGACCTGGACGACGTGCTCGAGTTCTTCGGCCTCCAGCGTGTGCCCAAACCCACCTCCCGCTTCCTCAGCGGGCTCGGTCTGGTCCTGGGCGGAGCGATCGTGGGCGTGGCCCTCGGGATGATGCTCTCTCCGCCGAGCCGGAAGTCCTACCCCCACGTCAAGGCCCCCACCCATCGGGAGCGCCCACCCCAACCCGGTGGGCACATGGGCGCGCCCTGATCAGAGTTCGGGCAGCCGCACGGCCCGTTCCCGGAAGGCGGCGAAGAGATCCCCCACCCGCTCGATCCGCTCCCCCATGTTGCGCAGGTGGAAGTCGCGTGGGTCGAGGCCCTCGTCCACCTCCTCCCAGCGGAGGGGGCAGGAGACGGGGGCGCCGTCGATCGCGCGGGGCGAGTACGGCGCGACGATGGTCTTCCCGAAGCCGTTCTGGAAGCAGTCCAGATAGAGGCGCCCCTCCCGCTTCGCCTTCATCCGCTCCAGCGTGACCTCCGGCAGCACCTCCTCGATCGCCCGGGCGATCTTCAGGGCGAATTCCACCGCTTCTTCGTGCCGGTGGCCGGGCAAGAGGGGGACCAACACGTGCAGCCCCCGCTGCCCCGAGGTCTTGGGGAGGCTGGGCAGGGAGAGGCGGTCGAGGAGGACGCGCAGGGCCCGCGCCGCCTCGATCGTCTGCTCGATCCCCCTCCCCTCCGCCGGATCGAGATCGAAGACCACCCAGTCGGGCTCGTCCAGGCGTCCGAAGGTGGAGCTCCACATGTGGACGGTGAGGACCGAGTTCTGCGCCAACCAGCCCAGCGCGCGGGGGGAGTCCACCACGAGGCGGCGGATGCGCCTTCGGCCCGATTGCGAGGGCGCCTCCAGCAAGGTCATCCACGGCTCGGCCTCCTGGCCGATGTTCTGGTGGAACCAGCCCGGCCCGTCGATCCCCTCGTTCCAGTGCTGGAAGGCGAGGGGCCGATCCCGAAGCGCGTCCAGGATCGGGATCGCCAGGCGCTCGTAGTAGGCGAGGAGTTCCCGCTTGGTGATCCCGTCCCTCGGGTAGAGGACGCGATCCGGATGGGTGAGGCGGATCTCCTCGAAGGCCTCGTGGCCGATCCGCGGCGCCTTCCCGAGCCCCTTCGCGGCCTGCTCGCGCACCGCTTCCTCGGGGCGCTTGTCCGTCCGGAAGCCGAGGAAGACCGGCTGGCGCAACTTCCCGTCGGAGGTCCACTCCGAGAAGCGCACCGCCGCCACGAGTCGGGGGGGCACCCAGGTGGCGTTGCGGAGGCGAGGGGGGTTCGTCACGGGCGGGCGCTCCACCGCGTGCTCGGAGAGGACCTCGTGGAGGACGGCGCGATCGCGGGCGGTGAAGCCGGTCCCCACCTTGCCGACGTAGGCGTAACCGCCCTCCTCGGCGACGGCGAGGAGGAGGGAGCCGATGGCCCTCCCCCCGGTGGAGGTGGGGGTGAATCCGACCACCGCGAACTCCTGGTTTTCGTGCACCTTGATCTTCTTCCAGGCCAGGTGCCGGGCCTCCACCCAGGCGGAGTCCGGGTCCTTGGCGATCACGCCCTCCCACCCGCGCGCCTCGGCCAGGGCGATCGCCTCCTCGGGCCGCAGGTGGTGGACCTCGGAGAGCCGGAGCGGATCCTCGGCGAGCGAGAACAGACTCACGAGGAGATCCCGCCTCTCGTGCAGCGGACGCCGCCGCAGATCCTCGCCGTCGAGGCGCAGGAGATCGAAGGCGAAGAAGAGCGCGTCCTCGTCGTTCCCCTGCTGGAGGAGTTCGAAGCGGGAGACCCCGCGCTCGTCCAGCACGGCGATCTCCCCGTCGATCAGGGCCTCGCCGACCACGAGCTTTTCCAGGGCTTCCACGATGTGCGGGAAGCGCCCCCCGAGGTCGAGGTTCCGGCGGCTGCGGAGCGCGACCCGCCCCCGCGAGACGGCGGCGAGAGCCCGAAAGCCGTCGTACTTGGTCTCGAACCATCCCTCCTCCCGAGGGAGGACCTCCACCCCCTCCACGAGGACCGCGAGCATCGGTGGGAGATGGGCGGCGACGATCTCCTCGGGCGGAGGCCGGGACTTGGTGAGTTCGCTGCGCGGGACGGGCCCCCGGGTGAGGCGCCGGCCGCTCAGCACCGACTCCGGTCGCTCGGCGAGGATGTCGCGCTCCGGATCCGCGAACTCGTCCTTCGCCTTGAAGAAGAGCCACTGCTGCTTCGCACCCTGGCGCCGCGTGCGGACGAGGTGCCAATCCCCGCGCAGCTTCTCGCCCCGCAGACGCAGGTGGAGGTGCCCCTTCTCCCGCTGCTCGTCGAAGGCCCCGGGAGGAACCGTCTCGTAGGTCCCCCGATCCCAGACGATGGAATCGCCCGCTCCGTACTCGCCTTCCGGGATCCTCCCCTCGAATTCGCCGTAGGCGAGCGGGTGGTCCTCGGTCTCGACGGCGAGGCACTTCTCGGCCGGGTCGTAGCTCGGTCCCTTGGGGACCGCCCAGGAGGCGAGGACCCCGCCCGTCTCCAGCCGCAGGTCGTAGTGCAGGTTGCGGGCATGGTGCTTGTGCACCATGAAGCTCCGCCCACCGGCCGGCGCCTCGGCCTCCGGAGGGGGCTCCGGGGTCCTCTCGAACCGCCGCTTGCGGGCGTACTCGGTCAGGGATTCGCCGCGCTCCTCCACCTTCCGACGATCGGCACGAGGAGCGCGGGACTCAAGGCGCGGACGCTACTTGTGGAGGGCCATCCGGTCGACGTCCAGGGCGGCTTCCTTGACGACCTCGGCGAGCGTGGGATGGGCGTGGCTCGCGCGGGCGAGGTCCTCGGCGCTGGCCATCATGTCGATGGCGACCGCCAGCTCGGCGATGAGGTCGCCGGCGTGCGGGCCGATGACGTGGGCGCCCAGGATGCGATCGGTCTTCTCGTGCGCGAGGATCTTCGCGAATCCCTCGGTCGCGTTCATGGCCCGCGCCCTGCCGTTGAAGCGGAAGGGGAAGGTGCCCTTCTTGTACGGCACGTTCGCCGCCCGGAGCTCCTCCTCCGTCTTGCCGACCGAGGCGATCTCGGGCTCCGTGTAGACCACGCTGGGGATGGCGTCGTAGTTGACCTCGGCGTAGCGGCCGGCCATCGCGTCGACCACCGCCACGCCCTCGTCGCTCGCCTTGTGGGCGAGCATGGGGCCGCGGATGACGTCGCCGATCGCGTAGATGGAGGGCACGCTCGTCTGGAAGTGCCCGTTCACCTCCACCCGGCCGCGCTCGTCCAGCCGCACGCCCACCTCCTCGAGGCCCAGGCCCTCGGTGTAGGGCTTGCGGCCCACGGCGACGAGGACGCGCTCGGCCTCGAGCCTCTGCTCGTTACCGCTCTCGTCGAGGAAGACCACCTCCGCCACCTCGCCCACGGTCCGCGCGCTCTGGACCTTGCAGCCGAGGCGGAGGGTCATCCCCTGGGCGGTGAAGACCTTGGCGGCCTGCGCCGCGATCTCGTCGTCCATGCCGGCGAGCAGGCGGGGCAGATACTCGATCACCGTCACCTCGGAGCCGAGCCGGCCCCAGACCGAGCCGAGTTCGAGGCCGATCACCCCGCCGCCGATGACGACGAGGCGGCGCGGGACGGAGTCGTAGGCGATGGCGTGATCGGAGGTGCCCACCGCCCTGCCGTCGATTTCCACGCCGGGAAGCCCCGCGGCCACGGAGCCGGTGGCGACGAGGATCCGCTTCGCCCCCACCTTCTGCGACGAGCCGTCGGCCGCGCGGACCTCCACCTCGTTCGGCCCGACGATGCGGCCGTGGCCGAGCAGGCGGGTGATCTTGTGCTTGCGGAAGAGGCCGTCGATGCCGGTGGTGTTGGCGCGGACGACCTCGTCCTTGTGGCCCATCATGCGGGCGAGGTCGAGGTGGATCCCCTCGGCGGTGACGCCGACCTTCGCCGCGTCCTCCCGCATCTGCCGGTAGAGGTGGCTGGACTCGAGGAGCGCCTTGGAGGGGATGCAGCCCACCCGCAGGCAGGTGCCCCCGAGCGCCTTCTCCTTTTCGACGCAGGCCACCTTCATGCCGAGCTGGGCCGCGCGGATCGCGGCCACGTACCCGCCCGGGCCGGCGCCAATGACCACCAGATCGAAGCTATCCAAGGCTCACTCCCGGTAATCGATCAGACCTCGAGCAGGATGCGCTCGGGGTTTTCGATGCACTCCTTGACCCGCACGAGGAACTGGACGGCCTCCCGCCCGTCGACGATGCGGTGGTCGTAGGAGAGCGCGAGGTACATCATCGGCCGAATGACGATCTGGTCGTCGACCACCACCGCGCGCTTGACGATGTTGTGCATCCCCAAAATGCCGCTCTGCGGGGGGTTGAGGATCGGCGTCGAGAGCATCGAGCCGTAGATCCCGCCGTTGGTGATCGTGAAGGTTCCGCCCTGCAGCTCCTCGAGCTTGAGGCGGCTGTCGCGCGCCCGCTGGGCGAAGTCGGCGATGACCTTCTCGGTCTCCGCGAAGGAGAGGGTCTCGGCGTTGCGGATCACGGGGACGGTCAGCCCCTTGCCGCCGCCGATGGCGACGCCGATGTCGTAGTAGTTCTTGTAGACGATCTGGTCGTCGCGGATCTCGGCGTTGATCGCCGGGAAGGCCTTCAGCCCCTCGATCACCGCCTTCACGAAGAAGGACATGAAGCCGAGCTTGATGCCGTACTTCTTCACGAAGGCGTCCTGGTACTTGGCCCGGGCCTCCATGACGGCGGACATGTCGACCTCGTTGAAGGTCGTGAGCATGGCCGTCTCCTGCTTGGCCTGGACCAGGCGCCGCGCGATGGTCTTGCGTAGGGGCGTCATCGGGACGGCCTGCTCCTCGCGGCCTCCCGCGACGGTCGGCGCCGGGGCGGGGGCGGGAGCCTTCCGCGCCTCGGCCTCGCGCACGACGTCCTCCTTGAGGATGCGGCCTCCGGGACCGGTGCCCTGGACGGCGGCCGGCGCCACGCCGAGCTCCGCGGCGGCGCGCCGCGCGGCGGGACCCATCGGCGCCTCGGCGGGCGCCGGGGCCGGCGTGGGAGCGGCAGGAGCCGCGGGGGCCGGAGCGGCCTGGGGCGCCTCCGCCTGGGGAGCGGCGGCGGGCTTCTCCGCCTCCTCCATCTCGCCGATCGCCTCGTCGATGGTGACGGACTCGCCGTTCCCCTTCAGGATCTTGCGGAGGTAACCGCTGACGGGGGCCGGGACCTCCACGGTCGCCTTGTCGCTCTCCACCGTGACGACGGTCTCACCTCGCGCCACCCAGTCGCCGGGCTGCTTCTGCCATTGGTCGATCGCCGCCTCG
>Ga0180216_1002449_pt1 | contig 15387 bp, 10 predicted proteins | sample eDN3rd37CBELigMG_FD_128879 | JGI IMG/M metagenome (GOLD analysis project Ga0180216, IMG submission 128879) | Enriched Miracle-Growth compost microbial communities from Emeryville, California, USA - eDNA 3rd pass 37_C BE-Lig MG (version 2)... ... | reverse complement strand
GCCGGTTCGGCCATGCGCCGCCTCAAGCAGGGCGGCAGCGTCACGCCGCTCGCACAGGCGCCAACACACGCCAGAAATGACAACGCCGCACCGTGGCTCGCCCTCGCGGGAAGCGTGGGTGGTAGCCAACGCGGGTTGTCCTACCATCCCATAGCCTACCTGGGTTATCCGCAATGCTTACGATTCTTGGTGCTCCCACCCGGTCAGATCGTTTCTGCGATGGACTCAGCCGCCGTTCGTTCCTGAAAATCGGTGGCCTGGCCATGGGTGGGCTGTCGCTGCCCCAGATTCTGCGGGCCGAATCGATCAGCGGCCGCGCGCCGCAGCGGCATAAGGGGATCATCATGATCTTCTTGCCGGGAGGTCCCCCGCACCAGGACATGTTCGATATCAAGACCGAGGCCCCGGTGGAAATCCGCGGCGAGTTCAACCCAATTGCCACGTCGGTGCCCGGCATCCAGATCTGCGAGCTGTTCCCGCGTCTGGCGGGCATGATGGAGAAGTTCGTTCCCATCCGGAGCATCGTCGGCTCCGACGGCCGCCACGACGCCAACATCTGCCTCACCGGCTGGGGCCGCAATCAGCCCGGCCCGCAAGGCGGTTATCCCTGCTTGGGCTCGGTACTGGCCAAGCTGCACGGTTCGGCCAACGCCTCGGTGCCGCCGTTTGTGGGGCTGTCGCCCAAGATGGGGCACTCGCCCTGGGCGGATGCTGGCAGCCCCGGCTTCCTGGGCGCTGCCTATGCTCCGTTCAAGCCCAACGCCGAAGGCAAGGACGACATGGTCCTGGGCGGCATCACGCTGGAGCGGCTGAACGATCGCCGGCAGGTACTCCAGGCGCTCGATAACTTCCGCCGCGAGGCCGATGCCTCGGGCCAGATCGAAGGGCTCGACGCCTTCAACCAGCAGGCCTTTGGCGTGCTGACCAGCAGCCGTCTGGCCGATGCCTTGGATCTGGGCAAGGAAGATCCCAAGGTGGTCGAACGGTACGGCAAGGGCGACCCGAACAACGTGGCCGACGGCGGCCCGCGGCTCATGTCGCAGTTCCTCATGGCCCGGCGTCTGATCCAGGCCGGCGTTCGCTGTGTGACGCTGGCATTCAGCCGCTGGGACTGGCACGGCAACAACTTCAAGCGGGGCCGCGAAGACATGCCGATGCTCGACCAGGGCATCACCGCCCTGATCGAAGACCTGGAACGGCACGACATGCTCGACGATACCTCGGTGGTCGTCTGGGGCGAGTTCGGCCGCACTCCCAAGATCAACGCCAACGCCGGCCGCGACCACTGGCCGCAAGTGAGCTGCGCTCTGCTGGCGGGCGGCGGCATGCGGACCGGCCAGGTGATCGGCTCGACCAACCGCCTGGGCGAACATGCCCAGGACCGGCCCGTCCACTTCCAAGAAGTGTTCGCCACGCTGTACACCAAGCTGGGCATCGATATCGACGCCACCACGCTGATCGACCGCTCCGGCCGGCCGCAGTTCCTGGTGGACCACAACCGCTTTGCTCCGATGCCCGAACTGCTGTAGTCACAGCGGCCTGGCCTCGGCACAATGGCAACTCCGGCCCAGGCTTCCCATGCGGCTGGCCGGTTGATCTGGTCGCGGCGCGCCTAGCCAAAAGGCTCTTTAGGGGCGCCTGCGTCCGCGCCATGTGACACGGAGGTTACGCCCATGCTCCCCGTCGATGCGCCCGCTGTGGACAGCCCTGCCATTGCGCCGCAGCGATCTTCGCTGCCCGGCGACGACGCTTCCTCTGCGGCCTTGCCGCCCTGGTCGGAGCTGTACGCCCACCGCAAGGCGATGGCGGCCCGCTTCGGCAAGCAGGTGTTTCAGCTCCCCTTGCGCCGCCGCGTGCGGCAGGTGTTGCTGGAACGGCTGCGCGATGGGCAGCGTGTGCTGGAAGTGGGAGCAGGCCAGCGGAAGATGGGCGGCGAACTGGTCGCGGCGCTGCCGCACCTGGCGTACGAGTCGATGGATATCGACCGTCGTTTGCCGCATGACTACTACTCGCTGGATGACGCCACCGGCCCCTACGATGCCATCTTCTCGCTGGAAGTGGTCGAGCATTTGCCGCTGGAGACGATGCAGCGCTGGCTGGGGCGTCTGAAAGCGTTATTGCGGCCCGGCGGGCAATTGATTTTGAGCACGCCGAACACATTTTATCCGCCCGCCTATCTCCGCGACGCCACACATTGCACGCCACTGTGTTATGACGAACTGGCAGGCCTGGTCAGCGCGGCAGCGTTGGAAGTGACGGCCATCTATCGCATCTATCACGATCCCGTCCATCGGCGGCTATTGCGCCGCTATATGCTGGGCTGGCTTTTCAAAGCGATTGGGATCGACTATGCGCGGCAGATCGTGCTGGTTGCCCGGCGGCCTGAATAGGGCGCTCTATATCCTTTGATAGATGCCAGTGCAGCCTGCCGCGGCTTGATTGGCAGATCGAGAGCCTATAGCGCCCGCCTATAGATACGCGCCGCGTGTGGTGCCGGATTCGCGCAGCATATCCGGCAGCGATGATTCATCATCGAGCAGATCGACCAGCCGGGCGATATCGTCGGCAAGCTTCTGAAACTCGGTCGAAACGTTGTTCCAGTCGCTATCCCGCCCTGCCCTTTCGAGGCGAGCCGCCGACTGCACAATGGGGCTGGGACCAAGATACCCCGTCAGGCCTTTGAGCGAATGGGCCGCGCGGTGAAGTTCCGCCGCGTCGCCCGCTTCGATCGCCTGACGGATTTCTTCGAGCAGTTCAGGACACTGGGCGCGAAGGATTGCGATGGAGTCGCGGATCAGGCTGCGATCGTGACCTAGCATGCGGGTTAAATACGGCCAGTCGATCAACTGCTGATTGTTCGTCTGATGGCCGTCGGAGTTGTTTTGCGCCGCGAGATCAACGGAACGACGATCAGCCGTTTCAGCAGGCACGTCCGGACCGCCAGCCGCGAAGATGTTTTTGATGATGCGGTACAGCTCATCCGAGCCGATCGGTTTGGCCAGGTAGTCGTCCATGCCGGCGGCCAGACAGCGCTCGCGGTCGCCCTTCATGGCCTCGGCGGTCATGGCCACGATCGGCACGCGTGCCTTGCCGGTATGCTGCTCAAGCTGCCGAATCTGTTGCGCGGCTTCGCAGCCGCCCACGTCGGGCATTTGCAGGTCCATCAACACCAGGTCATACGATTGATGGGCCACGGCCTCGATGGCTTTTTGGCCATTCTCCACTACCGTGACGTGATGCCCCCACCGTTCCAGAAAGCCGATCGCCACCCGCTGGTTGATCAGGCTGTCTTCCGCCAGCAGGATGTTGAGCGGCGGCACGGCATCCTGTGGTTCTTCGCCAAAGGTTTGCTGCGGCTCGTCGATCAGGCCCAGGGCCCTGGCAATCGCCAGCAACAGTTCCGAAGGCATCACCGGTTTGAGGACGCTGGTGGCCTGAATCGGTGATGGCAGCGCCGCCCAGTTGATCGGCTCCACGCTCGAAGCCAACATCAGCAGCGGCACGGCCGGATCGAGGCTCGTAACTGCCGTGGCCAACTCAGCAAGGGCGGCATCAGCTAGCCGGGCATCGACCATCACCAACTGATAGGGCTGGCCCTGCTCGGCGGCATCCCGCAACGCCTGCTCCGCGGATTCGCCTTCCGCCAGGATCTGGGCATCCATCTGCCAGGCGGTCAGTAGTTCCTCGTAGATCGCTTGCGAAGCCCGCTCGATACCAACCAGCAGCAACCGCAGCGACTGAAGCTGAAGGCCCAGGTCACGCGGCAGCTCCGCGATGGGCACGCGGCAGGTGCTCGGCTCCAGGTTGCAGGTGAAATGGAAGGTGGTGCCCTGCCCCGGCGTGCTTTCCAGCCAGATGCGGCCGCGCATCAGGCTGACCAGGCGGGCACAGATGGCGAGCCCTAGCCCCGTGCCGCCGAAGCGGCGTGTGGTCGAGGTATCGCCCTGCGAGAATGCATCAAAGATCCGCTGCTGTTCTTTGGCATCGATACCGATGCCGGTATCGGAAACGGAAAAGTGCAGGCAGACGCGCTGGCTGCCGCACTCGCCGTCTTGCGCGGAAGCGGGAGCCGCTTCGCCATCGGTGCAATCCGCGACTGGGTCATCGGCTGGCCGCACTTCGACCACCACCTGGCCTGCTTCGGTGAACTTGATGGCATTGCCCACCAGGTTCAGGATCACCTGCCCTAGCCGGCCGGCATCGCCTCGGTAGGCGTCGGCCAGTTGGGGATCGATGCGGCAAGCGAAATCGAGCCCCTTCTCTTGGGCACGAATCGCTGTGATGCGCAGAGCCTTGCTGAGGCAGTCTTGCAGGCTGAAGTCGACCTGCTCCAGTTCGAGCTTACCGGCCTCGATCTTGGAGAAGTCGAGAATGTCGTCCAGCAGCCGCAGTAATGCCTGAGCCGACTGCTGGGCCATGGTCAGGTATTCAGCCTGCTGGCCGGAAATCCCCGTCTTGGAAAGCAGCTCCAGCATGCCCAGGATGCCGTTCATGGGCGTGCGGATTTCGTGGCTCATGTTGGCCAGGAACTCGCTCTTGGCTTTGCTGGCGGCCTCGGCGGCGTTCTTGGCCAGTTCCAGTTCGTCGCGCGAGCGCGAAAGCTCGGCCGCCGTTTGCTGGAGCTTTTCGGCCAGCGCAGCCCGGGCTTCAACATGGCGGGCCCGGTCTTCTGCCCGTTCGCGGAGCCACTGGGCTTCGCGCAGCGCCATCTTCTGGGCGTAGGCCTTTTGATGTTTGACTTGCAGGTAGCGGATCATCCGCACGCGCCGCACCAGCGACTTGATATGTGCGACGATGATCTCCGGGTCTTGCTGCTTGCTGATGAAGTCGTCGGCCCCAGACTCCAGCGCCTTGAGCAACTGCTGGCGGTTCTCTTGCTGGGCCAGAATTACCACGCCGAGCTGTTTCTGGTTTTGCTCGGCCCACGCCCGGGCGGCACGGCAAATCTCCAGCGCATGCGCCTGGTGCCATTCGATATCGATGGTCACCACGTGGAACGGTTCCGTTTGCAGGCGGTTGATGACCTCGTGGCCAGAGGCCACGCCCACGATCTCGAACCCGCTCTCGCCCAGCCGATCATCCAGGTCGCGCCAGCCGTTGCCATCGCCGCTGACGAACAAGATGCGGGTGCCGCGGAGGATGCTGTCGCGGACTTCGTCCTCGGCGTCGTCCAGTTCGACGGGCACGGCGGACTTCAGCAGGCTTTCGATCACGGCGACGATGTCGCGGTGCGGATTGTCTTTCGAGAGGAACTGATCGGCGCCGGCTTCGAGGGCCGCCAGGTGGTCTTCTTCGCGCTGGCTATCCGTCAGCACCACCACCGGAATGGCCTGGAGCGAAGGATCGGCCTTGAGGCGGCGACAGACGGCGAGCCCCGACTTATCGCCCAGGTACTGATCGAGCACGACCAGGTCGGGGAATGTCTCATAACAAAGCTGGAACGCAGCTTCAGCCGTGGCGGCATGCCGCACCGAGTGGCCAGCGTCCTCGATCAGGCGCCGATAAAACTGCGCCTGGATCGGGCTATCTTCGATGAGAAGAATCTCACTCATTTTGCCGAGCCGAAGCAGAGGAACCCGCTATCCCGCGGGTGAAATGCTCTTTAAACCCAAGTTGGAAATCTTGTTTGCCGCGGCCTCAGTTCCATGAGGCATTGCGGGCCATTGGGCTGGGCCCCGCTCGCAACGATCGAACCAGGCCCTCGCTTACTCATCACTCTCCTGGTTTATCGCGCCCACGGCGCTGGCCGCGGGGACGAGGCGTGCCGGGCAACCTCGGTCAGTACCTGGATGATTCCGTCAGGCGGCAATTCCAGTTCGGCCGCGTGACAATCGCGGGCCGACTTGGGCATACCAAAAATCAGACTGCTGGCTTCGTCTTGAATGACCGTTCGCCCACCCGCCTGGCGCAAGGCCAAGAGGCCAGCGGCGCCGTCGTCGCCCATGCCAGTCAATACAATGCCCAGCCCTGCCGGCCCCACATGAGTGGCTAACGATCGAAACAGCACATCGCCCGAAGGGCAATGAATCTCGCCGCTGGGTGCGACCAATTGTAAACGATTGCGATCGGCCAGGCTGAGATGTTTCCGGTCGGGCGAGAGCCAAATGCCCGGCGTGAGCCGCTGCCAGGGCTCAGCCATGCCTACCGGCTGTCCGGTGAGTTGTCGCAACCAGCGGGCAAAACCGGTCACAAAGCCCTCTGAAATGTGCTGCACTAATAAGATCGGCACCGGGTAAGGGCGCGGGATCCGCGACAAGATCTCCGCCAGCACGGGCGGACCGCCGGTGGAGGCACATATGGCCACCAATTCGATCTGGTCCCATTGAAGCGCCGGTTGCGGAAGCAGCCCCACGGGCGATGTCGGCGGAATCGTCCGGCGCGTGACGCGAGCCTTGGACGCTGCGACCAGTTCCCGCCGCAGGTCCGGGGCAATCTTGTCCAGGTGTAACAGCACAGCCCCTTCCGGCTTCTGAATGACCGAAACCGCGCCCGCCTTCAACGCCTCCAGCCCCAGGTCCACTTCATCGCTTTGCAGGGTGGCACTGGCCACAACGATCGGCACCGGCGAACGCTGCATAATCAGCCGCGTGGCGGCCACGCCGTCCAGCTCCGGCATATGAATATCCATCAATACCACGTCGGGCTGCAGGCGCTGGGCCAGGTCCACAGCTTGATGACCGGTGGCGGCTTCGCCCACGATCCGGAAGGTAGCGTCCTGACGGAGCAGCCGGCGCAGGATTTCCCGCTGCGTGATTGAATCTTCCACCAGCAAAACACGGATCATGGCAGTCGGGCCTGCGACAAAACGGGGGACCTTAGGCTGGTGGGAAAGTGCGATTCTCATGCCGCTGCATCAGGCGGGAAACAGGCGAGCTGGCCCTTAAAGCACGCGGCTGCCAGCAGAGTTGCCCGCCGGTGGCCGGTTTTCATCCCGCGACCGCTGGGCTGCCGTCGTGCTCTCCATTTTGCTCTAGCCGAACTGGCGGAGGATGTCGATGAGGCTTTCTCCCTGAAACGTGGATTTGACCACATAGGCATCGGCCCCCGCTTCCAGCCCTTGGCGGCGGTGGTGCTCCTGTTCCCGGGCAGTCACCAGGATCACCGGTAAGCCGTACTGTGCCTTGATTTGCCGCGTGAGATCGACCCCGCCCAGCCGCGGCATCTCAAAGTCGCTGACCACGATATCCACCGGATGGGTCCGGAGTTTTTCCAGGGCGTCGATCCCATCGACCGCCGTCCGCACCGCAAACCCCGCCTGGGTAAGCAGGTTACGCAGCAAGGCCCGAGTGGTGGGCGAGTCGTCGACGACCAGCACCCTGGTCCGCTGCACGGTGGCAACCTGAGGCGTGCGCTGGCCGCGCTGGCGGAAGGTATCGCCGGTGAGGTCGAGCACCAGTTGCACCGAGCCATCGGGCCGGATCGCCCCACCGATCACGCCCGGCATGTTGCCTAGCGGGAACCCCAGCGGCTTGAGCAGCACCTCGCGTTCTTCTTCCAGTTCGTCCACCGCCACGGCCACCGGCCCCGAGGCGGCCTGGATGATCAGGTACGGCATCGACGCCTGGCTGCTGGTCGACCGCGACGTACCGACATCGACCAGCTCGGCCAACGGCACCCAGGGCAGCGCCCCGCCGTCTTGCGGCAGCACCGGCAGCCCCTCCAGCTCGCGGAGGGCCGACGCCTGCACGCGGCCGCTGCGCTGGATGTGCCCAGTGGGAATGCCGTAGCACTGCCCACCGCTCCACACGGAGAGGATGCGGATGGTCGAAATGGTGACCGGCACCGTCAGCTCGAAGGCCGTGCCTTGGGGCGACGACGATGCCAGCACGATCTGTCCTTGCAGCCGTGCGATGGCATCTCGCACGGCATCCAGCCCAACGCCGCGTCCGGACACCGGCCCAAGTTCCGCGGTCGTGAACCCTGGCTGAAACAGATACGCAGCCAGCTCGCGTTCGGCCATCTGCTGCACTTCGGCCTCTGATAGCCGGAAGTGCGTTTGCAGCCGGTGGCGGATGCGGTCCAGCGGCAGCCCTCCGCCATCGTCGGCCACGGTGATGCGAACGGTTTCACCCCGCTGCCGGGCCGTGAGTCGAAGCACGCCTTCCTCAGGCTTGCCTGCCGCTCGCCGTTCGTCCAGCGACTCGATCCCGTGGTCGATGGCATTGCGAATCAGGTGCAGCAGCGGCGTTTTCAGGGCCTCAATCACCGCCTTGTCCAGCAGTACCGCCCCCACGTCCACCTGGTACCGCACCTTCTTGCCAAGCGATTGAGCCAGATCGCGCACCGGGCGGCGCAGCGATTCGGCCAGCATGGTCAGGGGCAACAACCGAGCCTGGCGAACCTCAGCCTCTAACGAACCCAGCAGCACCTGTTCGCGCGTTTGCTGCTTGCGATGTTCCGACTCGATTCGCCGCACGTAGTCATAAGCTGCATCAATCGCCGCCGGATCGGAGGCCATTCCATGCGACAGATTTTCCAGCCGCTTGCGCAGTTCCGCGATCTGGTTGACCAATGCCGCCCCGGCCCGCTGCGTGATCTGAACCTCGCCTACCAGGTTCAGCATGCGGTCCAACTGTTCCGATGGCACGCGAACCATGAAGCCCGGCTCCGCAGCCGCGGCGGTTCCGGCACGTTCCTGGGATGCATCGCCTGGTCCCATGGTGGCAGCATGCGCCGGCGTCTCCTCGGGCGCCTCGTGTTCAACAGGCGGCGGTGCCGGCTCAGCGGGCGCCCACTCCGCTTGCCAACGTTCAAAGTCCAGTCGCACACGATCCAACCGTGCCAGGCCGTCGTTGATGGCCGGTTCGTCCACGCGGCCGGGGTCGCTGCGAAATCGCTCCAGCAGGTCTTCCAGGTGCTGGGCCGATTCCTGCAATTGCGTCAGGCCGATGACGCGCGCGTCGCCCTTGAGCGTATGGGCATGCCGAAACAGCGAATCGATGATCGCCCGGCGTTCGTGAACGTCGGCCGTCGTTTCCAGGTCCAGAAAGCACTGTTCCAGCCGTCGGAAGTGCTCCCGGGCTTCTTCCTGGAAGATGATAAAGATGGGGTCCACCATCGCGTCGGCCCGCCGGGGATGCAACCTAGGTGTTGAAGCGTGCCACGGCTTCGTTCAACGTCCGCAACCGTCGATCGATGGCCACGATGGATTTTTCGGTCTGTTCGGCCGCCGCCACCGATTCCTTGGAAGCGCTGTCGATCTCGCTGATGCTGCTTACCAGTTCGGTAATCCCAGCTTCTTGCTGACGCGCCCCGGCATTGATCTGTGCCATGGCTTCGCGCGTCTGTTCGATCGCCCGCACGATCTCTTCAAACGCCTCGGAAACGCGGCGGACGATGTGGGTCGAGTCGTGCGACAGGCGGCCGCCCTCCTCGATCTTGCTTACCACGGTTTGCATCGATTTTTGCGTCTGCGAGATCAGGCTTTCGATGCGGCCGGCAGCGTCCTTCGACTGGTTCGCCAGCTCGCGGACCTGCATGGCGACCACGGCAAAACCGCGGCCTTCCTCCCCTGCCCTGGCGGCTTCGATCGAGGCGTTCAGCGCCAGCAGTTTGGTCTGTTCGGCGATCTCGTTGACCGACGCGGTGATCTCGCCGATCCGCTGCATCTGTTCGGCCAGGCTCAACACGCTCTCGCCCGCCTCGGTGCTGTTGGCTTGCACTTGTTCGATCCGCGTGGCCGATTCGCGTGTCAGGACCAGCCCTTCGCTCGCCCGCTTGGTCGTTTCCGAGGCCGCTTCGTGCACGGCCCGGGCACGGTCCGAAAACTCCTGCATGGTCGCCTTGAACTGTTCGGCCGTGGCCGTGATCTCGTTCAGCGAACTAGCCGTTTCGTTGAGGCTCGTGAGCTGCTGTTGGGCACTGGCGGCGATCTGGCCGCTGGCGGCTGCAATCTCGCCGGTGGTTGTCGAAACTTCTCCGATCACCGTACGCAGCGAGACCACCATGGAATTGAACCCGTCGACCAGCTCGCCAATCTCGTCCCGCGAGTTGATCCGGAGCTCCGGCTGGGTCAGGTCGCCGCGTGCCACAGTTTTCACGCCGTCGAGCAGTTCTCGCACGGTGGACGAAATGCCGCGAGACAGTACGAAGCCCACCCCGGCCCCGATGGCAATCGCCAGCAGGCTGGACGTAATGAGCGTCGCCATGGCCTGGTCGCGATTGTCCTCCAGCGCGGTGCGTTCCTCGTTCAAGCGTTGAGCAGCCACGTTGCGGAGCGATTCCGACGTCTTCTGCATCTCGCGCGTGGCCGGCACCGAACGTGTTTCCATGATGGTGATGGCCTGCGATATGTCGCGGTCGGCCGTGTCGCCAGCTTGCGCGGCTGCATGCCGCAGTTGCTGCTGCGACGTGCGGAATTCGTTCAAACGCTCCTCGATGGTCTGGATGTTCACGTCTTGAAGTCTCTGGGTCGACGCGGCGGCCAATTCCTTGAGCCGATTCAATGCATCGTCCAGTGCCTTGAACGCCGCATCGAACTCGGCTTCAAAGTACGAGGCCTGCCGAGGATCGTGCCCCAGCAGCAAGTAACCGCGATTGGCCACTGTGACGCGTCCCACGGCGATGGCCAGGTCGTCGGCCGTGCGCAGCAGCGGAACGGCGACCGATGCCACCTCGTCGCTGCTCTTACTCATCCGCTGGAGCGCCTGGTACACCAGCATATTGCTGATCACCATCAGCAGCAGAATGGCTCCGAACCCAACGGTCAGCTTGTTGCCAATCGTCATTCGCATGGGTGTTCGTTCTCAGGGTGGGGCTGCCAGGGAAACGCGGGGAGCGAAGGGTGGGCACCGTCTACGGTCGCTCGCGCCGTCAGGGGGTCGCTCAGCGTTGCCAGTTCACCAGCCGCTCGTGCTGCAGTAGCCTGGCCAGGTCGAGCACGATGCGGTTTTCATCGTATACGGCATGGATCCATTCGTTTGGTACATCTGCCGCCAGCACCGGGGCAGGCCGCAAACTGCTGTGCGGGATGGCGACGATGTCTTCGGCCACGCCCGCGGCCAGCGCAACCCGGCGGCCACCGCTTTCCGCCACGATGTAGTAATGCACGTCGGCCAGACCGGTCTCCGCGACGCCGAACAGCCGGCCCAAGTCGAGCAGCGACAGGATCGTGCCGCGGCACTGCACCACGCCGCGAATGAAGTCCGGCACGCGGGGCACAGGCGTGAACTGTTCCAAGGCTCGCACTTCCAGCACATGCTCCAGCGGCAGCGCGTAACGCTGCGTGGTGAGCGCGAAGCTCAAGCACACCAGCTTGGGCCCTTCAGAGGCTGTTGTTCGCAACTGGTGGCGCAGCGATTCTGCTCGCGTGGCCAACTTGTCGGCCAGCGCTGCCTGGCTCAGCGTATCAGAAGGCTTGGCAGTCAACTCATTGAGCCGCTGGCGCAGCCGGTCCCATACGTTTGCCGTCTGGAGTCGCTCGCTCATCCGGTTGCCTCACCACACATCAAGGCGCCGCGCCCTGCATACCCAGCATCGGAAGTACCGCTGGCGCGGCATCGGGTTTTCAGTTCGGACCGCGCCAGCCGTTGTAGCCCCACTTACGACCGGTCGACCAGCCCGAGCATCTGGATTAACTCGCGCAAACGGCCGTAACACATGCCGTCGCCATATTCGACCAATTCGTGCGGATCGCGCTGCTCGATCAGTTCGCGCACCGTGCGAAGGCTTTTCGCCGCCGCGGCCGTTTCGCCCTTTTGCTGCTGCACCAGCGACAGATGGAAATGGGCAAGGCAACATCGGCGGTCCAGGTACAGCGCGCGGCGGCACGCCTGCTCGGCTGCCGCCAGGTCGCCTGCATCCTCGGCCAGGCCGGCTTGCAGGATGTAGCCTTCGACCAGCAAGGGATCGTCCTGCAGCGCTAGTTCCACCTGACGCCGGGCTTCCGTCGTTTGGGCTTGCAGCAACAGGTTGTGCGCCAACTGCAATCGGGCTTGGGCCCGCTGCCGTGGATCGGTCACGGGCAACGGTTCCGCCTCAGGCTGCGCCGTAGCCACTGCGGCTGCCGCCGACTTGCCCACGCCCTGCGATGCCGGGCCCGCCTGGTTCGCGGCTCCCAATGCATGCGGCGGAGGCGGCGTGAATACGGCCGGTGATGCCGAGGTTGTCTGACCGCCGGCGCCAGGCAGCGGTACCCAGTCCGGCACCGGAGGAACGATCGGCACGGTGATGCCGGGCCAACCGCCGGCGGCAAACGCGGGCCGCGGTGGTGTGATCGCCAGGATGTCCGTGTGGGCGGAGGCCGGTTTCCGAAAGAACGTCGCCGCCGCAAACCGCTGGACTTCGTACGGTGCGATCTCGGCGTGGTTCAATTCCGTCTCGCCCAGCAGCAGCCAACCGCCGGGCCGCAGCGCATCCCAGAACTTTCGCAGGATAGCGGCGGTGACTTCCGGCTTGAGATAGATGGCCACGTTGCGAAAGCAGATCAGATCCATGCCCACCGTGCCGTTGAGCGGCGACGGGAAGGCATCCTTCACCAGGTTCAGGTAGCTAAAGCGGACTTGCTCGCAGATCCGCCGGTCGAGTTGATACCCGCCCTCGCGCGGCTCAAAGTACCGCGTGTCCTGATGGATCTGCGTATGGCGAAACGACCACGGCCGGTACCAGCCCCGCCGAGCACGCTCCAAGAAGGGCGGACTCAGATCCGTCCCCAAGATCGTGATCTGCCACGGCTGCCCTTGCAGCATTTGATCGAGCAAAATCGCCAGCGAATACGGTTCCTCGCCTGCGGCGCAACCGGCACTCCAAAGGCGAATCTCGCGTCGAGAGGCCTTTTCGGCCAGGACCGTTGGCAAGACGTGATCGCGGAGCGCGTCGAAATGGGTGTGATTGCGAAAGAAGAACGATTCGCCCACCGTCAGTTCCGCGGTGACTTGCTCCACAAAGACCGGGGGCAACAGCTCCTCGGGATGTTCGCCCCTGGGCAGCCAGTGCGGATGCTGGCCCAACACCTTGGTCACCGCCGACTGCAATCGCGAAAAACGCGAACCGGCGAGATCCATTCCGGTCTCGCGTTCCATTTGGCCGCGCAGCAGTTCCCACTGCTGGGCCGTAATTTGGCTAACCCGCTCTTCGGCCTTCATACATGTGCATCCGTGTGACGAGCCGCGGGCGAAAGGACGTTGCCGATGATGGCAACGCGCGCGGCCGCTAAGCCCTGGTTGGCAACTCGGCCAGACCGGGCGCTTCGTCAGGAGCGACAAGCCGGGCAGGATTCAGTAAGCGAATGATCTGCCCGTCGCGCTCGACGATCGTTTGGATCATTCCGTCAGGCACGCCAAGCAACTTGGCGCTCAGGCCTTGGACCTCGGGCAGTTGCATCAGGTCCAGGGCTTCATCGACTTCGACGCCGACCAGCCGGCCCGACCAGCGGAGGCAGACGATGTGAGGTTCAGCGGGCCGCACGTGATCGGCTATTCCGAGGCGTTCGGCCAAATCGAGCACCGGGATTAAATGTCCCCGCACATAAACCACGCCGCGGACAAACGCCGGGCATTGAGGCACCCGTTCCACCGGCAGGGCCGGCAGAATCTCCTCGACCGCTCCCACCGGAATCGCGTGCAGGCTCTCGCCCAAGCGGACCACCAGCACCTGGTCGCCGGGCGCACCCAAGGGCATGGCTGATTGAGTCATCTGTGGGTGCTCGCGATCCGAAGATGGAAAAACCGGCCCCTGCTTCGCGGCCGGTTGCTGCAATCGCGGAGCGGGGACGCCCACGAAAACTGTTGCAATCCTATGTCCGGTTGTGAGCTGCGGCAAGGAGACACCTGGCCATGATTATCCCTACCGCCGACTTCAACCCGATGTTCGCCGATGACGGTGTGCCGTTCCGCGAGAAGATGCTGGCCTACATTCAGCAGGAGTTTGGCGACCTGCTGGCCAGCCAGCCGGCAGCAGCCGCGGCGGTATGGCAACTGGCGCAACCATCGGTCAGCCCGGCCACAGCGACACTGCCCTGGAAGCCTGCCGCGGCTACGGCTGAGGCATTACAGTCTAACCGACAAGACCGCGCGGCCTGATATAGAAAGATTTTTCGCGGCCAACTTTTAGAGGCGCACCGCCGGCCTGCTATAGAACCGGCCGTTATGCCACGTACACCGTTTTGATATTCACAAATTCGTGAATGCCTTGCTCGCCCAGTTCGCGGCCATAGCCCGATTGCTTGACGCCACCAAAGGGCAAACGCGGGTCAGAACGTACGATGTCGTTGATGAACACGCAGCCGGCTTCGATCCGCGCCGCCAGTTCCAAGCCACGGTTACGGTCGGCCGTCCAGATGCTGGCTCCCAGGCCAAATTGCGAGCGATTCGCCAGGGCCACGGCGTGATCGACGTTGTCTGCCCGAATGACGGCAGCCACCGGCCCGAAGGTTTCCTCGGCGAATGCCGGCATATGCGGCGTTACTTCGGCGAGTAAGGTCGGCGCATAGAAGAAACCGGTCTGCTCCAGCGGAGCGCCGCCCACCAATGGCACCGCACCGGCGGCCACCGAGCGCTGCACCTGTTCGTGCAACGATTCGAGCAGATCGCGGCGAGCCAGCGGCCCTACCTGCGTTGCTTCGTCGCGTGGGTCACCTATCTTCAAGGCAAGCATGGCTTGGCGCATGCGCTCTGTGAAGGCGTCGTAGACGGCCGCCTCGACAATGAACCGCTTGGCGGCAATACAGCTTTGGCCCGAGTTAATACACCGGGCTTGCACCGCCTTGGCGGCGACCTCATCTATGTTGGCATCAGCCAACACGATGAACGGGTCGGAACCGCCCAGTTCCAGCACGCATTTCTTGAGATGCTCGCCCGCCTGTGCCGCGACTTTGGCACCAGCCGCATCGCTGCCGGTGAGCGAGACGGCCTGCACGGCCGGATGGGCGATCACGCTGCCCACGCTGCTCGACTCAATCAACAGCGTGGTGAATACACCTTCGGGAAACCCGGCGTCGGCAAACAGCGACTCAATCATCATGGCACAGCCGGGCACGTTACTGGCATGCTTGAGCAGCACCGTGTTGCCGGCAGCCAGCGTGGGGGCGGCAAACCGGAACGCCTGCCAGAACGGAAAGTTCCAAGGCATGATCCCCAGCACCACGCCCAGCGGATCGTAGCGCACCAGGCTGCGGCTGGCATCGGTTGCCACGTCACGCGGCTTTAGAAACGCCTCCGCATGCTGGGCATAATAGTCACACACCGTGGCGCACTTCTCGACTTCCGAGCGTGCTTCGGTGATGGGCTTCCCCATCTCTTCGGTCGCCAGGACGGCACATGCATCGCGCCGGGCACGTAACTGCCTGGCCGCTGCCGTCAGCAGTTGGGCACGCTCCTCAAGGGGCTTCTCGCGCCATGCGGCGAATGCCTGCTGGGCCTTTTCCACCTTCGCCCGCATGTCGTGCTCGCT
>Ga0180216_1002447_pt1 | contig 15401 bp, 15 predicted proteins | sample eDN3rd37CBELigMG_FD_128879 | JGI IMG/M metagenome (GOLD analysis project Ga0180216, IMG submission 128879) | Enriched Miracle-Growth compost microbial communities from Emeryville, California, USA - eDNA 3rd pass 37_C BE-Lig MG (version 2)... ... | reverse complement strand
TTGCTAGCTTTTATCGCTGTGGCCAGCACCCCTGCCACGGCTCAGCAGGCCGAGGCAGCTCCAAATCCCGGAGGTGCGCAGTCGGCTGATCCCAATTGGGCCGGGACAGTGACGCAAACGCCGGAGTCCGGGCCAACTCAATTTACCCCGGAGCAAACGGCGGCGGTCCAGCAGGTCAGTCATTACTTCAACCAGCTCACGAACCTGAAGGGTTCGTTCCTGCAGACCGACCCCGATAAGAAGCAGATGCGGGGCAAGTTCTTCGTCAAGAAGCCGGGCCGTTTCCGCTTCGATTATGGAGCCCCAAGCCTCAAGGTCATCGTTTCTGACGGCACTTGGCTAGCGATCCAGGATCACGACCTCAACACCGAGGACGTCTACGAACTCGACAACACGCCTTTCCGCCTTCTCCTGCGGGACGATGTCGACCTGCTCCGTGACGCGCGGATTCTCGATGTTCAAGAAGCCGAGGACCTGGTCATCGTCACGTTGCAGGACAAGAGCCCCGATGCGCCGGGCCAGATCACTCTGTTCCTGAGCAAGGCCCCGCAGCTTCAGTTGAAGGAGTGGGTGACGGTCGACGCGCAGGGCCTCCAAACGCGTGTCCAGCTCTCGAACGTCGACACGACGGAGAACCTGGATCCTGCGCTGTTCAAACGGGAGAACTTGACTCTCAAGAAGTTCCAGCGGTGAATGCTCACCTGTTGAGTGTTCGCCGCGGGCAAATGAAAGATGTTCAGAATAGGCCTCTTGTGGATCACGTTATCGTGAGGAGGCCAGAGTCCCTCTATTGAATTGGTGCGCATTAAGCTTAACTAAGGGGTGACAGGCGGCGTCACCCTGTATCGGTAGTGCCCCCCGTCTAGCCGAAGACGCTGCCTGCGGCGTCGGAGTCCCTCCCGGCGCCAGGCGCTGATAGCGCTCCTTGCGCCCAACTCCTCCCCCCGGAGTTGGGCGCTTTTCGTCTACGCGCCACTTTGAGCGCTAAGGGTGGATATTGCGGGAAGGCGGAGCCAAAGCGAGCAAGGGCTTGGTTGGGCGCCGGGCCGCGGGCCTCGTGGGGACGGCCAAGACTTTATCAATGCTCCGAAGTTCGTCTGCCAGTCGCTTCAAGCGGGCGGAAAGTCGTTCGAGGATGTGCTCCGCGAGCGTGGGATCGTTCTTCATTCCCTCGAGCAACATGGCCCGGGTAATCTTGAGCGCCCTGACCGGCTCGCGGCAAATGACCGTGGAGGAGTGGGTCGTCTCGACCAGCATCGCCATCTCGCCGATGAGGGTGCCGGCCCCGAGCTCGACGGCGTCGCTGGAAGCCGGGCCCGCGCTGCGGATGACCGCGCCCGCAACGATCACATATGCGGCATCGCCGGCCTCACCTTCCGAAATGATGTGATCGTCGGGTTTGAATTGGACGCGCTCCGTATTTCGCGCGATGGCGTACAGCTGTCGAGGCTTGAGCCCTTGAAACAGCTCCAGTCCCCTTAGCAGTTCAATCAGCCACGCGTTCGGCATCTCCGTCCTGCCCCGAGGCGTTCCATTGGCGGAACCAATGCGAAACTGCAACGGGTGCAGATCATGTGATTCGCGGCTCCCGGTCAAAAACTAGGAGTGGGATTGCACGCGACAGAGGGCAGGGTGATGCGGTCGGGCCACCTTACCCGACCGCAGGAGGTCAAAGCAGCTCAAGGAATGAGCTTGTATCCGCCGGTTTCAGTAACGAGCAGCTCGGCCTTCGAGGGATCTTTCTCAATCTTCTGGCGAAGCCGATAGATGTGCGTCTCGAGCGTATGGGTGGTGACGCCGGCGTTGTAGCCCCACACCTCGTGCAACAGGACGTCACGGGTGACGACCTTTTCACCGGCTCTATAGAGATACTTGAGAATGGAGGTTTCCTTCTCGGTCAGCCGGATCTTAGAGCCTTTCTCATCGACGAGCAGCTTGGACGCGGGTTTGAAGGTGTACTTGCCGATGGTAAAGACGGCGTCCTCGCTCTGCTCATGCTGACGCAGATGCGCGCGGATTCGCGCCAGCAAAACGGCGAATTTGAAGGGCTTGGTGATGTAATCGTTGGCCCCGGCGTCGAGGCCCTGGATGGTATCAGCGTCGGACGCATTGCCGGTCAGCATGATGATCGGCGCTCTGAAGCCCGACTGGCGGAGGGCCTTGCAGGCGTCGCGGCCATCCATGTCAGGCAGACCGACGTCGAGGATGAGTAGGTCGATACGATCGCCTTTCGCAGCTTCCACCCCTGCCGAGGCGGTCGCCACGGTCGTTACCTCGAACTCGTCATGCAAGGCGAGCTGAGCTTCCAGGGACTCACGAAGGTCCTCGTCGTCATCGACGATGAGAATCTTGCGTGGCGCACTCATTCGGTCTGGCTCCCCGATGTTATGGAATTGGTGAACAATCTATCACTCGAGAGGGTAACAAAACAGTGCCTAGGGGTCAGGGGTCTTACTTAGAGCCGTCCAATGCGACGGACTCCAGCGAGGTGAGGGTGAGAGCTCTATCGCTGAGGGCGACTCGGGGCTGGGCGACCATCAACGGCCTTCGGTTTCCATGCGCCCTCGGAAGATCCGGAAGGCGAGCGGTGAAGAGAGAGGGCGATGGCGCCACCCCGATCGGCGCCTTCAAGGTTCGCCGCATCTACTACCGGCCCGATCGCCTGATCCGGCCATTCACCCGCGTGCCTGTAGCGCCCCTTCGGCCGGACGATGGCTGGTGCGACGAAGTCGGCGACCGCAATTACAATCGGAAGGTCAAGCACCCCTACCCGGGGAGCGCCGAGCGCATGTGGCGCGAAGATCATCTCTACGACCTCGTCGTCGTACTCGATCACAATGAAAAACCGAGGGTTCAGGGCGGTGGCAGCGCGGTGTTCATGCACGTCGCCAGGCCCGGTTATCGCCCGACGGCCGGCTGCATTGCCTTTCAGCGCCAGCACCTCTTGAGGCTCGTCAGGCTGCTTCGGCCGGGGACGGTCGTCCGCACCACTCCATAAGACACGTCCTGCCCTTGGGGAAAGAAAGGGGCCCGGCGGGAGCTCCGGGCCAGGTTGAGTCTAGGGAAGAGTTGATCCGAGCGAGTCACACGAGTGGTGCCGTGCCGGCGCTCGGGGAAACCGGCACGGCCACAGACTACTGCACGACCTCGCCGTGCAGGTTGATGTCCAGGCCCTCGATTTCGGTCTGCTTCTCGACCCGGAGACCCATGATGGCCTTTACGACCATGAGGATCACGAAGGTCGCGACGGCGCACCAGATGATGGTTGCGATGATTCCGTACACCTGCAGCGGAACCTGGGCCGCGTTCCCTTCGAGGAGCCCCGGCGTGCCGCCGATCGCCTCCGCGGCGAATACGCCGGTCAGGATCGCGCCGACAATGCCGCCAACGCCGTGGATGCCGAAGACGTCGAGGCTGTCGTCATACCCGAGCGCGCGCTTGACCGAGGTCGAAGCGATGAAGCAGACCACGCCCGCGGCGATACCGATGAGCAGAGCGCCCATCGGGGCAACGAAGCCGGCTGCCGGTGTGATTGCCACGAGGCCCGCAATCGCGCCCGATGCGATGCCGAGGACGCTCGGCTTCCGGTGGACGATCCACTCGAAGAACATCCAGGCCAGCGCAGCGGCAGCGGTGGCAATCTGAGTGACGGCCATGGCCATACCGGCAGCGCCGTTGGCTCCCACCGCCGAACCGGCGTTGAAGCCGAACCAGCCGACCCACAGCAGCGATGCGCCGATGATGGTCAGGACCAGGTTGTGAGGCGCCATGTTCTCGGAGCCATAGCCTTCGCGGCGGCCCAAGACGAGCGCGCATACAAGGCCTGCGATGCCGGAGTTGATGTGGACGACGGTGCCGCCCGCGAAGTCGAGGACGCCGTCCGAGCCGAGGAAGCCGCCACCCCAGACCCAGTGGCAGATCGGAGCGTAAACGACGATGAGCCACAGGGTGAGGAAAACGAGGAGGCTCGAGAACTTCATGCGATCCGCCACGGCGCCGCAGATCAGCGCCGGTGTGATGATGGCGAACGTCATCTGGAAGGTCATGAACAGAGACTCAGGGATCGTGCCCTGCAGGCCATCCTTGGTCAAATGGGCCAGGAACATCTTCTCGAGCCCGCCCATGTAGGCGTTGAGCGCGCCGCCATCGCCGAACGCGATAGAGTAGCCGATCACCATCCAGAGGACCGACATCAGGCAGGCCGTCGCGAAGCTCTGCATGACGGTGGCGAGGACGTTCTTCTTGCGCACCATGCCGCCGTAGAACAGCGCGAGGCCGGGGATGGTCATCATGAGGACCAGGGCGGTGGACGTGAGCATCCACGCGGTATCCCCGGTGTCTAGCGTCGGCGTCGCCTCCGCCGGCTGCTGCGCAAGGGCCGGCATGGCGGTGAGTGCTGCCACGAGAGCAGCGCCGCCGGCTGTGCGCACGAGCTTCTTGAACGTCATGTCACGAATTCCCCTTCTGCTGGATGTTTGAGCTGCTTGTGCCTCCGAGATCGCCGGCGGGCCTAAATGGCGCTGTCGTCCGTCTCACCCGTGCGGATGCGGACGGCGTGCTCGATCGTGGAGACGAAGATTTTGCCGTCCCCGATCTGACCGGTTTGGGCGGCGCGGATGATCGCCTCGACTGCCCGATCGACCTCGCCATCGGGAATGACGACCTCGATTTTGAGCTTGGGCAGGAAGTTCACGGCGTACTCGGCGCCGCGGTAAATCTCGGTATGGCCCTTCTGGCGACCGTACCCCTTCACCTCGGTCACGGTCATGCCCTGATAGCCGAGGTCGGTGAGCGCGGCGCGGACCTCCTCCAGCTTGAACGGCTTGATGACGGCGGAGACGAGCTTCATTTCGGCGACCCTCTCGGTTGATGCCCGGACAGCCCGGGCCGCGAGAGCCTCTGCGAAAGGCAGGGACTCGTCCGAGGAGAGTCAAAGCGCGTGCCAGCTGGTTAGCAGCGGACTAAGTGGCTGTAACTGCGCAACAATCATGCAGTTGGGGGTGCCACTGCCAAGCTCAGGCAAGGCTATAGATGATCAAAATCTAGGCATTCAGCAGAAATTGATCATTAACTGACCACATAAGCCGTGCTGCGTTGCCGGACGAGGCCTTCCTGAGCGGCTGACGCCACGAGGAGGCCATCGCGCGTGTACACGCTGCCCCGGCAGAAGCCACGCGCGCCGTGGGCTGAAGGGCTGTCCTGCGCGTAGAGGAGCCACTCGTCCGCTCGGAACGGCCGATGCAACCATAGGGCATGGTCCAGGCTGGCGAGCTGCACGTCCTTGTCGAACAGCAACTTGCCGTGAGCGATCAGCGCCGTGTCGAGCAGGGTGAAGTCGGAAGCATAGGCCAGCACGCACTGGTGCAGCTTGGGGTCGTCGGGCAGCGTGCCGTTGGCACGCATCCATATGTACTGGACGGGGGGCGCCTTCTCCCGCGTCACGTAACGCTTGATGTCGACGAGGCGCATCTCGATCGGGCGCTCGCGCTCCCAGTAGGAACGGATGTTGTCCGGCAGCTGTTTCACCAGCTGCTTCATGAGCTCCTGCTCGTTGGGAAGGTCTTCGGGCGGTGGCACTTGCGGCATCTCAGCGTGATGCTCGAACCCCGCCTCTTCCTTGTGGAAGGATACACTCATTGAAAAGATCGCCCGGCCATGCTGGATCGCCTTTACTCGGCGCGTTGTGAAGCTGGAGCCGTCGCGGATTCGTTCCACCTCGTAGATGATGGGGTGCGACGGATCGCCGGGAAGCATGAAGTAACCGTGCATGGAATGCGCCGTGCGCGATGCCGAAACGGTGCGGACCGCAGCCACGAGAGCCTGCCCCAGCACCTGGCCGCCGTAGACGCGCTGCCAACCCTGCTGCGGGCTCTGGCCGCGGAAGAGGTTCTGTTCAAGCTGCTCCAGGTCCAGTATGGACAGCAGGGAAGCAAGCGCTGAGGTTTGTTGGGACTTCTCGGAAGACATGGGACCTCGCGCTGGGTGATGGCGGATCAGTCGCCTCGTGCGATTTAGAATTGTAGCATCGCCCTGCAAGTTGGCCCAAGGCATGTCGAGGCATGGAAGTGCTCAGGTCCGACATCGTGATTTCCGGGGGCGGCTACGCCGGGCTGACGCTTGCGCTGGCGCTGGCCAAATCCCTCGGCCCAGAGATTGCGATCTCCGTGATCGATCGGGGCGAGCCATCACCCGCTGAACACGATGTGCGGGCTTTCGCCATCTCCGCCGGCTCGCGCCACATGCTCGAGGTGCTCGGCGCCTGGCGACTGATCAAGGCTGAGGCCCAGGAAGTCCGCCAGATTCTGCTGACGGACAGCCCGCTCGAAGCCAGTGTCCGGCCCGTTTTGCTCACCTACGACAACACACTGGAAAGTGGCGAGCCGGCATCGTTCATCGTGCCCAGTGGGGCACTCAGTGCCGCGGTCGCCAATGTGGCCGAAGGTGAAGCCTCGATCCGGCATATTTCCGGTCTGGCGACCAGCTTCGAGGCCGGCGACCCGTTCCTCAAGGTTCACTTGAGCGATGCGCGGAGCATCGAAACAAGCCTCTTGGTTGCGGCCGACGGCCGGCGGTCCCGATTGCGCGATGCCGCGGGCATCAAGTGCATTGGCTGGGGATACGGCCAGATCGGAATCGTAACGCAAGTCGAGCACGAACTTCCGCACAATGGCTGTGCCGCCCAGCACTTCCTGCCCGGCGGACCGTTCGCCATTCTCCCGCTCAAGGGCAACCGATCCTGCATCACGTGGTCTGAGGACGCGGAGCGGGCGCGCGAGATCCTGTCTTATGATGACGACGCCTTCCTGGCAGAGGTCGATCGGCGGTTCGCGGGCCGATATGGCCGCCTGAAGCTGGCCGGTCCCCGCGCATCATGGCCGCTGGAGATGCACCTCGCCCGCCGCTACGTGGCCCACCGCTTTGCGTTGGTAGGAGATGCCGCCCATGGCGTGCATCCCATTGCCGGACAGGGGCTCAATCTGGCGTTTCGCGATATCGCTTCTCTGACGGAGGTGGTCGCCGAGGCTGTGCGCATTGGGCTGACCCCGGGCGATGCTGATGCCCTCGAGCACTACGAGCGCTGGCGGAGGTTCGATTCGAGTGTGTCGGCGGCGACCTTCGATGGTCTCAACCGCCTGTTTTCGAACGACGCGACTCTGATGCGCTCGGCCCGGGAAGCCGGGCTCGCCCTCGTCGATCGCTTTCCAGCCCTGAAACGCATCTTCGTCTCCGAAGCGGCGGGGCTTTCTGGCGAGGTGCCGAAGCTCCTACGGGGCGAGCTCGTTTAGTGAAAAGTTACTGACGTCAGAGCAAACGGCGACGAGCCTTCTTCTTTACCTAGCTTCGGCGGAGTGAGGATCAGCGCAGCTTCGTAACGTCGAAGCTGCGCACGCGTGATCACCAGATTTGATCCTTTTCGCCGTCGAACTCCGCGCTGCAGAACGGGCCGCCCTGGTAGAAATCGCCGACGGGATCGGGGGGAAGTTTCTCCTGTGCGGCGAGCGCTTCGTCCCTGAAATCCTCGGCGCGGCCCGTGGGGCGATAGCCGTATTTGTAGGCCACCGAATTATCCCACCAGGAGCGTTCGTTCAGAGAAGCGCCGTACATCACTTCGTAGCGCAGCTCCGGATGCTCGAGGCCGATGCGGATGAGCTGCATGAGATCGGCAGGCGAAATCCAGATCGCGAGACGGCGCTTGTCGAGGGGGCGATCGCCGACATTTCCGATGCGGAGCGAAAGCACGCGCATGCCGTGCTTGTAGGCGTAGAGCGCTCCCAGACCTTCGCCGAAGAGTTTGCTGACACCATAACGGCTGTCCGGGCGCGGCACCGCTTCCACGCCGATGCGCTGGACGCGGGGGTAGAATCCGAAGGCGTGATTGGAGGAGGCAAAGACGACCCGTTTCACGCCCTTCCGACGCGCTGCCTCGAAAAGATTATAGCAGCCGATGATATTGGACTGGAGAATGACGTCCCAAGGCCCCTCGACCGAGAAGCCGCCCAGGTGAACGATTCCGTCCACGCCTTCACAGGCGGTCTCGACGCTGCTGAGATCCGTCAGCTCCGCACGAATGAATGATTCATTGGGATGGAGGCTCTGCGGATCCTTGACGTCGCTCAGAACGATCTCCGGGTAAGCCGACGCCAGCAGGGGGCGGATCATAGTCCCGACAGCGCCTGCCGCGCCGGTCAGCAGAACTTTCTTCATGGGCGTTCCTCCTCGTCGCAATCGAGCCGTTATCACCCATGAAAAGAATTTCGGGTCAAGCGTCACGCGGCGCGGAATGCTCGGCAAGGCGGCGATAACGGGAAAGGCTGCGGCTCAGATGACCGCGCATGGCACGCCGCGCACCGGCAGCATCCTTGGATCGAATGGCCGCGGAAATGCGGCTGTGCTCGGATTGAATGCGCCGCAGATACTGTTGTTGCTGCTCAAGGGTTCCGGCCGACGTTCTGATGCTCTGTCGCGGGATGATGTGGCGGCCGAGGAACTCCAGCATCTTAATGAATTTCGGATTGCCACTTGCAGCGGCCACTGCGCTGTGAAAGGCAAAGTCCTCGTTCACCGCATGCTCGCCTTTCGAGATGGCAAATTCAATATCTGATAGGGCTTCCTCGATGGACGAGACCTGTTCCGCCGTCGCGCGCTCCGCGGCCAGGGCTGCCGCCTCGACCTCGATGGCCAGCCTGAGCTCCATCACATGGAGAATGTCCTCCAGTGAGCTCATTCCCTCGAGGCTGATGCGCAAGGGAAGGCGGCTTTCGTCAGCAACGTACACGCCGGAACCTTGGCGGGAAATGACGAGGCCCTCGGCGCGAAGTGCGGCGATTGCTTCACGGATGACCGTCCGGCTGACGCCGAGTGCAGACATCAGCTCATGTTCGGTCGGGAGACGGGTTCCGGGTCCGAGATTCCCGCTGCGGATTTCGTTCGCGATCTGTTCGACAACTTCGAGAGTCAAATTCCGTACGGGACGGAGTCGCCGAAGGAATGCCAGCTTGCCACCGCCTTTTGTCGATGATACGTTTTCGAGTTGTCGGGTCATCATACAACTTCTAGCATCCACCTGCCGCGTTAAGCAAGGCATAGGACGGATCATCCGGCAGATAGGGAGTGACAGAAGACGGTAATCATTCAATTTTGGCCTGCTGAAATCAATAGGAGCTGGCGGAAACGTCGGCCAATAAGCAGCAATAGGCACTGAGGAGGAAACGCGAATGAATAGACGTGAAGTCATCAAGCTCGGCGTCGCATCGATCGCCGCTGCCGGCAGCCTGGGAAGCTTCGGCAGATCCACGGCCTTGGCTCAATCCAAGCTCGTCCTGAAAGCATCCGACGTGCACCCGCTCGGTTATCCGACGGTCGAAGCGGTCGTGCGCATGGGCAAGAAGCTGGAAGACGCCACGAACGGGCGCATCTCGATCCAGATGTTCCCCGCCATGCAGCTCGGCGGTGAAAAGGAGATGATCGAGCAGGCGCAGATCGGCGCTTTGGAATTGGCCCGCATTAGCGTCGGACCGGTCGGCACGGTGGTCAAGGAACTCAACGTCTTCAATATGCCCTTCGTCTTCCGCGACGAAGCACACATGCGGAAGGTGATCGATGGCGAAATCGGCAAGGAGCTGCTGGACAAGATTTCCTCAGCGCCGGAGACCAGGCTGATCGGGCTTTGCTGGATGGATTCGGGATCCCGGAACGTCTACACGAAAAGGCCCATTCGCAAGCCAGAGGATCTGGCCGGACTGAAGATCCGTATGATGGGTAATCCGATTTTCGTCGATACGATGAATGCGATGGGCGGAAACGGGATCTCGATGGGCTTCTCGGAGCTCTATTCCGCCATGCAGACGGGCGTGGTCGACGGAGCAGAAAACAATCCGCCCACGTTCATCACGCACAATCATCACCAGATCGCCAAGTACTATTCGCTCACCGAGCATCTGATCATTCCTGAAATTCTCGTTTTCTCCCGTGTCGCGTGGGAGAAGCTGTCGAAAGAAGACCAGGACCTGATCAGGAAGTTCGCTGCCGAGGCGCAGCAGGAGCAGCGCCAGCTTTGGGACGATATGGTCAAGCAATCGACCGCCAAGCTCAAGGAAGCCGGCGTAACGTTTGTCACAGATGTCGATAAGAAGGCATTCCAGGACGCCATAAAGCCGGTGTACGACAAGTACGGTGGCGAATTCAGCGAGCTGATGAAGCGAATTCAAGCCGTTCAGTAATCGATGAGCGCCTCCCGATAGTGCTGGGCTGCGGGAGGCGTTTTCACCTTACGCTTTGTTTCTCCTGCAAAGCGGGTCATCGCCGGAAACCTCTCATGTATGCTCGCTACGTTCAGGCCATGAACGTCCTGCATCGCTTTTGCATGCTGGTCGCGGGGCTTTGCCTGCTCATCATCACGATCATCATACCGTGGGGCGTTTACACGCGTTACGTCTTAGGTTTCGGATCGCAGTGGCCGGAGCCGATCGCTATCATCCTGATGATCGTTTTTACGTTTTCCGCCGGTGCCGTCTGCTACCGGGAAAACCTGCATATTGCTGTGATGGCGCTGCCCAGCATGACGGCGGGTGTCGCGCGCACCGTTCTCGGATGGGTTATCGAGCTGTGCATGCTCGGCACGTCTTTATTTCTGCTCGTCTTCGGCTGGGGACTGGTGAAGACAACCTGGCATCAGGTCATGGCGCAGATGCCGTCCATTCCCGTCGGGCTCACGTATGCGCCGATTCCCGTCGGCGGCGCCATCATCGCCCTTTTCGTCGTCGAACGGCTCTGGTCGGGCCGCTTCTTTGCGCCGGCTGACGCCGAATCACCGTTCGAATCGCAGTCAGCAGGCTTAGACTGATCTTCGCTCCAGGACCGAACATGGATGCACTGATTCTTCTCGGATCGTTCGGCTTACTCATCGTTCTAGGTGTTCCGGTCGCCTTTGCTCTTGGGCTCGCAGCTATTGCGGGTGCGCTCTGGTACGGAATTCCGCTTGAAGCGGTGATGCTGAAGATATCCGACGCAGTGGACGAGTTTGCTCTGCTCGCAATTCCCTTTTTCGTCTTGGCCGGCGCCATCATGGCCGAGGGCGGCATGGCGGTCCGCCTCGTGAATTTGGCGAAAGTGTTCGTAGGATTCATCCGGGGCGGTCTTGCACTCGTGAATGTCCTCGCATCGACGTTCTTCGGCTGCATTTCGGGCTCGTCCGTTGCCGATACGGCTTCTGTCGGTACGGTTATGATTCCGCAGATGGAGAAGAACGGCTATCCGCGCGTTTTCGCGACAAACATCACCGTCTGTGGATCCGTTCAGGCTATTCTCATTCCGCCGTCACACAATGCGGTGATCTATTCGCTTGCGGCGGGTGGCACGATTTCGATCGCCCATCTGTTCTTGGCGGGAGTGTTGCCGGGATTGCTGCTCGGTCTCACTCTGATGACGATGATCCTGGTCTTGGCCTACCGCCGGGATTACCCCAAGGGCGAAGTGGTCTCCCTGCAGCAGGCGGCGAAGATTTGCGTCGACGCGTTCTGGGGTCTGCTGACGATGCTTATCATCCTCGGCGGGATCCTGAGCGGCATCTTCACGCCGACCGAGTCGGCGGCCGTCGCGTGTATCTACGCGTTCATCATCACGATGTTCGTTTATCGCGATTACAAGTGGCGGGAGTTGCCGCTTCTGATTGCGCGCGTGGTGCGGACCGTCGGCATGGTGATGATGCTGATCGGTTTTGCCGGCGCCTTTGGGTACATGATGGCTCTGATGCGGCTGCCGGCGCAGGTTACCCAGTTCTTCCTTTCCGTGACGGACAATAAGTATCTCACGCTGCTGTTGATCAACGTGATGCTATTGGTCTTGGGCTGCTTAATGGATATGGCGCCCCTGATCATCATCTGCACGCCCATTCTGTTGCCGGTCGCGGTTAATATCGGCGTCGACCCGATACATTTCGGCATGATCCTGCTGGTCAATCTGGGTATGGGGCTTATCACGCCGCCTGTTGGAGCGACTCTGTTCGTCGGGTGCGCCGTCGGAAAAGTAACCATGGGCGAAATGGTGCGGTCGATCTGGCCGTTTTACCTCGCCATGCTCTTCGTTTTGGCCCTGGTCACCTACGTCCCCTTCTTCTCTTTGTGGCTGCCGTCGCTGCTCAAGCTTTGACCGAGAACGGGGGCTGCGCGTTGCCTGGCTCACCTCGTGCCGCTAACAATTGGCTGAGCAGCATACCTGGCACATTCGAGGGAAGCCTTGGACTTCGAACTGACGTCTGAACAGCGCACGTTGCGCGATACCGCGAGGGCTTTTGCGCGTGAGCAGATGGCCCCCGTCGCGCGGGAAATCGAACGGACGAATACGCCGCTTTTGAGGGACTGGAAGCGTCGTTATGCCGAGATGGGATTTCTCGGCATCAATATTTCACCTGAGTTCGGTGGCCTGGGTCTCGGAAATCTGGAAGCCATCCTCGTGCTCGAGGAATTCGCTCGCGTGCATCCGGCCGTCGCCTTCCCGATTTTCGAAAGTGCCGTAGGCCCTATAAAGGCCGTCGAGCGGTTCGGGTCGGAAAGCCTGAAAAAGGAACTGCTGCCCAAGGTCACAAGCGGCGAGGCTGTGATTGCCGTGGCCATGTCGGAGCCCGGCGCTGGAACGGCTCTGACGGACCTGACGACGCGTGCCGAAGTCCGCAACGGCCGCGTGATCCTCAACGGCACCAAACGCTGGTGCACGGGTGGCGGCTCTGCCGACGGCTACATCGTTTATTGCCGTCTGTCCGATGCGCCGGGTGCCAAAGGCATTGGCGCCGTCTTCGTCCCAGAAGGTGTACCCGGCCTCAGCTTCGGCGCCCGCGAGGAGCTGATGGGATTTCGGGGCACGACAACGGCCGACATTTTCTTCGACAATGTCGAAGTGGCTGAGGATTATCTGGTCGTGCCGGCAGGCGGCTTCCCGAAGCTCATGGAAGCCTTCGACCTCGAGCGCTGCGGTAATGCGACGATGTGTTTGGGCTTGGCCGCCGGCGCTCTCGAGGACACGCTCGCTTACGTCCAGGAGCGGAAACAGTTCGGTAAGCCGATCGTCGACTTCCAGGCCGTGCAGCTGAAGCTCGCGGAAATCGCGATGAAGGTCGAAGCCGCGCGGCTGCTGATCTATCGCGCGGTGACGCGAGCCTCGGAGGGCTTCCCATCAGTAGCGGATTCGTCGATCGCCAAGTGCTTTGCCAACGAAATGGTGCGCGAGGTGACGGGGGCCGCGATGCAGCTGATGGGCGGCTACGGCTATTCCAAGCAGTATCCCGCAGAACAGCGCTTTCGCGATGCATGGGGCTGGGGCATCGCTGGCGGTACGATCGACATTCAGAAAATCAACATCGCCGCGGCCCTGGTCGGACGGCGTTTCGATCAGCGGCGTTGAGTTTAAACACCGGGGGCTTGTTCAGTCGCCGGTACCCGGCTTCGGCGAGAAGTAGAGCTCGAACTTGCCCTCCACGTCCCGGTACTCATCCGCATCGGGCGGAGGCGCCTTCTTGGACGTGATGTTCGGCCACTTGTCGGCATACTCGCGGTTGAGTTCGAGCCATTTCTCGAGGCCCGGTTCGGTATCGGGCTTGATCGCCTCTACCGGGCATTCCGGCTCGCACACCCCGCAATCGATGCATTCGTCGGGGTGGATCACGAGCATGTTCTCACCCTCGTAGAAGCAGTCGACAGGACAGACTTCCACGCAGTCGGTGAACTTGCATTTGATGCATTTGTCGTTGACAACAAAGGTCATCTGCTCGGCACCCCGTTTCGTCGGGCTTGTCTTACGATTCGCAGCAAGCATGCTGCACGTTGGCAGGTTGTCGCAAGTTCCGCATTGTCCCAGGACAACTCGTCAGGTTTCGCGCTTCAGCAAGCGTTCAATGGCCCGACGCTCACGTTTCGTTGGCCGCCCGGCGCCGGGGTCGCGCTTGGGTGAATGTTCGTTGCCAACGTCTCCGTCCTGGATGGGGACTTCTGCGCGAGGAGGTGTCAGCTCCTCGTAGAGCTCCCGCGCCGCAACGGCAGGCCCGCGCCGTTCGCCCGCAGCCGTCACCCTGAGCACACGCACCTGCGAATGGGCCGTGACGGTGATGACATCACCGGGACGAACGGTGTAACTGGGCTTATCGGTTCGGATCCGGTTCACGCGCACCTTGCCGCTTTGGACCAGTGCGGTGGCCAGCGAACGCGTCTTCACTACGCGGGCAAACCACAGCCATTTGTCGAGCCGCTGCGCTCCACCGGGGTCCGGTGCAGGGGCAGGGCAGCGGCTCATGAGGAGCCCGACTCCTCTGCTTGTTTCTCCAACACCTTTTTCAGCGCGCTCAGTGCTGCGAAAGGTGAATCGGGGTCGACCTCGCCGCGCTTGGGAGGTGGCGAGGAGCGCATCTGAATTGAATGACGCTCGTTCTGCCTGCGCCGATCGTCGCCGCGCCGTCCGTCACGCCGCCCGTCCTTGCGGTCGCGGTGCTTCTGGTGCGCTGCAGGAGTTGCTTGCCGAGAAGCCCCCGTCGACGCCAATGCTTCGGGCTTCTTGTCCCGCTGGTGGTGATGGCCACGACCCTGCCGCGCTTCCCGGCGTTCACCATCCTGGCGATGCCGCCGTCCCTGGTGACGTTCGGGGCGGGCGCCATCGTGCCGCCTGCGCGGCCGCCAAACCTCCTCGTACCTGACCTCTTCGGGTTTGTCCGATGAAGGCGCGGCTGCCTCCGACGCGGCTTCAGCGGCAGACGGTGACAGGGTTTCCTCTGTTTGAGGAATCTCTTCTGTCGCTAATGCAACTGGCTGGATGCTGCTGACACGTTGCGACGCTGGCGCCGGTTCCGCGCTCTGATCTGCGGATTCCGAAAGAGCGCTGCTGGCATCGGCCTCAGGCATTTTGGCTTGGGAGGGATCTGCGGTTTCGGTCGCGGCCGCCGCTCCATCCGCATTTTCGATCGACGTATTAGCTTCGACCGAGACTGTTTCAGCCGTTTCGGCCCCGGCAGACTCGCCGGGAGCAGCTGCAGAAGGAGCCTCCGTCGTCACTGGCTGCGGTTTGACAGGCCGCTTTTCGGAACGGAACCCGAGGCTCGCGAAGACGGCGCCCAGCTCCTCCGGTGAGCAGCCGAGGATGGACATCATCTCCGGTATGACGACGAAGCCGCCATCCCCGGTCGAGCCTTTGGGTGGCTGCGCGGACGGGTTCTCCGGGTTCGGACGCCAAGCCAGAAGCGGTCGGATGAGGTCGGCCAGACGCTCGAGAATATCGATGCGCACTGCGCGCGGACCGCACACGTGATACCCGCAAGCGCGATAGTAGTCTTCCGGGACACCGGCTTCCGCGCGGGCGGAAGTCAGTCCCGGTCGCGGTGGCTCGGGTAGGCTATCGAGCGACAGGCCATGTTCGCCCGCATG
>Ga0180216_1002446_pt1 | contig 15405 bp, 13 predicted proteins | sample eDN3rd37CBELigMG_FD_128879 | JGI IMG/M metagenome (GOLD analysis project Ga0180216, IMG submission 128879) | Enriched Miracle-Growth compost microbial communities from Emeryville, California, USA - eDNA 3rd pass 37_C BE-Lig MG (version 2)... ... | reverse complement strand
GAGATGCCGTCGGCGTCGGCGCGCCCGGTGCCGCTGATGGCCCCGCTGTTCGTCACGGTGCCGCCGCCGATCAGGCGAACGCCGTCATTGCTCTCGCCGCTGATCGTCCCGCTGTTGGTCACGGAGGTGCCGACCGCCTGTCCGAGCAGTGCGCCAATCTCCGGATCGAACACATAGGCGGTCGTGATCCCGGCGCCGCCGCCCGAGATGGTACCGCTGTTGGTCACGCTCGACGATGCCGTACCGATGGTAATGCCCGCATCGGGCGGGGCATCGAAGCCGTCGTAGGCGCCTTCGCCCCGGATCGTGCCGGCATTGATGACATCGAGTGTGCCGGTCGCATTCGAATAGATGCCCGATGTCGCGCCAGTAATCGTGCCGCCCGCGGCGTTCGTTACCGTCACCTCGGCGCGCGATCCGTGCGCCACGCCGGCGCCGAAGTCGCTGCTGATCGAGCCGCTGTTATCGAGGGTCGCACTCGACATGTCGCTGCCGAAGCCAACCCCATAACCGTCACCATCGGTCCCGCCGAGATCGCCCGTGCCGCGAATGCTGCCCGAATTGACGAGACTGGCGGTCACTCCGCCGCGATCGCCGCTGTTGAGCGCGGTACCCTGAACATAGACGCCGCCGGTGACGCCCGTGATGGCGCCGGCATTGTCGACGTCCCCGCCCCCCGACAGGATGATGCCATAGCGATCGCCTTCGATCGTCCCATCCGCCGCGTTGGTGACAAGCGCGCTGTAATCCTCGCTCGCCTGATCGTCATAGGCATACATCGAAATGCCGTCGGCATCGGCGCGGCCCGTCCCGGTGATCGTGCCGCTGTTGGTCACGCTGCCGCCGCCGATCAGGCGAACGCCGTCGTTGCTTTCGCCCACGATTGTCCCGCTGTTGTCCACCGCCGTGCCCGCTGCTCGGCCTTCAACGAGGCCGGTTGCAGGGTTGAAATAATAAGCGGTCGTCACGCCCGCGCCGGCGCCCGAGATAAGGCCGCTGTTGACGATCGTCGAGGGCGCGCCGAGGATCGTGACCCCGGCGTCCGGGGGCGCATCGAAGCCGTCATAGCTACCCTCGCCGCGGATCGTGCCCGCGTTGACGAGATCGATCCCGCCTTCATCGTCATAGACGCCGCTGGTCGCCCCGGCGATCGTCGCGCCAGCCTCGTTGATGATCGACACGCGGCCGAATGAGCCATTTGCAACGCCATGAGCTGCATTGCCGATGATCGTCCCGCTGTTCACAAGGTCGGACGCGGCAAGCACATTGGCAAAGGTCAGGCCGCTTCCCCCCGAAATCGTGCCGGCATTGGTCACCGACGCCGTCTTGTTGCCAGCCGGGTCGTTGCCCTGCACCCAGAGACCGCCGGCGCCGCCGCTGAGCAGCCCTTCATTCTCGACAAGGCCGCCGTCGAACAGGATTGCGCCATAGCGCGCGCCGCTGATCGTGCCCCCCTCAGCGTTGGTGATCGTCCCGATCGCGGTGACATCCGACAAGTCCTGGTCGTCATAGGCATAGACTGACACGCCGTCGGCGTCGGCGCGTCCGGCGCCCCCGATCGTTCCGCTGTTGGCCACGCTGCCGCCGCCGATCAGGCGGACCCCGTCATTGCTCTCGCCCGTAATTGTGCCGCTGTTCGTCACGGCGACCCCGACCGCACGCCCCTCGAGGATTTGTGTCTGCGAATCATAGAAATAGGCGGTCGAAATCCCGTGCCCCGCACCCGTGATCGTACCACTGTTGGCGATGGTGGCGGGTCCACCGTCGAGCGTTATGCCGCCCTCGGGCAACACATCGAGCCCATCGGCGCTGCCGTTGCCCCGGATCGTGCCCGCATTGGTGATGGCCGTTTGACTGGCGCGCGAATAAACGCCGATGCGATCGCCTTCGATCGTTTCGTCGGCCGGATTGTCGATCGAGGCTGGCGCGCCTGCGGGAACGAACCGGCCCAGTTCCGCTGCGCCCGCGGGGACCGTCAGCACGAAACCTGCCGTGACCAGCGCGGTCGTTGCACACAGCGCCGCACGATTCAAAGTCCGCCTCTTCACAACCTCATCCCCTTTTTACGTTACGCCCACGAGCAATGGCCAAAGCGCCGTCAGCGCTTCGCCCGGCACCGGCACGACGGCCGAATTTTCCGAAACGAGCGCTCTTGCCCCTTGGGGCGAGGAAAAGCATTGAAGCGGGCGGCCGCCTATCCCCACTTGTAGGGTATCGGGGTGGTGACCCGCCGGGCGTAGGCCGCTATCATATTGTGCGATGGGGATAATCGATTCGGAGGAAGCTGCGGCGGGGCAGCCGGCGGACTATGCGGAGCAATGGCTGGCGGTCCCGGAAATGCTGCTCGACCAGGTGCGCCGGGACCCCGATGCGGTAGAGGAACATTTTCACGCACTCGACGCTGCTCACGGATATCGTGCCCGTTCGGTTGTGAACATCGATGCGCTCGCCCTGCTCGTCGTCGATCCGGCAGAACGGCATCTCACCTATAGCACGGGCACCTCGCCTGCCGATGCCCATGACCTTATCGACTGGGACATGGCCGAAGCGGCGCTGCACGGGCGAACGATGCAGCTTGCGCAACCGGACGAACAGGGCGCGCATCCACTCTTGGCCTATGTCCCGGCGCTCGAAGCTTCAAACTGGGATCTTCCGGACGAGGTGAAGGGGCTTCTGGCCGAGGCGCCCCGACGGCGTGTGCTCGTCGTCACCACCTCGGCCGTGCCCCTAAAGCCCCTGCGGCGCGCCTGCGCCGCCTTCGGGATGACCGGCCTTGAAACCCGTGTCGTCGAGGCGACGCTCCACACGGGCAGCATCCGCGCTGGCGCCGCGGCCGCCAAGCTGAGCTATGCGACCGCGCGCGAAGCCATGTCGTCGGCGCTAGCGAAGGTCGGCGTCGCACGAATGCCGGGACTTCTGCATCGCCTGTCGCTGCTGTCGCTCGGTATATTTCCCAACCGCGAAGAAGCCGTTGAATTGCTCACCGACCGCTGGGGCCTCAAGCCGCGCCAGGCACAGATCGCCATGCTGCTCGCGCAAGGCCTGACGCGAGGGGATACGGCACAATCGCTCGGCCTTTCGGAGGCCACGGTCAAGAAGCAGGCCGATGTCGTCTTCCAGACCTTCGGCGTCTCGGGCGCCGCGGCCCTCGCCCGGTCCCTGAGCGCCGTCACCGCCATGCAGGCGCTGGCCGATGCAAGCCACGGCCAAGTTGGCTGGATGAGCGGCGCGGCCGAGCCGCTGCGCTTTATCGATCGCCCGGGCGGCGGCCGGATCGCCATCTCCGATTACGGTCCTGCCGGCGGTCGCCCCGTGGTCATTGTGCACAGCAGCATGACGACCCGCCATCCGCCCCGGCGGCTGGTCGCCGAACTCATGCGGAGGGGATACCGGGTGCTGGCCATCGACCGGCCCGGCTTTGGATTGACCGACGTGGCGCGAGGACGCGCCGAGAGCGATCCGTCGGATCCATTCGAGCCCGCTGCGCACGACATGCGGATCGTACTCGACCAGCTCCGGATCGAACGTGTCGACATCGTGGCGCGGGGCGGCGCGCAGGTTGTCGCCGCTTTCGCAGGTCTCTACCCGGATCGCTGCGGCGCTGTGGTCCTCGTCAATCCCGATCCCCCCGCGACGCGTGACAAACGTCGCTGGGGCGTGCTCGGTTCGTTCAAGGAAGCCTATTATCAGCGCCCCGATCTCATCTTGCCCGCCGCCCGGCTCATTACCAGGGCAATGACGCGCAGCTTCCTTGCCAAGGCGCTCCGCAAATCCATGCGCGGAAGTCCGCCCGACGAGGCGCTGGTCGCGGACGAGCACGTCATCGACGATTATTACCGCGCGATACGCATGTTCACCACTGGCCGCCTGGCGGGATATGTGCGCGAACAGGCAGCCTTGGCCCAGGGGATCAGCGGCGATTACGCGATCGACGGCAGCGGATGGTCGGTGCTGCTCGGCGCGCATGACACCTTGTCCGAGCCTGGAACGGCCCTCGCCTATTGGCGCGAACGCATTCCCGCCGCCTCCTTTGAGGTTCTCGAAAACCACGGGCGCCTCATGGCCTACGCGGCCCCTGAACTGATATCGGACCGCCTCGCCATGGCCGGCGCAATCAAACGCCCCGCATGAGCGAGGGTATGAGCGGTGCGAGTTCGCTGGCGAGATAGCCGATCGGCCCCATCGTTTCCCCAAGGCGTCGTCCCGCCTCGCCATGGAGCCATATGCCCCACGCGGAGGCTTGAAGCGGAGACAATCCCTGGGCGCCGAGGCCTCCTATCAGGCCTGCCAGCACATCACCCGATCCGCTGACAGCAAGGCCCGATCCGCCTCCGGCATAGGAAAGGCAGATATCGTCCGCGATCAAATAGCTTGTGGCACCCTTGACCATGACCGCCGCGCCGAAACGGTCCTGCGCCCGTGCAAGCGCGGCGAGCGGATCGCGCGATACCTCCTCCCTCTCGGCACGCAGCAGAGCTGCAAGCTCGCCTTCGTGCGGTGTGAGGACAATCTGGTCGCCCCGCGCGGCGATCGCAGCGGCATGATCGGCAGCGACACGCAGCGCAGCAGCGTCGAGGAGCAGAAAGAGATGCTTGGGTAGCCTTGGCAAAAGCGCCGCCAAGAGCGCGCGGGCGGTCTTTTCTTCGCCCATTGCCGGACCGATGACAATGGCGTCAAAATGGCCGATCTCGCCCACCAGAAGATCGGCGCTCTCGGGCGCAATTTCCCCGCTGTCGGTCTCGGGAAGCGCGAGGACCGCGCAGGGGGGAGCCGCGATACCCGCCGCAATCGCGGCCGACGCGATGGTTGCGATGGTGACTTTGCCGGCGCCTGCCCGAAACGCCGCCTCGGCGGTCAGGAGCATTCCCCCGGGCACCTGGCGGCAGCCGCCGATCAGGAGCACGCGCCCGCGGCTGTTCTTGTCGATATTGCCGCGATGATCGGGAAGCGGGTTTGCTTTCAGCCACCCCGTGTCGAGCGCGACCGGATCAGCCACGCGCGGCAACCATCGCATCAGGCTCGCGGGTTACCGGCACCTTGCGCTTGATCGGAGCCGTCACATTATAGCGCGCGAGCACAAGGGCGCCGTCACGGCCCGCATCCGGGTCGAGACGATATTCGGTTATCGCGCAATTGGCGACGTCCCCCTCGCGGTCGATCGCGAGAATTTCCGCCTCCGACAGATTTTCGATGATCGTGCGCAGGCAAAGCACCACCACCTGGTGCGCCACGATCATCACGCGGCGTCCCCCATAATGGAGCGAGACGGTGTCGAGGAGCGAACGAAGCCGCAATATGACGTCGCACCAGCTCTCGCCTCCAGGGGGGCGGTGATAGAATTTGCCGAGCAGGCTTCGAAATTCAGCCTGCTCGGGGTGCGCTGCTGCAATTCCGAGGCTGGTAAGACCATCGAGGATGCCGAACTCCTTTTCGCGCAGACGCTCGTCGATACAGATATTCTCTTCCGCCTCGCAGCCGCCCGTCTCGCGAAAAATCTCGGCGGTTTGGACCGCTCGGACATAAGGTGAGGCAAGCATGACTTCGGGCCGCGCGCCGGCCTCGCCGGCCGCGAACCATTCGCCAAGCGCGCGTGCCTGCTCGATCCCCAGGGCGGAGAGCGGCACGTCGACGTCGCGGTGGTCGAGCTTGATGCGCTCGGCACCCGACGCGTGCGCGGCATCGCGCGCCACATTGCCTGCGCTTTGCCCGTGGCGCACGACCCAAAGCGTGGAAGGCCAGCGCGGCGTCACCGAAAATTCTCTTTCATGACCATCCAACGCCGCGAGGTCGAAGCGGTTGCCAGCGCCATGGGGGTCGGAAGATGGTGCGCTCAGGCCTGCTCCATGGCCTGCACGGCGCGGACGGTTCCGCGAGCCATACCGGGCTTCAGCACGATCTTGGTGTAGAGATTTTGCTCGTCGTGCCAGTGCCGGTACATGTCGGCGGCATCCTCGAGCGATGCGTGGTGCGAGATGAGCGAAACCGTATCGAACTTGCCCTCGCGGATCATGCGCAATAGCTCACCGGTGTAGCGCTGGACATGCGTCTGCCCGCTTTTCACCGTCAGCCCCTTCTCCATCAGCTGGCCGAGCGGAAACTTGTCAGCGAACCCGCCATAGACGCCGGGGATCGACAGGCGGCCGCCCTTGCGGCACGCAAGAATCGCCTGGCGCAGCGCATGCGGGCGCTCGGTCGCAAGGTAGAATTTCGCTTTCACCTGATCGACGACATTGTCGAGCGTGAAGCCGTGACTTTCCATGCCGACGCAATCAATGCAGGCATCAGGTCCGATGCCGCCGGTCATCTCGTCGAGTGCCTCGCGCACGTCGACCTCGCGATAGTCGAGCACCTCGGCTCCATATTTGCGCGCGAGCGCAAGGCGCGTCGGGAAATGGTCTATTGCAATCACCCTCGCCGCCCCGAGAAGCAGCGCCGACTGGATCGTGAAGAGGCCGACGGGGCCGCAGCCCCAGATCGCGACGGTGTCGCCAGGCTCGATGTCGGCGTTGAGGGCTGCCTGCCAGCCGGTGGGAAGAATGTCGGAGAGGAAGAGGACATCATCGTCGGCGAGATCCTCGGGAATGACGACGGGCCCCACGTCCGAATAGGGAACGCGTACATATTCCGCCTGACCGCCCGCACAGCCGCCGGTGAGATGGGCGTAGCCAAAGGCTGCGCCCATTGCGTGCCCCATCATGAGGTCCGAGGCATCCCGCGTTTCGGAAGGATTGGCATTGTCGCATGCGCTGTAAAGCTGGCGTTCGCAAAAGAAGCATTGCCCGCAGCTGATCGTGAAGGGGACCACCACGCGCTGGCCTATTTCAAGGGTCGATGAAGCGCCCCTCTCGACGACTTCGCCCATGAATTCATGCCCGAGGACGTCGCCGGCGCGCATTCCGGGGATATAGCGGTCGTAAAGATGAAGATCCGAGCCGCAGATGGCGGTCGAGGTGACGCGCAGAATTGCATCGCGCGGGTTGACGATCTCGGGATCGGGAACGGTTTCGACGCTGACCTTGTGGCGGCCCTGCCAGGTGACGGCTCGCATGATGAGCTCCTCAGATATGGGACTGCGCGGGAAGTTCGGAGGCGCGCGCCGACGGGCCGGCGTTCGTAGTCACCTCGCCGGTTTCCATCAGCTGCTTGAAGCGATGAAGATCGCGCCGCGCCTGCACTTCAGGCTCGCGCTGGAGCAATTTCGCGCCCAGTCGTCCAAGGGCGCGTCCCGGAGGCTCATAGGCGAGGATGAGATGGACATAAGTTCCCCGGCCGCCAGGGGCATCCTCAAAGCGTACCTTTCCGCTGTTGGCGATATCGCTTTCGGGTTCGCTCTGCCAGCTGATCGCCTCGCCTGGAGAGACGCGGGTGATGCGGTTGACGAGCGTGACCTTCCGCCCGGCGGGCGCCTTTACCGTCCAGCGCGATACGCCATCGCCGAGCGTTTCAACGGCCACGACATTCTCCATGAATTCAGGGAAGCGCTCGACAGTCCAGGCGGCGAACAATGCATCCTTCGGCCGGTTGATCAAAAGTGATTTGCCGAACGGCGCGCGCGAGCCGGGTTTCTCGAGTGTCCAGTGGGGCGCATCGGATACAGGCGACGCCCTCTGCCTCCGGCGGCTGCGCTGCAAGGCTCTAAAGCCGATCCCCGCCGCAGCAAGACCAAGGCCCGCTGCGGCAAGGTATAGCGATCGCTTCTCGTTGCGGCCCTCTCCTGTCATCGGGAAATCTCCTGCATCCTTTGGTCTTATCGGCGAAGAAATGGCAGCGCGTCCGGGAACGGCGCGCGCCGGCGAGATAGCAGGGCACCAGGCGGCAGATATTCCGCCGCACTGATCGGGCCCTTGCCAAGCCAACGAGAGGTCCGCCCCTATTGTTCCGCCAATGGTCGCCTTGGGGCGAAGCAATGCGGTCTATTCTTGATCTGCTTTAAGATCAGGCCTCCCAGGAGACCTTTGCCCGGGCGGACGAACACTTGATCTTCGTCCAGTCCCGGATCCTGCGCGCGGTCCCGATGCGAAGCTTGGAACCAGCAGGCCCGCCGCTGCGCTTCAGCAACAGCCCAAGGGCGCACGCCCGCAGCGCGCCCTCGGCCTCGCCTCTTGAATGGAGATGATGATGGAATGGATGATTATGGCGGTCGCTGGACCGATTCTCCTCGGCCTTGGTCTGCTTTGGGCCATTGCGAACAATCGGCGTTCGCGCGCCGAAAAGCAGCTGACCGAGGAAGCGACACGGCAGCGGCGCGCCGAAGAGCATGCCGCCGCAAAGGCTCGCGAAGCGGGCGCCGAGTAGCGACGGTCCGCAAGAGGGCCCGCTATCCGGGGTTGCAGAGGTTATATTGTGCGGGCCGCGTCCGGCGTTCGGGGCCGCCCTCCCTAGCGTGACGCCCGAGGGGATCAGGAAGACGCTCGATGCTCGCACCGCAATCCGCTATCGGGGATGAAGAGCTCGAACGCGGCCTTCGCCGCCTCATTATCGAAGCGCTGTTCTCGAACACGACGGCTGCACTCACCACCGGGGTCGTCTTGACGGCCTTCGCGCTGCATCTCGGAGCAAATAACGCGACAATCGGACTTCTCGCTGCCCTGCCGTTCCTCGCCCAGCTCGCGCAGGTGCCGGCTATCGCGCTTGTCGAGCGTATCCGGCAGCGCAAACGCATTGCGGTTCTCTCGAGCGTTGCCGGGCGTTCGATGCTCGCGGTGATGGCATTTGCCCCTTTCGCAGGAGCCCTCGCGCTGCCGGGCTTGTTGCAGCGACGCTAATCCTGTGCGTCTTCGGCGCCATTGGGGGCTGCGCATGGAACAGCTGGATGCGGGATCTGGCGCCCGAGGATCGCATCGGGCGGATATTCGCCCGGCGCACCATCTACGCAACGATGACCACGCTCCTCGCCGGACTGGGCGCTGCCATCGCGCTTGAGTGGACGCCAGAGAGAAGTGCCATGCGCGACTTGGCCTTTGCCGGGCTTTACGCGCTGGGCTGCGCCGCGGGCCTTTTCAGCGCGTGGATCGTTGCGCGCATGCCCGAACCGCGCATGCCCGATATCGCAAGCGCCGGGCGGGCTCGCCGAGCAACTTCGCCGACCGCTTGGCGATGGCAATTTCAGGCAGCTCATCCTCTTTCTCGGAACATGGCAATTTGCGATCAACTTCGCGACGCCGTTCTTCACCGTCTATCTCGTCCGCCAGCTCGGCTACGACATGACGGTGGTCATGTCGCTGTCGATCGCGAGCCAGGTTGCGAACGCCATCACCCTTCGCAACTGGGGCGCTGCTGCCGACCGTTTTGCCAACAAGTCGGTCCTCCTCGTCGCGGCGCCGCTCTATATTATGTGCATCGCCGCGATGATCGGTGGCTCGCAAATTGCCGATGATCGGTTACGCCTCGCATGGCTTGCCGGCCTTCATCTCCTGATGGGCGCAGCGGTCGCCGGCGTGACCCTCGCGACCGCAAACATCGCGCTCAAGCTGTCGCCGCGGGGTGAGGCCGCCTCCTATCTCGCCGCGAGCGCGGTGGTAACGGCGCTCGCGGCGGGATCGGCCCCGATCCTCGGCGGCATGCTCGCCGATTTCTTTGCAGCGCGCGAGCTTGAACTGGTCGGGCGCTGGACCAACCCCGAAGGCGTTTATACTTATCTATCGCTCGCGCTGAGCAACTGGGATTTCTACTTCTTGCTGTCCGCCCTTTTCGGCCTTTACGCGCTGCATCGCCTCGGTTTCGTGCGCGAGGCAGGCGAGGTCGGGCGCGACGAGATCGTGCGTCATATGCTTCGCGAAACGCGCGGGACAATTCACAATTTCTCCACCGTCACCGGCCTCAAGGCACTCACCGCTGTTCCTTCGAGCCTGGTGCGCGAACTGCGTGTCCGGCGCCGCTACCGTCGGCTGCAGGCTTCGCGAAGCAGCGCGAGGGCCCCGAACTGATATCCCCGTCCAGACGCTCCCGCCCTCGCGCGCTGAGCGCTCCCGAAACATGGCGTCAAGACGAGCCTGCCGATGTGCCACAAAGGAGCTGCCGGCCAAGGCAATCCGATGTGTCCCTGCCCTGCGAGTGGGATTCGAGCTGCTGCCATGCCGACCGGCGCAACTTCGTTGGCCCGAGATGCGTCTCTTGGACGTCATGCAAGGAGATGGCAATGAACAGGCCCGACAGCGGCGACGACGGCACACAAAGCGGTCCTGGCGAACAAATCCGCCCTAGAGAAAAGAAGCCGGTCAGCGACGGGCCGGCGGGCGAGGAGGATCGCGCGGGTCCCGGCCAGCCGGTTGCGCCGGAAGGAGACAAGAAATGACAAGATTTCGCAAGGTCGGTCACGTACCGACCGAAAAGACCAACCACCCGAACATCTCGACGGAGAACCAGCCCGAAGGGGCCGCAAGGCGACCGAGCGATACGCTCGACCGCGAACCTGCGCGCGATCCCGAAAGCGGTGGGAGCATTCCGGCAGATTATAACCCCGAGAGCGGAACGCGCGTTGGCGAAGAAGACGATACGCGCTCCGGACGCAAGGGTGAGGGGCAGCCGCGGTAACACCCGCGGTTGCATCTCTCGCTCGATTATAACCCGAGTTAGCATTCCAGAATCTTGTCGGCGGCGTTGTACGCTTTACCGAAGGGAGGGCTGTTGGTCAGGGACCCGTGCCATGTTAGACTTGGGCAAATATAATGGAGTCGCAAGCCATGGGCATGAGGGCCGATCGGGATCTTTGGGGCCAGGCGCTCGCCATCGAATCTCGATATGGGGATGGCGGGCCGGACATCCTTGCACGCAAGATCGACGCATGTCGCCGCGCGGGCGCGTTTTCCGAGGCCGAGTTCTGGCGTGACGTCGCAGCGTGCCTGACGGAATTGCACTCGATCCGTGGCCCTTGCGTGGGGAAAGCATGTGGTTCCCCCACCGACGGTGCTCGATCAGCGGCAAGGCCCGACCCTGTACGTCAGACTGCCCGCAATAAGACCTGTATCAGCCCACGCTGAGCAACGCGCCGCCGGGAAGCGATTGGCGCTTCCTCATCAAGCGTCACGACATGGCGGCCTCGGGACAGCGCCCAATTGGCCGCCAGAAGAGCGCAATCCCGCCCCCTTCCGGCCGCCTCAACTCGCAACGCTGGTCCACAACGTTCCCCGCAGGTAACGACTGTTCACGAGATAAATGATGGCTACCGAATTCTCGTCGCCATAAGCAGCGGCGAGGCGCGTGCCTGTACCCGCTCGGGCCTCGACTGGTCCGATCGTTTCGCGCCGTCACTAATTGTTGAAATATCTCCGCGCGAGCTTGTCGATCTCTTCCGGCGAAGTCGGCTCACCCAACCGATCTTTGAGCGCTTGGATGCAGGCATCAAGCTGCGCGGCGATCTGATGCTCCCGTAGACGATCGAGCACGCCGATCAGCTCGACCAAGGCGTCGCGCACACCGCGCATTGCCGCCGAATGATTGGTGTCCTGGGTCATGTCCGCCGCATTTGCTCATTGGATCGCCCGCAAATCGATAGCCAGCGGAATCCAAGTCTAGCAGAGCCCTCGCGCTAGTTGAAGTCCTAGATGGACTATCAGTCTCTTCGTGTAACGGAACCAGTCGCACGGAATTGCGCCTTGCCCCCTTTATCCCATTCGGCGCAGACGACGCCAAGATCCTGGAGGAACGCCACAAGGCGGATTAGCGTCGAGGCGTGCAGTCCGGTTGCCGCCACAAGCTCGCACAGGGCTCGCGGTTCGTCGTCGAGCGCGCGAGCACGGTGTGCGCCAGGAGCGCGACGACGGGCGAGAGACAGCGGGCATTGAGATCCGTCATGCTATGATGACGTCATCGGCAAGGGGGTGCCTGCACGTTCCTCAGGCGGTGGGCGCCGAGCGCGCCCCCCCCTTCCGCTTCGCCCGACCGCGCCGCGCGGGTGATCCACCAGCTATCGCGTGCGAAGCGACTTAGGGCCGGACTGCCGAGCCCCATCGGCGCGTCCTTCACCATCGTCCGCTTCAGAGTCGGTTCCGGCGGGAAAAAGCTGCTGGAGCATGCCAAGCATGGCGGTGCGGCCGCGTTCGGTGAGGCGCACGATCACCCGCCGGCGATCGAACGGGTCAGGAAAGCGCTCGATGAGGCGTGCCTCTTCAAGTCGGTCGATCCGCCGCATCGCCGCGGCGACCGATTCCCCAGAGCTCAAAATAAGCTGCTTGACGAAGAGGATGCCGCCTTCCTCGTGGCTGATGAACAGTTCGAGGATCATGTCCCACGCGGAATCGCGTAGCAAACCCTTGGGGAGGTCGCGCGCCATGCGCAGGCGCGCCTGCAGTAGCTGCCGCGCGCCGTCCACGAGCCTGCGCTCGCCCACACTCGCGCCGCTCGCCGCCGCTTGCGACAGGGCGCCAATCGTGCGCACCGCGGCCGGCGAATGCGCCTCAGCGCTAACGCTGTCCTTGAGGCTGCTCGCACGCCCCCGGGTCTCTTCGTCACGCATCAGCCCCTCCCGCCATTTTCGCGCCGGTTTCTGGCGCGCTCCGAGCATCTGCGCCGCCGGCCTGCGCGGCTGCGAGCTGCTTCAGCCAGTCGACGAGTTCGTAGATCAGGCTCCCGTGGGAGCCCTTGAGGAGAAGCAGATCGCCATCATCGAGATCGGACAGCAGATCCGCTTTCAGTGCTTCGGGCGCGTCGACTCGGAAACCGCGCCGCTCGGCGGGGATGGCGTGCCAGAAATCTGCGTAGAGCGGGCCGACAGCATGGACGCGGTCGACGCCGCTTGCGACGACGAGTGGAGCCAGTGCTCGATGATAGGCGGCGGCCTCGGGTCCGAGTTCGCGCATTTCTCCGAGGACCGCGATCTTGCGACCGCTGCCGCGCGCTTGAGCGAGAAGCGAGAGAGCAGCGGCCATCGAGCCCGGATTGGCATTATAGGCCTCGTCGATGAGAGTGATGCGGCGCGCCCCGAGGCGGAGCTGCTTGGATGCTCCGCGCCCATCGAGGGGTCGAAAGTGCGCGAGGCTGGCCATGGCTGCGTCGAGCTCATGTCCAGCGGAGGCGACAGCGGCAAGAACTGCGAGGCTGTTGAGCGCCATGTGCCGCCCCGGCGCCCCTAGCACATAATCGACCTTCCGGCCGTCTATCTCGGCGAAGACCCGTCCGCTGACCGGGTCTTGGTCGAGCAGCCGGAAATCGCAGCCCCGCGATATCCCATAATGGAGAATATCGAGGCCACGCTCGCGGGCTGCCATATGGACGCGGCTCCATTCGGCCATCTCGCGGTTCAACACCGTGACGCCACCGGGCTGCATGCCCGCGAAGATTACACTCTTGCGCGCCGCGACAGTCGCGAGATTACGGTGATATTCGAGATGCGCCGGCAGGATATTGGTGAAAAGCGCGATGTCAGGGCGCGCGAGACGCGTATTTCGCGCCATCCGCCCGATCGCGAGCTCGAGAACGATGTGGGGCGTATCCCACGGAATCGAGGCGAGGTTCCAGGCAATGCCGTGCGGGAGATTGGCGTTGTGCCTAGTCTGCCCGACCGGGCCATAGGCCGCGAGGGCATGCCCGAGCATCGCTACCGCGGTGGTCTTCCCCGCGCTTCCGGTGACCGCCAGCACCTTGCCCCTCATCTGGCGGCGGGCATATTCGCCGAGCGCGAGGATGGCGCGGTTCAGATCATCGACAGCGAGGCGGCTTGTGCCCAAGTCCATTTCGGCTCCCGCCGGCCCTACTAGACAGGCCGCGGGCGGATGCGCAAGCTGAGCGAGGCGCCCGCGTGCAATCCCCACCTCGCCCTCGGCGGACCGCACCGCGACCATGTCGGCCGGGCGCATGGTCACCGGCGCGATACAGAGACCGCTTGCAGACCAGGCCGGCGGCGGGGGCGCGGCCCAGCGCCCACCCGTCGCGCGCGCAACATCGGCGGCAGTCCAGCGCTGCGCGCGCGGTGCGAGCGATGGGGTTTCGTGGGCAAAGCCGCCGCGCGCCTCGCATTCCAGCAGATAATTTCGGTAGGCAATCAGCCCGGAAAGATAATGTTCCACATCGTCGATGCGGACGCGGAAGGCGTGATGGCGGATGAAGAAGCTCCCGGCGATCTTGCGCGGCGCGGCGAAGAACATCGCGAGCTCGGGCCAGAAATGGCCATTGAGCAGATAGGCGGCGCGGTGGTGGAGAGCCCTGTAGAAGCGCGCGATGTCGAGCCCCTCGAGCATGGGTTCGCGCGCAGGATCGGCGCGGAGCCGGTCGATCATCTTCTCGGCCGCCATCATCAGTTCCAGCAGCGTCGGAAATGTTGTGATGCGCTCCTCGACGAACCCAAGGTGGTCGCGGATATTATCGAGCCCGAAGCGGAACCAGGCGTCCTTCGGCCGGTGTATGGTGAGTTCGTTGACGCAATAGCCGAGCCAATGATCGTGCGCCGTCCAGTGTCGCGCGCGGATGAAATGCCCAAAAGCATGCTCCACCGCAGCGAGCCAGCGCGCCTCGCGGGTGAGACCGTAGAGCCGCATCAGCGCGAACGCGGCTTCGCCGTCATAATAGATGGTACGGAAGCGCTCCTTGAGCGCTAGCTGCGGGTAGGTCAGCACATGATCGAAGCAACCGGTCGCTGCGTCCTGCATGTGGAGAATGCCGGCGCCGAGGGCGTTGAGCAGGGCGGCGTGGCGCGCGTCCCCCGTCAGGTGGCGATGCTTGACGAGTGCGAGTATGGCAACCGCGTTGCCGCCGAGCTTGATTTCGTCGTTGGCCTCGACGAGGAAGGCCGCGCGTTCGCCGCCTGGAAGATCGATCGCCCGGATGAGGTCGCGGGTCAGGCAGGCGAGCGCTCGATCGATCGCGGCGCCGAGGTCGGCGTCGCGCGTAACCTCCCAGGCCTCGAGCATCGCGTAGAGGCTGCTCGCGTGGCGCAAATTGTTGTAGGTCCCGATCGGCCGGTCGAAGCAAGGGTGCCACCCATAATGGAAGCGACCGTCCGCCTGCACCTGCGAGGCCAGATAGCGGCTGCCGTCGTTGACGAGCTGCCAGAGCTCGTCAGGCCCGAGGCGCGAAAGCATGCGGCGCCCGGCATCGAGACCCGCTCCCCCGAGCGGATGAACGGTGCCGTCGTCGCCCGCAAAAAGCCCCTTGGTGGTGAAGAGCCACACCGCTCTCTCGTCGGCGAAGGAGAGCGTCTTGAGGCCGTGTCGCTTCGCGGCATAGAGCCGGAAATTGCGCTCGTTGAGACAGGCAGATGGCTGACCCGGCCCCCCGTAGAGCATCGCGTTGGCGTTGAGCTCGGTTTCGAGGAAGGCGTGGTCAAATTCGGCGTCGAGCGCGATCCCGACCCTGACATAGTTGCGCTTGATCCGGGCGAGCCGATCGCGAAGCTCCCCCCATGTGGTCCGTTCGGCGGCGTCGGCCCAGTCGGCGCGCAGCCAGCAACCCTCGGCGCCGCGAGCGCGCAGT
>Ga0180216_1002443_pt1 | contig 15448 bp, 15 predicted proteins | sample eDN3rd37CBELigMG_FD_128879 | JGI IMG/M metagenome (GOLD analysis project Ga0180216, IMG submission 128879) | Enriched Miracle-Growth compost microbial communities from Emeryville, California, USA - eDNA 3rd pass 37_C BE-Lig MG (version 2)... ... | reverse complement strand
AGATGAACTCGCCGACATCAACATGCGGCTGGGTGCGGACGGCGAAACCGGATCCGGTGCCGCACGGCGAATGGGTCTGTTCGTGGTCGCACGTCTCGCCGACCGTCACGGCATCACGGTGCGTCTGCGTCCGACCTTCGACTCGTCCACCAATGCCGGCATCACCGCGAGCATCTACCTGCCGACCAGCCTGCTCAAGGGAACCGGCAGGAACCACGACGATCCGTACCGGATCGATCGGCCGCGCCGTCTGCCCGATCCCCCGTCGGAGTACGGCGAGCAGTTCCACGCCGACCCGGCGTCCGGATCGCAGCCGGTGGTCGGACACCGCCATTCGGCACCCACCCCCGCTCTCGCGACGCCCGGGACTAGTCCGGGTATCCGGCGCGGACAGTTGCACGAACGATGGGTCCCCCGCGGCGCGGGACAGTAGGCGACACAGGCCGCGCGGACAGCGGACAGCGGGCGGACGGTCTGCCATCCTGACGGCATGACCGTTCCCCGCGTCGACGTCCACCAGCACGTCTGGCCGGCACCGCTGGTCTCGGCGTTACGGGCACGCACCCGTGCGCCGCGGCTCGTCGGATGGACGCTGTACCTCGACGGTGAACCCCCGTACGAGGTGCGCCCCGAGGATCACGCGATCGACCGGCGGGCCGAGCTCGCGGCGCAGGACGGCATCGACCTGGCGCTGGTGTCGCTGTCGAGCCCGCTGGGGATCGAATCGTTGCCCGCGGCCGACGCGGCCGGCCTGCTCGACGCCTACCACGAAGGAGTGCTGGCGCTGCCGCGCCCGTTCGGGGCGTGGGCGGCGGCGTCGGTCGACGATCCCGATCCCGCGGCGCTGCGCGAGGTGCTCGGGGCGGGCTGTGTCGGTCTGCAACTGCCCGCCACGGCCTTGGCGGACGCCGAGGGCTACGCACGGTGCGCGCCGCTCCTCGACGAGCTCGACCGCGTCGGCGCTCCCCTGTTCGTGCATCCCGGACCGGCTGCGGCCGATCCGTCGGCTCCGCCGTGGTGGCCGGCGATGGTGTCGTACGTGGCGCAGATGCACACCGCGTGGTTCGCCTGGCACGAGTACGGGGCCCCGCGCCTCCCCGGCCTGCGGGTGGGGTTCGCGATGCTCGCCGGGCTCGCTCCGTTGCACACCGACCGGATGGCCGCGCGCGGCGGTCCGGCGACGATCCCGTCGGCCGGAGTGTTCGTCGACACCTCGTCGTACGGTCCCGAGATCGTCGACGCGGTCACTGCCGGGCTCGGCCACGACCGCGTCGTGCTCGGCTCGGACCGCCCGTACGCTGCACCGTTGTTGTTCGACGACGAGCGCGACGAGCTCGTACGGCGACACAACCCGGCCCGGCTGTTCCGAACGTCACACGAGTGAAAACCTTGACAGCGCCGCATTCGGGCGCTGAAGTGATCGGCATGCATCTTCCGGCGACCCTGCGACATCGCAGGCTTCATGTGGACTACGTCCGCATCGCCGGTGGTTTCTGTGGCTGTCGCGCCTGTCGTTGAACCCGGCCCGACCCCTTTCTTCTGCTCGGACGACATTTCGCTCCCGTCCGCCTCCTGCCTCGAGGAACCACGATGCCTGCTGCTCTTCTCCCCACCTCCGTGCGCGCCGATCTCGCCGGAATCGTCCGTGACATCGCTTCGGACGTCTCCCGCTGGCGACCGCTCGTCCGCTTCGACGAGACCGAACGCTGGTACACCCGGCTCGACGTCGCCGACGACTACGAGGTGTGGTTGCTGAGCTGGCTTCCCGGGCAGCGCACCGGCATCCACGATCACGGCGGAAGCGCCGGCGCGTTCGCCGTCGCGCAGGGACAGGTCCGGGAGGACACCGTCGACCAGCCGTGGTCGGAAGATCTTCCCGGGCAACACGTGACGATCTCCCGCAACCGTCTGGCGGCCGGCACCACGCGTCGCTTCGACGGCCGGCACGTGCACGAGGTCGTCAACGACGGCCCCGTCCCGGCGGTGACCGTGCACGCCTATGCCCCCGCACTGGACTCGATGAGCCGGTACCGGCTCGAGAACGGCATCCTCACCCTCGCGACCTCGGAGCGCGCCGGCGACGACTGGTGATCCACTCGTGACAAATCCGGCACAGTGGGTATCCGCCGGGATAGAGTCGAAAGCCGACCGTGCCGTATCCGAGGGAGCAACCCGTGAAACGCTTCGCACGCACCACCGCACTTCTCGCTGTGTCCGCCTTCGCTCTGGCCGCCTGTTCCTCCGGCAGCGGAGACGATGATCCTCTCGCCGGGGATACCGCGGACGGAGGCGCGATCGTCGTCGGTTCGGCGAACTTCCCGGAGAACGTCCTGCTCGCGGAGATCTACTCGCAGGCGCTCGAGAGCACGGGAGCCGAGGTCACCCGCCAGTTCAACATCGGCAGCCGCGAGATCTACTACGACCAGGTCGCCTCGGGCGCCATCACGCTCGTCCCCGAGTACAACGGCGCACTCCTCGCCCGGATCGACCCCGACAACACCGCCTCGACGACCGAGGACGTCAATGCGGCCCTGTCCGAAGCGCTTCCGGACGGGCTCGAGATCCTGGCCTCCGCCCCCGGTGAGAACAAGGACGCCCTCGTCGTCACCGAGGAGACCGCGCAGCAGTACAACCTGGTGAGCATCGCCGATCTCGCACCGGTCGCCGGCGAACTCGTCCTCGGCGGACCGCCGGAGTTCGAGACACGCCAGCAGGGTGTCGTGGGTCTGCGCGAGGTGTACGGGGTCGAGTTCCGTGAATTCGTCCCCACCGACACCGGTGGCCCCATCACCATCCGCGCACTCTCCGACGGCACCATCCAGGCCGCGAACATCTTCACCACCGATCCGTCGCTGAGCACCGAACCCTTTGTGGCGCTGGAGGACCCGGAATCGGTCTTCGGAGCCCAGAACGTGACCCCGCTGGTGCATCGCGCCGATCTCGACGACGACGACGTCGCGAAGATCGACGCCGTGTCCGAGAAGCTCACCACCGACACCCTCGTCGTCCTGGTCGGACAGGTGGTCACCGACGGCCGCGACATCGATGTCGTCGCCGAGGAGTGGTTGCAGCAGAACGATCTGAACTGACGGAAGTCGGTGCCGCGTGATCACATTCGACAACGTCGAGAAGCGTTATCCCGACGGGACCGTCGCCGTCGACGGGCTCTCGCTGGAGGTCCCGACGGGCACCCTGACGGTGTTCGTCGGCCCGTCGGGGTGTGGGAAGACCACCTCGCTGCGCATGATCAACCGGATGGTCGAACCGTCGGGCGGGCGCGTGCTCGTCGGGGGCCGCGATGTTCTGGACGAAGATCCCCGGATCCTGCGCCGCGGCATCGGATACGTCATCCAGCACGCCGGGTTGTTCCCCCATCGCACGGTGGTCGACAACGTCGCCACCGTGCCCCGGTTGCTCGGCGCGAGCCGCAAGGAGGCACGCGCGACCGCGATGGACGTGCTCACCCGGGTCGGACTCGGAAAGGAGCTGGCGCAACGCTATCCGGCGCAGCTGTCCGGCGGGCAGCAGCAACGTGTCGGTGTGGCCCGCGCGCTGGCCGCCGATCCCCCGATCCTGTTGATGGACGAGCCGTTCTCCGCGGTCGATCCCGTGGTCCGCAAGGATCTGCAGGACGAACTCCTGCGCCTGCAATCGGTGCTGGCCAAGACGATCGTGCTCGTCACCCACGACATCGACGAGGCGATCAAGCTCGGCGACCGCGTGGCCGTCCTGCGACCGGGTGGGGTGCTCGCCCAGTACGCGACGCCGGAGGAGCTGCTCACCTCCCCCGCCGACGATTTCGTCGCCGGATTCCTCGGCGTCGACCGCGGAGTGCGGCTCATGTCGTTCTTCTCGTCCGCCGACCTGCCGCTGCGCACCGATCCGATCGTCACCCGCGACGACGCCGAACTCGCCGTCGGTGACAGCTGGCTGCTCGTCGCCGACGACGACGGACGCCCGGCGGGGTGGCGCGACGGCAGTACCGATACGGAATTGCTGCCGGTCGGAAGACCGTTCGTTCCCGGACGCGATCCGCTGCGCGTCGTGCTCGACGCCGCCGTGCTCTCACCGTCGGGTCATGCCGTGGCGGTGGACGACGACGGACGCGCACTCGGGGTGATCAGCGGCGAGGAAGTGGCGGCAGCGGTCCGCGCGGCGCACAACCGCCGGGAGACCGGCACCCCGTCTCCGCTCGAGATGCGGAAGTCGCGGTGAGCCTGCGGATTCCCGGCTATCTCGGGACGTTCTGGGAACTGCTCGGCGATCATCTCGTCATGGCGCTCGGCGCGTCGCTGCTCGGCCTCGTCCTCGCTCTGCCGCTGGGCCTGGCGTGCGTGCGGTGGCCGCGGGTGTACGCTCCGGTGCTTGCGGCGTGCAGTGTTCTGTATTCGATTCCGTCGCTTGCCTTCTTCGTCCTGCTCATCGCGTTCACCGGCATCAGCCGGACCACGGTGATCCTTCCACTGGCCGTCTACGCGCTGGCGGGCCTCGTCCCGAACGTCGTCGACGGATTGCGCGCCGTGCCCGACAGCGTCCGCCAGTCGGCGGTAGCGATGGGGTTCTCGACGCCACGCCGGTTGCTCACCGTCGACCTGCCGCTGGCGATTCCCGCGGTCATCGCGGGACTGCGAGTGGCCACTGTCGCGAACATCAGCATGGTGAGCGTCGGAGCGCTGATCGGCATGGGTGCCTTCGGGGCGTTGTTCACCGCATCGGTGCAGCTCGATCGTCTCGATCTGGCGATCATCGGCATCATCGCGACCGTCGTGATGGCACTGGTCGTCGATGCGGTGCTCGTGCTCGTCCAGCGTCTGTCCACACCGTGGATGCGCCGTACCTCGAAGGTGTCCCGATGACGACGAAGGGACGCCGATGACCACCCTGCTGCACTATCTGGCCGAGTACTTCGGCGACGCCGCGAACTGGTCGGGCGCGTCCGGGATTCCGACGCGACTGGCTCAGCACTTCGGCTACACCCTGCTCGCGTTCGTGATCTCGGTGCTCCTCGCGTTGCCGATCGGTCTGTGGACCGGGCACACGGGCCGCGGCGGTGTGCTCGTGTCGCTCACTGCGAACGCTGCCCGCGCCCTCCCCACCTACGGCCTGCTCGTGTTGCTGGTCGTGCTGTACGGGATCGGGCTTGTTCCGGTGATGGTGCCGCTGGTGGCACTCGCGATCCCACCCATCCTGTTGAACTCCTACGAAGGGATCCGCGGGGTCGACCCGGCGCTGACCGACGCCGCCCGCGGGATGGGGATGACCTCGTCCCAGATCCTGCTGCGGGCCCAGCTCCCCGTGGCTCTGCCGCTGATCCTCGTCGGCCTGCGCACCGCCGCGGTGCAGATCGTCGCGACCGCGACCATCGCCGCGGCGGTGAGCTTCGGCGGGGTGGGAAGACCCATCGTGGATGGTCTCGCACGCAGCGACTATGCCCTGGTCGTGGGCGGGGCCGCTCTGGCCGGGATCTGCTCGCTGGTGATCCTCGCGCTCTTCGCGGTCCTCGGTCAGGTGCTCGTCTCACCCGGTGTCCGGGCCTCGCGCGACTAGCCCGTAAGGCCCCTTCGGACGCCTCCTGAAAGGCCGAAAACCTGTCGGTGGCCCGGAGCACACTGGAGGTAGAGACGAAGTCCTATCGAGGAGGCGCAGGTGCGATGTATGCACAACGCGAAACCTACTTCGGCTGGACGTCTCGGCGCGTACCTCTGTACGCAGCCGCGCAGCCCACGGCATCCCCGGCCGGCCAGGCCGCATCCGGTCCGAGCATCCGTCCCGACGACGAGAGCGTTCCCTCGGGTGTGACGCTCGACCGCATCCTGCCCGAGTCCGTACTGCACGGCCGTCTGGTCGCGTATCACGACGCGGACGAGGACAGGGACTACGTGGCCGTGGCGGTCGGCGCGGTGGCGGGTGAGAACGATGTGCCGGTCCGGGTGGCCGAGGAGGAGACTCTCGTCGTCTCCGCGGCCCGCAGCGTGATCAACGGGATCCTCGTCGGCACGGAGGACGACGACCTCGACGAACTGGAGGTCGCCCGTCAGCTCCGCTTCGGCGGACCGGTCCGCGACCTGCTGGAGTACATCGGTGCCCGGTCGGTCGTGGTCGACTGGAGTCCCGCTGTGGCGTGATCCGGCAGAGCCGTGGCGTGATGTGACCGAGTCCCCGTGATCGCGGATGTGTGACGCGCCGACACACACATCTGCAACGACTCGGCATTCAGGTGGTACGGTCGTAGGTGTCCCCGTGACCAAAACGTAATAATTCGGGGATTATCGCAGCCCTGGTGTGGGTACCCGAGCCTTCGGGTTCCACTGGGAGGGTGACCGGAAGTGGCGATGCCGGACTGATAGCTACGCCCGTCGGGGGCAGCCCGGCATCGCCACTTTCGACCCGGTTTTCCGGATCCCAGGTCTCAGTTCTCTGTTGTCTCAGTTCTCTGTTACCGATGCAGCAGCGGCCATCGACGCCAGGGCTGCCGGCGTCTCGACCGCGAGGAGATGACCCACCTCGGGAAGCGCCACGAAATGCGCACCCATGTCGGCTGCCAGCTTGTTCAGCGCGTCGACCTGCACGAGGGGATCCTTGCTTCCCACGACGACCTCGACCGGACGCCCGCGCCAGCGGCGCAGCACGGCCCGATCGATGCGGGGCATGTTCGTCAGCGACGTGCAGTACGCGCCGACACGGCAGGACCACCGCAGGGTCTGCTCGTCGGGCCGGTAGTCGCATCCCGCGAGTGCTCGAAGGTACCGCTCGGTGTTCTCGAAGTTGGGCTCGTTGCGCCACTGCAGGCCGGGAATGAGGGCGCGGTTCCACCGGACGCGCGGGACGAGCCCCAGCGGCGCGGCGATCACCAGCTTCTCGATCCGGTCGGGATCCTCCACCGCAGCAGCCACCGATGCCGACCAGCCGAGACCGATCACGGGAACCCGCTCGACTCCGAGTGCATCGAGCACCTCGACCAGCCAGTGGCCGTAGACGCTGTGGATCCGGCTGTCGGGCCGACTGCCCGCGCTCGCACCGGGAAGGCCCGGCACATCCACGAGCACCACCCGGTGATGCTCGCCGAACTGCTCGGCGAGCAGACGCAGCCCCGCCGCCGGGAGGTCGCCACCCGCGAGCACCACGATCGGCGGTGCGGTCGCAGGACCCGTGGTGAGCACGTAGGTGTCGCCCAGCGAGGTGCGGGCGACGTGCTCCTCGACGGGACGCTCCCAGTAGGTCAACAGTCCTGCGCACGCGTGGTGGATCACGCTGCCGTCTCCGGGGCAGCGATAGGGCGAACGTGTCAGCAACGCCATCATCCTCCTACCCGGACGATTCCGGGGACGACGAGGGATTCACGGAACGGCATGAATGGATCTTCTTTCGTGGGGTACGATCGTCTTTCGCCGCCGGCCTCAGGCACACCGCACGACACCGTAGCCCAGTGCTCGGCGTGAACGCCACCCGTGGTTCCGGAAAATTTCACAGCCGTCCCTCACGTCACTTTCGTGCCGAATGCCCTTTCACCCCTGCGCCTCCAGGTCCTCCCACGAGGCGTGGACCTGCGGGCGGAAGCCGTAGCCGGTGTCGGGATCGGGCAGATGCCCTTCGGGGTCGATCACGACGACCTCCACACCGTCCCGATGGAGCCGACCGATCATCTCCAGCAACATCCTTCGACCCACAGGCAGGACCGTGCGGACGAGGGAAAGGTCGAAGACCAGGCGTTTCGTCTCCACCGGATCGTCGACCACGGCCGTCACGAGACCCTCGGCACTGGTGAACTGGAGGTCGCCCTGCAACTCCAGAAGAGTGAGAGACTCGTCACCCTCGCCGATGACATGTCTTCCGCGCAACACCGAGTGTGCGACCATCGGCGCGTCCATCAGATGCAGGTTCATATCGCGGGAGAGACGACCGAAGGCGGCGACCCCCTGGACGCTGGTGCCGTGCTCGTCGAGGCGCGGCGAGTACGCCGCAATACCCAACTGTCCCGGTAGGATTCCTATGATTCCTCCGGACACGCCGCTCTTGGCGGGGATGCCGACGGTGGAGAGCCAGTCCCCCGCCGCGTCGTACATCCCACAGGTCGCCATCACCGACAACACCTGACGCACCACGTCCCGCGAGAAGATCTCCTCGCACGTCACGGGTTGCACGCCACCGGCCGCGAGTGTCGCGGCCATCATCGCGAGGTCCTTGGTCGTGACCGTCACCGAGCACTGCCGGATGTACCCCTCGACGATCTCGTCGGGATCGTCCTCGAAAACCTCGTATCCCCGAAGGAGGTTGGCGATGGCGACATTGCGATAGGAGTTCTCGAGTTCCGAGGCCGCGACCTTCTCGTCGATCGCCAGGTCGCGACCGGCCAGGGACGACAGCAGGGAGCGGATGTCCTCCACCGAGTCCTCGACCGGCCTGTCGTCGAGCACCAGGGCGTGTGCGGCGAGCGCACCCGCGTTGATCATCGGGTTCAGCGGACGGCCCGTGTTGCGTTCGAGGGAGACCTCGTTGAACGCCTCCCCGGAGGGTTCGACGTCGATCACGTCCAGTACGGCGTCGAAGCCTCTCTGTTGCAGTGCGAGACCGTAGACGAAGGGCTTCGAGATCGACTGGATCGTGAACTCGGTGTCGTCGTCGCCCACGGAGTACATCGCACCCTCTGCGGTCACCAGGGTGAGGGCGAACCGGTCCGGGTCGGCCCTCGCCAGTTCGGGGATGTAATCGGCGAGTGTGCCCGAACTGTCGGCACATCCTCGGAGGACTTCGGTCAGATAGTCCGGCAACGGTGAACGCATGCATTCCATCGTGACCGAATCGGACGCTGCCGGGGTAGGGAGTGACGAACGCGATTGAACCGACAGACCGGCGGGTATGCCATCCCCATGACTGCTCTGTCGTCGGCGCTGTCCGTGCCGTTCCGAGTGGGATCCGCGCTGCGCGGAGCACGCGTGTTCCATCCCCGCGGCGCGACCTTCGAAGGGATGGCCGAACTCGAGTCGTCCTGGTGGCCGCAGCAGATCCTCCGCCCCACCCCGGTGATCGCCCGGGTGTCGCGGGGCATCGGCACGCCGGACGGGATGCCGGACGTACTCGGTCTCGCAGTGCGCTTCGCCTCGAAGACCGGCCCGTGGGACGTCCTGCTCGCATCGGCCTACCTGCCGGGCCGGGTGACGTTGGTGCCGGCCCGCTCGTGGTCGAGTGCCCGCTACAGCACACTCATGGCCTACCGGACCGACAGCGATCCCACGCCGCGGTGGATCACTGCCGTTCCGCGCGGACAGCATCCGTCCTCGACGACCTCCGTGCAGGCACTCGAGGCGCCGCTCGAGTTCTCCCTCCTGGTGGGTTCCGCCCGCGGCCCCCTCGAAGCGGCGGGACGCCTGACGCTGAGTCGCCGCCTGCCCGAGAAGAATTCGGAACAGCCGTCCTTCGATCCGACCGTCCACTGCCCCGGATTCGTCGATCCGTGGCCGGGCTGGCTCGTCGAGACGCGACGCGACGCCTATCGGGCGAGCCGGGCCGGACGAGGCGCCTCCCTCGCCCGGCCGCAGCACACCGTCAGCTGATCACCGCGTCGATCGTCTTCTTCAGCGCGGACGGCTGCGCCGGTGACCGCGGGGCATCCTTCTTCATCTCGAGCATGCGGGCACCGATGTCCTGCAACTGCTTACGGCCGAGCGCCTCGCGCACCCTGGGGAACCACTCGTCCTCCTCCTCGTCGATGTGATGCTCGACGTTCTCGATCAGGACCGTCGTCTTCGCATCGAAACGCTCTGCGTCGGGCTTCATTCCGGCCAGTTCGACGACGAGCACATCGGCGACATGGTGTTCCTCGTAGGACTCGAGGATGTCGTCCTCGAGATCGGGAAGCAGGGAGCGTATCTCGGGGTACATGCACTCGTTCTCGAGATAGGTGTGCACGGTGAGGGCTTCGATGATCCTGTCGACGATCTTGCCCTTCTCCTTCTCCCCCTCGGCCTTCCGGAAGTCGCGGAAGAGTTTCTTGATCTCCTTGTGGTCTTCCTTCAGCAACACGATCGCGTCTGTGGACACGGTTCCTCCTGCGGCGTGAGCACTGCCGCCCCCAGCGGGCGTGGCACAGGAATACCCATCCGCGACACCGTCACACGCGCACACGATCCGCATTCGCGAGGATGGCCGCCCGCAGTGCCGCCTCCGGACCGCTGAGCACGGAACGACGCGCCATGAGCACGAACTCGATCTCCCCCGCATCGGGAAGCAGTCGCTGGGGATCGCGCACCGGGACGAGACCGGGCGGAGGGAGCCGTTCGGCATGCAACACCACGCCCAGTCCGGCGAGCGCCGCGGCGCGCAGACCGTTGAGACTGTCGGTCGTGCACGCGACGCGCACACCGCGCCCGCTGCGCTGGAGGACCTCGAGCGCGATGTCGCGGGTCAGGGCCGGCGACGGGTAGGACACCAACGGTGTCGGCTCGCCCGGGTCGAGGACGTAGTCGGGGGCGGCGAGGAAGACGAGGCGCTCGCGGAAGATCAACTCGCCGTGGCGGCTGCCCGGTCGGCGCTTGCCGAAGACCAGATCGAGTTCGTTGTCGTCGAGCCGACGCTGCAGATCCTCGCTCAGATCCACGGTGAGTTCGAGATCGATGCGGGGATGACTGCGCCGGAACTCGGCGAGGATCGACGGCAGTTCGTAGAGCACGAGGTCCTCGGAGACCCCGAACCGCAGCCGGCCGCTGAGGGGCGACTCCGAGAAGTGTCTGCGGGCAGCGTCGTGGCGATCGAGGATCTCGCGGGCGAAGGCCGCCATGTCGGCGCCGTCCGCGGTGAGCTCGACGTTGTGGGTGTCGCGCACGAACAGGCGGCGCCCGATCTCCTTCTCGAGTCGCGCGACGTGCTGACTGACCGTCGACTGACGCAGGCCGAGTCGCTGGGCGGCCGCGGTGAAGCCGCGCTCCCGCTCGACGGCGAGGAAGCTCTGTAGGTGCACCGGATCGAACACGATCCCATTTCATCACGAATTGCGATTACAGAAAACGTGGTGACCGTCTTCTGTAATGACCTCCTGCTGCCGTACCGTCGATTCGTGCTCTCCAAGATCCCCGTGCTCGGACGACTCGACCCGTTCCTGCTCGCCATCCTCGCCACCGTCGCCGTCGCTGCCCTGCTGCCCGCCGACGGGGTCGTACTCGACGGCGTGAACTGGGCCGCCAAGATCGCCATCGGGCTGCTGTTCTTCCTGTACGGCGCGCGCCTGTCCACGCAGGAGGCCATCGAGGGTCTCAAGCACTGGCGTCTGCACCTGACGATCCTCGCCACGACCTTCGTCGTCTTCCCGCTGCTCGGCCTGGCCGCGAAGGTGCTCGTGCCGTCGATCCTGACCGACCCGCTCTATCTCGGCGTCCTCTATCTGTGCCTGTTGCCGTCCACGGTGCAGTCCGCCATCGCGCTCGTCTCGGTGGCGCGCGGCAACATCCCCGGCTCGATCGTCTCGGCCAGTGCCTCGAGTCTCATCGGAATCTTTGCGACGCCACTGCTCGTCGCGCTGACGATGTCCACCCAGGGCGTCACCTTCAGCGGGTCGGCCGTGCTCGACATCGTGCTGATGCTGCTCGTGCCGTTCGTCGCCGGTCAGCTCCTGCGGCGCTGGATCGGCGGCTGGGTGAAGGCCCACGGAAAGCCGCTCAAGCTCGTCGACCGCGGATCGATCATGCTGGTCGTGTACGTGGCGTTCAGCCGCGGCATGAACGAAGGAATCTGGTCGATGATCTCGGTGGGCCGCCTGCTCGCCCTCGTCGGTGTGTGCGCGGTGCTGCTCGTGATCGTGCTCGCACTGACCTGGTACTCGTCGCGCGGACTCGGTTTCGAATACCAGGACCGTGTCGCGATCCTCTTCTGCGGCTCCACGAAGTCCCTCGCCACCGGTCTGCCCATGGCGATCGTGCTCTTCCCCGGCCAGCCCATCGGCCTGATCGTGCTGCCGCTCATGCTGTTCCACCAGATGCAGCTCCTGGTGTGCGCGGCCCTCGCCGGCCGGTTGGCGAAGAAGGCACCGGATGGGCTCGTAGCCGTATAGGAGAGCGAAGCCGAAGCTCCTGTTAGACGAAATCGAGGGTGAAATCCGCTGATTCCGGTAGCGGTGACGTCGTCGTGCCGTCACCGTGCAGGGAGAACCCCGATTCGCGAACCTCGGCTCGAAGGAGCACCGGCATGGGTCTGCTCTTCCACGATCATCTGCACGACGAGTTCGGAACCTGGCCACTGGCCTACATCCCCTACGGCGGCGCCGACTTCGGCGAGATCGCCGCAGTGGCCCGGCAGGTGGGGGAGGGTGACGACGCGGACTTCTACCGGGCGTGGGTCGAGGCCGGGGACCGTCTCGTCACCGAAGCGGAGACCTGCGCGGCCGCCGGACACGACGATTCGGCACGCGAGTTGTTCCTGCGGGCGAGCGCCTACTACGCGACCGCCTATCACCCGCTGTACGGATCTCCCGTCGACCCGCGTCTGATCGCCGCCTTCGACAAGCAGGTCGCGGCATTCGATGCCGGGCTGGCGATCGGGAACACACCCGTGAAGGCTGCCAGGATTCCGTTCGAGGGCACCACGCTTCCGGGATACCTGATTCCCGCACCCGGCCACGAGAACAGCGTGCGTCCGCTCATCGTCTTCACCAACGGATACGACGCCACGATCACCGACATGTTCTTCGCGTCGGCTGTAGCAGCGCTGCGGCGCGGCTACCACTGTCTCCTGTTCGATGGACCGGGCCAGGGCGAGATGCTCTACAAGCAGAACATGCCGATGCGCCCGGACTGGGAAACGGTCGTGCGCGCGGTGATCGACCATGTGATCGCCTCACCGATCGTCGACCCCGAGCGCATCGTGTTGAGCGGATGGAGTCTCGGTGGGTATCTCGCGCCGCGTGCGGCATCCGGTGAGCATCGTCTGGCAGCGGTGGTCGCCGATCCCGGTCAGTGGAGCGTCGCGGCCGGCACCCGGGCCCTCGGGGCAGCATTCGGGCTGTCCCCCGAGGTCCTCGACGATCCTCTCTCGATGAGCGCGCAGGACGCCGACTCGATCATGGCTGCGGTGCAGTCGGATCCGTCACTACGCTGGAAGATCACCGCCCGCGGATTCTGGGTCAACGGCGCCTCGGACATCCGGGAACTGTTCGCGGAGATGAACGAGTACACACTCGACGAGGTAGGCGAGCGTATCTCGTGCCCTGTCGTGGTGACGGCGGCCGAGAGCGATGCCCTCGCACACGGTGCGGGAACATTCGTGGATCGGCTCGGCGACACGGTGACTCTCATCCCGTTCACCGACGCCGAGGGTGCGGGTGGGCATTGCGAGATGGGCAACCGCACCCTCCTCAACAGGCGGGTTCTCGATCGGCTCGACGAACTCCTGGCCCGCACGCCCTGACGATCAGCGGTCGGGCCAGCCCGTGTACGCCTCCGCGAGATACTGCTGCCCGTACCGGGACCCGACGACCGCGGCGAGTTCGCCCAGCGCCCGCTTGTTCTCGAACAACGTTGCGTCCTCACGGGTGTGGAGCATCGAGGTCATCCAGTACGAGAAGTTCTGTGCCTTCCACACGCGCTCCAGCGCCGTGTCGCTGTAGGCGTCGAGCAGGTCGGACGAGCCGGTGGAGAAGAACGAGTCGAGTGCGCGGAAGAGCACCCGGACGTCGGCCAGGGCGAGGTTGAGTCCCTTGGCGCCGGTCGGCGGAACGGTGTGGCCGGCATCGCCTGCCAGGAAGAGGTTTCCGTGCCGCATCGGTTCGCACACGTACGAGCGGAACGGCAGGACCATCTGTTCGAAGATGGGGCCGCGCTTCAGTTCGAAACCGTCAGGGCCGTCGACACGCTTCTGCAGCTCGTCCCAGATCCGCTCCTCGCTCCACGTCGACGCGTCCTCGGACGGATCGCACTGGAAGTACATCCGCTGCACCGACTCGTTGCGTTGACTGATGAGGGCGAATCCATGATCCGAACGCGCATAGATCAATTCGGGTGCGCTCGGCGGAGCCTCTGTGAGGATCCCGAACCATGCGAAGGGGTACTCGATGAAGTGGTCGGTGCGGACGTCGCCCGGAATCGCCTTGCGGCAGATGCTCTGTGATCCGTCGGCTCCGACGAGGATGCGGCACCGGATCTCGACCGGCGTGCCGTCGGATTCGGTGAACCGGATCTTCGGTGTGTCGGTGGTGATGTCGAGAACCTCTGTGTCGCAAGCGCTGTAGCGCACATCACCACCGTCGCGTTCGCGCGAGGCGGCCAGGTCGACGAAGACCTCGTTCTGCGGATACAACCACACCGACTCACCCACGAGGTCCCGGAAATCGATACGGTGACTCTCGCCTCCGAAGCGCAGATCGATGCCGTCGTGGCGGTGCCCTTCGTTCAGGACACGGGTGTCGACTCCACTCTCGGTGAGCAGCGACACCGAGCCGTGCTCGAGGATGCCCGCACGGTGGGTGGTCCGGATGGTCTCGTGATCACGCTTCTCGACGACGATGTTGTCGATCCCCGCCTTCGCGAGGAGGTGGGAGAGCATGAGACCTGCCGGGCCGCCGCCGACGATGCCGACTTCGGTGGTGACGACCGTGCGGGTTGCGTTCATGTGTTCGTCCTTCGCTGCGCGTATCCGATTCGCGTCGCATCGAGTGTCGTGCGCCTCTCCCACCGCACACGTCGACTTCTCGTTCAATGAGAAAACGACCTGGTCAGTCCGGGGGACGCTCGCCCACTCCGCGCGCGATGCCGCGGGCAGCGGCCATGAGGACAGGCACGACGGCCTGCTGCCGGGACGCGCCGGTGGGCACCACCACGCCGAGCGCCGCCAGTGCATGACCCGACCGTGCGAGGACGGGCACCGCGATGCCCGTGGTGCCCTCGTCGAGCACACCGTCGAAGCGCGCATAACCCCGTCGGCGGACCTCCGCGAGCGCGCGACGGAAATCTCTCGTCGTCGCAGCGAAACGCTTCTCCACCTCGGGATGTCGTCGCCGATAGGCTTCCTGCACCTCCGCAGGTGAGAACGCGAGCATCGACATGCCCAGCGACGTGTCGTGGACGGGGAGCCGACGCGCGACCGAGGCCTGGTTGACCACCGAATCGGACGCCGACAGCCGTTCGAGGACGAGGACCTCGTCGTCCTGCAGGACCGCGAGCTGGGTGTGCTGGTGCACCACCGACTGCACGTCCTGCAGGAAGGGCAGCGCCGCCTCCCGCAGATCGCGCGCGGGTGCACTACGCGCGACGAGCTCCCACAGGCGCAGACCGAGCCGTACCCGGCCGTCGTCGTCCCGGGTGAGCAGACCGTGTTGCACCAGCTCGCCGACGAGCCGGTAGGTCGTGGCCTGCGGGATGCCGGACCTGCGGGCAAGACTCCCGACCGTCAGGCGGGGTTGGGTGTCGTCGAACGACTCGAGGATGCGGACGACGCGGTCGAGCATCGAGTCACCGGACGGCGAGTT
>Ga0180216_1002441_pt1 | contig 15450 bp, 29 predicted proteins | sample eDN3rd37CBELigMG_FD_128879 | JGI IMG/M metagenome (GOLD analysis project Ga0180216, IMG submission 128879) | Enriched Miracle-Growth compost microbial communities from Emeryville, California, USA - eDNA 3rd pass 37_C BE-Lig MG (version 2)... ... | reverse complement strand
GCCGCCGCCGACGCCGACGACAACGCCGACGACGAAGAGGACGAGGGCAGCGAGGACAGAGGCAGCGGCTGCAGGTGGTAGCAGGTCGCTTCGGGACAGATCGGCCGGCCGGAGCAGCAGACGCGCCGTGCTGGCGCAGCCGACGCCGCAGCCATGGGCAAGACGCAGAAGAAGACAGGAAAGGGACGCTTGGACAAGTACTACAAGCTTGCCAAGGAGCAGGGCTACCGCGCCCGCTCGGCGTTCAAGCTGATCCACCTGAACAAAAAGTACAACTTTCTCTACCGGAGCCGCGTCCTGATCGACCTCTGCGCGGCGCCCGGCGGCTGGCTCCAGGTCGCGGCCAAGTACATGCCAGTGTCGTCCATCATCGTCGGTACGGCGGCTCACGGCTGTCTCGGGGACGACCGCCCTTGGCTCCGCCGCGGGTAGCTAACGCCAGCTGCCTGGCCTGGGGCGGTGAGGCCTCCTGGCAGGCGTGGACCTGGTGCCCATCAAGCCCATCAAGAACGTCATTACGCTGGTGGACGATATCACTACCGAGAAGTGCCGGCAGGACCTGCGCAAGGAGCTCAAGAACTGGAAGGCCGACGTGTACGGAACCGTTCAACGGCGGCAGTGGCTGGGGCCTCGTGCTCGGGGCTCAACATTGGGCGTGGGTGCCGTGCCCGGCCATGTCGCCCCGCCCCCTCAGGGTCCTGCACGATGGCTCGCCCAACATGGGTACCACGTGGCTGCAGGATGCGTACACCCAGTCCGAGCTGACGCTCAAGGCGCTCAAGCTCGCGTGCGAGTTCCTGATGGAGGGCGGTACGGTTTCTGGCGACGCCCGCGCGGGAGACTGGCGCGGCCCCCCTCACGTCGGGCACGCCGCCTGAACGTGGAACCTGCCGGCGCAGGCACGTTCATCACCAAGGTCTTCCGCTCCAAGGACTACAACGCCCTGCTGTGGGTGTTCAACCAGCTCTTCAAGAAGGTGGACGTCACCAAGCCGTCGTCCTCCCGGTGCGATACCGGACCGAGCGTTTCGTCCGCGTTGCACGCGCATACGGCTCTAAACGAGGGCGTGCCTGAGCGGTAGCGCCGTCCCCGCCGGGCAGCAATGTGTCTGCGGAGATCTACGTGGTGTGCACCGGCTACCTGGCGCCGGCCCAGCTGGACCCGAAGCTGCTGGACGGCAAGCACGTGTTCTCGGAGCTGCCGGAGCAGGCCAAGCGCGTCGACATCCTGCACCCGGAGGTGCGTCCGCCGTCGCTGGCCGCGATGCGCCCGTAAGGGCCACACCGTCCGGTCCTGATGGACAAGCGGCGGTCTCGACGCTATGGCGGCGTTTCTTCGCCGTTTGCAGAAACGCAAGCGCAACCGCGAAGGCTACGACGAGTTCAGCACCGTCATGTTCAAGTCGGCGCCCGTGCTGACCTTCATCAAGGCCGTGGACCCCGTGCTGGCGCTCTCCTCGTACAACCAGTTCACCTTTGATGGCGAAGAGAACGCCGAGTACGGAACCGCTGATTGATCGTGTGGCAGATATGGCCGCGTGCTGACCGCGCAGATGCGGAGTCGCGCTGCGTGTGACCGCTGCCGTCCAGGCTCCTGGCGCACCCCGAGACCACGGAGGACGTGAAGCAGGCGCTCAGCGACCTGCAGGTGCTGGGCCGCCGCGAATTCAAGATGCTGCTCAAGTGGCGGCTGCAGATGCGGCGCATGCACCAAGACAAGGTGCGGCCCCGCGAGGTCGGTCAACTCGCGACAACTGCAATTCCCTCTAATAACACCCTGAACTATGCCCCTGCCGCCTCGTGCGCCGCCCCAGATCAAGGCGGCCAAGGCCGCGGAGGGCGGCGAGTCCACCGAGGAGGAGGCTGCGGCGGAGCCCGTGGTCACGGCCGAGATGGAAGAAATCGCCGTGGACGAAGAGGTGCGCCGGGTCGGCTGTAGCGCGAGGCGCCCGCCTGCCCGCTCACACGATGCTTGGCGACCTCTGTTCGAGCACGTCGCGCGCCATCAGCTGGCGAAGCTGCAGCTGGAGCTGTCGCGCAAGGCCAAGCGGGAGAAGCGCAAGCTGCTGCTGCGCAAAGCCAAGCAGCGCGAGCGCATGCGCCTGCAGATGGACGTGCCCAACGACACGGCGGCCGGCATGGCTGACGAGAGCCTCTTCAGCCTCAAGGCCATTCGCGGTGCCCCGGTACGCTGCCGCGTCCGCCGCTCCCGCGTCTTGGAGTGCCGGCAGATCGGCTGACGGCGACGTCAGGTGGTGCCAAACGCACTGCGCTGCCCCTTCAGACGCTGGACCGTGTGGCCGACGGCGAGGACGAGCCCGACGAGGAGGACGAGGACGACGCCGTCCCCGGCCGGCCTCCTCTGGGTAGCGCGCACGTTTGTGGCCGTGACCTGACACACAAAGAGAAATGGATCGCTGACCGCCGCATTCGGACGCACGCCAATGGCGCCCTTCGGCTACTCTAGACGAGGAGGACGACGACGAGGACGACGACGAGGTCCTGGACGACGACGCGTTGGAAGGCGAGGACGCCGACCGGCTGATCCGGCTGCGCCGCATGGAGCGCGAGCTGGAGCAGCAGTACCAAGAGTTCCTGATGCGCAAGGACCCCAAGAAGGCCCTGCAGCGACACCAGGAGCAGCGGCGCCGCCTGCTGGCCAAGTCGGGCGTGGCGCCGGGCGACGACGCGGACGACGCGGACGACGTCGACGACGACGCGGCGGACGCCGGCTCGGCCAACCCGCTGCTGCGGGACGGCAAGGACCTGAGCCAGGAGGACCGGGACGCCAAGCGCAAGGCGGCGCTCTGGTTCAGCCAGCCGCTCTTCGCCAAGGCACTCGGTCAGCTGAACGACCCGCTCAACCAGCGTGCGGAGGACCAGGAGGCGGAGGCGGAGGAGGACGACGACGACGACGAGGCGATTCGCGCCATGGCCGCCAAGGTGCCGATGCTCGCCGCCCGGCACCGCAGGGGGGTGCCACCTAGGGAATGGCTACTGATGCTGCCCGGCCCGCGTTGGGCTGAAGGCCACCACAGGCCGCCAAGAACCGCAAGGCCGCGGACAAGGCCGACGCCGGCGCCGACGCCGACGAGTCGGTCCGTGGCACGCCGACAGCAGATCCTGCTTTGCGCAGCATCACACTAATGCACAACACATCCGCACGCACGGTTGATTCACATGCAGGGCACCGCCGCCGACAGGGAGGACGCCGTCCTCTCGAGCGACAGCGACTGGAGCGACGAGTCGGACTCGGAGAGCGACAGCGACAGCAGCGACAGCGAAGACGAGGACGAGGACGGCGGCCGCCGCCGCGGCAAGAAGGACAGCGGCAAGATCGAGGAGGTGCCGAGCACCGCGGGCGTCGGCAAATCCAACGGTGGCGTCGCGCGTGCTGGAGAGACCCGTGCTGCAGGCGGGCACGCTAACGCGATGGGCCGTTATCGCCCGACTGTCGGTTGGGGGCCGCAGGCGGCCCGCTGACCGTGGAGCAGCTGGCGCTCGCCCGCGTCCTCATCGAGAAGGGCCGCGAGTCGCTCATTGACATGGGCTTCAACCGCTACGCCTTCAACGACGAAGGGCCGCTGCCGCCGTGGTGCGTCGGCGTGGCCCGCGCGCCGGACGTGGCCGATTTCAACACCGCACTAAGCCACTGCATCGCCGTGGCTGCGAAACATCCACAGGTTCTCGGACGAAGAGACCCGGCACCGCCAGATCCAGGCCCCCGTGACCAAGGCCGATGTGGCCGTGTGGCGCGCCAAGATGAAGGAGCTCGACGCCCGCCCCATCAAGAAGGTGGCCGAGGCCAAGGCGCGCAAGAAGCGCCGGGTACGCTCAGCGTGCCGCTTGGTGGCTTTGCGCATGTACAGCGAGCGCTCACCATTGCCCCCCGCGTTCATAATCCTGCCGAGCGGCGCGTTCCGCCCAGGCCGAGCTCAAGATGGAGCGCCTGCGCAAGAAGGCCGACGTCATCAACGAGTCGACCGACCTCAGCGAGCGCGAGAAGGCCAAGTCGATCACGAACCTCCTGCGCAAGACCGAGAAGAAGGTGCAAGCGAGCTTCGAGCCACCCCCGCGTGCCTTGCCCGGCGAGCGTTTGCTGACGCACGCCCGGAGACACGCGTCCTGGAGTGAGTCGCGCGCCACAGAAGGACAAGGTCGCCGTGATCGTGGCCAAGGGTGGCAACAAGGGCTCGCGTGGCCGGCCGGCCGGCGTCAAGGGCCGCTACAAGGTGCGCCGTCCGTGCGAGCCACAGCTCTGGGCTCTTCACGCGGATGGGCTAAGCATGCTTTACCCGTGTCAGCGACACGGGTGTGTGCCCCACGCAGATGGTCGATGCGCGCATGCGCAAGGACCTGCGCGCCGCCAAGAACAAGGAGAAGACCAAGGGCCGCGGCAAGTCCAAGGGCAAGAAGAAGAACAAGTCGTCCGCGTAGGCGTTGCGCGGCGGTGTACAAAAAACTGGCTGCAAGCCTGCTTCAAGCCTCATGCCTGTTTGCTCCACATCGTAAAAGCGCTTTCAACTGTACAGAAGGTGGATAAAACATGCGCACTAGCGTTAGTCAATCACAAAGTTTGGGTGCACGACGATGGCCATGTCGTCCGGGTCGGGCTCCGCGTCGCCCTCGGCCTGCGGCGGCCGCAGTGCGATGAGCACGTGGTCCTGATGGGTGGGGGGCGACCGCGCGCAGCGCACCCGCGACCCACCCATCAGCCTACGGCTGCCCGGCGCCGTTTCAACAGCTGTGCCGCACGCTCGCGTGGGCCATACCCGAACGACGAGGTTGGTGATGACGCGCTGCACGAGGTCCCGCTGCTGCTCCAGCGCCTGCTCGTTGGGGATCTCGCTCTCGATCTGCTCCAGGTACCAGTTGACCACGTCCTTGCGCTTCATGCCCACGCGCTCGACCTCCTCGTTGCGGCGCAGGTGGTGCACGAGCATGTACGCAATCGAGCGGTACTTCTCCATGGAGATCTTGACGCCGGCGGGCTGCTTTGATGCCCACCAAGGCGGGGAACAGCTCATGCGTCGTGGGCGGTGAGTTTTTTCTGGTTTTCATGTTTCTTTTTTGGGTGGCGGCTGATCAACCACGACCGCCACGGTGCAAGCGAACCTTCTCGGCGGCGGGCTTGGCCGTCCCTGCGTCGTCCTCCATGGCGTCCTCCTTGGGCGGCTCGGGCTCGACGACCTCGTCCAGGTCCACCTCGGTCGACTCGACGTGGATGATCGACTTGCGGAGCAGCCGGTACGCCTCGCGCACGTACGCGGGCGTGACCTGGCGGTTTCCTCGTGCGCATGCACGCAGCGGCAACCACGACGTCAGGCGTCTGCACCGCACGTCATTGTACGCCATGCTGTGGCGAACCTCCTGGGCGCAGTTGAGCCGCGCCAGGGCCTCGGCCAACCGGATCATCGACTCGAGCTGGCGCACGGTGATGCGGTACGACGACGAGCCCGGCCCGCCCTTGGTGTCGTTCTGGCGCAGCTTGCGGTAGTGCTCCACCAGCAGCTTCTGCGCCTCGGCGTTGATCTACACCCATTGGAAGCTCCGCCGAAGCAACAGAGCGCGAGGGCTTAGACGGTGCCTTCGCTAAGTGCGCGCGAAACCTGGCGCTCGCTGCGTACCCGCGGCTTGAAGGTGCGCGCGTACTTGATGTAGCGCTGGAGCTGCTCCGTCGTGAACTCGGGCTTGGCGGCGGTGAGGCCCTTGCGGTGCACGTCCAGGATGTGCTTGGCAATGTTGTAGTCGGCCGTCTCGTCGCACTCGTCGATGATCACAAAGAACAGGTCGAAACGCGACATGATGGCGGGCGACATGTTGACGTTCGCCTGTGACCGGGGGACCGGCGCACAGTCACGGCAGCACCGGGCTGGCAATCAGTTTGGGCAGCGTCGAGAGCCCTGCGTGTGGCGGCCCATGTCGCACCTTCAGCGACCGGCGCTGGTCGTAGCGACCGCCCTGCGGGTTCGCGGCGGCGAGGATGGACGTCCGCGCGTTGAGCGTGGCCTGTCACGAGAAAATGTTGGCGGAGAACCTGTGAACAACGCGCTTCGGTTAGCCGGTGGCAGGCGCATCGGTGTCTGTGGCAATCGGGCTGCAACCGCACCTGAATGCCGGCCTTGGCGATCGAGATGGTCTGCTGCTCCATGGCTTCGTGGATGGCAACCTGGTCCTTGACGTCCATCTTGTCGAACTCGTCAATGCAGCACACGCCCTGCCAAGAGTCGCATTCACGCGGGGGGAGAGAGAAAGAGAGAGCGCCGCCGCGGCAGCGTGAGCGCGAGGCGTGCACAGAGTGCTCGGTGCACAGAGAGGTGCCGCAACGCACGTTGTCCGCCAGCATCAGGGCACCCGCCTCGATGGTGAACTCGCCCGTCTCGTCGTCCTTGACGACCGACGCGGTCAGACCCGCGGCCGAGGACGCCTTGCCGGAGGTGTACACGGCGCGCGGCAAGAACGACACAACGTACCTGAGCATAGCGCTTACGACAAACTCGCGCATGGCATGTGAGAACAGCGGCTGGCGGGCTGCGGGGGTTTACGCGGCGTCTGCGTACTTGAGGAACTGGCTCTTGGCCGTGCTGGGGTCCCCGACGATGCAGACGTTGATGTCGCCACGCAGGTTGGTACCGCTGACGGTCGTCTTGTGGACACCGCCAAAGAGCATGAGCAGCACGCCGCGCTTGATCTCGTCGTGGCCTTTTGCAAGGGAAACAATGCACAACGGGGTGACACCCGTGGGCGGTTAGACCCGGCATTGCATCCCCCGCGACTGAACGCAGGGCGCTACCGAAAACGGTCGGAGCGATGGACGACGCGAGGCGGCCGTACAGGTTGGGCGAGTTGCGCATCTGCAGCAGCTCCGCCTGCTCTTCCTCCGTGAATGAGAGCAGCACCGACTCGGTCGACTCTTCCAGATCGTCCGAGCGGATGGACGCGCCGCCAAACTGGAGGGGCGCATCGTAGTATGCGGTTCGCCCGCACGTTGACGCACGTCAGCGGAGGCTCCCCCCAACACCTGCATGGGCGCGGGTGGACGGACCTTGGAGTCGGCCGGCTGGACGGTGCAGGCCAGGAAAGACAGCTTGTAGGTCAGCTCGCGCACACCCAGCGAGCGCAAGCCGGTGGCGCCCTCCGTGCCGACGCTCTCCGGTAGGCGGCCCGCCGTCGACGAGCGCAGGTCGACGCGCCCGTCTGCATCCGCGTTTCCAGGCCGGAGGAACGAAGCAATCCGCAGCGTGTCAGGGGGCACGCCCCAATTGTGTCGCCGCCGACGCCGCCTGGTGCCGTACTGGCCATGGCGAGCTGGCTCACGTCCGGCACGACGATGAGGCACCCCGTGAAGCGCGCCTTGTCGCCGGGCTTAGCGCGGTCGACGATTTCGTTCCGGACAATCACGTCGATGCTGGATCCGCCGCACCGCAGACGAGCGCGACGTGCGCGGCGTCAGCCAACGCTGCCCGCCATCACGCGCAGGTTGGGGGCGCCACGGCGGACCTGCGCGGCATCGAGCCAGCGGGGATCTCGCTCGAATTCTCCTGCACGCGAATGCGCTGCCAGTCGGCAAACTTGGACTGCTCCGTGATCAGCTCCCACTGCGAGCGGTTCTGGCAGGTCTCGTTCGGGCAGATGAGCGGCTGCAGCGGCGACCGGCAGCACAAAAGGGGGCGCGGCGCAGCACGTCAGCTCCGCAGGCCGCCTTGCGGCATGCCTTGCACGGGCTGCCGCCCACGGACCTCGGTGTACTTGAACTGCTGCTGGACGTTGCGCACGATCGTCGAGCACTCCAGGCAGCGGAACGTGCCGGACACCAGCTCGGGCCGCACCTCGGACGTGCGCGTCACCGTGCCTGTGATGGTGAGCAGCTGGCCAACCTTCTTGGTCTTCAAGCTGCGGATGCTGCGAACGGCGGAGCCCCATGCGAGGACGTGTGTCGCAGCGAGGCGCGCGTGTTAAACGATGGCGCCCAGGAGCGTTGAGCCACCGCCACGCCGGCGTACCCCTGCGAGCCCGGCAGGTCGTAGAAGGCGACATGAAAGTCCTTGTAGGTGGCGTTACCCGTGCGCGCATAGTCCTCCTCGTAGCGCAGCACCACCTGCAGCACCGCCTCCCGGAGGAACGGCTCCACACTGCGCGCGCCAGTGTGCCGCCCAGGGACGGCGCGGCGTCGGCCTCAGTCGGCGGCCGCTCTGCGCCGCAGCCAGCGTGCGCAGCCCGTACTGGTAGTACTCGGTGACGATGACGCCGGCCAGGTCCTCGCTGTACTGGAGCACGTGCGAGTAGTCGACAAAGAGCGTCGTCCGCTCGTCTTGGCGCATGATCTTGATCTGCGTCAGGTAGAACGGGTCGGCGCCGTCCTCGGCGGTGTACCTGTCCCGGCGGGCAAGTGCGACGCGTTTTGGGCGGCGGAGCGGTGAGCATTCTGCAGCCGCCTGCTGCGGCGCATGTGCCGCTCCGGGGGCGACCCCGTACGTCTCCAGGAACGTGCTGAAGGCGTTGGCGGTGTTGCGCCCGACCTCGTCCACCACGCGGGTAAAGCCCGCGGGCTGGGCGACCTCGACGGTCTCCATAGCGTTCGACGGCAGTGCGGCAGCGCTGGGCCGCAGTACGTCAACTCGATCTCGCGATCTTGCCCCCGTCCGCTTCAGCGGTCCAGGCCGTCCTCGCGGTGGCAGGGCAGCGCGGTCCTGGACTCGTCCGCAGATCGGCCGTCCATGCAGCGATCACACCGCCGTGTCGCTCCTTCAAACTTTGCTGCCGCCGTCTGTCAGGTCTCCAGCTATCGTCCTTTTTTGCACCGGCGCCGTCGCTCGTTGCTGGCGGCGGCGGCGGCGGCGGCGGCGGCGACGGCGGCGGCGGCGGCGGCGTTCTTGGAGGAAAAAAGAGAACTTTTGGCGCGAAAGAAAACGTTTTTGGCGCGAAATGCGCTGATTGGTTGAAAGTTGGCGCCAAACGTCCCGACGCCATTCTGCCGCTATTCTGCCATTCCACCCGGCAGAACATCCAAAAGGGCCATGACGCCTTGGTATAAATGTATCTTCAACGCCCCTAATCGTGTGTACAGGGCGGACTGTCTGCCGGTATTCTGCCGGTCTGCCGGGTGGACTGGCGCCAAACTTCAAAAACGTTTTGGCGCGAAACCCGCGGCAACCGGCAACCCGCGGCGCAGGACGAGCCGCGTCGGCCGCGCCCGCAGCGGACACGGCGTCGCAGCGGCTGGGGCGGAGGACAGGAAAACGGAAAGGGAGATCGGCGACGTGGTCTGTGAAGCAGGCACTCTGTCGGCGCGCATTCATGGGCGCGTAGGTCGCGCGCAAGAGATGGCGCACCGCGAGGTTGCGACGTTCCCGTTCGCGCCGTCCATGCGCGAGAAGCTGCTCCGGGCCGGCTTCCGGACGCTGCGCGACATTCTCGAGCTCACGCCCGTCCAGCTCAGCCAAGGTGCGTGCGTGACGCCGGCGCCTAGAAGCAAGGCCTGGTCGACTCGCCTCACCGTCGCCCGTCCTCGGTTCTCGACGGTGTTGTCGTGCCGGCAGAGCTGGACTGCGCCCTGGACGAGGCGCTCGCGCTGCTGCAGGCTGCGCAGCAAGCCGACCGGCAGCCGGTGCCTCAGGGCGTATCGGCGGTTGAGCTGCTGCAGCGCGAGGTCGTCGCGCCGCGCATTCGCACCGGCAGCTCCGACCTGGACGATCTCCTGCACGGCGGCATCCCCGCGGCCAAGCTCACCGAGTTTTGCGGCGCCCCGGGCGTGGGCAAGACGCAGCTGGGGTGCGAGTCGCGCCAGCCCGAGCCTCTGTACGAGCGCTTAGCCCTGACGATCGCATGCATCGACGCTGCGTGCCATTGGTACATCAGCATCCAGCTGGCGATCAACGTCCAGCTGCCCAGGGAGCTCGGAGGTGCGGGGGGCGAAGCCATCTATATCGGTGCGGCGCGCTGGCGATGGAGCTCCGGGCGGCCCGCCATCGCTAACAGCGAGGGCGCCCTCCATTTTGTATTGCCGCATCTTTTGACGCAGACACGGAGGGATCGTTCATTGTGGAGCGCGTGGCCGAGATTGCGGAGAGCACAATCGCACAGCTGGCCGAGGCGGCGGGCGCCAACGGGCTGGCGCCGGCCAGCGTTACGGTCGAGGCGCTGCTCGGCGGCATCCGCTACTACCGCGTGCACGACCACATCGAGCAGGTCGCCCTGCTCAACCTGCTGGATGGCATCGTCCACGCGCGCCCTCAGATCAAGCTCGTCGTGCTGGACTCGATCGCCTTCCACTTCCGCTACGACTTTGGCGATATGGGTCTGCGCTCGCGGCTGCTGAACGGCATGTCGCAGACGCTCATCAAGCTGGCGCACAAGCACCAGCTCGCGGTGGTGCTCATGAACCAAATGACGACCAAGGTCCGTGCCGGCGACGGCGATGGGCAGTCCGCCCTCGTGCCCGCCCTGGGTACGACCCGCCGCGCAGGGATCCGACTGCGGAGACGCGCGCGCAGCTCACCGTGGCTCTTCGCCTGCGTGGCTTGCCGCGTCAGGCGACTCGTGGGGCCACGCCTGCACCATTCGCGCCATCCTCTCGTGGCGCGCCACCTCCCGGTACGGTGCAGCTCGGGCTGCGTAGGCGGACGGACCGTGCTTCTTCTCACGTGGTCGTCGCCTTCGCGGCCCGCACAGCGCTCCTCACAGGGAGGCGTACCTGCTCAAGTCACCCGCGGGCGCCCAGCGCAGCGTTTCGTACGCCGTCACAGTACGTCGGCGGACGCTGCGTTGGTCCGCGTCGCCGTCGCTAAGCCCGCTCCAAGGCACCGCGGTGGGCCCTCTCGCATAGGCGGGCGGCATCCGCAATGCCACAATGCGGCCGGCGGCGCCGGCGGAGGACGACGGTGACGCGGAGTCGGATGCCAGCCACAAGCGGGCGCGGCTGGAGGTGCCGGCATGACTGCGTGGATGCGGTGCCAAGGTCACTGACTGCACAGACACAGCTAGAGTCCACTAGTCTTACACGTGTACAGGCCAACTGCTGAACCGGCAACGCACAATACTGTACATCTCGTCTCGCCGATGCTCAGACCTGCTGGTGGTTGAGGGCCTCGGCCAGGTCGAGGTACTCGGCCACAAAGACGGTGAGGATGCGCGCCCAGTCGGCGACCACGCCGGCGTCGAGCACCGCCGCGGTGTCGGCGAGGGTGTGCCACGCGGCGGGGAACGGCGCGGGGATGAGGTGCACGATCGGCACGCCTCGCATCAGGAACGGGATGTGGTCGTCCTGCACCACCTCGTGCGGCTGGCCCGACGTGACCGGCGCCTCGGACACAAACATGGCTGGGTAGCCCGGCCCGGCGTTGTTGGCGCCGCGCTGCCGCAGCCGCGCCTCCGTCCGGCGGAGGCCGTTGTAGAGCGACTGCGTCCGCGGGAAAAAGCTCGGGATCCGCGCGTTCCGCGTGCCCAGCAGGTCGAGCAGCACGAGCACCTCCATCTCGTGCAGCATGGTGCGGTTGGGCAGGAGCGCCGACGGCTCGGACGCCCAGCGCTCGGCCAGGTGCCGCGCGCCGTAGAGCGAGTCGGTGGCGGTCCACTCCTTGAAGGCCTCTTCACCGTCAAAGAATATGAGCTGCAGTGTGACCTGGCGGCGCTGCTGCCGCTGGGCGAGCAGCGGCTGGAGGCGGTGCGCCAGGCTGAGCAACAGCGCGCAGGGCAGCGCCGAGTCTGTGGCGCCCAGGAAGACGCCGTTCGGCAGGATCTTGGAGTCATAGTGCGCTGCCAGCACGAGCTTGTGGGGCGCGCTGGCATTGTGCGTCGCCACAAAGTTGATGAACGTCCGGTCGCCGACCACCGTCGGCGTCGTAAACTTGTCCTGAGCAGCGGGATGGGCGGTGCGCACAGAGTGAGCGCGACAGAGAGCGACCGCCGTGAGAGCCTGCGCGTGGAAGGAGGGTGGAGGGGGCCCAGTGGCGCACACCTCAAAGACATCCCAACCCAGCTGGCCTAGCTGGGTTCGCAGAAAGTGCTGGACGTACTGCACACGCAGACGTGGACGTTTGTTGGCGTCCTTTCGTCAGTCCACCGGCACGGCTCTGGTGTGGCCATGCGCGGCGCGGACGAACCAGGTGGCCCGACGTGCCCGGAACGCGCTCCCGCAGCAAGTGAAAAAGGTACGTCCTGTCGTCATGCACGCGACCCTAGACACCAAGTGAACCGTTAGACGACGCGACTGTCCACGGCGCAGCGGTGAAGGCTGCTGCCGTACGAGTTGAGCTGGGCGTAGAAGTCGGCGTCCGGCTTGTACGGCGCAATGAGCGCGTCGACGCCGTGGTCGGTCACGGTCCGCAGCTTCCGTGTCCGGGGCGCCGCCGTGGGCGCGGCTTGCCGCCCGCGGGCGTCGGCCGCCGCCGCCGCCGCGGCCAGTAGGGCGAGGCAGGCTGCGACGACGAGCAGCCGCCACGGCCCGCTGGCCGCGGCCCGAACGGCAGCCATCGCACCGGGCCAGCGAGCTCGCGGCGTTCTCTGCCAGCTCGAGCGTGTTCCTAGCGCCCACCTGCAGTGTCTCTAGTAGCAGACACTGTCGACTCTGTGCGCTCCTCCGCGTCCTCTTCGGTGGCGTCCGCGTCCGCTGGGCCGGCGTCCGCAGCGCCCGCCCACTGATGACGTCATCCAGTGTCGGCGCCGTTGAAGCGCTCTGGTGAAGCGCGCCGTCGAGCCTTCAGAGCGACCACGGTAGGCGCCTAGGGAAGGCGCGGAGAGCGCCCTGGTGCGCACTGTACGCGGCTGTGAAGCGGAGACGGCGTGTCGAAGGAAGGGCAGTGAGCGACGCCCGCGGCGCCTCGCGCACGGCGGTGACGTCGAAGGCATTCCGGCCAACTGCAACGCCGGCTGGGGCCGGAGCGGGGCCAAGGACGGCGCCGCGCGCGACGCGGAGGCCGGCCTCACGGGGGAGGGTGCATGACGCGGCATTGGCACAGCAGCAACTGACCGCACTGGCTGCGTCGCTGCGTGCTCCTCGAGGTCGGCTCAGGGCAACCCGCCGCTGTCGATCGAGCCATGGCCGACAACGCGGCGCCCGCGGCCGGCGGCGCGGCCGGCGCTCAGAACCCGCAGGATCTGAACCTCTTTGTGCGTGCTGAGACGGCCGCGCGGACTGGACAGGTGGCCTGAGCACTGGCTAACCGACCTGTTGGGCACACCCCGTCATGGCCGCGTTGCTGAACCTAGGTCGAGAACTTGCTGAACAAGCTGGTGCGGCCTGCGACTCCCACGTTCTAGCAGGGAAGCAGCGTGCTTGCTAACACGAACGTGGTGGCGCTGTGTGCTACCCTGAGCTTGGGTGGCTGACAGCAAGAACGGTTCGAGGACATGTCCAAGCAGATCCTCGGCAAGAGTACGTTACGGCTGGGGCCCGGCGAGGGCGCGCGCGGGTCCCGCCACATGCTGACGTGCCCTGTGCTTGCCTGGGTGCGGCGGACGCTGCTGCAGTCGACGCCATGGGCTCCCGGATCGACGAGCTCGAAAAGTCGATTAACGAGCTGGTGCAGAACGCGGACGAGGCGACCGAAGGCGGCGCCGCGGGTGCCGCGGGTGCTGCGCCCGCCGCGCCGTCCAAGTAGCGTTCCCTTCCTGTCATGTTCGTATGCCATGCTTGCGCCCTGTACCATTAGGCCAACACGCGAAATGCAGCAGTCCATGAGGTTTATGGAGCAGGGGGGAAGCCGGCCGGAGGGCGACAGGGCAGAGCGAAGCCAACGAGGAGAGAAGTCGAGAAAAGCGGGAGCGGCCCTTCCTGCGACCATCCACACTGTCTGGCACTAGCGTCCTCTTCGGGCTAGAGCCATGGTCCTGTCTACCTAGGGCAGGCAGGCAGGTCGGACCAGACAGACCGCGTCGCCGCCGCCGGCCGGCCCGTGACGTCATGGCGCTGCCGTGGCGGCAGGTGGTGGGCGCGCTCGCCCTCGGGCAGCTGATCGCCCTCCTCATCACCGGTCCGGCCGCGCCCCCGGGTTCCCGGCGAGGTCGGCGAGTGGTGCTAACAAGCGCCGTTGCGTGCACGTTTGGTTGGCGTCCCGTGTGGCCGGCAGGGACGGGCGTGACGAGCGAGCTGCTCGCCCGGGAGGCGCAGGTCGCGCTGCCGGGCACGCAGAGCCTGCTCAACTATGCCCTGCTGGTGCTGGTCTACCCGGCGTTCGTGCTGCTGCGCCGCCGCCGCGAGGCGCGCCGGCTCGGCCGCGCGCCAGCCCCGGTGACGGCGTGGCTCGCGGGCGACTGGTGGAAGTACGCCGCGGTGGCGTTCCTGGACGTCCAGGCCAACTACCTCGTCGTGCTCTCGTACCAGTACACCACGGTGGCGTCGGTCATGCTCATCAACTGCGTCTCCATCCCCGTGGTCATGGTCGGCAGCCGCTGGCTGTTTGGCACGCGGTACAACCAGCGCCAGCTGGCCGGCGTCGCGCTCTGCATCGTCGGCGTCCTCCTGGTCGTCCTCTCGGACCTGGTGGGCCAGGGCGGCAGCAGCGTCGGTTCGTGAACGCGCCGCCCTGCCGTGCAGTCGATGGTGCCTAGCTGACCCTCTGCGCCGTCGGACCGCGCGGGCCCGCGCCCTGGGCGCCAGCGGCCGACCCGGTGCTGGGCGATCTGCTGTGCCTCATGGGCACGGTGCTCTACGGCGTCTGCAACGTGAGCGCCGAGTACCTCATTAAGCGGCACGGCCAGTTCGAGTACATCGCCGTCTTCGCCAGCTTTGCGCTGCCCATCAGCCTCGTGCAGACGGGCGTCCTCGAGGGCGCGCGCTGGAGCCAGACCGTGTGGACGCCGGCCGCGGTGGGCCTCCTCGTGGGCTTTGCGGCGTGCATGTTCGCCGTGTCGACGCTCATCCCAGTCTTTCTCGCGCTGGCGGGCTCCACGGCGCTCAACCTGAGCCTGCTGGCCACTGACGTCTACGGCCTGCTGGCCAGCATCCTCATCTTTGGCGCACAGGTGTGGAGGCGCGTGTGCCGCAAGATCGTGCGGCAGGCGGGCGCTCGGCTAAGCGGTGGTTGACCCGCGTGGCCTTTGGTGGAGCGGGGCGTGTGCGGGTGCAGCCGTTCCCGCTGTTCTTTGTGTCGATTGTGTTTGTGGTGGGGGGCGTCGTGCTGTACGAGCGGTCCGCCGCGCCGCCCGGCCCCTCCGACGGCTTTGCGGACGACCAATCCGATGGCAGCGAGACGGCGATGCTGGAGCTGAGCGACGCCGACGACGAGCCGGCCATTCTCGCGGATGCGTCGCCGCTGGCCCTGTAAAGAACTCTGTTCATAGTGTCTATAAGGAAACTTGCCGTCGTGTACAGCGTCGTGATGCAGTTTCTGTTCGCTTGGGGTCAAGGCTGTACACCGATAGCCATCGCTAGCCACCAATACACAACCTCTGCAAGTCCGAAGACCAGGTGCCAAGCCACAACGCCAAGCAAGCCCGAAGGCCCGCCCGGCTC
>Ga0180216_1002439_pt1 | contig 15456 bp, 21 predicted proteins | sample eDN3rd37CBELigMG_FD_128879 | JGI IMG/M metagenome (GOLD analysis project Ga0180216, IMG submission 128879) | Enriched Miracle-Growth compost microbial communities from Emeryville, California, USA - eDNA 3rd pass 37_C BE-Lig MG (version 2)... ... | reverse complement strand
GCCCTGGCGCAGGGTGAACGTGAGCTTCGTGTCGTCGTCGCTCCACTTCCAGGCGGTGGCGAGATCCGGAACGATCCCATCCAGACTGTTCTGCTTCTTCGACGGGTCGAACATCACGAGATTGTTGAACACACCCATAAGGGGCGCCACGACCGAGATCGTGCCGACCTCGTGGATCGAGAGATTGCCGGGATTGTCACGATGGGTGACTCTCAGCACACCGCCCTGCTTCTGGGCCGCAGCGTCCGACACGCCGAGCACAAGCAGCGCCGACACCAAACAGCAAAGTGTACGCATGTTTCCTCCGGGTTCTGCTTTTTGTCGTTGTCTTTGTTCAACTTTGCGTCGCCTCGGACGTGACGGGTCCGACCTGCGCCCAACGGCTGCGGCAGGCGCCGATTATCGAGCGGCAACGCGTGGGTGAAGCATCAGTTTTCCTCCCTGGATTATGCCTTCCTGGCTTCTTCGGCTCAGGCCGGGCAAAGAACGTTCGCTCTTAGCTGCTCCAAATCGCAGTCGGCGGCAGTGCTGTTCAAAGACGGAAATCCAGTATTGGACTGCCACTTTCGGGGCGATTCCGTGCGATGTCACGCTCTATTTCATCGCCGGCAGCGACTCGGGGATGTCGATGCCCGGCTCGCGCCTCGGCAGTTATCAGATAATCGATCAGTTAATTGTTCGAGGCGCACCGGACAACACCTCAAGACTGCATCGGGAGGCTGCAGCTGTCGGTGTAGCCCATGGCAAGCTCCGGCAAGTGATCGTGGGTGCGTCGCCGTCCGAAGACAGCATGGTTTTGCGATAGGCGCCCGGCGAACTCACCCACAGGCGCGGCCGGCTCCACGCCATCAATTGAGGGCGATCGTCCAGTTGATACCATCCGGAAACGCTGGCGGCAGAATTCCGTAGCCTTCCAACAGGGTGTCGACGTCGTCGCCCGTTTCGGGATCCCTTGTCCTTTCGAGCACCGCGACACCGGGAACTTGTCGGGCCAAACTCTGCGCGAGATAGCGGGCCTTGTTGACGGCATCCACCATCATCGCCTGTCTTGCACCGACCTTCGTGCCAACACGCTCGAACGGAACAACGATGTAGGCTGTCTGCATTTGTTTTCCTGCCCCCCGATGGTGTCCTTTTCAGTAATCCATGCCACCAGGCATGGCCGGTGCCGCAGCCTTCTTCGCGGCTTATGCGACCGACTGTTGAAAATGTGAACGGATGGATTGGATGAGGTTCGTGAGCGTCAGGCGGCGGCCTTGCACGTCCCCCGCTGTTCAAGAACGCCCATGCTATCGATCCGGCGCACAAGAACACGGTCATGCAGGGGGCGAAACGTCATGTCTAACCTCCAGTAGAGTGCCCTAACCATGTGTCAATCAGGAGAGCAGGCCTGATGAAGCGCCCGCTCCCGGTCGGGCATCTAGGAGCCGACTCTGGCACTCGCAAGAGGGGACTGCCAAAAAATTTTGGATACCCCCTTGAAGCCCAAAAACCAGATTCCTAGCTCCGGGTCGGACGGCCAGAGATGGCGTCCATGTACCTGAATAATCCGGTTTATCCGTGGTTGTCGCTTCGCAAAGGAGGATGGCTATGGCGACGCTAGATTTCTCTCCCCTCTACCGGTCGAGCATCGGCTTTGACCAGCTCCCGACCCTTCTCGCTCATGCCCTGCAGCGCGACGAGACGGGCTTCCCGCCGTACAACATCGAGAAGCTGACCGAAGACCAGTACCGCATCACGCTGGCAGTGGCCGGCTTCGCGCCGGACGACATCGAGATCGTCTGCGAGCAGAACCTGCTGACCGTGCGCGGGCGGACCAAAGAGGGTGAGAGAGCTTCGACCTACCTGCATCGCGGCATCGCCGCTCGCGCCTTCGAGCGTCAGTTCGATCTCGCCGAGTACGTCGAGGTGACGGACGCGTCACTCACCAACGGTCTTCTGGAAATCGCGCTGAAGCGAGAGTTGCCCGAGGCCCTGAAGCCCCGGAGCATCCCGATCGGGTCGCGAAAGATGACCGACGCGTCACGGCCGACGGCGCTCTCCGCCGCTTGAGCCAGTGAGCAAGGAGAGCAGCAATGTTTTCCGCTGAACCGCTGGCGAAGGCGCTTGGGCGCCACGTTTCTCCCTGGCCGGCATTCGAGGGGGCGGTCATTCCGCCCCTGGTTCCGGTCGCAGCAGGTGGTCTGTCGGGCCGGCCGCGATGCCGGATCTTCCCGGTTGGCCCTCGTTGGGTTCTGCAGCTCGAGACAACCAGTGGCTGGGTGCTCGGCAACGATCCTGAAGATCCACTGATGCGCCTGACCTTTCCGACGTTGTCGGCTGCGGTGGCCTACGCCGAGCTGCACGGCTTCGACTATCGCATCATCAGACTGACCCCGCTTGTCCGTTTCTCCGATCACCGCGTCGGAGCAGCGAAGAAAAAGCGAGCCAATGGCCAGAACCGCAAGGAGCACTGAGATGAACTTAAGAGTACTGGCTCCCTGGAGGAATGAGCCAAAATCCCAAGTAACCGGTGCGCGCGAAGACAGCCTGGATCCATTCGTCGTCTTCCGCCGCGAGATCGATCGCATGTTCGACGGCTTCTTTGACGCATACGGCCGAACAGGCCACGCGCTGTCGGGCTGGTCGAGCCTGACGCCGACGATGGATCTCGTCGAGAACGAGAAGGATATCGTCATCTCGGCCGAGCTGCCCGGCCTCGATGAGAAGGACTTCGAGGTCACGGTTGCAGGCGACCTTCTCACACTGAAGGGCGAGAAGAAGTCACGGCAGGAGGAGCGCAAAGGCGATAGCACCTACACCGAGCGCCGCTACGGCTCGTTCTCGCGTTCCGTGCGCCTGCCTTTCGAGGTCAAGGACGAAGCGGTCGAGGCGAGTTACGACAAGGGCGTGCTGACGGTGCGTGTGCCGAAACCAGCTGGCCTGCAACCGGCCGTCCGACGCATCGAGGTCAAGCGCGGTTAGTCGAGAGCCAGACGTTCAAGACAATCCGTCCGCAACAGCTGCGCTGCTCTGCGGCGTGGCCGCGCCGGCGTCGTCTCTCAAGCAATCGAGTGTATGGGAACCGATATGAGGCAGAACTTCTCGGATAAGACCATTCTCATCGTGCAGGGATCGCTGCTGTCATGTGCGGAGCTCGAAAGTGCCTTCAAGCGTGCCGGGGCGAGTGTCTATCTCGCCGGCAATATCATCTCCGCTTTCGGCCTGCTCAATCGAACCTCGTTCGATGGCGCGGTGATCGATCAGGGCCTGCACAATGCGGCCTTCGATCTCTGTTGTGAGCTCCGGGAGCTCGGCGTTCCGTATGTCTACTCGGCCGCGCCGCATCTGCTGCAATCGCAATCGGCCAGGGAGCGTGAGGCACATCGTGCCGTTGCGCGGCTTGGTGACATCATTGCGAGCCGGACGAAGGCCGAGACCAACGCCGCTGCTGACAACTGGGTTGGGATCCAGCACATGAGAGCGGGCGGAACACAAGGCCAGGCGCGGGTTTGACGCAAAAAGGAAGGCGTGCTTGCCGCGGTCCCGACAGGCCGGAGGGTGGACTGCACGCGCACGCAATCCTTCCGGCATATGCTGCTGCGATACAACGAACGCAGCAGCAACCACATTAGAAACATCAGTTTGCCAGTGTCCTCATCAATTCCGAAGCTCGTTCGGAGCGTGCCGCAAGGAATGACGAGCTTCGGAATCAGGAAGGTGGCCATGCTCGCCAGTTCTCGTTGCCAGGCCGAACACGGCCCTTTGAAAATCCATAAAGAATACTATTGCAGTATAGTTATTGGATTCGAGATGGGCCGACATGGGACACCCGACCGAGCATATTCATGAGGAAATTCAGCGAGTTATGAGATTGATCGGGACTGTATCGGACGATATGAAACAGCCGGATTGGTGCCCAGAAGAGGACTCGAACCTCCACGCCTCGCGGCGCCAGTACCTGAAACTTTCTACCGGGCAGAGCGGCGCTGAACTGCGCGGAACCCAAACTGCTGAAATAATTGACATTATAGGCCGTCCGGCTACCGTCGCTGCACCTCGCGGAACCCCGCAAAAGTCATGCACGGGATGCCTGAAAGATGCCTGAACACATGAGACGCCAGGAGGCTAAGGATGCCTAGCCTCTTCCTCACCGATGCAGCTGTCAGACGGCTTCCGATCCCCGCCTCCGGACAGATCGATCATTGGGATACGCAGGTGAAGGGCTTCGGTCTGCGGATCTCATCCGGCGGGAGCCGGACATTCGTGCTGAACCGCGATAAGAGGCGCATCACGATAGGCACGTACAACCCGAACCTGCCGACGCACATGAGCCTCGCAGATGCGCGTGAAGCGGCGATCAAGCTCAAGTTCACCGCGAAACCTGCCGCCCGCATCTCCTTCGATGACGCGCGCACCGCCTTCTGCGCCCGCCACCTGGACACGCTGAAACCCACGACCGCTCTGGAGCAGAAGAACGTGATGCGCCGCTTCCACTTCTCGAAGCCGCTCGCATCCATAACCATGCAGGACGTCATGCGCGTCCTCGACGCCATGCCTCGCGGCTCGGCCCGCTCCTGCTTCAATGTCCTGCGCACCTTCTTCAACTGGGCCGTCGCCAATGACTACCTGAAGCACTCGCCGCTCAAGAAGTCGCCGTACAAGCCGCGCTTCCGCGACCGGCTGCTGACCGACGACGAGATCCGCGCCATCTGGAAGGAGACCTATAATCACGGCACCTTCGGCACCATCGTCCGCTGCCTCATCCTCTCCGGCCAGCGCCTCACCCAGATCGGCAGCTACGACCCCTCCTGGTCGGCCGAAACCATCGTTTTCCCAGCCTGGGTGATGAAATCCAATAAACAGCACACGATCCCGCTGACGCCGCTCCTGGAGGCCGAATTGGGCCAGCACAGCCAAATGACGAGCTTCAGCCGGACGATGGAGAAGTTCCGTAAGGCCTTGCCCGATATCCCGCATTTCGTTCTGCACGATATCCGGCGCTTCTTCTCATCGACGCATGCCCGCATCGGGACGCCGCTCCATATCACCGAGCGATTGATGGATCACACGACCGGATCGGAGACGCCGATCAGCCGGGTATATAACCGCTATAACTTCGCTACCGAGATGCGGTCGGCACAGCTGAACTACGAAGCGCACATAACCAAAATCACAGGTTCTACTTAATTCGCTTCCAAGAAGCTCGCCGCTGTTCTAACCTTTCTCTAGGCAGCTTGTCGGCTGCTCGCACGCGTGCTCCCTAATCGAAAGAGAAGGAAGCATGACGATGCCGATGGTAAAGGGATACAAGGGTCTCTACGCATTCGGGATTTTGATGAGCCCACAGCACATCCTCCGAAAGATGAAGGCCGGTACTTTTCCGCCTTGTCGGAAAGACGGCAACGTCTGCTGGTGGAGGCGCGAGGACATCGAACACTGGATACGTAACCTTCCCATACCACCCACGCTCTCCCGAAACGGGGAGTAGACAAGAAAGGCCCGGGCTACCACCCGGGCCTTTTTTTTGTCCGCGATACCCCTGCCATATGCATCACAGTATTGGTATGGCTGTCGTAAGTCTGCATTTCGTGTTTGATTTCAACAAGTTCCCGCACATTTGTCAGCCCTATCGCGGCATGACCCAAGTACCCTTGGCTCATCTCTACCGCTCTTCGCTACCCTCGCATTGCTGTCCGTTATCACGAACAGCGCTCGGCAAGGCTACTTGGGTCATGCCTCTCGGCAGACAAATGGCGGGCTACCGTTCTCGTGCGAAAACCCGAGCTATACTTGAGCGAGGCAGTTCCTTTTTCGGCGGAACGTACAGCAAGCATCCTCCGACAGAAGGCTCTACTCGCCAAGGCTTCCGCCATGAACAAATTGTTTGTCGGCACGTCCTTCGACATTCCGCTTCCGAGACGCGGCTTCCTTTTCATAGACGACAACGTGCCGAAGCTGCCGCTCGCGCAAATCTTCGATCCGCTCAAACACTCGATCGATCCCCTGCGCAAGATCACGCCGCGCCAGGCCCGCGACCTCGCCGACGTGCTCTATACCACTACGCCCCAGGGCGAAAACACGCTCACCGTCCGCAATGGGCGGCGCGCACTGGCGCCCGCCCTCCTCGAGGCCAAGCGCTTCGACCTTATCACTACGGAGGATGAGGAAGTCCAAGGCATGCTCGATGACCTGCTCTTCCTCCCCGAACTCCGGTCGATCCTCTGCGGCCAGAGACCGATCTTCTCATTCAAGCCGCACACCCGCATCTTCGCCCGTATCAGCCGTGCCGAGCTTGGCGAATACGCGGCCCTCGTCCTCGGCCTCATCCTCATCAATCACTATCCGGGCCAGCTCATCATCCCCGACTTCGGCTTCTACGGCCGTGATGCCCACGCCAATCTCGTGCGGCAGGATCGCCTGATCGCTGGTGTGCGCTTCCTGTCCGAATTGCCGCCACGGCTGCGCCAGACGGTCCTCTCGATAGACGACAAGGTCCCCACCGGCGCGCTCTACGAAGATGCGGAACTCCTCGCCCGATACGCCGGATTTTCTCCCGGCACCAACGGTTTCACGAAATACATCACCGACGCCATGGCCTGACCAATTCTCAATCCAGCGTACCGCCGCCGGCCTTGCCATCAAGGCCCGCTGACGCTCGCCCTACGGGCGGCCTTGACTGCGGCGGCGCGTGCGGCGAAGTTTTTACATTTATCGAATTGGGGGTCGTCGTGCGTTTTCTAAACTTTATCTTTTTGTTTTTCGCGCAGACCGGCCTCGCGGTCGCATACGGATCAATAGCCTACTCACCGGGCGATGGACGCGGTTTCATCGCCGTCAACGAACGCGACCAAGCCTCGGCAGACCAGAAGGCGCTCGGCCAGTGCCAGAGTGCCGGCCTCCTGAATTGCATGATCGGCCAGCGCTTTGCGTTCTCCTGCGTAGGCTCGCACCTCGATAAGATGACCCGCCGCGAATATTACGCATCCGGTTCATCGCAATGGGAGGCCATGAACAAAGCCGCCGACAAATGTCGTCGGCAATATCGGGGCGCATATTCTAACTGCTATCCGAACCGTAAAGCGTGTGACACGGGATATGTGCCACCGCCCCCGCCTCCCGCGCCGAAGGCCCCCGAGCCGCCCGGCTTGATGGCAGGTCCGTATTTCCTGCTCGCCCTCTGTCTCGCAGCGGGCATCCTCTACGTGTACTTCAAGCTACCCGCTCCGCGGCCACCGAAAGAAGTCCTTCCGCCGCCGCGCGATCCGAGCGAGGTGCCATCGGCCGAAGAGACGAAGCGCGCCCTCAATCATCTGCGGCTCGCCCGCACGTACTACGACGAGGCGATCAACTCGAAGGACGATGCCGAACGATCCGCGAAGCTCTACAGAGCTTCACGCTCGATCGTGCTGGCACGTTCGCTCGCCCCGAACATCTCCATGGACGTCGAGACCAAGGACGGACCGATCCGCGAGACGCTCGATCAGCTCGCCGCACGCTGCCTTTTCTATGAAAGCGTCGAAAAATATTACACCGCCAAGGTTGCCGAGGAGGGTTCTCTGCGCTGGCTCGACAAGCCTGATCGCCGCTTCGCCAACTGCAAGGAAGCCGATCGCTTCTATGAGAAGATGCGCAGGGAAAATGCCGCCGAAGCCTTGCCCGCCGCGGAGAAGGCCGTCGCGTATGTCCCGACCAACATCAAATACCTCTGTCATCTCGTCCGCGCCTATCGGATGGCCGGTCAGCCTGCCAAGGCACAAGAGGCCCTGGCGCGCGCCCAGCGGCTTGCTCCCGATGACATCGAGGTCCTGAAATTGGCAGATGAGTGATGTCGAAGCCGTCGGAGCTCTTCCCCGATCACCCCGCTTATAGCGTCGACGCGCATCTAGCTCGCGTAAAGGAACTGCACGCGTCATACCGCCTCCGTACAGAGAAGGCTTGCGACGCGCACACGATCGGGCTGCTGCGCAAGATCGTTGACCGCAATCGCATTCCCGAGCAGCTCATCGAAGGCTGGCATACCTTCATCGATACGCTCTATCGCGATGCCGACCTCTATATCCTGTACGTCCACGACCTCCGCCTGCCGAACTACCTGCAGAAGATCCAGCAGAACATGACGGAGCCGGGCATCCTCGAAGCAGCCGACAAGGTCGTCGTCGCCTTCTTCAAGGACCTCATCGAGATACTACCGGACGCGGCATACGCACCAGTGACCGCCAGTACCCTGTCCTGCGTCCCCGTCGTCGATCTCCTTCCGGCGCGCTATGTCGTGGCGTTGTGCATCTCCCGCTTCAGCGACGAATTCCACGGCCGGTACATCTTTCCCTCCCTGCGATACCAGCTCTCCGCAAATCGCATCAAGGCGTCCGGATACGACCCGGATACCTATAAGGGCCAGAAGCTCACCGGCTTCTCGGAATTCAAAGGCGGCGGCCACGCCATCATCAACGCATACCTCGACGATACGCCCTTCATTTCGCTGCTGGCCGATCCGGTGCCTTTTCAGATCGAGGACGCGGTGCTCGCACAACACGCCGCCATCTTCGCGCCGACAGGGCACGGCAAGACGCAGCTTCTCCAGAGCATCATCGTCCAGCAGCTCCAGAAGCCCGACCCGCCGCCCATGTTCATTATCGACAACATGGGCACGATGCTGCGGAAGATCGAACGGCTGAAGCTCTTCGACGGGCCGCTCAAGGAGCGCCTTGTCATCCTCGATCCCGCCGACGCCCCGCCCCTCAATCTCTTCAAGTTCAAGGCTTCGCAGAGCCTCTATTTCTACCTCTTCAAAGCCATCGAGCAGAGCCTCACCACCCGCCAGGCGACCATGGTGGCCTACCTTATGGACCTGATGCAGAGCATCCCCGATGCGACGCTTGCCACGCTGCGGGGCGTCCTCGCCCGGACGATCGAGCCCGACCTCACCCATGTCCATGACGAAGACGTCCGCGACTACTTCCTGACCCGCTTCAATGGCAAGGATCAGCAGTCGGGCCAGACGCGCCAGCAGCTCGCGGACCGGCTCTTCACAATCGCGCGGCACAAGGCCTTCAACCGGATGCTGTCGGCGAAGGACAACATCTTCGATCCCTATCGCTTCATCGAGGAGCGTAAGATCGTCCTCATCCCGACCGAAATCCCCACTGACGACCCGCGCGAGGCGATGGACGATGCCTCGAAGATCTACGGCCGCTTCCTGATCGCGCAGATCATGGGCGCGGTGCGGCGCCGGCGCGTCATTCCCGAGAAGGACCGCCACCTCGCCCTGCTCGTCATCGACGAGGCCAAAAACTACTTCGACGAGATGACCGAGGAAATCCTGAACGACGCGCGCCAGCTCGGTCTCGGCATGATATTCGCGACGCAGCACCTTGGTCAGCTGCCCGACCGCGTGCGCGATGCCATGTTCAGCAACGCCGCCACGAAATTCGCTGGCAGATTGCAGTACGACCATGCCGGCGATATCGCGAGGGACATGGGCACCAGTCGCGAGTTCATCATGTCGATGCAGGGCTTCGTCAAGGGACGCGATCATCCGTCGGAGTTCGCGGCCCACGTCCGCAACCTCACGTCCGAAGCGGTCCGCCTGTTCGTTCCCTACGGCATCCTCGAAAGCCTGCCACAGCGAACCGTTCCGCAGCGATCACCCATTTCCCCCGAACCACCACCGACCGCTCCGCCGGAGCCCACCACTTTCGCCGTCGGCGACCGCGTGCAGGTGACAATGAACGGCATGGATATGTTTCCGGGCGGTACGATCATCACCGGCATCCAGGTACAAGGCACCGAAATCTATGTGCTCGTCGAAGGCTCGGACGCCGGCACGCCGCTCAAAGACGTTCGACCTTTCCAAGTAAAGCGTCACCACGCGGAACCGAGCAGCACAGCGTCCCCAGACGACACCGACAAGGGCCGCTGGGACTGAAAACCGTTGCTATCATGGCGGAATGAGAACGTCCCGCTACGCGCCGCGCCTCAATCACGACCCCATTCTCGAGCCTCGCGACCTCGAGATCCTCAAGCTCTTCCGGACGTACCGGCTGCTGCCGACGAACATCATCCATGCGCTCGTCGGCGGCAGCTACTTCACCGTGCAGCGCCGCCTCACCAAGCTCGCCTCCGGCGTCTATTCCCTGAAGACCGACAAGCTCGTGATGTCGGGCCTCCTCGATCGCTTCACGTTCAACGGCTCGACCAACGTCAACGCCGTCATGGTGTATCAGCTCTCCGCACGCGGCGACGCCAAGCTCACCGAACTCGGCTTCCCGCCCGTCGACGAATACGACCGCTCGCACAACGCGCACCAGGCGCTCCTCGATCTCCTCGATGCCGGCATCGAGATCGGCACCAAGCTCTTCTTCCTCAATCGCCTGATCCGCTGGCCGCAGATAGCGGCACACCATTTGACGCCGAAGCAGCCTGACAAGCCGTTCCGGTTCGACGGGCTCGTGCCGGACGGCCGCCCCTTCGTCCTTGCCAATGCCGATCGCGGCATCCTCTTCCTCAAGGAACTCGACCGCTCCTCGGAAGGCCACAAGCAGCTCCTCGCGAAGCTGCACATGTACAAGAAGCACGAGCAGGCCATCAAAGACCGCTACGGCGTGAAGTCGCTCATGCTGCTCGTCGTCACGACGAACGAGCCGCGCCGGCAGAACATCCTCGCGGACATCGAGCGCGTCTTCCCGAACGGCTGCGGATGGATACTGACGCACGTCCTCGATGACTACACCATCTTCGGCCGCAAGCCGGCCATCCCGCGGCATCTCTTCGATACGCCATGGCTGCGCGCGAAGAAGCCGCCATTTTCGCTGAAGACGCTCGGGGAGGTGTGAGGTGGGTTGGTACACCTGCGTAAAGAAGATCAACGGCCGCCGGTATCTCTATCTCCAGACCACCTACCGCGTCGGCGGCAAGGTCAAGACGAAGAACAAGTACATCGGCCCCGTCGACGGCACGCCGTTTTCCGTGGAACCGCGGGCGCAAGCCGCCATTGCGAGCGACATTGACGCCACGACTGTCGAAGCGGACATACTCAAGCATCTTCTGACATCGCATCCTGCGCGGCGTTTCCTCAAGTATCGCGGTCGGCTCGAGCGTCAATCCCTTGGCGGGACCAGCTTCGCTGAAATCAACGCCCAGGCGCTCATCACCGGCAAGAAGGAAAAGTATCTCGATACCATGCTAAGCGAGAGCGGCTTCGGCTCCTTCGACGACCTCGATGAAAGCGTGGAGGAGTATTTCGCGACGAAGCAGCAGCTTCTCGAGCTGCGCGCCAAGCTCGCCACGCTGCGCACCGAGACCCGCTATGCCGCCCACTATCACCGCGCACTGGGCACCAGGCCGACCCCGGAGAGCGTTATTCGCGAGATCAAGGAGCCTCCGCCGCCTCTCCCGAGGGTACCGCGCACACCTCGCGCACCGCCGCCGCCCAAGCTTAAAAAGCTTAGCGAGAAACCGCCTAAACCCACTAAACCTGCCGTCGGCCTGAGGATCGACAGGATCAGGCGATTGAAGCCGCGTGCGCGAGCGTTCCTGAACCGCCAAGCGGCAAAGCACCGCCTCAAGAAGGAAGCAGAGGCGAACCTCGACCTGATGCTCGCCATGAGACGAGAAGGCCGGGAAATCCCGGGCGAGCTTCGTGAAAACGACCGCCTATATCGGTTCACTCATCGGCGCGCGTTCGGGACGATCCTCGCGGTGCGCAAAAAAGGAGGCCGCAGATGATGCGACCTCCATGTACTCATGCCGTGCGGGCATTCCAGATCAGATTGAACTCCTCGCTTCCAGCTTTTTTCTCCTCTTCGGTCTGGCCGATATTGCAATGGAGCTTCATCGGCCCGAACACCGGCTCCTCGAAGGTGACCGAGATATACGGCCCCTTCTTGCCGATCTTCTTCCAGGCGGCTCCGGCTTCGTTGCCGCCTGCGATCTCCACGCGGAAATCCGGGTGCTTGTCCGACTTCTTCGGACCTTCCAACGGGACGATCGTCACGTTGACCGGCCGCTTCATCTCCGACGTCTTCACGAAACCGATGAATGAGCCGTCATCCCGTCGCGCTACTCTTCCGATGGTTGCCATCTCTGCGTCCTTTCAAAATCCCGCGACGCTTGATTGCGAGCGGGTGGAGAAGGGCGAAGCACCCAATCTACGTGGAGGTTCACTAAGGTATTAGCCCTGCAGAGGCATGGTGCTACCCCAAACCGCATCCCCTCCCCCAGCCGCTCACAATTCTCATAAGATAATACCACGCGGGGAAATAGAGAAAGGAGACCCGCAAATGACCAGCGTGGATATCAAGCACGTCCGCGATACCGTGGACATCGTGAAAGTGGCCGAATATCTGGGATTGGAGCTCAAGAAGAAGACGTTTTCCGAGCAGCTACGCACGCCGTGTCCTATTCACAATGGCGGGCCGCGAGCACTCGTGATAACGCCTTCGATCAATCGCTATTACTGCTTCGCCAATGAGTGCAAAGAGGGCGGTGACGCGGTGCAGCTCACGGCAAAGGTACTGAAGATCCCGTTGCGCGACGCGGCCTTGCAGCTTCAGTCGCGCTTCCTCAACACCACCTACAAGCCCGACTTCTCCCCGCAGGAGAAGCTCGCGAAGGTGGAGCAGCGTCTTGAGTGGGAGCACGAGGAGATCCAGAAGCTCGGCCTTACTCCCGAACAGGCGCAGACGTTGGGTATCGGATTCTCGAAAGGCGGCACCATGCCGAAATGCACTTTGATACCTGTGCGTACGCGGGAGGGGGAAACGATCGGTTATCTCGGAATACCGGCCGGAACTGAAATTCGCTTCCCGAAGGCATGGTATCTTTAGGGCGTCGCTTCCGTGGCGATCCTCCCGGTAAACTGCCGCCTCTTAGCGAGGCGGCTTTCTTTATGCACTAAAGTCCGCGCCGTTCCACCTCACACGATCGGCTCATTCAAAAGCCCGCTGTACACTTTCTCCGTCAGCAATGGAGAAAGTGAATGTTCACCCGAAAGCCTTCGCCTCCCTTCCCTGAACCCGTCCTCCACTACCAACCCGAACCGGAGACACCCCATGCGGAGACCACCATACGCGACCTTCCACTTCCTGAACTCAAAGCCTTCCACGAAAAGGTGGGAGCGATCCTTGCGAAACGCACAGCGCAAGCTCGCGAGGATTTCCGCCAGGATTTCCTCCAGAAGCTCGAGCTATTCGGAATGTCTGTCGAAGACTTCCATGAAAAGCCGAAGCGCAAGGAAGTGAAAAAGAGGGAATTCGCGATCAAGTATCGCGACCCTGATAATCCGGCGAACGTGTGGACCGGGATAGGGAAGCCGAAGAAATGGCTTCAAGAGAAACTGGATCAGGGGCACTCGCTCGATGAGTTTCTGATTGCGGGCGCCCCGGCAGAGCCGGCCCCGCTCTCGTGAACGGCACTATCGTCGCCGCCTTCGGCTTCGATCGGTGGCGCGTGCCATAATACTGAAGGTGCTGGTTGAGTAACAGCCAGGGAAAGCGGGTCTTCCGGGGCAGTTTCCGCCCCCACCACCACCTCCTTCAGCCGGTTGCTCATCATGGGCGATCGGCACAGAGGAGGTACCAAGTGACTGATCTTTCACATATCTATAGCCTTGGTGCGTATTGCATCAAGGAGAAGGGCGACAAGTTCTATGTCGCCCCGACCGGCACGACCAACTGGGGCAAGCCCCACCGGTCGCTGCGCCACGCGTGCTCTTCAATAGCTCGAAAGCTCGAAGCCGAGTACGTCGAGCGGAAGAACCGCCGCATCGCCTTCAACAAGAAATACGCGGTCAAGCGGAGGGTGGCATGAAATACCACCCGAAGCTCGAATTGCTGAACGAGTACGAAAACTACGTCAGCATCGAAAGCATGCTGGACCACGCGAGCGTCGATAGCGTCGTGCCCGGCATCTGCATCCGCGAAGGCTGTGAGTACACCGCCGACGTCGAGCCTGACCAGGACAAGGGATGGTGCGAGAACTGCGGCATGCAGACCGTCAACTCGTGCCTCGTTATCGCGGGGGTGATCTGATGGCAGATACAAAGCGCATCAGGGAGCTCAACATCCAGTTCTGGCGAGCTCCGCATCTGCACGGCCGTCTCATGATGTCCCGCTACATCTCGGACCGCAGCCTGCACTTCCAGATGAAGTGCATCGAAGCGCTCCGCGTCTACGACGGCTGGAATGCCGACAACGACAGCCACGGCGAGGCCGATATGTGCGTCCTCGATATCGACGGCGAGACGGTGTGGGCGAAGGTCGAATACCATAGCCGCGCCGACCTCAACTACGGGAGCGACGATCCCGCCGACACAGCGAAGACGCTGCGGATCGCGACGCTGATGTTCCCGGATGAATACTGACTACGGAGCCGCTCCTATGGGAGCGGCTTTCTCTTCACGATCCTTGCGTTTACTGAATGCTGCGCTTGGAACCGTTTCTGAACTGCCAACGTTCCCCGCCAAGTCATAGCCGTCCAAGAACGGAGTAGATCATGGCTTCGGATCACCGCCCGTCGGACCGCAGAACCGAGCGGGATACCGCAGAGCAAGGCAGTAGCACGGAACTCGCCGTCGGCATCATCGCCGTCTTGGCCGTCATCGCAGTTCTTTTCTTCACATTGTTTGATGCGGCGCCGCCCGGCCCGTCTGTCGCGTGGAGCGATCCGACCGCAAGCGACCCGCAATGGCGGACGCCCTCGAAAGCCCCTCCGCCGGCGACGACGACGATGCCCTCCCCTTCAGCGGAATAGAGGTACGATCGATGCGCGAGTTCCTGATCCCCGCCGCGATATTCGTGGCATCGCACGTCGCGATATTTGCCATTGCCCTGCCGATCTACGCCATCGGGCAGTAATCGGAACGATCCTCGCCCCGTCGTGTTTAGGAGATCTGTATCTCGAAAGGAGTTTCTCATGATTAAGTATGCACTTACCGCGGTTATCCTGCTTGGCGGCATCACGTCGGTTTCAGCGGCCGAATACTACGTCGTCCGTGGCCCCGACAAGAAATGCAAGGTCGTCGAGACGCGCCCGACCGACAAGACGATGGTGGTCGTCGGCGATCACGCCTATGTCACCCGCGAGGAAGCGGAGAAGCAGGTGAAGGTCGTCTGCAAAGAGTAACGATCGTTCGGCGCGATCTGTGAACCTCACAGCTTACCGTTCTTTGACGGCCGGCTGTGAGGTTTGGCGCGCTATAATGACCATGTGAAAGAGGCCGACATTCAAGCGGCAATCCTCGACTATCTCCGTCTCAAGGGGCGCTTCTTCTTCCGCTGCAACAGCGGCGCGTTCAAAACACAACATGGCAGCTTCATCCGCTTCGGGACGCCCGGTGCTCCGGATCTCATCGGATGCGTCGACGGGAAGTTCGTCGGGCTCGAGGTGAAGACGGAAAAGGGAAGACTGTCAGAGGCGCAGAAGACACTCGCCGCGAGCCTGCGCGCTGCTGGCGGCCAGTATCACGTCGTCCGATCT
>Ga0180216_1002437_pt1 | contig 15460 bp, 9 predicted proteins | sample eDN3rd37CBELigMG_FD_128879 | JGI IMG/M metagenome (GOLD analysis project Ga0180216, IMG submission 128879) | Enriched Miracle-Growth compost microbial communities from Emeryville, California, USA - eDNA 3rd pass 37_C BE-Lig MG (version 2)... ... | reverse complement strand
TTCCCGGCCGGGCGCATTGCTGCAGCCGGGCGCGGTGGTGGCCATCACGGGCCCCTCCGGCTGCGGCAAGACCACGCTGCTGGAAACTCTGCTGGCGCTGCGCGAGGTGGAGCCGGGCCGGGTGAGCCTCGGAGGCGCCGATCTCGCCATGCTGCCGCCGGATGTGGCGCGCCGTTGCTTCGCCCATGCCCCGCAGGATGCCACGTTATTGGCCGGCACCGTGCGGGACAGCCTGCGCCTCGCGGCGCCAGAGGCCAGCGAGGCCGATCTGTGGGAGGCCCTGCGCGACGCGGCGCTGGCCGGGCGGGTGGCCGCCCTGCCCGAGGGGCTGGATACCTGGCTGGGCGAGGACGGCGCGCGGCTCTCAGGCGGCGAGCGACGGCGGCTGGTGCTGGCCCGCGCCTATCTCCGCCCGGCATCCTGGTTGCTGCTTGACGAACCCACGGAGGGGCTGGACGAGGCAACCGAGCGGCGCGTGCTGGACGGGCTCCATGCCCGGCTGGAGCGGACCGGCCAGGGAGCCTTGATCGTCACGCACCGCCCGGGGGCCACCGCCCTCTGCAGCCACGTCCTGGAGATGGGTGGGGCGTGGGGGACGAGCGCCGCACCGGCCCTGGCCTGCCGCTGACGCCAAGGGGGCTCGCCGGTGAGGGTGGCCATGGCCCCTCCGGCCTGCCGCGACAGCCGGAAGAATGTTTTCTCCATGCCCCAACGGCTGGCCCAGGACAGGAATCGCTCGGAGGGCGGTCCCCTGCCCATGATGCGGCGGGCTCATGACCTGCCGGCCGAAAGGGAGGGTTTCCCTTCGACGACCGCTTGTGATTTCATGGGAATCCAGGGGGTGGAAACCGGCACGGAGGCACGCCACCGCGCCGCCAAGAAGCCCTCCCAGCCCTTTTATTTCATGACCAGGGAGCGAGCCTCTCCTCCCAACCGATTGCACCATGGCCCCGGAGATCGGCGGGACCGAAGCAGCGGACCTGAGGAGCACTGTCACGCGCAGCGCTTTTCCGGCCGGCTTCCCAAGGCCCCGCAGCCGACTCATCTTCTGCCGGGACCCGGGACAGGCAAAAAATGGACGAAGTGGCGCAAAGCCGCTCGGAACAAAGAGGAGACATCCATGGTCGAAGCCAATGGCCGCAGCCCCGCCATCAGCCGCCGGGCGACCCTCGCCGCTGCGGCAGGGGCGCTGACCCTTCCCGCCCTGCATGCGCGGGCGCAGGGTGTCATCACCGTCAAGTTCAGCCATGTGGTCGCCGACAGCACGCCGAAGGGCCAGGCGGCGATCCGGTTCAAGGAGGCGGCGGAGCGGCTCCTGCCCGGCCGGGTGAAGGTCGAGGTCTATCCCAACTCGCAGCTCTACGGCGATGCGAAGGAAATGGAGGCGCTGCTGCTCGGGGACGTGCAGATCCTGGCCCCGTCGCTCTCCAAATTCGACCGCTTCACCAAATCCGTTCAGGTCTTCGATCTTCCCTTCCTGTTCGCCGACATGGAGGCGGCCGATCGCTTCCAGGCTGGCGAGACGGGCCAGAAGCTGCTGCACTCGATCGAGAAGCGCGGGCTGCTCGGCCTCGGCTACCTGCACAACGGGCTGAAGCAGCTCTCGGCCAACAAGCCGCTGCTGGTTCCCGAGGATGCACGCGGACTCAAGTTCCGGGTGCAATCCTCGGATGTTCTTGTCGCCCAGTTCCAGCAGCTCGGCGCGAATCCGCAGAAGCTCGCCTTCGCCGAGGTCTATCAGGCGCTGCAGACCGGTGCGGTTGATGGGCAGGAGAACACCTGGTCGAACTGCTACAGCCAGAAATATCAGGAGGTGCAGTCCGATTTCACCGAGTCGAATCATGGGCTGATCGACTACATGCTGGTCACCAACAGCCGCTGGTGGCGGGGCCTGCCGGATGAGGTGCGCGGCGGGCTGACCAAGGCGCTGGACGAGGCGGTCGAGCTGAACAATACCGTCGCCCAGAAGCTCAACGACGATGCGCGCGCGAAGATCGCCGCGTCCCGCGCCAAGATCCACACCCTGTCGGCCGACCAGCGCGCCCAGTGGCGCGAGGCGATGCGCCCGGTCTGGAAGCGCTTCGAGAAGGATATCGGGGCCGACATCATCGCGGCGGCCGAGCAAGCGGGGCAAGCGACCTGACGCGGGGCGGGCCTGAGCCATGCAGTTGCTGCGCACCGTCTGGCATCGCCTGGAGGAGGGCCTCATGGCCCTCCTCCTCGTCTTCATGACGCTCGTGACCTTCTATCAGGTCGTGCTGCGTTACATCTTCAATGACAGCCTGCTCTGGGGCCAGGAGGCGGTTCTCTACGCCTTCGGCTGGCTCGTCCTGCTTGGGCTTGCCTATGGTGTGCGGACACGCGCGCATCTCGGGATCGACATCGCGGTGAAGGCGCTGTCGCCGCCGCTCCGTCGCGGAGTCGGGCTGGTCGCGGTCGCCCTCTGCATGGTCTATGCCGCGCTCCTGGCCTATGGCTCCTGGGTCTACATGGACACCCTCCGGATGGTCGGGATCGAGGCGCAGGACATCCCGGTCGAGCGGTGGATCCTCATGGCGATCCTGCCTTTCGGGTTCCTGCTGCTGCTGCTGCGGCTCTGCACGGAAGCGAAGCTGATCCTGACCGGCGAGGCGCAGGGCTTCGAGATCGCCGACGAAGCCGGCGACGCGTTACGCGAGCTCCACGATCCGCATCCGTGAACCCGGACGCATGACCCCGTTTCCGCCGACCCATCGGCTGCCCAGGGCGATCCCATGACCACAGCCTTCCTTTTCGTCGTGCTCTTCGCGCTGATGCTGCTGGGCGTGCCGATTGCGATATCGCTTGGCCTTTCGGCGGTGCTGACCATCCTGTTCTTCGCGCAGGACAGCATCGCCTCGCTCACCATCAAGTTCTTCCAGGCGATGCAGGAGAACTACACCCTCCTCGCCATTCCCTTCTTCATCCTGGCGGGCCAGCTCATGACGACGGGCGGTGTCGCCCGTCGCATGATCGAATTCGCGGTCGCCTGCGTGGGCCACCTGCCAGGCGGCCTTGGCATCGCTTCCGTCCTGGCCTGCATGCTCTTCGCCGCCGTCTCCGGCTCCAGCCCCGCCACGGTGGTGGCTGTGGGCTCCGTGGTCATCGCCGGCATGGTCCGCAAGGGCTACTCCAAGGACTTCGCGGCCGGCGTGATCTGCAATGCCGGCACGCTCGGCATCCTGATCCCGCCTTCGATCGTCATGGTGGTCTATGCTGCCACGACCGAGACCTCGGTCGGCCAGCTGTTCATGGCGGGCGTCGTGCCGGGCCTGGTGCTCGGCCTGATGCTGATGGTGACCATCTTCGTGGCGGCGCTCCGTCTCAACCTGCCGCGCGAGCCCTGGCCCGGCTTCTGGCCGGCGACGCGCGCCGTGGTGCAATCCGGCGCGAAAGCCATCTGGGGGCTTCTCCTGATCGTCGTCGTGCTCGGCGGCATCTATGGTGGCATCATGACCCCGACCGAGGCGGCGGCGGTTTCCGCCATCTACGCCTTCCTCGTCGCCGTATTCGGCTACCGCGACATGAGGCTCGCGCAGATACCGGGCGTGCTGGTCAGTTCAGCGCGCGTGACGGTGATGCTGATGTTCATCATCGCCAATGCCTTCCTGTTCAGCCACGTCCTGACCACCGAGCAGATCCCACAGAGCATTGCCCAGGCGATCATCTCCGCGGGTCTCGAGCCCTGGCAGTTCCTGCTGGTGGTGAACATCATCCTGCTGATCGCGGGCAACTTCATGGAGCCCTCCTCGATCATCCTGATCCTGGCGCCGATCCTGTTTCCCATTGCGACGAAGCTCGGGATCGACCCTGTCCATTTCGGCGTGATGATGGTGGTGAACATGGAGATCGGCATGGTGACGCCGCCTGTCGGGCTCAATCTCTTCGTCACCTCGGGGGTGACGGGCATGTCGGTGTCGCAGGTTGTCCGTGCTGCAAGCCCATGGCTCATGGTGCTGCTGATCTTCCTGATCCTGGTCACCTATCTGCCCTGGCTGTCGCTGGCCTTGCCCAACGCGCTCTACGGCCTGACGGGAGGCGGCGTGCCCTAGGCAGAGGACTCACGGGAGCAGTCGTGAGGGCCGTGCCACCTGCCGCCATCGGCACAGAGCAGTGCCGATGGCACTCCCCAGACCGCTTCCCAGCCAAGTGGCGGTCTGGGGGCAGGCACCGGCTGGGGCGCTGCCTGATCTGAAGGCCGATGGTGCGCCCAGGTCGCAGCAAACGGGCCCGGGGCTCAGGCCCCCTGGCGCGGGCGGAACAGGCGCCCGCCCTCGGCGAAGAGCACCATGCAGAGCGCCAGCACGCCGCAGGCGGCGAAGCCCAGCATGAGCGGCCCCGTGGTGCCATCGAACTGCTGACCGATGAAGAAGCCGATCAGCGCGCCGCTGAAGGTCGTCACGAAGCCCTGCACCGCCGAGGCGGTGCCAGCGATATGCCCCAGTGGCTCCATGGCCATGGAGCCGAAATTGGGACCGGTCAGGCCGAAGCAGAACATCATGCCGGCCTGCAGCAGAGCGAAGCTCCACAGGTTCTCGTGGCCCGACAGGGCCAGGGCGGCATGCACCACGGCGAAGCCGATATAGCCGAGCAGGGCGCCATGCGAGATGCGGCGGGTGCCGAAGCGCCCAACCAGTCTGGCGTTCAGCATCGACGCCAGAGCCATGGCTATGGCGATTGCGGCGAAGATCGAGGTGAAGAGCTGCGGCGCCTTGAAAGTGTCCGCGAAGACCTGCTGCGCCGAGTTGATGAAGCCGAACAGCCCGCCCAGTATCAGCGCCATGGCCAGCATGTAGCCCACCGCAACACGATTGCTCAGCGCGAAGCGGAAGGCGGCGATGATCCGGCCGGGCGCGATAGGCATACGGTCCTCCGGATGCAGCGTTTCCGGCAGGCGGCTGAGTACCCAGAAGCTGGCGGCGGCGCCGAAGACAGCCAGGAACAGAAAGATGAAGCGCCAGGGCGCGACCAGCATGATCACCTGCCCCAGCGTTGGCGCGACCACGGGCACGGCCAGGAAGACGATGAAGGACAGCGACATCACCTGCGCCATCTTTCGTCCGGAATAACAGTCCCGCACGATGGAGACCGCCAGCACGCGCGTGCTGGCCGCGCCGATGCCCTGCACCACGCGGGCCGCCAGCATGGTGTCGAAAGACCCGCTGAACATCGCGACCAGGCTGGCCAGGGTATAGATGCCGAGGCCGGCCAGCAGGACCGGCTTGCGGCCGAAGCGGTCCGCCAACGGGCCATAGACGATCTGCGCCGCGCCGAAACCCAGCAAATAGGCCGTGATGATCCACTGCCGCTGGTTATCGGTGGTGGTGCCCAACGCCTGGCCCATCTCCGGCAGCGCCGGCAGCATGGAATCGATCGCCAGTGCATTGGCCATCATCATCACGGCGATGATCGCCACGAATTCCCGGAAGCCCATGCCGGGGTGGGGCCTGCCCGTGCGGAGCCCCGAGGGCGCCAGCGCCCCGTCCATCGCTGCCATGATCCTGATCCCGTCTTGTCGCCGCCGTTCCTAGCCCGGCTGCCTGGGTCAGATAAGTGGCCAGGCGTCAGGGCTGCCTTGCGAGCAGGCTCCTGGCGGCGCGGGAGCGGCGGCAGGTGCGCTGAGAACCACGCCACCAGGCAGGCACCAAAGGGCCAAGGCATGGCCCCTTGTGCCAGGACGGGGGCTCTTCAACATCGGACAACCCTCGCTGGTGGAAGGCGAACAGGGCCGTTGCCGCCGCGCCGGCGCGTTGCCGGCTTCCTCGACAAATGAGGCATCGCTTCCCACCTGTCTGTCGATTGGAGGGCCAACATGACCAATTATCGCAAGACCGAGGAAGCCGTCGCGGCGCTGACCCCGGAACAGTATCGCGTGACGCAGCAGAATGGCACTGAGCGGCCCGGCAGCGGCGCGCTGCTCAACAACAAGGAACCGGGCATCTATGTCGATGTCGTCTCGGGTGAGCCGCTGTTCGTTTCGTCGGACAAGTTCGAGTCCGGCTGCGGCTGGCCCAGCTTCACCAAGCCCATCGAGCCGGCGAACGTGAAGGAGTTGCGTGACATGAGCCATGGCATGGTGCGCACCGAGGTCCGCTCGGCCCACGGCGACAGCCATCTGGGCCATGTCTTCCCGGATGGCCCGCGCGATCGCGGCGGCCTGCGCTACTGCATCAACTCCGCCTCGCTGCGTTTCGTGCATCGCGACGACATGGTGGCCGAAGGCTATGGCGCCTATCTCGACCAGGTGGAGGAGATCCCGTGAGAGCCTTTCGGGCCTGAGGCCTTCGGCACGCTGCTGCGGCCCAGCAGGCTGGTTGGCCGAGCAGAGTCCTGCCCGGAAGCGATTTCGGCGGCCGGCATCCTCGCTTACCGCCGCGGCGAAGCCGCCTCCCCTTCCTGAGACGTTCAGCCAAGGCTGGCCGACCTCGTGTCTTTGAGGCGGCCAAGAGCCCCCAGAGCCTGCTCCTCGTCGGGGAGAGGACTCGCCGCCTGCCCTGCCCCCTGCGCGCGGTCGTTCTCGGACCAGCCGCAGAGCCCCGTCAAAGGGCAAGGCCACCCTCCCCCGCCCGCACTTCACATGTACATGTGTTCTCTCTCCGGGGTTTCGTTTCCCTGAAGTTTGTTGCCATGATGGCAATGCTCGTCGCGTCATCACCCAGCCGAGCCGGCGCAAGATCCGGCCGAGGAGGAGAGGTCAGCGATGCCCGTGACGCCCCGCCGCACCACTCCCGCCCTTGCCACGGCGGCCATTCCGCCCGCGCCACGTCCGGGCGCCAGGTGGCAGGCGGAAGGCACCTTTCCCTTCAGGCCGCTACGCATCGTCCTCTCCTTCCCGCCATGCAGGCCAGCGGCATCTCCGCGGCCACTGGTCGGGAAGCTCGCCCCTCCGGCAGTGCCGGTGCGCCTCGCCGGGCTGGGCGCTGAAGCCAGGCCGGGCGGCCCGGAGACGCTCGAAACCTTCATCGCGGCGGACCACACGAGGTGGCGCGCCGTGCCGCAGGCGGCCCAGGTGAAGCTCGAATGAGGCCCGGTCGCTTACCGAGGGAGCCGAATCCGATGGATAATTTTCCCTCTTCCGGTTCCGGCACCTGGACCCCCGGGCCCGCGACCTCGTCAGGCCCCGAGCTGACCTACCTGTCCGGAATCCAGGCGCTGGTGCGGTTGCTGATGCTGCAGCGGGCCCGCGACGCGGCAGCCGGCCTGAACACCGCCGGCTTCGTCTCGGGCTATCGCGGCTCGCCGCTCGGCAGTCTCGACCAGTCGCTGTGGAAGGCCGGGCAGCAACTCGCCGAGCACCACATCCACTTCCAGCCGGGAGTGAACGAGGATCTGGCGGCGACCGCCGTCTGGGGCAGCCAGCAGGTCAATCTCTTCCCCGGCGCGAAGCACGACGGCGTTTTCGCCATGTGGTACGGTAAGGGCCCCGGCGCCGACCGCAGCGTGGACGTGTTCAAGCACGCCAATGCCGCCGGCACCTCGCGCCACGGCGGCGTGCTGGCGGTGGTCGGCGACGACCACGGCGCCAAATCCTCCTCGCTGCCGCACCAGAGCGACCACATCTTCGCCGCCTCGATGATCCCGGTGCTGAACCCGGCCGGGGTGCAGGAACTTCTCGACCTCGGCCTGCACGGCTGGGCGATGTCCCGCTTCTCCGGCTGTTGGGTCGGGATGCGCGCCCTCACCGACATCGTCGAAACCTCCGCCGGGGTCGTGGTGGACCCGCACCGCGTCGAGACGCGGCTGCCGGCCGATTTCGAGATGCCGCCGGGCGGCCTGTCCATCCGATGGCCCGACCCGCCGCTGGACCAGGAGTACCGGCTCCAGCACTGGAAGGTCTATGCCGCCATGGCCTATGCCCGGGCCAACCACCTGAACCGGGTGGTGATCGACAGCCCGCGGGCGCGGCTTGGCATCATCACCAGCGGCAAATCCTACCTGGACGTGCTCCAGGCGCTCGACGCGCTCGGCATCGACGCAGCGCTGGCGGCGGAGATCGGGCTGCGGGTCTACAAGGTCGGCATGACCTGGCCACTGGATGGCGAGGGCGTGCGGCACTTCGCGGAGGGGCTCGAGGAAATCCTCGTGGTCGAGGAGAAGCGCCAGGTCATCGAGTACCAGCTCAAGGAGCAGCTCTACAACTGGCGCGAGGATGTGCGCCCGAAGGTCACCGGCAAATACGACGAGAAAGGCGAGTGGGAACTCCCCGGCGGCGACTGGCAGCTCCCCGCTGCGGGCGAGCTGACGCCGGCGCTCATCGCGCGCGTGATCGCCCGCCGCATCGCGCCGTTCCACACCAGTGAGCGCATCCGCGAGTGTCTGGATTTCCTCGATGCGAAGGAAGCGGCGCTGGCGCGGCCGCATCCGACGATACCGCGGGTGCCGCATTACTGCTCGGGCTGCCCGCACAACACCTCGACCCGGGTGCCGGAGGGGAGCCGGGCGCTCGCCGGTATCGGCTGCCACTACATGGCGCTGTGGCTGAACCCGGACCAGACGCGCACCTTCAGTCAGATGGGTGGCGAGGGCGTACCCTGGGTCGGCCAGGCGCCCTTCACCGAGACGAAGCACGTCTTCGCCAATCTCGGCGACGGCACCTATTCCCATTCGGGGCTGCTGGCGATCCGCCAGGCCGTCGTGGCGAAGGTGCCGATCACCTACAAGATCCTGTTCAACGACGCCGTGGCGATGACCGGCGGCCAGCCGGTCGAGGGCAAGCTGACGATGCCGCAGATCGTGCGGCAGGTGCGCGCGGAGGGCATTGAGCGGATCGTCGTCGTCACGGACGATCCGACGCGCCATGCGGCCAGTACCCTGCCGGCGGACGTGCCGGTGCGGCACCGGCGGGACCTCGACGCCGTGCAGCGCGAGCTGCGGGACTATCCCGGCGTCTCCGTGCTTGTGTACGACCAGACCTGCGCCGCCGAGAAGCGCCGCCGCCGCAAGCGCGGGCTGATGCCGGACCCGGCGCGGCGCGTTGTCATCAACGACCGCGTCTGCGAGGGCTGCGGCGACTGCTCGGCGAAGTCGAACTGCATGTCGGTCGTGCCGATCGAGACCGAGTTCGGCCGTAAGCGCGCGATCGACCAGTCCTCCTGCAACAAGGACTTCTCCTGCCTGGAGGGCTTCTGCCCGAGCTTCGTCACCGTCGAAGGCGGCACGCTTCGCAAGGGAAAGGCCGTCGCGCCGGTGGGAGGGCTGGGCGCCGAGGGCGGGTCCGCGTCCACGGGCGGCGCGGGGGATCCGGAGCGGTACGAGGCTGCCGGCGGATCGGGGGGCGCGGGCGGCGCCGGGTTCGCGGACGGGCTGCGGGACGCCGAGCGCGCGGGGCGCGCCACCGGCCATGGGAGAGCCGGGCCCAGCGGGGGTGGTGATGACCTCGGGAGCCTGCCGGAGCCGCCGATCCTCCCCGCCAACCGGCCCTATGGCATCCTGGTGGCAGGCGTCGGCGGCACCGGCGTGATCACCATCGGCGCACTGCTCGGGACTGCCGCCACGCTGGAGGGCAAGAGCGTCTCGGTGCTGGACATGGCCGGCCTGGCGCAGAAGGGCGGCCCGGTCTGGTCGCATATCCGCATCGCCGCCCGGCAGGATCTTCTGCATGCCTCCCGGATCGCCGCGGGCGAGGCCGACCTTCTCCTGGGCTGCGACATCGTCGTGGCGGCTGCGGACGAATCCCTGTCCAAGCTGCATGCGGGCACGACACGCGCGGTGGTCAACAGCGACTTCTCGGTCACCAGCGATTTCGTCCGCACCTTCGCCGCGCAGGCCAGGACCGGCGACGTCGCCACGGTCCGCGATCCGCAATTCCCGCTCAGCGCCATCGAGGAGCAGATCGCCGAGGCGGTCGGTCCCGGCCGGGCTGACTTCGTCGCGGGCACACGGCTGGCGACGGCACTGCTGGGCGACTCGATCGCCGCCAATCTCTTCATGGTCGGCTATGCCTACCAGAAGGGGCTGCTGCCCCTCTCCGCCGCCTCCATCCTCAAGGCGATCGAGCGGAACGGCGCGGCGGTGGAGATGAACAAGGGCGCCTTCCTGTGGGGGCGGCGTGCGGCGCTCGACCTCGCCGCGGTGGAGCGGGTGGCCGCGCCGCCCGAGGCCCTTCCCGACCATCGCAGGCTCTCCACAAACCTGGATGAGATGATCGCCCGGCGCGTCGCGGAGCTGACCGCGTATCAGGACGCCCGCTACGCACGGCGCTACGCGGACCTCGTCCAGCGAGTGCGCGAGGCCGAGGGGGCCATGGCACCGGGTCGCACCGGGCTCGCCGAGGCCGTGGCAAAGGGCCATTACAAGCTCCTCGCCATCAAGGACGAGTACGAGGTCGCCCGCCTCTATACCGAGACCGGGTTCCTGGAGCGGCTGGGCCAGACCTTCGAGGGCGACTACCGGCTCGTCTTCCACCTGGCGCCGCCACTCTGGGCCCGGCCCGATCCCGTCACCGGCGAGCCGCGCAAGCGCGCCTTCGGCCCCTGGATGCTACGCGCCTTCAGAGTCCTGGCACGGCTCCGGCGACTGCGGGGCACCGCCCTCGATCCCTTCCGCCTGACCGAAGAGCGGAAGCAGGATCAGCGCCTGCTCGCCGAGTATGAGCGGCTCGTGGAGGAGTTGATCGCATCGCTTCACCCGGGCAACCACGCCCTCGCCGTGGAGCTCGCCGCGCTGCCGGACCAGATCCGTGGCTACGGGCACATCCGCAAGCGGCATGCCGAACACGCGAAGCGCCAGGAGGCCAGGCTGCTCGAAGCCTTCCGCAGCAGGGACGAACATCCAGAGGAAGGCGGCGAAACAGGGCCGAAAGCGCCCGTGCTGGTGGGGAAGTGATGCAGATGAGGGCAGGCTTGGACTTCGGCCTCGGCGAAACCGTGGAGGCGCTGCGCAACGAGGTCGCGCGCTTCGCCGCCGCCGAGATCGCACCGCGCGCGGCCGAGATCGACGCGCGCAACGAGTTCCCTGCCGATCTCTGGCGCAAATTCGGTGCGCTCGGCCTGCTCGGGATCACCGTCGAGGAGGAGTATGGCGGCACCGGCATGGGCTACCTGGAGCATGTCGTGGCGATGGAGGAGATCAGCCGCGCCTCGGCCTCGGTCGGCCTTTCCTATGGCGCCCATTCGAACCTCTGCGTCAATCAGGTCCGTCGCAACGGGAGCGCGGAGCAAAGGCGCCGCTACCTGCCGCGGCTGATCTCCGGCGAGCATGTCGGCGCGCTGGCGATGAGCGAGCCGGGTGCCGGCTCCGACGTGGTGAGCATGCGGCTGCGGGCGGACCGGCGCGGCGACCGCTACGTGCTGAACGGCAACAAGATGTGGATCACCAACGGCCCCGATGCGGATGTGCTGGTGGTCTATGCCAAGACCGATCCACAGGCCGGGCCGCGCGGCATCACGGCCTTCATCGTCGAGAAGGGTTTCCCGGGCTTCTCCACCGCGCAGAAACTCGACAAGCTCGGCATGCGCGGCTCCAACACCTGCGAGCTGGTGTTCCAGGACTGTGAGGTGCCGGCGGAGAATGTGCTCGGCGAGGTCGGGCGTGGCGTGAACGTCCTGATGAGCGGGCTGGACTACGAGCGGGCCGTACTGGCGGGCGGGCCAATCGGCATCATGCAGGCCTGCCTGGACGTGGTGCTGCCTTATGTGCGGGAGCGCCAGCAGTTCGGCCAGCCGATCGGCACCTTCCAGCTCATGCAGGCGAAGATCGCCGACATGTACACCGTGGCCAATGCGGCGCGGGCCTATGTCTATGCCGTGGCCAGGGCCTGCGACCGCGGCCAGGCGACGCGCAAGGATGCCGCCGGGGCTATCCTCTTCGCCGCCGAGAAGGCGACTTGGGCCGCGCTGGAGGCGATCCAGGCGCTGGGCGGCAATGGCTATATCAACGACTACCCGACGGGGCGGCTGCTGCGCGACGCCAAGCTTTATGAGATCGGCGCCGGCACCTCCGAGATCCGGCGTATGCTGATCGGCCGCGAGCTGTTCAACGAGACCGCCTGAATGCCGGTGATCGAATCCGCTCTCGACCTCGGCTCCGCCGAGAGCCGCACCAATGCAGAGGCCATGCGCGCGCTGGTGCAGGACCTGCGCGCCACCGCCGAGCGCGTGCGGCGCGGCGGCGGGGAGGCGTCGCGCGAGCGGCACCTCGCACGCGGCAAGATGCTGCCGCGCGACCGCATCCGCGCGCTGATCGACCCCCTCTCGCCCTTCCTGGAGATCGGCCAGCTCGCCGCCCACGGCATGTACGGCGACGAGGTCCCCTCGGCCGGCATCATCGCCGGCATCGGCCGGATCTCGGGGCGCGAGTGCATGATCCTGGCCAACGATGCCACGGTGAAGGGCGGCACCTACTTCCCGGTGACGGTGCAGAAGCACCTGCGCGCGCAGGAGATCGCGCAGCAGAACCGCCTCCCCTGCATCTACCTCGTGGATTCCGGCGGCGCCAACCTGCCCAACCAGGACGAGGTCTTCCCGGGCCGCGACCATTTCGGCCGCATCTTCTTCAACCAGGCCAACATGTCGGCACAGGGCATCGCGCAGATCGCGGTGGTGATGGGCTCCTGCACCGCCGGCGGCGCCTATGTTCCGGCGATGTGCGACGAGAGCATCATCGTCCGCAACCAGGGCACCATCTTCCTGGCCGGCCCGCCGCTGGTGAAGGCCGCGACGGGCGAGATCGTCTCCGCCGAGGAGCTGGGGGGCGCCGATGTGCACAGCCGGACGTCCGGCGTCACCGACCATTACGCGGAGAACGACGCGCATGCCCTCGGCATCGCCCGCCGGGTGGTGGCGAGCCTGAACGCGGTGAAGCAGCCAGAGATCGCGCTGCGCGAGCCCATGCCGCCGCGCCACGCGGCCGAGGAACTCTACGCCGTCGTGCCGGACAGCCTTCGCACGCCCTATGACGTGCGGGAGGTGATCGCGCGGATCGTGGACGGCAGCGAGTTTGATGAGTTCAAGCGTCTCTATGGCCCGACGCTGGTCTGCGGCTTCGCGCATCTTTGGGGCTACCCGGTCGGGATCGTCGCCAATAACGGCATCCTGTTCTCGGAGAGCGCGCAGAAGGGGGCGCATTTCATCGAGCTCTGCGCCCAGCGCGGCATCCCACTGGTATTCCTCCAGAACATCACCGGCTTCATGGTGGGCCGGAAGTACGAGGCAGGCGGCATCGCCAAGGATGGCGCGAAGATGGTCACCGCCGTGGCCACCGCCGCGGTGCCGAAGTTCACGGTCATTATCGGCGGCTCCTTCGGGGCGGGAAATTATGGCATGTGCGGGCGGGCCTATTCGCCGCGCTTCCTGTGGATGTGGCCCAATGCGCGCATTGGCGTTATGGGCGGCGAGCAGGCGGCCGCGGTGCTGGCCACGGTGCGGCGCGACGGCATCGAGGCGCGCGGCGGGACCTGGTCGACAGAGGAAGAGGAGGCCTTCAAGGCGCCGATCCGCGAGCAGTACGAGATCCAGGGCCACCCCTACTATTCAAGTGCCCGGCTTTGGGACGATGGCGTGATCGACCCCGCCGACACCCGTCGCGTGCTGGCCCTCAGCCTCTCGGCTGCGCTCAACGCACCGATCCCCGAGACGCGCTTCGGCCTGTTCCGGATGTGAGGGAGACACCATGCCAGCACGCGCAATCCTGGAGGCAGGGCGGCGCATCGCGCGGCGCCACGCCTCAGCCGAGGGGAAGAAGGGGATCGCCGCCTCCCTCGACAGGCGCGCGCCGGACTGGCGTCGCCAAGGCTGAGGGGGCGCCATGTTCCGCAAGATCCTGATCGCCAATCGCGGCGAGATCGCCTGCCGCGTCATCGCCACCGCCCGGCGCCTCGGCATCGCGACGGTGGCCGTCTATTCCGAGGCGGATGCCGGCGCGCGGCATACCCGGCTGGCCGAGGAGGCCTGGCCCATCGGCCCGGCGCCGGCGCGCGAGAGCTACCTCGCCGTCGAGACGATCCTCGACGCCGCCCGTCGTTCAGGGGCGGAGGCGATCCATCCGGGATACGGGTTTCTGTCAGAGAACGCGGATTTTGCGGAGGCCTGCGCGGCGGCGGGGGTGGTGTTCATCGGCCCGCCGGCGGCGGCGATTCGGGCCATGGGGTCGAAGGCGGCGTCCAAGGCACTGATGGAGCGCTCCGGCGTGCCGCTGGTGCCGGGTTATCATGGCGAGGCGCAGGACTTCGATACGCTGGCGGAGGCCGCCGCGCGGATCGGCTATCCCGTGCTGATCAAGGCCTCCGCCGGGGGCGGCGGAAAGGGCATGCGCGTGGTCGAGCGGCTGGACGATTTGCAGGCCGCCGTCGAAGGCGCCAGGCGCGAGGCCTCGGCCTCCTTCGGCGACGACCGCCTGCTGATCGAGAAATACCTGACGCGCTCACGTCACATCGAAATCCAGGTCTTCGCCGATACCCAGGGCAACACCGTCTCGCTGTTCGAGCGCGACTGCTCGATCCAGCGCCGGCACCAGAAGGTCATCGAGGAGGCGCCGGCGCCGGGCATGGACCCGGCGCGACGCCGCGCGATGGGCGAGGCTGCGGTCGCGGCAGCGCGCGCCGTGGGATATGTCGGCGCGGGCACGGTGGAGTTCATCGTTGACGCGGGCTCTTCGCCCGACGCCGAGGGCGGCGCCTTCTACTTCATGGAGATGAACACCCGCCTGCAGGTGGAGCACCCCGTCACCGAGATGGTCACCGGCCAGGATCTGGTCGAGTGGCAGCTCCGCGTCGCCGCCGGGGAGCCCCTGCCCCTGGACGAAGGCCGCCTCGCGATCCGCGGCCATGCCATCGAGGCGCGCATCTATGCCGAGGATCCCGGGCGCGATTTCCTGCCCTCCACCGGAACCTTCGCGCATCTGCGCCAGCCGCGTGACGTTCCGGGCCGCGTGCGGGTGGATACCGGCGTGCGTGAGGGCGATGCCATCACGCCCTATTACGACCCGATGATCGCCAAGCTCATCGTCTGGGGCGAGGACCGGCCTGCCGCGCAGCGCCGCCTCGCCGCTGCCCTGGCCGAATATGAGGTGGTCGGCCTGCGGACCAATCTCGGCCTGCTGCGCGCCATTGCGGAGCACTCCGCCTTCGCGGCGGCCGAGCTCGACACCGGCTTCATCGCCCGCCATGCGGCCGATCTGCTGCCCACCATGGCGGTGGCCGCAGACGATCCTGCGGTCTGGGCCGCGGCCGCGCTGGCCGTGATGCGCGACCAGCGCAGGGTGGCCGAGGCCGCTGCGCGTACCACCGGCGATCCCTGGTCGCCCTGGGCCGCGGTGGATGCCTGGCGCATGAACGGCGACGGCTACCAGGACCTGCGCTTCCGCCGGAGCGGCGATGACGCCACCCCTGTCACACTGCGCCTCCATCCGCTGCCGGAGGGAGGTTTCCGCCTCGACCTGCCCACCGGGAGTGTGCTCGCCAGCCTGGCCGAGGATGCGACCGGCCCGCTGCTTGAACTCGACGGCA
>Ga0180216_1002432_pt1 | contig 15477 bp, 16 predicted proteins | sample eDN3rd37CBELigMG_FD_128879 | JGI IMG/M metagenome (GOLD analysis project Ga0180216, IMG submission 128879) | Enriched Miracle-Growth compost microbial communities from Emeryville, California, USA - eDNA 3rd pass 37_C BE-Lig MG (version 2)... ... | reverse complement strand
TAGCAGACCTCGAAATGCAGGAACGGATGGTCCTCGATGCAGCCCCAGTGGCGGCCATAGATGGCGTCCGGGCCAAGGAAATTGATGGCCCCGGCGATATAGCGGCCGTCGCGGCGCGCCATCACCAGCAACACCCTGTCGGCCATGCTGGCGGCGATGCGGCGGTAGAAATCCCGCGTGAGGTAGGGACGGCCCCATTTGCGCGACCCGGTGTCCTGGTAAAAGGCGAAAAAGGCGTCCCAGGCGTCGTTGGTAATGTCGGCGCCGGTGAGCTGGACGATGGTGACGCCGTCCGCCAAGGCCTCGCGCCGCTCGCGGCGGATCGCCTTGCGCTTGCGCGCCGCCAGACCGCCGAGAAAATCGTCGAAGCTGGCGTACCCCTCATTGAACCAGTGAAACTGCTGATCGCGGCGCAACAAAAAGCCGTTATCGCCGAGCAGGCGCCATTCGTCATGCAACGGAAAGGTGACGTGGACGGATGAGGCCCTCGTCTGGCGTCGCAGGGCCACAAGACCTTTTATCAACGCGGATCGCGCAGCGGCGGCGTGTGTCCCTGGGCGCGCCAGCAGGCGCGGGCCGGTCACCGGCGTGAATGGCGCGCACACCTGCAATTTGGGGTAATAGGCGCCGCCGGCCCGCTCGAAAGCATCGGCCCAGCCGTGATCGAAGACATATTCGCCCTGTGAATGGGATTTGAGATAGCAGGGCGCGGCCGCCAGCAGGCTCTGCCCGGCGCCTTCCACCACCAGGTGCAACGGCAGCCAGCCGGTTTCTGCGCTGGCGGAGCCGGATTGCTCCAGCGCATTGAGAAAGGCGTGACTGACGAAGGGATTATCGCCGCCGGCGCAGGCATCCCACGCCGCCGCGTCAATATCCGCCATGGCGGAGGCGACGCGCACCGTGAAGTCGCCGCCGCCGGCGCCGCCGGTCGCTTTCCCGTGTTCCGCTGGCGGTTGGACCATGACAGTCACCGGACCTCGAACATGCCCTCGACCTCCACCACGGCGGACAGCGGCAGCGACGCCACGCCGACGGTGGAGCGGGCGTGCCGGCCGGCGTCGCCAAGCGCTTCCACCATGAAATCGGAGGCGCCGTTCATGACGCCGGCCAGGGCGTCGAAGTCTGGCGCGGCGTTGATAAAGCCGCCGAGGCGCAGGCAGCGCAACGTCCGGTCGAGGTCGCCGATGCAGGCGCGCAATTGGGCCAGTACGTTAATGGCGCACAGGCGCGCCGCGCTGGCGGCATCGGCCGCGCTGACGCCGGCGCCGACGCGGCCCACATGTTGCGGCGCAATCTTGCCTTCGGGCCCAAGGCAAAGCTGGCCTGAAATAATGACAAGCGATCCGGCGCGAACAAAGGGCGTGTAATTGGCGATGGGCGCCGCCGGCGCCGGCAGGGTAACGCCGAGCGCCGCAAGACGCTGTTCAACCTTGCTCATGGTCATCTGAAACTCGCTCCATCGGTCACCGGTCCTTTGCCCGGCCTGACGCCTGATCACGATGCGGGCGCGGCTTGCACGCCCCGGGGGGCAAGGCGCCGTTTCGGGGGCGCCGAAGTCTGGCGCGGCGGGATCTGGCGGCATGAATCCAGATTATGCCCGGTTTGTATGATTTGCCGTATCGTCAGCTGGTCCGCGCCTGCAGAAGAGCAGGGGCTGGCCGGCGCCGATCCGGTTCTGGCGCCGGGGCTTCGGGCGCGCCGGATGTCAGTTTGCGTCAGGAAAACACGTCAGATCAATGGCTGGAGCACGAATCCGCTTCCATATGAACGGGTCCTTGCGCCAGCCTCGCCAGGTGAACGGTTTCCCGCCTTCCGCGCCAGGGGTATACGGGCGCAGGGGCTGCGTCCGACGCAAGGGCCCGGGCCGGGAGGCTGGCGCAGGGGACCGTGCGGTCCGGTTCTGGCCATGCCTATCATGGAGCATTCATGAGCACGAAACACGTTGCGGCCATCTCCTCGCGCGCCGCCCGGGCGCCCGGCGTCAGGGCAACCGGTCTGGGATTGCTGGCCCTGGCGCTGGCCGGAAGCGGCGCCTTTGCCGCCGCGCCAGCTGGCGGCGGGGCTCCCATGCCGCTGGCGCCGCATCGGGCTGTTTATGATCTTACCCTCGCCGACAGCAGCGGCAGCCGCGCTGTCACCGGCGTCAGTGGCCGCATTGCCTATGAGTTCTCTGGCGACGCCTGCGCCGGCTACAGCCTGGATTTCCGCCAGCTGGCGATTCTGGAGCGTCAGGAAGGGGAGGCCCAGCAGATCGACATCCGCTCCGCCACCCACGAGGACGCCGATGGCTCCAGCTTCCGTTTCCGCCAGGATACGGCGCGCGGCGATGCGGACGAGCGGGTGCAGGGCGTGGCGAAGCGCAATGGCGCGGCCGACGACGCCGGCATTTCCGTCAACCTGACCAGGCCCGAGCGCAAGGCTTTCGAGGCGGCCGGGCCGATCGCCTTTCCCTCGGGGCACCTGCAACGCATCATCGCCGCGGCGCGGGCCGGTGAAAGCACGCTGGCTGTGAAGCTGTATGACGCGGCGGAGGATGGGGCCAAGGTGTTCGACACCTTCGTCGTCATCGGCAAAAAGGCGCCCGCTTCGCCGGACCGGCCGATTGAGGCCGCGGCGCGCAAGGCCGGTCTGGACAAGGTGGACCGCTGGCCGGTCAGCGTGTCCTACTACACGCCCGGTAGTGGCGAACGCACGCCGATCTACGCCATCGCGTTCGATCTTTATGAGAACGGCGTCAGCGGCTCCATGCGCATGAACTACGGCGATTTTTCCATCCGCGGCGAATTGCGCGACCTGGAGCAGCGTGGGACCGGCGCCTGCGCCAATGGCAGGAAGTAGGGGACGGGCCTGGATGACGGCGTTTCGTCAGACGCCGTCGTCGGTTCCGGGAAAAGCGGCCACGCGCCAGCGCGGGGAATGATGCGAAGGGGGGAGGCTCCATTCGACGCCAGGGGATCCTCGTTCAGGAAATTTTCGTTCAGGGGAGGCCGTTCTTGGGGGTGTTGCAGATCAGCAAGCCGTGCAACGCGCTATACGCGGGCGCATCGCTCAATGCGCAAGGCGCCGCCTTTGCGACGACGCCGGCCGTGGACCGGATGCGCAGGCGCATGGGCGGCCTGTGGGTTGGCGGCCGCCTCCATATCGACAACGCGGCCATCGGTTTTGAAGCCAACGGCCTGAACCGGATGTTGCAGGAGAATATCGCGCCTGTCCGCATTCCTCTCTCCAGCATTGACGCGGTGGAGCTGGAAGGCGGCTGGGTGACGAAGATCGTCGCCGTAAGCCACCAGGGCGGCGTTTTCCGCTTCAGATGTTTTGGGGCGCGGGCGGTGGCGGAGGACCTGCGCGCCGCGCTTGCCTCGAAACCCTGACCTCAGGGCCGCTTGTGGCGCAGGCTGATGCCGCGAAACACCGCCTTGTCGCCAAAGCGGCTGCGCAGGGCGTCGATGGCGTGCTCGGCGCTGGCGTCGCGGCGCGCCGTCTGGTCGGCGAGGTCGCCCTGGTCCGCATCCTCGCCCGGTTTCAGATCGCTGGCGCCAACGCCGAGCAGCCGCCATGCCTGGCGTCCGCGATGGGCGGCGCATTCCTGTTGCAGCAGGGCATGGGCCGGCTCGTACAACCGCCGGGCAAGCTGGGTGGGCGGAAAGCCGGCGCGGGTGCGGGTGACGAGGCGGAAGTCGGCGGTTTTCAGCTTCAGCGTGACGCCGGCCGTGGCCAGGTTCGCTGCCTTCAGGCGGCTGGACACCTTCTCACACAGCCGCCAGAGCAACGGCTCCAGGGAGGTGAGATCGGCGATGTCCTCCTCCAGCGTGGTTTCCGCCGAGATGGATTTGGTGGGGCGCTCCGGCGTCACCTGGCGATGGTCGACCCCGTGCGCGAGCTGGGAGAGGCGCAGGCCTTCCTTGCCGAACAGGCTGGCGAGGGTTGCCGGCGAGGCGGCGCGCAGGTCCGAGATCAGCCGATAACCCCGGCTTTCCAGGTTTTTGCGCGCCACGGCCCCGACGCCGTGGATCAGGGATACGGGTTTTGGCCCAAGAAACGCCACCGCCTCGGCCTGACCGATGACCGAGAAGCCGCGCGGCTTGTCCAGATCTGACGCCACCTTGGCGAGAAACTTGTTGTAGGACAGGCCAACGGAGACGGTGACGCCGACCTCCGTCTCGATGCGTTGCGCCAGCCGGGCCAGGCTTTCCGCCGGCGAGCCATGGTGCAGCCGTTCGGTGCCGGCGAGGTCCAGAAACGCTTCGTCGATGGACAGGGGCTCCACCAGCGGCGTCAGCTCGCGCATCATGGCGCGGATTTGCCGGCCAACGGCGACGTAGCGGGCCATGTCGGGGCGGATCACCACCGCGTCGGGGCACAGCTTCAACGCCTGGAACATCGGCATGGCCGAACGCACGCCCGACATGCGCGCCACATAGCAGGCGGTGGAGACGACGCCGCGCTTGCCGCCGCCAATGATCACCGGCTGGTCGGCCAGCTCTGGCCGGTCGCGTTTCTCCACCGAGGCGTAAAACGCGTCACAGTCGATATGGGCGATGGTCAGCTGGTCCAGTTCCGGGTGCGTAACGACGCGCGGACCGCCGCAGGCGCGGCAACGCCAGCGGCGTCCCGGCGGGGGCGGCGGCGTGCGGCCAAGGCAATCGCGGCAAAGCCCGAATGAAGCTATCGACTGGTGCGGCATGGGCGCATGATAACCCGTGGCGGGCAATGGTCCGGCTACGCGTCCACCGGCCGCTGGCCGGCGTCAAGCATCAGCTTGCGGCAGGCCGGGGCGATGCTGGCCGGATCGACGCCGGCGCTGGCGGCGAAGGCCATCACCATCATCTCATCCTGCAACAGGTGCTCCAGCACCGCGATCAGGAAATCCGGCTTGCCGGCGGCGGCCCGCAGCCCGTCGACCGTCAGGCCGGACAGGGCAAGAAAATCGCCAAGCCGCTCTTCATCTTCGGCCAGAAAAGCCAAGGCCTGGATGGCGAGGGCGGCGGGGTCTGGGGCGCCGCGTTTCTGGACCGTGTCTTTTTCGCGCGGAATCAGCATTGTTTGTCTTTCGTTCAGGGTTGAGTCCATAGGTTGACGGTGGCCGGGCGTCACTTTGACCAGGCGTCGCTTCGGCCAGGCGTCGCTTCGGTCAGGCGTTACTTCGGCCGGGCTTAACCCTGGCCACTTCCGTTCCAGGAACCTCACATTGGATCGTCGCGGATGAGCAAGACCATACTCATTGTCGAGGATAATGAGCTGAACATGAAGCTCTTTGGCGATCTGCTGGAGGCGCATGGCTACCAGACGCTGAAGACCGCCCAGGGCTCCGAGGCCCTGGAGCTGGCGCGCGCCCACAAGCCGGATCTCATTTTGATGGACATCCAGTTGCCGGACGTTTCCGGGCTGGAGGTGACGCGCTGGATCAAGGAAGATCCGGCGTTGAAGCACATCCCTGTCATCGCCGTCACCGCCTTCGCGATGAAGGGGGATGAGGAGCGAATCCGCGAAGGCGGCTGCGAGGGCTATCTGTCCAAGCCGATCTCTGTCGGCAAGTTCCTCGAGGCGGTGCAGAATTACGCCGGGCCAGCCTGAGGCAAGCGCGACCGGGAAGCGCAGGTTCGCGATTCGCCATTGCAATCCGCGCGCGGCGCGTTAGGGTGTGGACAAGCGTGACAGGCGGCGGGACGCTCGCTGCCCCATGCACGGAACAGCCCGGCGATGCTCAGGTCCGCCGCATCTCCTGGACGTCACGGGCTCAGGCCGGGACGGAAGCGATGAGCCTTTGGCCCGCTTTCTCCCGGCCGCTCTTTTTCCAGCAGCTGATTTCAGTTGGATGTGTAGCGCCGGGTCAGTTCACTGGCCCGTTGCAGCGTCAGGCTGAGCACGCAGGCCTGCTGCGCCGGCGTGGCGCCGCTGCCGTTGCTCCATTCAGCGGCGATCAGCTCAAACTTGCAATTGGCGTCGCGGAACGCCAGCCACGCCCGTTGCGACGCCAGCAGATTGTCCCGCCACGCCGCCCGGTCGGCGGCGCCAAGGCTGGCGTTGTTTTCGACGGTGGCCAGCGCCTTGCGCCAGGCGTCGTTGAGCGCCGCGTCAGCCCGGGGCAGCGCTTTGGCCAGGCAGGCCTGCAGTTCGCCGCCGCCAAAACGGTCGCAGGAGGTTGCGGGCGCCCATTGCGCCGCCGCTGCGGAAATCCCTCCGGCGGCCAGCAACATGGCCGCGATGACGCCTGATCCCTGTCTGATACGCATCGGTGTTCTCCCGTTCGCTGCTGACGTCCGCGCGATGGCTTGCGACATTTTTCTCAGGTGGAAACCGGCGCGCAGCAAGTCGCGCAACAGATCAAGCGCCTGTCCTGACTTGTCCCCGGAAGCCCGTGATTATCGTAATTCACGGTTAACCGGCCCGTGGCGAAATGATGGCGCGAACGCTTCGATTCGCGCGTATCACCCGGATGAGTATCATGGGCAATGTCGTACAGTTCCGCATGCGGCCGCGGTTCGAAAATCCTGTCATCGACAACGACGAGGACATCGACCTGATGACGGCGCTCGACGTGGCGATCCGCGACTTACGCGACATCGCCGGAATGTGCGACAGGCCCGAGGCCCGCGAACAGGCCAATGCCTGCCTGAGCATGCTGGAGCGGGCCTATGCGGAGGCCGCCCAGGCCTGGTAGGCGCGCGGACTGGGCATTTTCTCGAAAAGTGGACGCCACTTTTCGTCAGGAAACTGCTCCAGTTTTTTCTGGCGAACTCCGATCGATCAGCCGATTCCGGCTGATCGACAAGCGTTAGACCAAAACTTGGAGGGCCGCTGGTGAACCGGATTTCACCGGCCCCCTGCGCCCGGCTGGCAGCCGCTCAGGGCGCGCAGCCAAGGCGACGCTCGGCGGCGCGGATGTCGTTAATGCGCAGCCGCTGCCGGTGACTGAGCGGCACATCGGCCTCGTTGTCATACTGGCAACCGGCGTTGCCGAAGGTCGCGATGGCGCGCCGGGTTTTGAAGCAATAGCCGGCGCCCTTGTAAATTTCGTTCCGCTCCTCCCAGAGATCGGCGCAGGCGCCGGCCTGAACGCGCAACGCTGGCGGGCGCGCCGCCGCGGCGACGGCGGACGCCACGGCGGGGCCGTTTGCCGGGCCAGCCGAAGCAGGCGCAGCCAGCGCCAGCAGGGCGGTCAGGCCCAGTCCCATTGCCGTCGATTTCACCTGCGTCGTCATCTGCCCCTCCGCGCCTGCTGCGTCGCCACGCCGGTAAAGGGCCCGAGCCATTCCCGCATTTGGCGACCGGTCTGTTGACTGGATAGCGCTTCAGCAGCCGGGCGGCGACTGGCCCCAACTTCAGGGCGTTCACAATCCGGCCATCTCCGGGCGAACGTTTCTGCGGCGGTTTCATTGGGGCGGGATGTTTTGGGAAAGGCGTTGGCGAAACACTTTGGCGGGTTGCGGAAACACAATCGCCCCGGCGCACAAAAAAACCGCCCATGGCGGGCGGTTTGTCGGCGACGCGGGAGCGTCGCGGTGGACGTCCGCAGGGGACGCCCGAAGCCGGATCACTTGATCTTGGCTTCCTTGAACTCGACGTGCTTGCGAGCAACCGGGTCGTACTTCTTGATCGCGAACTTGTCCGTCATGGTGCGGGTGTTCTTCTTGGTGACGTAGAAGTAACCGGTGTCGGCGGTGGAGACGAGCTTGATCTTGATCGTGACGGCCTTGGCCATGGTCGAACCTCATCCGGCGGGCTCGATCCCGCGCGCGGCAATATAAAAAGGCCGGCGAAGCCCGGCCAGGAAGATGTGTGGGACATGCCGCATCGGCCGTTGCAAGTCAAGACCCGTTGCGTCGCCCCTGAACCGCTGAAGGTCCCGAATTTGCGTGGAACACGCCAAATTCCTGTCATAACGGGCGTTTTTTCCGGATGATCCCGTGAAATCCCTCCCTCGCCAATCAGCCGCCGCGGCGCAGGGCGAGCCGGCCGATGGCGAAGACGGCGTAAAGCCCGAACAGTCCGGCGATCGCCACCGCGAATCCATGGGGAACGATGCGGTCAAAGCCGAATCCCACCAGCGGCGGCCCCAACATCATGCCGAGATTGTACAGCACGATGAACGCGGCGTTGGCGCTGGCCAGGTCGGCGCGGTCGGTGAACCGCGCGCCCAGATGCGCCAGGCCAACCGTGTAAAGACCACCGCCGACGCCGCCCCAGGCCAGCAGCAGGATTTCCAGCCCCCACGGAACCCGCGTCGCCAGCGGCATGCAGGCGGAGGCGACGAGGCCGAACAGGCCGATCAGCAGCAGCAGCCGGCGCCGGTCCATGCGGTCGGAAATCAGGCCGATGGGAATCTGCAACAGCATGCCGCCGAGCGCCACGAAGCTGACCAGGAACGCCGCCTGCTGTTCAGTATAGCCAAGGCGCAGTCCATACAGGGGCAGCAGGCTGAAGCCGCCGGTTTCCACCGCGCCGAAGACGAAAGCGGCGAAGGTGGCGAGGGGCGCCGCCAGAATGAAGAAGCCCACGGAGTGGCTGGAGCTGTGGTCAAGCTCTGGCGTGACGTCGCGGGCGTGCAGCAATGGCGCGAGCCCCAGCGCCATCAGCGCCGCGCCGGTGAGATAGGGGGCCCAGCCGGCGGTTCCGACCAGGCTCAGAATGAATGGCCCGGCGGCGAAGCCGAGGGAGAGAAACGTGGCGTAGACGCCCATCACCAGGCCGCGCCTTGAGGCGGGCGCGGCGGCGTTGATCCAGTATTCCGACAGCACGAACAGGGCGCCGAGCGCCGCGCTGTAAAAGAAGCGCAGCACGAACCAGGCCGGCAGCCAGGGCAGGGCGCGGAAGGCCAGCAGGGTCACGGCGGTGACGCCAATGGCGAGGGCGATCATCGCCCGCACGCCCAGCGCCGCGGCCAGGCGCGGCACGAACGGCATCACCAGGATGCTGGCGAAACCGGCCATGGCGGTGTTGAGGCCGATCATGCCGCCGGAGGCGCCCATGCGCTCCATCTCCAGCGACAGCAGCGGGATCGACAGGCTGAGGCCGACGCCGATCAGTGAAACCAGCAGGATGGCGCTGGCGAGGGCGCGCAGATTGAGTGGCTCCGATGGCGCCTCGTCCGCGTCCGGCTTTGCGGGAATTGCTCCTGAAGCGTCTGTCACAGTTCCTCGCGCTGAAATCCGCCCCGCTTCGGATTGTAGAAGGGAACGGGCAGTTCATGGTGAAAGCCAAGGGCCGTGCGCTGCTCCAGTTCCTTCAGCACCACCGTGGTGATGGACGGCAGATCGAGCTGGCGCGCTTCTTCAATCTCCACCCAGACAAGTTCCGTCAGTTCGGTGTCGGCGGAGACGACGCCGTCGATGCGCTCGGCGATCTGGCTGGCGTCAACCGCGAAGAACCGGGTGTCGAAGCGTTTGGGGCGTCCGGGCGGCGTGATGGCGCGGGCGATGAAGCGCAGCGGCTCCAGGTCCGGCGTCACCCCGTGGCCGGCAAACTCGGCCCATGGCCCCTGGGGCGTGCGTTTTGCCGGCGCGTCAAGCTTGCGACCGAGAAGCAGGCCGGTTTCCTCGAAGGTCTCGCGGATGGCGGCCAGCGCCAGGGCGCGGCCGCGCGAGGCCGCCGGCCGCGCGGTGCGGGTCAGCAGCTTTTCGCCGACGACCGGGTGAAGATCGTTCACCGGCGTCATGAAGCGGTCGTTGGTCTCGATGCGGCCGCCGGGGAAGACGAATTTCCCGGGCATGAAACGGTGGCCCTGATGGCGCCGGCCCATCAGCACCTTCGGATGCGCGCCCGTGCGGTCGAGGATGATGAGGGTGGCGGCGTTGCGCGGCCGGATCGTCGGGAATACCGGTTCGTTACGCTCGCTCTCCACCAGCATCTCCTCGTCGGTCATGGTCGTGGCTGCAGCCGTCATGGCGTCTCTCCCTTGTCGCGCGGCCGTTCGTTCCAGGCCTGGCGCCCGGCGCGGCCGCTTTCCGTATTCTGGTTCAGCTGTGGCGGGGGGCCGGGCGCGGCGGCCCGCCGTCCGCCAGATGGGCGCTGTCGTCCCCGTCGCCGAAGCCGTGCATGCGATGCGCCCATTGCAGGCCAATGACCGCGCCCTTCACCGGCTGCATCAGCCAGAGGCCGAGGATGATGGTCAGGGCCGGCCACAGGCTCATGTGCGCCCACACCGGCCATTCCATATAAGTCTCGGCCAGCAGAATGCCCGTGCCGACGACGTGGGCGACGATGGTGATGACCAGATAGGGCGGCAGGTCATCGGCGCGATGGTGGCTCAACTCTTCGCCACAGGCGGCGCAGGCCGGGCTTACCTTCAGGAAGCGGCCGAAAATCCGGCCTTCGCCACAGGCCGGACACCGCCCCGCCCAGCCGCGGCGCATGGCCGGAACCAGCTCGCGCGGCGGTTCGCCCGCGTAAGGGGATTGCAATTCAAGGCCCATGGTCACTCCCGCCGGCTTTGCGCATACGCTGTCCGGACTGTTGTAATCCCCGTTGCGGCACGGGGAAAGCCTGGCTGGGGGAAGGCAGGGCTGCGCCGATGGCAGGCGCCAGGGCAAGGCGCCAGGGGAAAGCGCCCTGCGACGCTCCCACAAGCTCCCTGTTCCTCGCCCCCGGGAACCGACGCCTCCAACCCCGGATGAAAGCCGCACGCCGGCGCCCGGAGCGCTGAGTCGCGGGACGCTCAGCGGCTCCTTCCGGGCAGGCTGCGGTCGAGCCTGGCCTGCTTTGCCTTTTTTTGTTCGGCGAGGCGGCCTTTCAGCCCTTTGGGGGCCTTGCCGCCGGATTTGCCCCTGCCGTCTTTCTTCGCGCCGATCTTGCGGCCGGCGAGGCGCGAACGGCCGCCGCCGGCCCGGCCCATCAACTCGAAGCGCAGGGCGCCGGCGATGGGCGCGGCCTCGGCCAGGCGCACTTCCACCTGATCGCCGAGGCGCAGGGTGTCGCCGGTGCGGGAGCCGACCAGGGCGTGCAGCGATTCATCGTGCCGGTAGAACTCGTCGCCGATGGTGGCGGCGGGCACGAAGCCGTCGGCGCCGGTGTCGGCCAGGCGCACGAACAGGCCGGCGCGGGTGACGCCGGAAATCTGGCCCTGGAAGGTCGCGCCGATGGCGTCGGCCAGGAGGTGGGCGACCAGCCGGTCGATGGTTTCGCGTTCGGCCGCCATGGCGCGGCGCTCTGCCACCGAGATCTGCGCGGCGATTTCGTTGAGCTGCGAGCGGGTGGTGGCGGCCGGCAGGCCGTCATGGCCCAGCTTGCCGACGGTGATCAGCGCCCGGTGGACGATGAGGTCGGCGTAGCGGCGGATTGGCGAGGTGAAATGGGCGTAGCGGCGCAGGTTGAGGCCGAAATGGCCGCAATTGTCGGCGGAATATTCCGCCTGGGCCTGGGAGCGCAGCACCACTTCGTTGATGAAGGTCTTGTGCCGCGTGCCCTCAACCTGGGCGAGGATGCGGTTGAACAGCTCCGGCCGCACGTTGCCGGTTTTGGGCAGCTTGATGCCGATGGAGGCCATGACTTCGCCAAGGCCACGCATCTTCTCCAGCGAGGGCTCGTCATGGATGCGGTAAAGCAGGGGCGAGCCAGCGCGCTCCAGGGTCTCCGCCGCGCAGACGTTGGCGAGGATCATGAATTCCTCGATCAGCCGGTGGGCGTCGAGGCGCGGCGGGATAATCACCCGGTCGAGCATGCCGTCGGCGTCGAGCAGCAGCTTGCGCTCGGGCAAATCCAGCGCCAGCGGCGAGCGCTTGTCGCGCGCCTCGGCCAGCGCCCCATAGGCCGCCCACAGCGGTTTCAGCACCGGCTCCAGCAGCGGGCCAGTGATGTCGTCGGGCAGGCCGTCGATGGCTGCCTGCGCCTGCTGGTAGGCCAGTTTCGCCGCCGAGCGCATCATCACCCGGTGCACCGAATGGCGCAGCTTGCGGCCGTGGGCGTCGATGACGATGCGCATGGCCAGCGACGGCCGGTCCTCGTGCGGGCGCAGCGAGCACAGATCGTTGGAGATGCGCTCCGGCAGCATCGGCACGACCCGATCGGGGAAATAGACCGAATTGCCGCGTTCGCGCGCCGTGCGGTCCAGTTCGCCGCCAGGACGCACGTAAGCCGCCACGTCGGCGATGGCGACGCTGAGCACGAAGCCGCCAGGGTTGTTGGGGTCCTCATCCACGGCGGCGTGCACGGCGTCGTCGTGGTCCTTGGCGTCCGCCGGGTCGATGGTGATGAGCGGCAGCTCCCGCCAATCCTCGCGGCCGCTCATGCCCAGCGGGCGGGCCGCTTCCGCCTCGGCCAGCGCCGCGGCGGAGAAAACATGCGGAATGCCATGGGCGTAGATCGCCAGAAGGCTGACCGCCTTCTCCGACGACAGCGAGCCGAGGCGTTCGCGCACCCGGGCGTGCGGGCGGGCGAAGCGGCCGATCTTCGACACGCTGACCGACACCAGGTCGCCGTCTTTCGCCTCGCCGGCGTCGCCGGGGCGGATTTCCAGCGGCTCCCTGCCGAGGCTCTTCTTGTCGACCGGCTCGATCCAGCCGCCGCCTTCCGGCAGGGCGCGGAACACGCCCAGCGTCTGCGGATTGGCGCGGCCGATGATCTTGATGGGACGGCCGGTGTAAGCCGGGCCGCCATCCGGCTCCGGCAGCCTTGAAACACGCAGCAGGGCGCGGTCGCCGACGCCGGGCGTGGGCTGATGGCCTTTGGCGGGGCGGCGCGGCAGATTGATGATGATCTGCGGCGGTTCGTCGTCGCTGTTCCACTCGGCCGGGCGGGCGATGAGTTCGCCGTCGTCGTCGCGACCGGTAATGTCGGCCAGCACCACCGGCGGCAGGCCGGCTGCGTCATGCAGGGCGCCGTGGCGACGGTTGATGAGACCGTCCTCCTCCAGCTCCTTCAGCAGCCGTTTCAGCCAGATGCGCTGGTCGCCGCTGATGCCGAAGGCCCGGACGATGTCGCGCTTGGCCACCTTGCCGGGGGCCGAATTGATGAAGGCGACGATGGCCTCGCGCGTCGGCAGCCCCGCCGGCGCATCGCCGTCCGCGGGTTCCGTCAGGCTGTCGGGCAGCGCCGCAGCCTCCGCGAGGCGCTGCGCGGCTTCCTTGCGGGCGGCGCGAGAGCGGGTGGCGCGCGGCGCGGCGCGGGAAGAGGACGGGCGTTTGGAGCCGGGACGGGTCAAGACTTTTCCGGAGCTGGAGCATTTCGAGGAAAGTGGGCCCACTTTTCCTGAAGAAAATGCATCAATACAAAAAGCTGGCGGCGCGCCATGATCATCTGGCGGCCTCAAGGCGCAGTTCCACTGTGGCGCATGCTTCAGCCCGACAACAGGGCGGAAGGCGCGTCCGGGCGGCGCAAGCCCCTGTTTGCCATGAACCTGCGGCAAAAGCGAGACAATCGGCGGGCGGCTCCAGGGGGCTCAGGCGGCGTCAGCTGGCCATTCGCCAGGGCGCCCGGGGTGCAGGACCGTGACCCGCGCCCCGGCGAGCCGGTGAAACAGCCGCTTGCGGCGCAGGATCGGGGTCCAGTCGTAAAGGAACATTTCGGCGGGTCGCCACAACACCACCCAGCCAATGATCACCAGGCTTTCACTGATCACCCGCGCGAACGGGTTGTCGTAGTTCTGCGCCACGGCCCAGCTCAGGAACATGAACAGGCTGAGCATGACGAAGCCGACGGACAGCGCGATCCGCCCGTCGCGGAACAGGGTTTTCATTTCCCGCGCTTCCCCCGCCTCACGGCTGCGAAACCAGCCGTTGATCGCCTGCTGGAGATCGGCGTCGCGATGCCTGTCAGGGTCGGCGGACTGCAGATGTACGATGATGCGGATCGGCTGGTTTTTCGGCAGATCCTGCGCCCAGTCGAGAATGTACTGCTCGGCGTCGGGCGCGAGATCGCGTTCACGGAAAGGAAAAGGATCGAGCGTGTTGAACAGCTGCGCGCTGTCTGTCAGCCGCAGGGCGATCGCGCCCGTGTCGCCGGTGTCTTCCATTCCGTTCCCCAACGTCCCGGACCGGCGGACGTTGATCGCGCCAATGCCGCGCGCCGGCGCCTCACGACTGGAATGAAACGTCGAGCAGGGGCGCGACGTCAATCTTTCTTTCGAATACCCCGAAGGCGGTCGCCTGGTCGGCTGCCTGCTGCAATTCGGCGATGAGCGCATCGTCGATCCGGGTGTTGCTGGCGCGGTTGACGTTGAAAGCCCGCAGCAGCACCTCCTCCGGCATGCCGGTCAGGCGGGAATTGTAGGCTGCATAGGTGGGGATATTGCCGTTGATCCAGTCAATGCCCCTGCGCACCCGGTCGCGGAACGCGGCCAGCTGCGCGCGCTTGCTCGCGATGGCCGCCTGGGACGCCACCAGCAGCATGATCGACGGCGTCAGCCCCTGGCCGTCGCGCAGCACGCGGGCGCCGGCGCGCAGCACCACCTGGGAGATGAACGGGTCCCAGATTGCCCAGGCGTCGATGCGGCCGCCGCTGAAGGCGGGCAGGGCCTCCGGCGGGGCCATGAAGCGGATATGGACTTCCCCTGGATCGACGCCGGCCTCCTTCAGCGCCGCCTTGATCAGGAATTCGCCCCAGCCGCCACGGGTGCCGGCGACGGTCTTGCCGCGCAGATCGGCGACGCTGCGAATGCTGGAGCTGTCGCGCACGACGATGGCCTGGCCAGCCGGAGCATTGCGCACGGCGGCGATGGCGCGGATCGGCGCGCCGTTGCCGAAGACGGTGAGCACCGAGAAATCGCCGGTGTAGCCCACATCCAGCGCGCCGGCGTTGATGGATTCCAGAATCGGCGCGGCGCTCTGGAATTCGCTCCAGCGCAGGTCGAAGGGCAGGCCGCCGCCGTTGCCGGACGCCTCGACCAACGAGCGCAGGCCGCCTTTCTGGTTGCCGATGTTGAGCTGGGCGCTGGCTGCCGCCTGCGCCGGTCCGCCCCAGGCGGCGAGGCCGGCGCCGAGGGCCAGCGCGCCGGGGACCAGGCGCAGGAAGGCGCGACGGTCGGTGACGACAGGAGAACGGGGCGGGGAAAAATCAGACAAGGGAACCTCCGGACAAAGCAGGCTTCCCCAGTGGGCACGCGGCCCATGTTCTGGTCAATTACATGAAATCAAAAGAAAAAATGATTTTATACGCCACCGGCCCGGTGGGCGGTCGTCGTCGCCGGGGCGCGGTTGGCCGGTCAAATTTTCTCCACCCGCCCTGGGGACAACGCAAGGGGCCTGAGGAGCGATCCAGACACATCAGGTCCGGCGCATGAGGCCATGCGCCGGCGCCCAGCATGTCGTTACGTCATGCGTCCCAGGGCGGCGTATCATCGCCGGCGTCATCAACCGGGGGCGCAGCTTTCTTGGCGGCGGTTATCCTGGTCGTGGTTTTCGCCGTCGCGGTTTTTGTCGTCGTCTTGCTGGCGGTCGTCTTGCTGGCGGCGGTCTTTCGGGCGGCGGGTTTCTTCACGGGCGCGCCGTCGTCGCCTTCGGTATCCGCGGCGGCCTTTTTCGCGGTCTTCGCCGCCGGTTTGGTTGC
>Ga0180216_1002431_pt1 | contig 15478 bp, 14 predicted proteins | sample eDN3rd37CBELigMG_FD_128879 | JGI IMG/M metagenome (GOLD analysis project Ga0180216, IMG submission 128879) | Enriched Miracle-Growth compost microbial communities from Emeryville, California, USA - eDNA 3rd pass 37_C BE-Lig MG (version 2)... ... | reverse complement strand
TATGATTACATTTGAGAGATTAATTGGAAAAGACATAGAGCCTTATGTTGAGCAATTTGCCTGGTTTCGACTGAATGATTTTAGGGAGTTCCCTTACTTATATGATGGGAATTTGGAACACGAAAGAGAAAACTTCCAAAAATATATGGATGAGGAAGAGTCCTTGCTGATTGTTGCCAAAGATGGCGAGAAAGTGATCGCGGTATCGACAGGCATCCCTTTTGATAGTCCATTTATGGGAGAAGAGAGTGCCGATCTCTTTTTGAAAAATGGGTTGAATCCAAAGGACTTTTATTATTTTGCGGAAACCATCATTTTGCCTGAGTACAGGGGACAAGCGATCGGTCGGGACCTTTATAAAATGAAAGAGGATTTCGCACGAGAGATGGGTTATAAAGAAGTATGTTTCATCGCGGTGGAAAGGGAAGAGGATCATCCGCTGAAGCCGCAAACCTATAAATCACCGAAAAACTTTTGGGGCCATTTGGGGTTTGAAAAGCTGGATATCAGTGTGAGTTTTGAATATCCGACCATCCAGGCCTCCGGGAAAACAGAGAAGGCGAGCAATTTGATGTTTTTTTGGAAGAAAAATATATAGGGGGAAGAATTCCCCCTATTTTCCCAAAAACAAGCCCCTTTTTGAAAATAGGTGTAAAATCTCCCCCTATTGTGTTAAGCCTCACTCAGCCCTTTACAAACTCCCTTTCGCCAGCACACCCATCATCATTCTTGCATTAGGATACTGGACCTCTTCGTACTTTTTCATCGCTTTTTCCAGATCGTAGCTAACTCGCTCAATCGAGGTACTAAAACGACGATTCTCCTCAATTTCCACCATGGCATAGGAAGCCCTCGTCGACCCATCGAACGGCAGGCCAACACTGCCGATGTTCATAATCACACGGCCATTTACGTACCGGATATAGGGTTTATGAATGTGAGCGTAGATGTAAATTTGCGAATCGGACGTAGACATAAAACGTTCTTTTAAAACTTCGTCGTCCGCACTTGGAGGGATCACATCAAATAAACTATCTGGCGTCGCGTGAAAAGCATGAATAGAAATCCCGTGTACCTCTGTCTGTATTTCAGTCGGCAACTCTTTCATATAGGTGAGATCTGATGTGCCTAGCTTGGAAACAGTCCAATCCCGTTCAAGGTTCATCAACCCCAGAACTTGATCCGGTACTTCCCCCTCTTTTACCCCACGGACTACCCATTCATCCGCATTGCCCTTAATCACTTCTGTGTTTAAAGAACGAATGATTTCCAACGACCGTTTCGGTTCCGGCCCGCGGTAACAGAGATCTCCGAGCACATAAATTTTGTCTGCCTGTTTCTTCTGAATATCCTCAAGAACTGATTCTAGTGCAATAGCATTGCCGTGAATGTCAGATATAAACGCGATTTTCATGCTTTTTCCTCCTGATAAAAGTAATAGCTATATTCTACCATTTTTCTCCATTCAAGATGTAAACATCGTCCACCTATTGAATAGAGTAGAAGGTGGGGGCGTTGATATGGATCTACATGGGCTAAACTCATTTCTTAGGTCGCTATTATCAGGTGTACTATCAGATGTATTCATTCTTTTTGTCGTTATTTACCTGGGGGAATGGTTGGCTGATGTGTGGGGATTTAGCCGGGTAGAAAGGGCTTGGTGGATTACCCTTGCCACCCTGCTCATGCTAACTTTTATACTATGGTCTCGATTAGGTCGTATCTTATTGTGGAACTAAAAAAATAATTTAATTGACAATTCCCAAATCCATGATAATATTAATTCAAATCCCAACTTTTCAACTGCGGATTTATGATTAAACAACTACATAAACTTTCGATTTCTTATCAAGAGAGGTGGAGGGACTGACCCTGCGAAGCCTCAGCAGCCGACCCGACCGGGCACGGTGCTAATTTCAGATAGATGAGAGTAAAGACCCAGGTATACTTGTGGACCCTTCTCTGATCGAGAAGGGTTTTTTGGTTTTGAAAGGAGTGATGAAGTGGGGACAAAAAAATAAAAGGAATCCGGTGCGGCAACACCAGATCCCCTTTTTTGGCGGGCACACCAAAAAATATAAACCCAATCTATATTGTAATAACATTGGTTGTGTCTCGTCTACCTTTTATTTCATCCAAAAAGAGGAGATGAGCGGAAGATGAGTGATTTGAAATTTGCTTATTGGGTACCGAATGTAAGCGGCGGATTAGTGGTTTCAAAAATACCCCAGCGAACAGGTTGGGATTATGAATCGAATAAAAGATATGCATTGATCGCAGAAGAAGTTGGATTTGAGTACGCATTGCTGCAAACCCGATTCTTTGCAAGTTATGGTGCAGAGTACCAGTTGGAAGCGATTACTTTGGCATCCGCCTTGGCAGCGGTAACGAAAAAGCTGAACTTGATTTCCGCGGTCCATCCCGGGTTATGGCATCCGGGCGTGTATGCGAAAATGATTGCGACATTGGACCAGATCAGCCAGGGACGGGCGGCGCTCAATGTCGTGAGCGGGTGGTTTAAACAAGAGTTTATCGGCTATGGCGAGCATTGGCTTGATCATGACGAGCGTTACCGCCGGTCGGAAGAATTCATCCAGGTGTTGCGGGCAATGTGGACGGAGGAGGAGACCACTTTCAAAGGCGACTTCTACCGCATCAACGGGGCCCCATTGAAACCAAAACCGGTCCAGAACACACCGCCCATTTTCCAAGGTGGAAACTCGAAAGCCGCACGCCAAATGGCAGCACGGGTGTCTGACTACTATTTTATGAACGGGAATACGCTGGAAGGATTTAAGGCGCAAATCGAAGAGGTTCGTGCTTTGGCTGAAAAAGAGGGGCGTACCGTGAAGTTTGCCGTCAACGGTTTCGTGATCGTACGGGAAACGGAGGAAGAAGCGGTTGACGTTTTGCGGGCAATTGTTTCGCAGGCAGATGTGGAAGCGGTGGAAGGGTTTAGACAGGCGGTCAAGGAAGCCGGGCAGTCCACGAAGCAAAAAGATGGGATGTGGGCGAATTCCACTTTTGAAGATCTCGTACAGTACAACGATGGTTTCAAAACGGGTCTGATCGGCACACCAGAACAAATCGCAGATCGGATCATTGAATTGAAGAAACTCGGGGTCGACCTTGTTCTGACTGGACATCTGCATTATGAGGAAGATTTACGGATTTTCGGGGAGCGCGTGATTCCTCTTGTGCGGGAAAAAGAGCGGGCGCTTTTGGAAAGCGGGGTTCTCGCGTGAAGCTATTAGGGATTTCAGGAAGCCTGTCGGTGCGGTCGAAAACCTTTTTAGCTGTGGAAAAAGCAGTCGAGTTTGCACGGGAATATGATCCTGGAATCGATGCATTCGTGTTGAACTTGGCTGATTTTCAGCAGCAATTTTGCGACGGCCGTGCACCCCATTTGTATGAGGGAGACACGAAGATCTTGATCGATCAAATTGTGAGCGCTGATGCGTTTATTATTGGTACACCCGTGTATCGCGGATCGATTACTGGGGTTTTGAAAAATCTGTTCGACGTGATTCCGAATGATGCGCTGCGGGGAAAAGTCATCGGTTTCATCGCCACCGGTGGAACGTATCATCATTTTCTAGCGATTGAACATCAGCTGCATCCGATTGCGGGATACTTCTCTGCTTTTGTTGTCCCAGGTGGGGTTTATGCTCACAATGACCATTATGCGGATGGCGAGTTGACGTCCCCGGAGATTATTGGGCGATTGAAGGCGCTCGGTGAATCTGTAGTGGAGATTCGGAGGAAGTTGGGTGCAGAATTTCTTGGCGTTGAAAAGCCGTTGATCCCGCGGAAGAGTTTATGATGGGGTGGGCTTAGCCCACAGCCTACAAAAAAAAGGAGGAGATTGTTTTGAAAAGTGAAGAATTGCGTGAGCTACAAGCACCTTTGAAGGAGAAATACCGGGAGAACCCAGAGGAAGCGGTGATTACCCTGCGTGCAAAAGGGACGATTGGGGAAGGGATCACCTGCCGTGTCGATACAGGAAAAGCATTAGTGGAAGCGGGCCTCCATCCCGCTACGGGAGGAAACGGTTTGGCCGCCTGCTCTGGTGACATGCTGCTCGAAGCCTTAGTCGCCTGTGCCGGGGTCACCTTGAAAGCCGTAGCAACCGCGCTGGAAATCGAGTTGCGAGGCGGAACCATCAGTGCAGAAGGTGACCTCGATTTCCGTGGTACGTTGGGCGTATCCAAGGAAGCCCCTGTCGGATTCTCGCGCATCCGCCTGAACTTCGATCTAGACACAGACGCCCCCGAGGATAAGGTAGCAACGTTGCTGCGCCTGACCGAACGGTATTGCGTGGTGAAGCAGACGATTGAGAAGCCAACGCCAGTCGATGTTTTACATACCGTGGCGACTTAGGGTGGTAGCTTCAAGCTTCAGTTGGGCTACTCGTTAAGCGGAGAAATTCCGCTTAAATTCTAAAAAGAAGTGAAAATAGACAAAATAAGCGGAGAATTTCCGGTTAACTCAGTAGATGTTGCGTAGAATGCGCATTTCTTCGAGCATAGTCGGAAAAACTCCGCTTATTTTTGGTGGAAAACAGGTTGCGGGGCGGTTAGGCGGACTTTCTCCGGTTATTTGTTGGATGATGACCGTCTTGCCAGATCCGCAGGTGAGTTTTGGTCATCATAGCCCAGATGATGACCATCTTCACAAGATCGCAAGCTAGTTTTGGTCATCATAACCCAGATGATGACCGTTTTCACAAGATCACAAGCTAGTTTTGGTCATCATAGCCGCGATGATGACCATCTTCACAAGATCACAAGCTAGTTTTGGTCATGATAGTCGCGATGAAGACCGTCTTCACAAGATCACAAGCTAGTTTTGGTCATCATAGCCGCGATGATGACCGTCTTCACAAGATCGCAAGCTAGTTTTGGTCATGATAGCCGCGATGATGACCGTTTTCACAAGATCGCAAGCTAGTTTTGGTCATCATAGCCCAGATGATGACCATCTTCACAAGATCGCAAGCTAGTTTTGGTCATGATAGCCCAGATGATGACCATCTTCACAAGATCGCAAGCTAGTTTTGGTCATGATAGCCCAGATGATGACCATTTTCACAAGATCACAGTTGAGTTTTGGTCATCATCTCCTCACACAAAAAAAGAGCGACCCCAAAAGGGTCACTCTTCCTTATTAAATTAAATTAAATTAATACACATCACGCTGATAACGGCCCTGCTCCTGCATATCGTTGAGATAGGCTTCGGCATATTCGCGAGTCATCTCGCCTTCTTTTTCGATAACCTCGATCAACGTGTTGTGGACGTCTTTTGCCATGTACTGCTTGTCCCCACAGACGAAGAAGTAGGCTCCGTTTTGTAGCCAAGCAAACAATTCTTTGCTGTTTTGCATCATGCGATGCTGAACATATACTTTTTCTGCACCATCGCGGGAGAAGGCGGTGTCAACCTTGGTCAAAACGCCGTCTTTCTGGTACTGTTCTAGCTCGCTTTGGTAAAGGAAATCAGTTGCCGCATGCTGGTCGCCGAAGAACAACCAAGCCCGTCCTGTAGCTTTACGCACCGCGCGCTCTTCGATAAACGAACGGAATGGGGCGATCCCTGTTCCAGGTCCAACCATGATAATATCGGTTTCCCCAGATTCCGGAAGATGGAAGTGCTTATTTGGTTGAACAAACACAGGAAGCGTGTCCCCTTCTTGTGTACGTTCAGCTACTTGCACAGAACATACCCCTTTACGCAAACGATCATGCGCAGTATAACGCACAGCACCAATCGTCAAATGTACTTCATCCGGATGTGCAGCATTGCTGCTGGCAATGGAGTACAGACGAGCGGTCATTTTTCTTAAAAGAGACACGATGTCCTGAGCAGATGCTTTCCACGGACCGAAGTCGCGCAGCATATCAAGCAAGTCGCGTCCATTCGTGTATTCTTTCAATTGAGCCATGTTTTCCACCAACAATAGCTTCTGTAACTCTTCACTTTCCGTAAACGCTGCAGCACCCTGAAGAATCTTCTTTGATAATAAGGTAATTTCAAAGTAGTCCGTAAGGGCATCTTTCAAAGAAAGGGCTTCCCCTTGCTTATTAATCTCAACTAATGTTTCTTCATCCCACTTCATTTCTGCAAGGATGGCAGCGACAAGTTCTGGATCATTGGAAGGAAGAACTCCAAGAGCATCACCTGGATTATAGGTAAGACCGGATCCTTTCAATGATAATTCGATATGCCTGGTTTCCTTGCTGGAGCCGGCTCCGTTTAGATTGACATTTTTCAGAACCTTGGCTTGAAATGGATTTGTTCTTGAATATGTTTTGTCTAAAGTAGTTTGCGTTTGCATAGTCTCACCTCAAAAGTTGTATAGACCTAGGATATCAAAGGATGGGCAAGATTGATATATTTTTTATCACAAAATTTTTGGAAAATGTGCTAGTAGTAGCTCGGGGGTCAGACCTCTGTAGAAATTTGAGGAATCAATAATTTTGTAAAAAAGGCAATCAAATAGTTTAACCCATCGCTCCCCTTTATACTGAATTCTTCACACCTTTTACAATTTTTACACCCCTTTACATAGATCGAAAGGATCCTTTACACAGGGTCAATCTTTTATTAACAAACAGAAGCTATGATGATTTTGAGAACAGAAGTCAAAGCGGGCTCGTCCCCGGAAGGAGGATCTTATTAAAATGAAAAGTTGTCTTCTGTTTGATTTAGACGGTACCCTGCTGGACAGCCGGGATGTGATCATGGATTCGGTGCACTACCTAACGGAACAATACGTTCCAGGAATGTTTACCAGACAAGATCTTTTGAAACGCTTTGGTGAGCCCATCGATGATCTTTTAGAAATCATCGAGCAATCAATGGAGGATCAACAAATCACCAAGCAGCAGATGCTAGATAGTTATTTTACCTATATCAATACCCATCACGATGCGCAAGTGCAGCTTTTTCCATATGTACAAGAAGGGTTAATTTCCTTAAAGTCTGCAGGCTATCGACTGGGGATTGTTACGAATAAACAGCGCGAATTTACGATGAGTGGGCTGCAAACAGCGGGCATTCTTCCTTTTTTCGATGCGATTGTCACGTTGAATGATGTCACTGTGGGAAAACCTTCCCCAGAGATGCTCTTGAAAGCGATGAAAGAAATCGGTGTCACCCCAGAAACGTCTCTGATGATTGGGGACAGCAAGTATGATCTGTTGGCCGCAGCTGCAGCGAAAATCTCATTCACTGCACTCGAATGGTACGGAAGCGAGGATTGGCAGATGAATCCCGCACCCAACAACCGATATCCAAACTTTCAATTATTTGTCCAAGACCTACTAACCGTAAAACGAAGATAAAAGAAGAGGAGGGCAAAATGGCACGCGTGCTATTAAAACAAGTGGTGAAATCCTTTCAAGATCAAACCGTAGTCAAGGGACTAGACTTAACGATTCCGAACGGCTCTTTCACCGTCCTTGTCGGTCCATCGGGTTGTGGAAAGTCAACGACCTTGCGGATGATTGCCGGACTGGAAAATGTCACAGACGGTGAAATTTGGATCGGGGATCGAAAGGTGAATGATGTCCCTCCCGGGAAAAGGGATTTGGCCATGGTCTTTCAGAATTACGCCTTATATCCGACGATGAATGTCTACGAGAATATCGCCTTTGGCTTGAAAAATCGTGGGCTGCCTAGACAGGAATGCAAAACCCTTGTCCATGAAATCGCGGAAGTGGTGGGACTGACCAATTATCTGGAGCGCAAGCCCTCGGAGTTATCGGGAGGCCAGAGGCAAAGGGTTGCCTTGGCACGAGCGATGGTGAAAAAACCGCAGGTGTTTTTAATGGATGAACCGCTATCCAATCTGGATGCTAAATTGAGAAATCAAATGCGGGTGGAGTTGACTAGCCTACACAAACAACTTGGATCGACCTTCATCTATGTAACACATGATCAGGTGGAAGCGATGACGATGGGCGATCAAATCGTCGTCATGAACGAGGGCAGAATCCAGCAAGTGGCTTCACCAGTGGAACTTTACCAAGATCCAAGTAATCTGTTTGTCGCTCAGTTCATTGGATCGCCGGCGATGAATATTCTCCCGTGGGAGGATGAGGAGTCGTATTTGCTCGGCTTTCGCCCGGAAAAAGGGAAGATCTCCTCATCCCGCCAACCTGTTACAGACGAAAAGGGGATCTCTCTGCGCGGCAAAGTCAGATCTCGGGAGATTCTCGGATCGGAAGTTCTCTATTATGTAGATACACGAAAAGGTCAGATCATCGTAAAAGCAAATCACGATGAGGAGCTTGTTGCTGAAGAGGAAGAAGTCAACCTGTCAGTTGCGGCGAAAGACCTTTACTTCTTTGATGAAAAAACTGGGATGAGAGTGAAAGGTCAGCATGTTCACAGCTTTTCGCTTGCGGGGGGATTGGTTTAAATGTGGAAAGAGATTGCACTTAAAAGATACCCAATCCGTTCAAAAACGGGAATTCCGTCGCAACAACTCATAGAGAAGTTCCGCCCGTATCTTTATGTGGTACCAGCACTTGCTTTTTTTACCCTGTTCTTCTTCTATCCGATCGCTTACATGGTTTACCTAAGCTTTTATGATTGGTCCCTGCTCGACCTGAGCGCAATGAAATGGGTAGGATTAGAGAATTTCCAGGCGCTTTTCACTGATAATGATTTCTATCAAGTGCTCTCCAATACGTTCATTTTTACCGTCTTTACCGTCGCACTCGGAATGGGGATCGCCTTTTTTCTCGCTCTATGGCTGAATCAGCGGGCGAAGATTTATGGAGTGGTGCAAGCAGCGATTTTCACTCCACACATCATTTCCTTGGTATCGATTGCGATGCTTTGGATGTGGCTGATGGATCCGCAATATGGTTTGCTTAATGCGATCCTCGAATGGTTCGGGCTTCCAGCTTACAGCTGGCTTGCCGATACGAAGAGTGCCTTGGCTTCCTTGGTCCTTGTCAGTGTATGGAAGGTAGTGGGGTATAACACCCTGGTCTTTATTGCCGGCCTGCAAAGCATTCCCAAGTATCTTTATGAAGCAGCAGCCTTAGACCGTTCACCGGCGTGGAAAACCTTATGGAAAATAACGATTCCGATGCTTTCTCCGACCCTGTTTTTTCTCTTAATCATCAATACCATCTCATCGTTTCAAGTGTTTGACACGATCTACGTGATGACCCAAGGGGGGCCGGTAAACAGCACCAATATGCTCGTTTTCTATATTTATGAACAAGGCATGGATTTCTATAATGGCGGCATTGCCTCGGCAGCTTCTGTTGTGCTCTTGCTACTTGTTGCCTTGCTTACGCTGTTTCACTTTTTGGTCCTATCCAGAAAGGTCCATTATCGTTAATGAAAGGAGGGAGTTCTTTGAATCGACTGGCCACTTCCCCTCTGAAAATCATAGAACGGATTCTGCTTATTCTCGTATCCCTGATTTTTGTCTTCCCTTTCTTGTGGATGATGTTGACAGCCTTCAAAACGCTGCCGGAGGTGTTTCGCTTTCCTCCCACGTTGCTTCCGGAGGTCTGGGATTTCAGCAACTTTTTGAAAGCTTGGGAATCGGGCCCTTTTCTAAAGTATTTACTAAATAGCTTCATCGTAGCGGTGGGTGTCTTGATCCTGCAATTTCTCACCGCGGTACCTGCGGCTTATGCTTTTGCCCGCTATCGGTTTCCCGGACGAAATCTCTTGTTTGGAATCACCTTGATTGCCCTGATGATCCCGCCGCAAGTCATCTTTCTTCCGATCTATGTGCAAATGAGTGGGTGGGGGCTGGTGAATACGTTATGGTCGTTAATCCTGCCTTATGGGGCGAGTGCGTTCGGGATTTTCCTGTTGCGCCAATCGTTCATGCAGGTGCCTGATGAGGTGATCGAAGCCGCCCGGCTGGATCAGGCATCCGAATGGAAAATCATATGGAAGATCATGGTGCCGATCGCTAAACCGGTACTCGTGACTTTTGGATTGTTCAGCTTTATCTACCATTGGAACGACTATTTCTGGCCGCTGATTATGACCAACAGTGATACGGTACGAACCCTTCCGATCGGGATTTCCATGCTGAAGGCATCGGAGGGAAGTCAGGTCTGGAACGTCATCATGGCGGGGAATATGATTCTCGTGTTTCCGATCTTGATCATTTTCTTTTTTGCTCAGCGTCATATCATTCGTGCTTTTATCTATCAATCTAAATAATTTTTGGAGGCTATGTATATGAAAAAGTGGAAGTCTTACTTTCTTGTTTTGACTCTTTCTGTAACAGCGATTTTTACTGGATGTTCCAATCAGGAGGTTCCTAGCGCTGCGGAAGGGAAGCAGCCTGCAGCCGAGCAAAAAGGACCGGTTGAAATTGATTTCTGGTATGCCGTGGGCGGACATAATGGAGAAGTGCTGGAAGGGCTCGTGAAAAAGTTTAATGAATCGCAGGACGAGGTTGAAGTGAAAGCTTCTTATCAAGGTGACTACTATGAAAATCATTCCAAAGTGCTGGCAGCGGTAGCCGCCGGAAATCAGCCGGATGTCACCATGGTTGAAATTGGTGTCATTGCTGCTTTCGCTGATGCCAAGGTGCTGGCGGATTTAGGCCCTTACACAGAGGGAGATGAAGAGAAATATATTCCTGGGCTGATGAAGAATTCCTATTGGAATGACAAATTAGTTGCGGTTCCTTTTAATCGTTCGACACCTCTTTTATATTTGAACCGGGATATGCTTGAGAAGGCTGGATTGGATCCGAAGGGACCGAAGACTTGGGAAGAATTGCGCCAGTATTCTAAGGCACTAACCAAGCAAGAAGGCGGAAAGACCGTGTCTTTTGGATTCTCCACACCGATTGATATTTGGTTCTATGAAGCGTTGGTCTTCCAAAGTGGCGGAAATATTTTAAGTGAAGATGGAAAAAGCCTCGCGATCAATAGCCCAGAAGGAAAAGCGCCGCTTGAATTCTGGAACGCAATGATCAAAGAAGGCATTATGAAAGCTCCTCCGGGAGAAAAATACAATGCCTGGGATGTGGCAAAACAAGACTTTATCAATGAGCAAGTAGGGATGATCTTCACTTCCACGGGAGATCTCAAAGGGTTAAAGGACAATGCGAAATTTAATGTAGGAGCAGCTTTCCTTCCAGCAAACAAAGACTTTGGGGTGCCAACAGGTGGAGCAAACCTGGTGATGTTGGCCAAATCTTCTGAGGAAGAGAAGAAAGCAGCATGGAAATTTATGAAGTGGATAACCGAAACAGAGCAAACGATCCCTTGGTCCTTGGAAACAGGGTATATGCCCGTCACCCAGAAAGCAGTCGAATCGGATGAAATGAAAGCGGCAGATCCCAACTTCCGAGTGGCCCTCGACCAATTGCAGTATGCGAAGCCTCGTCCTATGGTACCAGGTTATAAGGAGTTACAAGAGGTTATCATGACGGAAATTCAGCGTAACGTATTGGGACAGGCCACACCGGATGAGGCGTTGAGTGCCGCAGCAGAAAAGGCGCAAAAACTACTGAAAAAATAGTGGAGGAGGAACATGAGATGAATCTTTGCATGGCCCATCGCGGCTGGTCTGGAAAAGCACCCGAAAACACAATTCCGGCTATTCAATTGGCCCTTCGTGAACCGGGAATTCAAGCGATCGAAGTGGATGTCCAACTTTCCAAGGACGGCATCCCGGTCGTGATCCACGATTTTACGGTAGACAGAACAACGAACGGAAGCGGCGCGGTTGCCGATTTTACCTGGGAGGAACTAGCCCAGCTTGATGCGGGAAGCTGGTTTCATCCCTCCTATGCTGGCGAGCGCATCCCAACCCTGGAAGAAGTGCTGGAATTGATGCGGGGAAAAGGCTGCCGACTCAATATTGAATTGAAAAAGGGGGGAAACCTCTATCAAGGAATGGAACAAAAGGTGCTCGAGCTGATCGATCGCTGCGGGGTGCGCTCGGATGTTTGCATTACGTCATTTAACCATGAAGCCATCCAAATCGTGGGCGAACTCGATCCTGATATTCCTAAGGGGCTTATCATTTATGGAAAACCGCTGATGATTAGGGAACAGCTTCGTCTCACTGGGGCGACCATCCTGTCCATGGCTTATCCCTATTTGACACAGGAGTTTGTCACCGACATGATTAATGAGGGGATCACGATGATCGCTTGGACCATCGATGATCCTGAGCATATTAGGCAGACGATGAAGCTGCATCCACAGCTGCACATCGCCACTAACTATCCAGATCGAATGATTAACCCGATCAAGGTGTAAAATGGATGAAATATTTAAGCGATATATCTTAACCATGTTGACACCACCAAATCATATTTGCGAGTTATTTGATTTTGTCGAGGAAAACTATCAGAACGGAAATATTAGTTCGAGTGAGTATGCAAAGTGGTTGAGTACGCTTCAATACTTCTATGAAACCTAGATAGACCGGCATTAGGGGGCAAGAACCCTAAAACTTAGTAGAATAAACTTGAGACGGCCTCTCAAGATCAAAACTCATCAAAAAAGTGGGTGAATGAACTTGAGACGGTCTCTCAAGATCAAAACTGGCCAAAAAAGTAGGTAGAATGAACTTGAGACGGCCTCTCAAGATCAAAACTCACTAAAAAAGTGGGTGAATGAACTTGAGACGGTCTCTCAAGATCAAACCTCACCAAAAACCCGAGGTTAATGATCTTGAACAGATAGTAGAAGAGGGGAACAGTCTATTCTGAATATTATTTTATGGAAAATCCCCCCAATGCATGAAATTGTATATAATTAGGTGAGATTCATTCTAAAACGGGGGAAACACATGGGGAAACGACTTTATTATCTTGATTATTTGCGGGTGTTTTTAACGGTGCTGGTCATTTTGCATCATACAGCAATCGCATACGGAGCGGGCGGATCTTGGATTTATGTTGATGTGGATCAGAGCGAATTGACTTTTATCGGAATTTTACTAACCCTTTTCACGGCTGTTAACCAGTCGTTTTTTATGGGTCTCTTCTTTTTCCTTTCTGGGTATTTTACTCCGGGTTCTTATGATCGAAAAGGGGCAAGAGTATTTTTGAAGGATCGCTTCATCCGACTAGGTATTCCTTTGCTGTTCTATGTTTTTATTCTTGGACCCATCATTAGTTACAATGTCTATGCCCATGAATCGATGACCCTCTTAGCCTACTACAAAACTGAAGTCCTCACTTTTCATACGATTCATATCGGACCGCTTTGGTTTGTCGAAGCCCTCTTGTATTTTGCTATTATCTATGTGCTCGTGCGACTCTTTACCCGATGGAAATTGGACGTAAAAGCGCCAACTATCGGAAACCTGATTGTTACAGCTATTCTTTTAGGGATCACGGCCTTTCTTTTACGGTTGGTATCCCCGGTTGGGGAAGAGATTTTGGGGATGCAGTTTGGTTATTTCCCTTCCTATATCCTTTTATTTATTAGCGGAATCGTGGCTTACCGTGGGAATTGGTTAGAAGCTCTATTGGAAAATGGAAAGCTGGTGAAAACATGGAGGCGGATTTCGTTAACTGCGATCCCTATTTTACCGATTGGTTTCATTTTGACAGGCGCATTAGAAGGAAACTTAACGTTTGAGGGTGGGGCGAATTTTCAATCCTTTCTTTATGCGATGTGGGAACCTTTTGTTGCTTTTGGAATGATCCTGTGGCTATTCTATCAATTTGAGAAAAAGGTAAATCAACCTCATCCATTCGGTGGTGCGCTATCAGATGCCGCCTACACGGTCTTCATCATTCATCCTGCGATCGTTGTAGGATTTACCCTGCTTTTCCACGGGGTGTTGATTCCGCCCATCTTGAAATTTTTACTGGTTGGCTTTATCGGGACTGTTGCCTGTTTCCTGTGCGGCTATCTCATTACCAAGATCCCTTATGCAAAGTGGGTTGTTTAGACCAGCCCAAAACAAAAATAACCCCCAACTTAAAAGGGTGGGGGGTTAATATCTACTTTAGTTTAAAAGTCTTTATAATATCCGGGACCACTTGGCTCATTTGCTCAAATTCCTTCCGTTCGTCCCCCTCCAAAATTTGATCTAAAGGAGTTGTATAGACGAAGGCCTTTCCGTCATGAACAGCTATTTCCTTCAATTGAAATAAAGCTGGGCCTCCCTCGGTTTGAATCTGTCTATATTCAGCTTCATCAAGGACCACAACGGAAAACAACGCCTGATTATGGTACTCGGGATTTTCCGAGAGATACTGGAACTCTGTGCGATTTCTATCTGTTACAGCTTTGAGTTTCTTGGCGATCAGTGCTGGGAAATCAAGGGTGTATCCCAGATCGCTGACGTATTGGGTGCCTAGTGCTTTTGCAACCGGTGGCGTTTGAGTCTCGTCGGGCGTTGCGATCTCGAACCTTACTTTTTTATCCGTTTCCCCCTCCAATTGAATCAACATCGCTGGATGCGAAATGACCTGTGCAACCATTTCATCTGGAGCAGGCTCGGTCAAAAGGGCGGACACGACTATCTCTTTCTCATTTTCAGTCATCGATTCCAGTGAAATCCCATACCCGGGATTCGGACTTTCCCCGCGCGCGATGAGGATGTAAGTTTTCCCCTTGGCCGTTTTTACCTGCTGCGTTTCTTTGCTCCGATTTGCAAAGAACCAATCCTTGATTTCCTTTGGCAAATTCTGCTCAGGCATATTTTTCAGATCCTCAAGAACCGCATCAACAGGGGCATTCGTATGGGCGAGCACCGTGTAGTCAAGTGACCTCGTTTGAACATCTCGGTCCTGAATGAGGACGGTATTTGTTGCATCATCCCATTTGATCTCTTTACCAACCGCATGACCCACATAGCGCAGTGGAACATAAGTCGTTCCTTTATAATTAAAAGATAAAGGAACATACTCCCGTCCATTATCAAACTCATACGGCCTCATCCCAGTATTGAGCCGCTCGCCATTAAAGCTAAAGTTGACCGGATCGATCCTTACATCAATGGACGTCCAATTTGTTACCGCCGACCCGATCCCCGCCATCCCCAAACTTCCAATCAAAATCCCTACAATTAAAGATTTCCTGATCATGATCATCCCGCCTTTTGAGTCATTCTTACCTTTTTAGACGGGGATGGGGGTAAGGATCTTTCATGGGGATTCTTAGGGGGAAGATCTACCCTTATTCAACTGATTCAGGGAAAAATGGCGGGATTAGGGGGAGAAATTACACCTAACTAGCCAAAAGTTGCGTATAATGACTACTTTCCTAGGCTTAGGGGTAAAAATGGACCTCTGTCAAGAAAGTGGACACTCATATAAGAGAAATCTTCATGAAAATGATCAAGCCTGCAGCCTGGTAGTAAGCCTCTGTGGGCATCTCTTATAATGTCTTATTTTCAAATAGCTGGGCATAGCGAACAGGGGACAAATATCCCAGTGCACTATGAATTCTTTTTCGGTTGTAAAAGAATTCAAGATATCGGTAGAGTTCTTCATAAGCTTGTTGCTTTGT